>OGWZ01000146.1_pt1 | contig 83182 bp, 58 predicted proteins | sample 1576141 | NCBI WGS metagenome assembly OGWZ01 (sample SAMEA3541512, study PRJEB24748) | human gut metagenome | biome: human gut; feature: human-associated habitat; material: faeces | place: China | collected 2012
AGTAAAGTGTGGTGACATCATAGAATAGCACACCGATATTTCCACCGAACAGTTTTGCTGTATGGCGCACGCTGATGTCCTGTACGACTTCGTGCTGATGGTCGCTAAGCTTGTCAAGATAGCGATAGATTTTTGAGAGATCCACATCTTCGTCAAAGTGGTTTTTCAGATATTCCACCGTAGCTGCCTTGCTCGTTGGATATGCCAAACGGGCTTTCACTAGCTTGCGGAACACTTCATCGTCAATACGATTGAAACCAATCCGGTCAAACGTGCGGTCCAATATCAAGTCGCATCCGTTGAGAAGGATGTTGCTGACATTGGACAGAACACGGCGGACTTCTTCTCGCTCACGGTCACACGCTTCACGCTCCTCACCATACAAATCAAGTTGTGGATGCTGCCGGGATTCTTCTTTTGAAATCCATTCTTTCGCTTCATTGACAAGATTTTCGACCTCATCTTCATTATATGCAACACCAATCGTAGCAAGTTCCTTCATCTTGCCACCGATTTTCTCAACAACAATAACTCCGATATTGCCGGATGGATATTTCTTTTTGCGGACAAACATAGTTAAAAAACCTTTCGTGTCACCCAATATTAGGTGACACAAAGATACAAAATATTGTTTATCAACAAGTTATAAAATGTATGCTTTTTGAGTGACGAAGTCAGGAAAAAGCAATGAAGAAAGTATTAGTAGTTGTTGGAGTGTTAGTTTTGGCCGGTATGATTTTGGCTGGTGTCGTATGGTGGTGTTCTCGCACAAGCAACCCATGGAATGCTGCGACGATTGGAGACATTTCAGCTCCTGTTGGATATACCCGTGTAGACGGCAGTTATGCAGAGTTTATGCGCAGTTTGCTGCTGAAAAAACGTGGAAGCAAGGTGCAGCTCTATACGGGTGGTGATGCGCGGTTTCAGTTTCTCTCAACCGGCGTAATCGACATACCGATGCTCAGCAACTCGGAGCAGTGTGCCGATATGACCATGAGAGTGAGGGCTGAGTACCTGTTCAGTCTGGGACGCTACTCGGAGATACGTTTCCAGGACGTAAATGGCAATACGCTTCAATATCAAGGTGGGGCTTCGCGCAAAGCGCTGGAGAAATTCTTAAAGAAAGCCTACGGAGTGTGCAGCACATTCTCGGTAAGCCGCGAAACGAAGCCACGCCCGATAAGTGATGTGCAACCTGGCGATGTGCTCGTCTATCCAGCCCGCAAGTTGGAAGGAATGGGACATGCTCTGATAGTGATTGATGTGGCTCGCAACGGCAAAAAAGTAGCCATTATGTGTGCTGAAGGCAATACACCTGCACGCGAATTGCATATCGTGAGAAATCCTAACCCTATATCTAATCCTTGGTTCTTTTTTGACGGCGATGAGAGTATGCTATTTGTTTCAATATTCCATTTTGGAAGGAATGAGTTGAGATATTATTGACAAACGATATAATATTATTCGTTTTTTGGCGTCTATATTATATGACCTTTTGAAGTAATAACTATGTACAATTTGTAAGGATTAAATGGAAAGACTTAAAATTATCACATCCGTTGGACTGTTTAGGGTGCCAACGGACGACATTGCCTATATAGAAGCTTCTGGCAACTACTGTGACGTGCATCTCTTCAACGGAGAGTCGGTGACGATGACGTTCCAGTTGCACTACTTTGTGGAAGCCTTTAACAAGCTAAAGCAGAATTTCTTTACGCGTGTTGGCAAGAGTCTGATAGTAAACACAAATTATGTTTACGCCATCAACATTACCAACCAAGATTTGAAGCTCATGGATCATCGCATGAATCAAGGGTTTAGGTTAAAAGCTTCGAAGGAAGCACTCAAGGAGTTAAAGACAATTTTGGAACTGGAAAAGTAAATGATTATGAAATATACAGAAGGTAACGACATACAGGAGAAGCCTATTTTCGCGATAGAGAATGATGATAACAGCACTTCTTCGCAAGAGCTTCTCGACGAACCCACGATTATTATAGAGAGTAGTGGCGAAATGAAGCACAATACTTCGTCGGATTCCATCAAAAAGCGAGGTGGGTTGCCGAAGTGGAGTTTGGCTATCATGTGGTTTGTGGCAACCGTGGTGCTTGTATTTGGCTGCTACAAAGTCATACGCCTCTACAACTACTATTATAATATAGGTGTGAGTATTTCTGTATCGCCGAAAGAAAATATCAAGAAGTTAGACGATATGCAGGCGCAGAACGGTTCTTCGTCTGTCGTGCTTAAAACCGACTCTGTGCTCGGTGTTGCGCTTAACATCTACGAGTTGCACAACGTGAAGGTAGAACTAACACTTGTGGAGCCCGACACCGCCGACCATAGTGTGCTGATGTACACCCGTACTGCCGACTATACCGCCATGGGCAAGTATATCGGCTCGTTGGTTGTCGACGGCGAGCAGAAACGGAGCGATATGTCGCGTCTTGGCTATTGCGCCATAGCCAAGGGCAATATGATCATCGGCATATCTCGTTTTGACGATATGTGCGAGCACATGGTAGAGCGTGATGGCTCTTACTTCCGCCAGTTTGTGCTTGTGTCCAACGGCGAACTGCCCCAGCGTTTCTTCCTGCATGGCAAGGTGGAACGCAAAGCCCTTGCACGTACCGCGGACGACCGCCTTTGCATCATCGAGACTCCTCACCCCGAAACACTGTGGGACTTCGCCGATGCTTTGCGCGAATATGGCTATGTGGATGCCATATACCTTACTGGTGGCAACGAGAGCGGTTTCTATCGTGCTCCCGACGGCACCGCCTACTTCACGGAGAAAGCCGCCAAGTATCGCACCGACAAGCACCACGGTGTAGCTCCTTGGCTGGTGCTTAGAAAGCGATAATTGCCAAGATATACAATAAACCCGGCATCTTGTACAAGTCACCTCGGAAAGTTTCTCGGTTCAGAAAAGCCACACTACCTTTGCATTGTCAATAAGACAAAACCATTAAAAAACAATAGAAGACAATGAAGAAGTTAATGATTATGCTGCTGATGGTTGTAGCAACCAGCACAGCAAGTTTTGCAAAGGGTAGTAACTTGAGTGTCGCCATGTGGGCTTTAGTTTTTTAATACATTAATGTTGAGTGTCATATGCAGAAATTTATTAGAATTGCCTTGCCATGCGTTTGCTTTGCGGTAATTATATGGTGGTGTTGGGGTGGAGGCTTCGATTATCTGGATTGGAAATGGTTGGTTGTTGTTGCAGGTATCGGTGCTGTTTGTCTTGCTATATTGTTCGTGAAAGAACATAATATGCTCGGCAAACGTGAAGAATATTATAATCAATTGAAGATGCAGGCTGAAGAGGCTGTTGCGCCCGAATTGGAGAAGGTAAAGGGCAACTGGCTGAAGAAGGATATGATAAAGCGCCGCTTAGTAAGGGAGTATCTTGAAAAGCATACCGATTATTGTGACGACTCAATTAGAAATGTACAATGTTGGGGATCTTCTGTTAAGTGGAGTCTTTTCGTGCTTTGTTCGCCTCTTATGCCAATAATCTTTTGGGGAGGTGTTATAGTGCTATTGACTTTATTATTTTATTGGTCGTTTCCAATCCTGATGGCTCAATGTTGCGTGATGTCCGTTGCTGCAAGCATCATTTTGGTATGGCGGCGCTATTATGTGTTGGCTCCTATAGCCATAGGTCTTGCGGTAATCCTTCTATATGGGCTTTTAAATGCAGGATTAGATGGTGTGGAAATGCGTGCTTACAACATGGTGCTTGAAAACGAAGGAAATATTTTCCTTAGTCCATCCCATGCAGAAGACACCATGTGGGGGAGCATGGTGATACCATATGTCTTGTTGCGTGCCATTAATGCCGACTTAGCGGTTATGCTTGATATTTCGTACAACGCTGCATTTATAGTGATATTCGTTTACTTGGCATGGCTGTTCCCCGTAATCTTCGCTCTGCCTGCTTTCATAAGGTCGTGGAAGGGAATAGGCGAACTTAAAGAACGGTCGCCGTTGTATAAAAAAGCCAAATATAGACGTCTATACTATGTTTGTCTTGCATGGCTGATAATGAATGCATTGGCAGCAGCTTTGGTGTGGGGAAGGTTTCTCGGTATACCTATAGAGGGATGTGCGGAGATGATGGTAAAAGACACTCACTACATATCAAAGTTTATCGGTATAGGATATTATACGGCGAACTTCATCGTCTATTGTGCGCCTATCTTGACCAGCGCGCTTTTCAGTTGGATATTATTCGCTATAACCAAGCAAAAAATCAAATTGAAGGAAGACTGTGAGTAAGAAACGCGTGGTTGGATTGTTAACGAACTATTGTTTGCAAAGTTTATATAAATAATTGATAGCTGCAAAGCAAAGCCTTGCTTGTTCTGTTCAAATTGAGCTTTATTGATTTTCAATTGTTAAATATTGGCGAACGGTGCAAACGTTTGTATAAAATTTCAGGGGGGTCTTGTTAAAACTATATACAGGCTTATGATTTTATTCATAACTTTGCAATTTGTAAAAAGACACAAGAGCTTATCATAAGGCGAGAAATACAACACAACAACATTCATAACGAATGATTTAATTTGTTGATACTCTCAAACCGAAAAGAAAATATAACTAAAGCCAAAATAAAAAGATGAAAAAGTTAACTAAAAGCCTATTTGTCCTTATGTTGATGCTTGGGACAATGTTGGAGATGAAGGCGGCAGATGTATATCTGCTTACAGCCCAAACAATTAATGGTACCGTTGGTAACTATGAAGTGCCAAGCAACCATCAGCTTGCTCAGAACACTCTTTCCGCAGGAGAAAGCGGTGGAACTGTTGCACAGTCTGCAACAGATGTCGCACCGGGTTACTATCTCGTAGGTAATTTCTTCTCAGAACATAATGACGGCGGAGACGTTAATCCAGGCGGCGACGGCGCGACGATAGATTACACAAAACATGTGTATTTCAAATTCGAACAGCAAAAAGACAAGAGCTATGCGTTCAGCATCCCGGCATCCCTCACTGCACATGCACAGATTCTTGCTGTTGACGATTATGGCAATAAGATGGTTTACGGACCGGGCGAGGTATTCAAGCTGCACGGTGCAAAGGATAATGACAGCGCATTGCCGTCAACAAACGGAGCTGTGGGAACTATTTGTGGAACACCAGCGGCAAAGACACTTGTCGGTTCTGAGACAAAAGCAGAGGGCAACAACTACTGGGATCTCGTGACCCGCAATGACGGAGAGACCGACGACGATGGCATGTATACCTTCAGCTTCACGCTTGACAAAGACGGAAACCCCTCCGGCTGGCAGGTAAAGCATGATGCCACGAGATGTGTGTCTTATATCCTTGGCAACATGACAGGGGCTACGGCGCAGCCGCTCTATGATGAGCGTATAAATGGTGGAAGTGAGGGCGCATTCGACAACAATATTGAGGGTTCGCTCTATTTTGACGGATCGAACGGTTATTGGGGAATAGGATATATCGTGAATGATTTGAGCAATAAAGAAAATGCTCAGTTTAAGCAGGCACAAAAGGCTACGCCGGATATTCATCCCACAAAGAGCGTAGACAACGGTTCCGGAACTCACAATAAGCTCTTCTTCCTCGGCAATGGAGGATATGACTATACTTCTTCATATAAGTACCGCAACAAGGTCTGGCCTAACCAGAAACCCTTTACCCTTAATCTGCATGGTATAAAGAGAGTTCAGTATAATCCCGCTCGTGGCGATGGTCGCCTGACGGAGAAAGACGGCAGTTATGGCATGTCGGGCGAAATACTTATTGACGGCGCTAACCAAGCCGACTTCACGATAACTGACATGTCCATGATAGGTGATGCCGTGGAAGGAACTTATGATGCAGAAAATGGCAAATGGAATTATGATTCTAAGGCAGGAGAAATGGAGTATGACGCCAACGAGCGTTGCTTCTCGTTGACGATATCTACCGAAGACGAAAAATACGCCAATTCGCATTTCAGATTTGTTGCCAACCATGACGCAAAGCAGAACTGGGGCGAGACGGAAGATAATGTGAAAACCAATACCGGATTGGCAAGACCTACTTATGATGTCGCAGATGATGACAACCACTCTTGTGTGGCTGACGATCCGAACGACGTGCAGTTCCGTAGAACGGCGAGAGAGAATGAGGAGACTCTTGGTAAGAATGATATTCTCTGGAACCGTCCCGCAGGAATATGGACGATAAGGTTCTACCCAGAGCTTGACAAGAATGGTAAAGACATCTCTCGCTATACCATATCAGGAACAAAAGTCATCAAGATGCCTTTCACACGTCGCGTTGGAAAATTTATCCGTACATACAGCAACAGTGTTGCAATGGCACCTGTCGACGACAACGTGAAAGTGTATGAGGCATATCGCTACAAAAAACCGGAGAATGCAGGAGACCCACTTTCAGAGCGTATGGGGACGGTTTATCTTCGTCAGCTCAAGTACATTCCGGCAAATATGGGAGTGGTACTCGTAGGAAAACAACCTGCGGAAGGAACCTTCAAAGACGGCGACAAACTGAATTTCTCTTTGAAGGAAGCACCGGCAGAAATGCCGTTAGAAGGTGATAATTACACGGCAGTGTGGACAAAGGCAGACGAGTATGCTGGTCAAGAATGGAACAACTATCTCAAGCCGACAGTCACGGCTAACGACAAACTTGGAAATGCTGATACCGATGCTGATGGAAAAATACTCCATCGTTACTTCGGACTTGGAAACTTCCATTCCACAAACTATTATAAGCAACATAAGACCGGAAACGACTATATCGGTTTCTTCCGCTTTACGCAGAATGGCAGAAGCGGCGCAAACAAAGCTTACCTGAGTATTCCGGCAAATACTGTTGTAGACGATGGAGTAGGAGCGAAGTTCGGGTATATCGATTTTAACGGACAGTTCCTCGGAAATGAGACGGACGCCCCGAAGAATCCGTCGCTTCCCAAGATGGCTATTGTCTTCGATGACGAAGATGATGGCGGAAGCACTACTACTGTACCAGAAGTCAAGCCGAATAGTACAGACGCCGACGCATCGTTCTATACCCTTCAGGGAGTAAAGGTGTCACGTCCTGTCAAAGGAGTGTATATCCATAATGGAAAGAAATTCATCAAATAAAAACTAAGGAAAAATGAAAAACTATATAAAACCGGAAGTCAAGGTGTATGAAGTTAGAATCGAGTCTCTTCTTAGTGAAAGTGGACAGGGGGATGTATGGGACGCCCCAAAACGTGACTATATTCTCTTTGATGAGGAAAATGATGACGGACAAACTGGTAGCGGCGGTCTTTGGGATGACGAAGACTTTGAAGATTGAATGAAATATTCTGAATAAATGTAGTTTTAGTTGCGTTAAGCAATGGTGTGAAATAGACAAAGGGCTGGACTCCAAATCTGGAATCCAGCCCTTTTTGACGCTCTTTTCATTATATGTTTCTATAGCAGACGATGGTGTCAGTCATCGCCCCACTTATCGCTGTTCGAATCTCCCCACAAGTCTTTGTAAGTATCCTTGGTATCCTTCTCGTTGACTACCTCAAAGTTGCTGATACATTTTCCCGTGGTACTTCCTCTGAATACGCTCGCCGTTACGGGACCTCCGTTGCAGAGAGCCTCGAGCTGTATCTCATTAATTTCTGGAGTTATATAGTTCTTCTTCATTTTGCGTAACTGTTATTTGGGGGTTATCTGATAATTATCTTCTTTCCGTTCACTACATACATTCCCTTAGGCAATCCCTCCAGGCTGCAACTGCGGCGCACCATCTGTCCGTTCATGTTGAACACGCCATCTATGCCACGCTTGTAGGATGTGCAGTCGGTGTTGCCGTGTATGTCGTCGATGCCTGTGGTGCTGTCTTCCACTCCGTCGATGAGCAGCGAAACCTGGCTCTGTTTTCTATTGTCTGTCAGCTCAAACCAGCAGCGGAACGCCTTCAGTCCGTATGAATACGGCTCGACGCTGTTTTCTTTATTGCCGCTCGGCACCTGTATCAGCTTTCCCTTATACATGAAGTAGTCGCCGTTGAGGTCGTCTCTGCCATCGATAATCTTGCCCTTGTCGTATGTCTTCGCCATTGTACCTTTGCATACCATAGTGCCATGATTGCCGCTGGGGGTAGAGAAGGTTGTTGTTGACTCCCAATTGGTGGTGTTTACATACTGCAACAGCTTCTCCCTGTCGAGTGACACCATCGTGATGTCGTAGTGGTCGGCTTTCAAGGTCTTCGTCAGTCGGTTGTTTTCGTCCTTAGATTTCTCGTAGTTGGTGCCCAGCCATTCGCTGTTGTCCTCGCCCTCTGATGTGTAGAAGTGTTCTACGGTGTAGGGTGCCGACTTCACCTGTGTATATGGTGGGTACACGATATATGGCTCGAATGCCTTTACCATCACTTGCTCGTCGCTGTCTGGCTCCACGGTCACGAACTGCACGCTGTTTTCCGTCAGTGCCGCAAGCTTTGCCACCTTCACTGCATCTCCGAACGTGCGTTTCATCTGTCCCCATGTCAGGTCTACGGGCAGAATGAGCGAGTTCCACATATTGTCGTTCAGCTTGCGGTTCAGATGCAGCACGCTGTTCTTGTATTCGTCTTTAGCCTCGGTAAGATAGCGCAGGTCGGTAGACTCCTCGTCGAGAATCAGCTCCGGGTTGCGTCGTGGTCCGGCATAATCCAGTTTGAAGTTGTCTACGGCGGTCAGCTCGTTGGCGTCAACCTCCGACTTGTCTGTAGAGTCTACATAGAAGCCTATGCGGAGCGTAACGGGGTTATTGTTTGATATTTCGTTCCCATTCGGGGCTTTGTCGAGACATATCTGCACCTGGTTCTCATACTCTCCCTCGAAGAAGGCATGTCCGATACCGGCTCCTTCGTATGGCTTGCCATTGTGTGTTTTGGCAAGCTGATAGGCATCAGCCTGACTTATACCGTTGAGGGTTGCTGTTGAGTATTTGTCATTAATCGGGTTGTTGTTGGCATCGAGCACCGTAATGAACAGGTTTGCCAGCGGTTTGCCGTTCTGCTTGATGTTCTCCGAGCTGTTCGCAGTGCTGAATCCGTTGCATCGCAGCAGGAACCATCCTCCCTTGTGTACCTTCACGTCCTGATAGAATGTGAAGCCGCGCAAGCCTTTGGTGTAGCAGTAGAAATAAAGGCCGTAGTCGGCATGATGGGGTTCAGTCCTACCTGTCCAACTATCATCTTTGGTGTTGCCTATTAAGTCATATGTCTTGTACATCTTTTTGTCTCCAAAGTACACGTGGCTCTTTACATCATTAGGTAAATTTTCACCTCCGATTGTCCATTTTGCAGCATCAATATCATTTATTCTGAAATCAGGACAAGTAATAAGGAAAGAGGCATCGACAACCGATTCCATATTTGCAGGGGTTATTTTGAAGAGCTCGTAATACTCATTCTTTGTAATCACCTTCCACTCCTGATTCTTATATTCTTGGGTACCTTCCGTGGCTTTACTTGCATAATTGCAGATTTTTTTCTCGTCATCAGGATATGCCGTGAGAAAACCTTGGTCAGCGATATTGACGAGATAAACCTTGTTTTTTTTCTGTATAGTCTTTGCCTCGTTCAAAGGTGACTCTAGATCCTCCTCTGTCCATAAACAACATATTCTTTTTAATGAATTTATCCCAGATGATACCCATATATGAGCCTGCTGAAGAACCTGACACCTTGCTTTCCAGGAAATACGTTTTTGAATTTTTATTCCAATACATATAAATAGAATGTGGTGAAACATTCAGTGCGGCTTGTGTGCCCCATAAACCACCAATGCTCAGAAACTTTTTCGCACCGACGTTATACAGACACACAATCTTATTTCCATCGGTTACATTTGTTCCATTTGCACAATAGGCTGACGAAGGATCAATGCCAGGAAAGTCATCAACACCTCCAATAACCGTTTTTTCTGTTCCGTTGCTTTCCGTCGTTTTATTTTGTGCCAAAGCGACAGTAGTGTTTGCTGCCATAAGTACTGCGACTAACGCAGCCGCAATGCTTCCTTTCGCCTTGGCAAAAGAAAGCAGATAACTTTTACTTTTCATAATTTATTAATCCCTATTGTAGATTTTTTCTAAAAATTCTGCTAAAATCTACTGAACAGCTTAAAATGAGCTATTTATGAATAGTTCACCTCAATAGAGGTAATGACTTGGCAATAGTACCAACTTCTTCATTATACATAAGTTTGCCTTGCTTGTCAAACAACTCTGTTACGATTGCAAAGATAAATTTAAAATCTGAGAAATAACATCTTTTGCGTTGTTTTTATAGATTATTAAATTATGGTCGGAAAATGTCTCAGAAATGCAACTGTACAATATCTAAAGAAACACATATAAGTTTCATATACAGCATTAAAAACATGAGAAATGTTAAATGCAATTCCCTTTCTAACAATTCAAAGCAAAATTTTCTCGTTTGTAGATTGTTTTTCGTACTTTTGAAATTAGAATTATAAAAATGGGTATTTTTAGAATTTATGACTAAGGAGTAACAATATACCCATTTTGTAAATAAAGGGAATGTTGAACACCTAAAAATATCAATTTATGAAAACCAAAGGACGCAACATATGCGATACCCTCAAGGCTATTCGCAAACAAATAGCGGATGCCAATGGGATAGACTATTCACCCGAAGAATGCCACTTCAAGGGCGAATGCAAGGGAACTTGCCCAAGATGTGAGCAAGACGTGAGAGACCTGGAACATGAGTTGAGAATCAGACAAATGGCCGGGAAAGCCATCAAGGTCGCAGGAGTGGCATTGGGAATCACCGCCCTTGCCGCATCCACCACATCATGCGCCACCCAGAAGGGATATTATAGTTCTATATCAGAGAAAACCCTCCCTATTCTATTTCAAGAATATACGCCAAACGATTCCGTCCTCCTCAAAGAAAAAGAAGCACTAAACAAGAAAGGAGTACTTTTTGTACAAGGGCATCTCATTGACGAGCAAGGAGATCCACAAGTAGGAGCCACGATTACGGCAAAAATTTCTGGCAGCAAGACTATTGCTGACAAAGATGGAAACTTTACTATCGAGGTGGAGAAAGAAGATATAATCACCGTGAAATATCTTGGCATGCAAGACAGAATCATCAAAATCACAAAAATGAGCCAAGAGAAACTCAATATTATCACTTTGACAGAAAGCAGAGATGTCTTGGGGGTAGTCGCAGTTATCAGAGGAACAGCTCCTATCATCAAGAAAGATACTCATTCAGAAGAAGCAAAGCAAGAAAAGTACACGAATGATGGTAAGACCGCCATCATCCAACAAACCGTCGCATCAGACTACACCAAGAGCAGCAAGCTATTTGGCGCAGCAATCGAGGAAATGGCATCATTCCCTGGCGGTTCAGCTGCATTGATGCAATACATCGCCCAAAATCTCCGCTATCCAAACATACAAGGAGATTGCAATATACAAGGAAGAGTCATTGTTGGTTTCACTGTCAATGAAGACGGAACCCTGAGTGACATCAAGGTGATGAAAAGCATTTCCCCTACCTTCGACGAGGAAGCCATTCGGGTAGTGAAAAGTATGCCGAAATGGAATCCTGCCAAGCGAAATGGCAAGGCCGTAAAAACGAAATATACAGTCCCCGTTACCTTTAGATTAGAATAAAATGAAGACCGCCCCACTCATTTGCATCGACCGCCACCGCCTTACGATAGACGGCGAGGGTGTCACCACCCTCGTGGCATTCCACGGATGCCCTCTCCATTGCAAGTATTGCCTCAATCCCCAATGCCTCGAAGCCGACGGCGTATGGCAGGAGATGGACACGGAACTGCTGATGATGAACGTGGAGATGGACAATCTTTATTTCTTGGCGACAGGAGGCGGCATCTGCTTTGGTGGAGGCGAACCACTCTTGCGAAGCGCATTCATCAAGGAATTTTGCGAGCAATGTCCTGAGGAATGGCAGTTTACGATGGAGACGAGCCTCAACGTGCCTCGCCATCACTTGGAGGAAGTCATCTCCTTCATCGACTCCTTCATCATCGACATCAAGGACATGACACCTGCCATCTACCAAGCCTATACCGGCAAGGGCAATCAGCAAGTTATTGAGAACCTTGTCTGGCTCTACTCCCATGCCAAACATAAAGATAAAATCACCCTCCGTCTCCCCATTATACCCAAGTTCAACACTGAAGAGGACAGAAAACACAGTCGTCAAGTCTTAGAAGAATTAGGGTATGAGAATTTTGATGAATTTGAATATGTGATTAGAGGATAAACTGGTTAAATCTATGCCCTACCGAGACTATGGTCTCATTTCAGTGTTGTTTCTACGGACTATCTTGCCGTTCAAGGTGGACTCACGGATATACTCAGCCAACTTGCGATTGGTTTTTCTCGCCATCAATTTCAATACCTCGTAGCTTGGCAGAGAGATTTTCTTCGTGTCAAACTTTGACAGCTTGCGAATCCTTTTAGTGGGCAGTTTTCCACCCTTTCTCCTGGCTTGTTCATGCATGCTTGTAATTCGACATACTGTTTATAGTTGGTACACTCACTTTCTGCGACCGTTGGGAACAAAAATTCTCCGCCCTTATGGTGGAGCGAGGAGTTTTGGGGTTCCCAAAACATAACCTCGCTCCCTCCTCTAAGAACAAAAGACGAGACATTTGCCTTTCAGCTCTCCATGCCCAAGGTTGCAGACCTTAATTCTCGCAATTTGCACCAAAAATCAAAGCTGCCACATTGAAGAATAAGGTCACAGATACAAACTACCTTGTTATTGAAGTGTGCAAAGGACAAGGTGATAATATTCAGTGCGCAACTTGCCAAGTGTAGTAATTGTGTTTTGTCGTTTTACTTTGTGAACTATGCCGAGTGTGTTATATGCGCTGTGTGTCCTCGGTATAGTCTGCATAAATCTAATGCCATGCTAAAACACTGCGGAGGTTTGCCCAAGTGGCTGGAGGCGCAAAGCCTCCAAGGAACGTTGCTGCAACCATTTCGGAGAATAGAGCGGTTGCCAATAAATCCACAAGTACATTCTACGGCAGACCAAGTGATGGGTATTTTTCAGTTGAGTAGTTGAGAATATGTTGTATGGTAATGAAAATCAAAGACTTAACTTATCAACAAGTTCTCAACAAAAGTTTCTACACAACACTTCACTGGGCAAAAGAGAAACATAGGCATGAACATTGAGGATTTCTCTTTTCATCATTCTCTTTCTTTTGTTGAGATATTTGTTGAGAGTATGTAGAGCCGTAAATACTTGATATTCAACACTACTTTCTGTATATTCAACAAATCAACAAAAATAAGGGGATTAGTCCGCCCTTTTAATGGCTTAGGACTATCCCCATCAAATAAGCTGCTTCATACCAATGCTTCTGTACTTCTTCGTGACAGAACGACAGCATTAAGCCAACGACAAGAGGACATTCAGTTAATAGCGTTTGTCCCTCCATTGAGTTGTAGGATAATGACACTACCTTTCTCTTTTGCCCCGTACAACCTCTTTATGATTGTGTCACGAAATCGAACAGCACCGTATGAATTTATACGGAAACAAAGGGCAACAATCATCGGGAAGCCATACTGCGTTTGCCAAATGCCCTTGGAAGTTTCCTTTTTCTGTTGGACATCCGACACCAAAAACAAGCCTTCCTTGTACATTGACCTTATCACAGCATGGAGTTTCGGGGCGGTGACATGAAGCATATCAACCAATTCACCCTCAATCATCCACAAGTCTTGCAAGTTGGACGGAATGGAAAACTCTCCATTTCCGTCCATAGTGATTACAGTTCTTTTCATGCCATTCCTCCCATTGTTGGCAAATGCCCCTTGATTCGATTTTCAAAGACTGATATGTCATGCTCCAACTTGGTGCTTGTCACCTTGGCATATATCTGCGTCGTGGTGATGTTCGTGTGACCGAGTATCTTGCTTACTGTCTCAATCGGCATACCGTATTCCAGGGACAATACTGCAAACGAGTGCCTACTAACGTGGTACGAGATTCGTTTCTTGATGCCACACATTGCAGCCACTTTCTTGATGCGCTTGTTGATAGTGTCAAGTCTGCCGATATTGAACAAGTGGCTGTCCTTTCTCAATGGCTTGTATCTCTCAACAATCTGCATCGGAATATCCATCAGCTTGACTTGAAACGGCACGCCTGTCTTTTGACGCTTGGAAACTATCCAAGGAGCACCGTTTATCATACAGATGTTGTCCTCCGTCAGGTTCTTTGTGTCAATGAAAGAGATACCTGTCCAACAGCCAAAAACGAAAAGGTCTCTTGCAAATGCCATGTTTGGGTCTTCCAACTTTATCTCGGTCATGGCGGTAAGCTCGTCCAAGGTCAAGAACTCACGCTCCTTGTGGTCTGGGTCAACGTGGTACATGGCAAAAGGGTTTCTCGGTATCTTGCCGTTGTAGTGTGCTGCCGTGACGATATGCTTCAACGGAATGGAGTATATCCAAATGGTGGACTGCGTAAGCCCTACAACGTTCTTCAAGTACAGGCAAAAGTCACGGATGAACTCCTCGGTAAGCTCATTCATTGCCATGTCGCTGCGCTTGTACTGAAACTTGATGAACTCGGCAACGTACTTTCTTACCACAAGATACTTGCGATAAGTCCTAACAGCTCGGTCTTTGCCCACACGTTTGGCAAAGGTTGCGTTCTCCTTGTCAAAGGCTCTGAGCAATGTCTCGTACTCCATGCCTATGCCTTGATAAGCGTTTCTCACCATTTCAGCGGTAACGAACGCCTCACGGTCGGAAAGTCGTTGGTAATGCTTGGTGATTTGAGCCTTGATGTTGTCAAGCGCAAAGTTCACCTCCTTGGCTTCCTTGCTTCTTCCCTTTGCTCTGTTGCCCTTGGCATCCCATATCGCCTTGCTTACGCTCTGCTTGCAGCTGAACTGTGCGATAGTTCCGTTGATTGTCACTCGTCCCATGATAGGGACAATTCCGTTTCTCTCCTTGCTTCCATTTACATAGAAGACTGTCTTAAATGTACTTCTCATAATTCCTTGCTTTTGTTCGGTGCAAAATTAAATCATGAGAGTTGCATGGCAAATTCTAAACCTGTGCAGAATGGAGAAGTAAGAACCGAAGCCGTTAAATATGCTTATTTGGGCATTTCTTTGAGGTAATGACTTGAAAGCGTTTCCACTTCTCAAATCCGCCATTTTCGCATTTCCTCACGAATGCCACTTAAAGCCAACGACTACCACAACCACTTGAAACTCAAAACAAAAGCTCAAATCTGCTATTTTTTGCTTTTTTTATCAGTCTTTTTTGTTAAAATACTTATTCATTCAAATGTGTCAATTGTAACATCTATGCTGTCATCCTGATGTGACATCTATGCTGTCATCCTGATATGAAATGCCTACAAAGGTATGAAAAAGAATATTTACGACGAAAATCCCCCCCCCGCCACTATTGTTATTTATGATTTATTAATACAAAATGAGCTGTAATAGTTCATATATCAAGAAGAAAGCCTGTCGGTAATGAAGAATTTTCACTACCGACAGGCTTATCTGTATTCAACGGGAACGCCTCATGAGGCGTATTGTATACAGCCCTTATTGGCTTCGGACGATTTTGCCGTTCGTTGTTAAGAGTGCTTTCTATATACGTACACAGGCGTGGGGCTTTCGGCGTTGCTCGTTTCGACAACAAAGCAGAACGCCAAAGCTGGTTCATGTATTCGATATACGTCATACGCTCTCTTTACTATCGTTGTCGTAAGCATTTGGCAAGTTCTTGTCCACTTTACTCTTCCGTTTGCAGTAGCCAGCAACAGTTTCGTTCATAGAGCGAGCGTGTGTAATGGCTTTGACTGCCGAGGCAGGGTGCATGTTCTTGTTGCCAAACTTGATGTGTTGCAAGTAGCCAGTGCGATGTTGCGAGGCTTGCCGAACTGCTGTTCAAGATCCTCGCCGAGTTCGTTTATGTTCATGCCTTTCGGTAATTTAACTGTCTAATTTGCTCGTTGAGCATTGACAACTTGCTTATCAGTTCATCAAAAGAAGGCACCTGTCCGAAAATCATGTGCTCACACATGAACTTATAGTCATCTTGCCATAGTCTTGCAATATCATCGTTGGGCACAATACATAATGTGGCAGGATATAGCTCATCATAGTTGAAGCCCTTAAGTCCGATGAACTTTCTGCGATGTTCAAGTACCGCCTTATACAGCGCTTCGTTATGGATTGCACGGTCAGCAATTTTGTTTTCAGAATCCATCATCATTGCCAAATCATATATATGGCGAGACATACGCTCCACTCTGACCTCGCTCTTCCTGAACTCTTCATGCAGCAGGAAAACCTTTTCAAGGAAAGTACGCTCGGGGATGACAGCGTTCACCTCAAATGGCTTTTCTGCAAATGGAGCTTTGCTGAAATGGGCGTCAATAGCAGCGTTGATTGCTTTTTTCTCAATAGGCTCCATCATCGATCTGCCGCTGATTTCTATCTTTACCGTATTCTTGATATATGGTGATACTTCATACAAACTATGATAGGTTATTGTTATCACTTCTGGGTCTGTTGTCGTGACTGGTGTGATTACAACATCCACACTAAAGGCATCTGCCCGTATGCCCAAATCCACTAAAGCCTTCCTTACATCATGCTGCATCTTCTCTCTTACGAAAGAACAGGCGGCGCGACGTAGTCTGTCGCTGATTTGAGTCTTCGATAATTCACCGCTAAAGCCAAGGAATTCTCGGCTGAGTGCAATATCCACGTCTTCGGAGAATCTGGCAATCAAGTTCCAGCATTTGCTGAGACTTGTACCTCCTTTGAAAGCAATATGTTCTGCATATGGCAAAGTATGAAGGGCTTTCAACACCTGCGTTACCCACCAGTCCTTTTCGATACTTGACGGCGGTAATCCGGTCTGCAATGCCACGGTATTGATAGCTTCACGTTGTCTATCTTCTGGTATGTCTATGAATTTCATCGTGCAATTAGTATTTTGCGCACCCATGCAGGAGCAAGTTTTATATCATGGTTGAAATCGTTGTCGTTTACATTCTTTGCGTGCTCGACAAGCACGTTGCGTTCCTCCTCGGTCATTTTTTCTTCGCCTATTGTGCGCATGGCTGTTACGACAAGCATCATCAGTTCTGATTTATAGGCAAAGTTCTTGCCCGAAGAAGAATGCTTGAACAGGATGCCACGCCCGTTTCCGATCTTTATCCTACGTGGTGCGCCGTTGGTCAGGAATACAAAATTCATGGGCATCTGCGTAGACAATCCGAGACGATTCAAGGCATATGCTCCCATCGGTACAATCTTCGCCTTGTCTCGTTTGGCTATAGCCTGGGCAATGTCTTCAACAGACGGATAGATAATGCCAAGTCCATATTCCTTGTCCTCTTTGGGGTAATAATAAATGCCATGAGCCAGCCGCATCAACATTCCGTCAGTGTACATCCGATGGAATGTTGACTTCACGGCTGATGGTGTTCCGCAGTCTGCATAGTCTTGTTGAAAGACTATTGAACCACGCCCTTTCCCTCTAAGCCTCATTTCTATCTTATTTACAGTGCTTTGGCTTGATGTCTGTACCATATTTTTGAAACCTTTTTATTATATTTTTGGTTCTTGTTTGTCTGCAAAGGTATAGTATTTTCTTCTAAACGCCAACGTTTTTTATTGAATTATTGCTGTCCGGTAAAACTTTTTCAAACAAAATAAATTAGGGCTGACACTTCTCACGAGGTATCAGCCCTTTTAGTTATCTTTGGCGATGGATCGTGGTTACGTCGACATCGCACAATTCCAACGTCTTACCGAAGAAGGCGTGTGCTACGTGACCAAAATGAAGAAAAACCTTAAGTACGAGGAACTTGAATCCATTACTTACGTCAACCCGCAGGGACTGGTGACGCACATAGACAAGAAAGTGCTTTTTACAAGAGGGGAACTCACCCATGAGGCACGTAGGGTGGAGATATTTTACGAGACAAAGAAGCCGGTTGTGCTGTTGACCAACAACTTTGAGTTCACGTTTGAGGACTTTTGATGAACTTGGCGATGTACTTGACTCAATGATAGGCATAATTTGTCTACGGCTCCGCCGCCATAGCGTGTTCCTCTTCGGGCAGCGCATAGCGCTTGACGCTATGGTCTTTTAGGAAAATGCTGTTGAGCGTGAACGCCAATGACTCGAGTGTTTTCTCTCTGACAGCGGGCTTCAGCTGACACTCCCACACCGTGATGCAATGCCAGCCCATCTGGGCGAGTTTGCGCTGCTCCTCTATATCGCGTGCATGGTTGCGCTCTATCTTCGCTTGCCAGAACTCGGCGTTCGACTTCGGTAGCACATAGTATTTGCAGTTCTCATGCCCGTGCCAGAAGCATCCGTTCACGAATATCACCGACCGGTACTTGCGCAGCACGAGGTCCGGTCTGCCGGGCAGACGTGGGTGGTTGAGCCGATAGCGGAACCCTCGGCTGAACAGGAACTTCCTTACCGTAATCTCCGGCTTAGTGCCCTTTCCTCGTATCGATGCCATGCAACGGTGGCGTTGCTCTTTTGTCAGTTTGTCCATTGGCTGTTTATCTGCCGCCCCATCTCATTCCGCATTCCATGCAGACATGCGTGCCGTCAGAGTAGATAGTTTTGTTTATATCTGACAAAGATAATGATTTGTTTTTTTAGTAATGCAATAAAAATTATTTATAAACGTTATGATATATAAATAATGTGTAATGGTTAATAATCCTGACTACTGGAAGTAAAAACAACTAAAAAACAAACAAATAGTATGAACACAGACAACCAGGGCATATATGATGCCCGCCAACTGGGCAAGCCCAAGTTTGCAATTCTCGGCATCCAGCATCTGTTCGCCATGTTCGGAGCCACAATTCTCGTTCCGCTCATCACCGGACTCGATGTGAGTGCCACATTGCTTTTCGCCGGTATCGGCACACTCATCTTCCATCTTGTTTCCAAACTGCAAGTGCCGGCATTCCTCGGTTCCAGCTTCGCTTTCCTTGGCGGCTATGCCTCTGTAAAGCAGTTGTGCGTGGCGCAGGGTCTGACAGACGAGGTGGCGCTCAACTATGCCTGCATCGGTGTGGCTGCGGCGTCGCTGCTCTATTTCGTGATGGCGTTCCTGCTGAAGATGTTCGGCACGGAAAAGGTGATGCGCTTCTTCCCGCCGGTGGTTACCGGTCCGATGGTCATCGCTATCGGTCTTACGCTCTCCGGATCGGCTATCAGCAACTGTCAGCAGAACTGGCTGCTTGCCGTTACGGCCATCGTTATCGTCATCGGAACATCTATCTGGGGCAAGGGCATCATTAAGATTGTGCCTATCCTGCTCGGTGTTGTCGGATCGTATATCCTGGCTGCAGCAATGGGCGAGGTCGACTTCTCCAAACTCAATGAGGTGGCGTGGATTGGTCTGCCTATTGATATGGATCGTACGGCAATCTCTGTAATGAAAGACCCCAACTTCGACCTTATCGTGACGTCTATCATCGCCATCTTCCCTATCGCCTTTGCCACAATCATGGAGCACATTGGCGATATGTGTGCTATTCAGAGCACTGTGGGCAAGAACTTCATCAAGGAGCCGGGCCTGCACCGCACGCTCTGCGGCGATGGTCTTGCTACGTTCCTCGCTTCTGTGTTCGGCGCTCCTGCCAACACCACATACGGCGAGAACACCGGTGTGCTCAACCTTACCAAGGTGTTCGACCCGGCTGTCATCCGCCTTGCAGCCTGCTTCGCCATCGTGCTCAGCTTCAGCCCTAAGTTCGCCTGCCTCATCGGTCTGATGCCAGCCGCTACAATCGGCGGCGTGAGCCTCATTCTCTACGGTATGATTTCGGCAGTAGGTGTGCGCAACCTCGTCGAGACATCGGTCGACTTCTCGTCGTCGCGCAACGTGTTCGTGGCAGCGCTCATCATGGTTGTGTCTATCGGCGTGCAGTACGGCACAGACGGTGGTGTGAAGATCGGTTCTGTAGCCTTCTCTGGTCTGGCTCTTGCCGCTATCGTCGGCATCTTCCTCAACGCTATCCTTCCCGATCAGCTCGGCATGAAGGTGAAGAGCTTCAACGGTAAGGAGAAGAAATATAGAAAGTAATCGGTTTGTATGAACATTGAGCAAGTGAGAGACTTTACGTTGTCGCTGCATGGCGTCACAGAAGACCAGCCGTTCGGCGACGACAACATAACCTTCCGTGTTGAGGGCAAGATTTTCCTGTGTCTTTGGCTCGGTGACGGCAAGTGCGACGTGCGTGGCAGCACGTCGCGCTTCGCCTGCAAACTGCTTCCCGACCGCAACGAAGAACTGCGCGACCGCTACGACGCCGTCACTCCTGCTTTCCATTGGAACAAGAAACACTGGAGTGACATCTATTATGAGCAGCTTGACGCCGACCTCGTCACAGCGTTGATAACCGAGTCGTATCGGCTCATCGTAAGCAAGCTGCCGAAGGCGGTGAGAGTGAAGTACGAATCATATTAGGGTATCTCGTTTTTCACGACATCAAGCACCATATATCAAGAAAAATACCTACTTTCGCAACCATGATTACAAAACAACCGATTATACTTCTCAACTTTACGGGCGTGTACGACTACGAGGCGTTTGCTTCGAGCCCCTACATCACGCACGTCGACTGCCGCGACATCAGCGGCACTGACTGCTATTGCGACGAGGAGGCGAGGGCAGAGCTGCGCCGCCGACTGGCGCCTTATCCTGCCAAGGCGCTGCACTTCATCGATTCGGGCGACTTCCATTATCTCACGGAATATTGGGTGTCGCGTCTCTGCGAGCCGTTCTCGTTGATAGTGTTCGACCACCATCCCGATATGCAGCAGCCGCAGTGGGAGGGTGTCGTGTCTTGCGGCGGATGGGTGGCGGACGTGCTTCGCAACAACCCGTTCGTGCGCAACATCATCGTCGTCGGTGCGTCCGACGAACTGATAGCGCAGATTCCCGACGCGCTTAGAGAGAAGGTCGTGTTCTACAGTCAGTCGGAGATCGACCACCATCGTGCGTGGCCTTCCAAGGCTGGCTGTCTGATTCACGAGCCGGTGTATATCTCCATCGACAAGGACGTGCTCAGAAAGCAGGATGCCGTTACCGACTGGAGCAACGGCGATATGACTCTCTTGCAGCTGCAGGCGGTGCTGCGCATCATCTACGCTCACGAGCAAGTGATTGGTGTAGACATCACGGGCGAGTGCTCTGCCTCTCTCGACTATCTCTCCGAACTGAAGAGCGCAGCTGTAGACAACCGCGCCAACGAGGAGCTGATGCGGATGATTTGCCAACACGACTGCGGATAGAAAAACGCTGCGTTTGGGGGGCAGAAAGTGATACCGGTATCAATAAAAACACTATAATTCAGAGTTTTCTCGTTATGCATAGATTCAAGAACTCTTTCCTTGAGTGGCTTGTCTACTCGCTTATCTTCTTCTTCCTGTACGATATCATCTGGATATTGGTAGACCTGCCCGACTTCCTACAGTCGGTAAACGGACTGTATCCTGAGTTGCTTGTCGACTTTGCACTCTGCGGTTTGTTCTCGCTTTCGAGTTTGTATCTCAACCGATGGCTGTTCAGACAGCGGCGCTTTTGGTGCGAAGGGCAGACCCACCGTGTGTTCGTGCAGAACGGACTGGTGGTGTTGGGCTTCAATCTGCTTATTGCTGGTGGCTGCGAACTGCTGCTGAGCCTTGTAGCACCTAAGCTTATGATGCAGGATATATGGGGAACGTCTTTTCTATTCGGACTGATAGCGAGTCTTGTAGCACTCATCCACCTTTCGATGCACTTTTCCAACATGATTGTTCTGAAAGGCAAGGAGAACCTCGCCTTACAGAAGCGATACTTAATGATGCAATTAGACCCACATTTCGTGTTCAACAGTCTTAGTTCGCTTGCCGGAATGATAGGGGAAGACCCGAAGATGGCTGAGAACTATGTCGTGAAACTCTCACATATCTACCGCTACATACTTCAGCATATCGACAAGGAGTATATAACCCTTGCCGACGGCACCGACTTCATCAAGTCGTACCTCGGCCTGCTCAACATGCGCTATGACAACGCCATCGTCTTGCACGCCGACGATTTGCACGGCGACCGCGACGAATGCATCCTCTCGCTGAGTCTGCAGCTTATCATCGAGAATGCCGTGAAGCACAATTGTCCGCAGAGCGGCACCGAGCTTCATGTGTCTATTGGTCGCCAGGGCGACATGCTCGTCATAAAGAACAACCGCATATACGCCAACCACAACAACGACCAAAGTGTAGAGTCTTACGGCATAGGCATCAGCAACTTGAAGCAACGCTATCGACTGGAGGGCGAAGCAGAACCGGAGTTCGTGGCCAGCCAGGATGCCTTTGAGGTGCGACTGCCAATCATAAAACGAAAACAATAGAAGAACGATGCAAAAGGTTTTGATTATAGAAGACGACCATTTCAGCGCAAGACGTCTGAAAAGGCTCATTATGGATATTGACGACACGATAGACGTGCATGGACCGTTGAAAAGTGTGACGGAGGTGACAGAGGAGCTTGCCGCCAACAACGACTATGACCTTATCTTTTCCGACATCCGACTTGCCGACGGTGACGTGTTTGAAGCGTTCCGCAAGGTAATGCCACAGTCGTTCGTGGTCTTCACCACGGCTTACGACGAATACGCAATGGAGGCGATAAAGAACAACGGACTCGACTATCTGATGAAGCCTATTGACGCTGATGAGCTGCGTGCCGCAATCGGCAAACTGCGGCTTAATCGCAATGCACAACAGTCTGCCGTAGTGAGTCCTCTGCACGACGTGCTTAACGACACACGCCAATACCGCGAGCGCTTCCTAATCACGAAAGGTGACGAGCTTTGCATGCTCTGCGCCGACGACATAAGCTACATCAATATGCGCGACAACCGAATCACGGCGTTTACTGTCGACGGCACATCCTATCCGCTGCCCATGAGCATGAACGACCTGGAGCAGGCTTTAGACCCTGCCCGTTTCTTCCGTCTCAATCGACAGTATATCGCCAACATTAAGGGCATCAGGAAAATCAGCTTTTACTTCGGTTCTAAACTAATGGTGAAGCTTAAAGGCTGCGAGGATGACAATATCGTAATAAGCAAGGAAAAAGCGACATTGTTTAAAAAATGGTTGGAGAAATAACAAGAGGGTGTGTATTCTATGTTTCTTGCGTAGAATGCACACCCTCTTGTTATATAATGTTGTTAAAACGTTACATCGACGCCAAAAGAGATTGAATGGCGGATGCTGTTGCTGTTATAGTATATATTGCAAGATTATTGTCTTGCTGCATCTTGTACGAACTTGAATTCGTCGAAGGCGTTTCCTGCTTCCACGCAAACCGTGAAGGAACGTGATGCGTTCGTTTCGTTGCGATTGATGATAACCTTTAGTTCGTTGTCCTCTATCTTGACGAGATACCAGCCTCCGTCAAACTCCTTGTATGAAGTGTTTTCCTTGAATTCTCCTTCTTCCTTCACGCTGCAAATCCAAAAACTTTTGTAGTTTTTGCAGGCAAACAGGCAACTTCCTCCTTCGGCTTTCACTTTCAGTTCGCCGTTTTTCAAGCCCGACGGAACCGTGCTCCACTTCATAGGGTCGGCAAGTCCTTCAGGGTCGGACCATTCGCAGCTTGTCAGTGACATTACGCCTGCCAACAAGCATAACAATAGTTTCTTCATACGCTTATTTGTTTAAATTGCTTGAAAATGTTCTGGTCTGCTTAGAACGACCAACCGAAGCCTATGTACGGGAAGAAAGCAGCCTTGCAGAGTCCGTACTTGTCGCCAAAGTTGAACGACGGCGATACGCCAACACGGAACATGAATCCGTTGGGGCGCTGATAGCGGTAGCCTATGTCGCCGAAGAAGAAATAACCGAATTGAGTTCTTGATGAAGTGTAAAAATAAGTTTTAGGAGAAGTTTCGTCTGTATTCTCCCCACCTGGATACCACCATGTATCTTCGACGTATCCTATTGTTTCCTTTACTTGATATACACCAAGACTCGCACCGAAGCCCAGCTCCAGTTTGCTGTTCTTCTTTCCGAGCAGATAGTTTAGCTCCAACGGAACACCAACGCCATTGATTTTCTGGTCGAACAAACCTGAAGTGTTGCCATAGCCATAGCCAATGCCCACACGGTAGCCTAAGCCCGAGTTGCCCTTGAAACGGCTGTCGTAGTTGATGCCTGCAATATTTTGGGCACCAAGTAATTCTACAGACAGACTGCGTGTCTTCTGTTGTGCCATTACTGCCGAAAAACAACATAATGCAAATAGTGATAATACAATCTTTCTCATTATATATTTTATAATATGTTTATTGTCGGTGGATATTGGTTTGCTTCAACATAATGCCCTAAACGGTCGGGTCTGTTCCCATCGGTAAAGAGGTAGACTATTCCGTCAGGGGTTTCAACAATAGAGACCTCAGTATAGGTGAAATCAGGGTAGTCAGCGTGTAAGGATTCCAATACGTTGCTTGGTACCGTTGTACCTTTCGGCAAGGGGTAACAGGTTTTTTTCCATGTCGTACCCTTGCGGGAAATTTTGAAGTATACGGACTTCAACACGCCGTCGTGCATGATGAGATAGTTGTCATCACCGTTGTCGTTGACAAAACCAAGCACTTCGGAGCCTTTGTAGTGCGCTGTAATCCATTCCATATCGCCAGGAATCGTACCTATATATTCGGCGTTGTTCAGTCTGTATGTGCATGCCTTGGCCACCGTTCCTTTGCTGTCGATGACAAGGGTGTGGACGAGATTCTTGAGCTTGGGGGTGTCCTGCAGATAGCAGAGAATATAGTATGTCCCGTTTATGCTGGCCTGTGTCACTTCCTTGATCTCCCAGAATTCATCGTTTCTGGCCTCCTGGTTTATCGTGAGCAGCTGGTATCGCACCGAGCTGGGCAACTGGTCAATGTCAGAGAGCATCCGCACGGTGCGGTTCCACGCATTGTCAACGTATACAACCACGCACTCATTCCCCGCGTTATCCTCAGAGGTGACATACGTTTCCATTGCTCCACTGTCGAAGTAAGGCTCTGGACCTGTGTAAACGCGTTTGATAGTGTAGTCCTCGCAGCGTTCGTGGAAATCTTTGGCAATGGCCTCCGGCAGAGTTTTGTCATTGATCGGTGTCACATTTTCAGAGTCGCATGAAGTCAGCGCAAAGACTACGACAGCAAGCCATCCGTACATCAAATGTCTAAATCCAAACTTTTTCATTTTATGCTTCAATTTATGGGTTCGTTCAAAGGACAAGTTGCCTGAGAACTTATTATTAAGCTGCAAAAGTACGATTGTTTGTTTTTATACACAACGCCTCCTTATGCGAAACGGCAAAAATGCGGTGCGAAGCGGCGATATCTGTGTGTTGCGTGGAGATGCGGACTATCTCCGCAGTGCCGCATACGCCGCGATGCACGCAGTGGTGAGCAGTTCGGAGAGGGCGAGCGCGAGCCAGATGCCGCTGTCGCCGAGCACCTTCGGCAGCAGAATGAAACTGGGCACGAGGAAGACAGCACCGCGCAGCAGCGCGAACATCATTGCCGGGCGCACGCGCTCAACACTCTGGTAGTAGCCGATGCACATGAGGTTGACGATGAAGAACACGAAGGCGACAGCCATCAGCGGCAAACCCTTGACGGCGAGAGGGAAGGCAGCCTCGCCGGTGCTCACGAATAGCTCCGTAAGCTGGTATGGGAACAGCACGAAGGCTGCGCTCACGGCTCCGCCGCACAGCACGGCGGTGAGCAGCGCCACCTTCAGCGTGGAGCGCACGCGGTGAGTGTTGCCGATGCCGTAGTTGTAGCTGATGATGGGCTGCGCCGACTGCGCCACGGCGTTGCCTATCATGTAGACGAACGGTGTGTAGTAGCACGCTATGCCGAACGCGCCCACGCCCGGGTCGCCCATATAGGTTATGAAGACGTAGTTGCCCACGAGCGTGAGCACCGCCATTGTGCCCTCGCCCATGAGAGCCGATATGCCGATGGTGCATTGATAGCCGATGTTGCGCACGGAGTAGAGTAGCGATCGACGGCTCCACTTCAGGCGTATAGGTCGCAGCTGTCGCGCGGCGAACAGTATGTACCACGCTGCAATCAGTCCGCCAATCATCATGCTCAGCGTTGAGGCTACGGCAGCACCGGCAAGTCCCCAGCCGAGGTGTACTATCATCAGCCAGTCGAGCACGATATTGGCTACAGCCGCAATCACGTTGCACCACATGGCGAGACGCGGATTGCCGTCCAATCGTATCACGAACAGCAGCAGAGCGCACCATACGCCGAACAGCTCGCCCGGCATGAACCCCAGCATATACTCGCGTACCAGAGGCAGCAGTGCCTCCGACGAGCCGAGCAGTCTGCCCGTGGCAGAAGGGAAGAGCATCACCGGAATTATCATCGCCAGGATGACGATAGAGGTGAATATCCATGCCTGCATCACGTTGATGCGTGCTGCCTTCAGCTTCTTCTCAGCCATGTGTATCGATGCCACCACCGAGCAGCCGGCGCCCATCATCAGTCCGAGACCCGTAGCCAGCATCATTATGGGCACGCAGATATTGATGGCGCCAATGCCGTCGGCTCCCACAGCGTGTCCGACGAAGATGCCGTCGATGGCGCACATGGCAGAGATACTGATCATTCCGAACAATGTTGGCAGGAAGTAGCGACCGAACAGGCGAGGTATGCTCAGCGTGCTGAGGTCGATAGCGTCTTTGGTAAGGTGTTCTGACATAATTTAAAAGTAAAATGGTAAAAAGGACTTTTATTTTTTAATTATGCTCGGCGCTTGCCTTTCTGCGTAAGCTGTACTTGCCGTGCTTGTCGAACACGAGCCAGTAGAGTATAGGCAGAACGGTGGCGATGAGCACCATTGAGATGAGCGTGCCGAAGAAGATGACAGCGCCCATCGGCGACCATAGCGTGTTGTTCTCGAGCATCATCGGCAGCACTCCTACAGAAGCCGCAGCCGAAGTGAGGAAGATTGGGCGCATGCGGCGTTCGCCTGCCTGGAAAGCAGCATCGCGCACGGAGAGTCCTTTCTCGCGTCGCAGCTCTTCGGCATAGTCGATCATGATGATGCCGTTGCGCACAAGGATGCCCATCAGACTCACTACGCCGAGCACGCACGTAAGGCTCACGTCATAGCCCGTTATGCACAGGCCGACGGCTGCCCCGAATATGCAGAGCGACATTGAGGAAAGGTTCACCAGCGCCAGGCTGATGCGCTTGAAGTGGAAGAGCAGGATGAAGAAGATGACAAGCACGGCTATCATCACGCCCGACATCACCTGCGGCAATGTCTCGGCGTCCTTCTCCACCATTCCGCCCATCTCCCAAGTGAGAGTGGGGCAGCGCTTCTGCAGCTCGTCCTCAAGCTCAGCCGACAATTTGTCGGCATTGTATCCGCGCATCGGCTCGCCGATGATAGAGATGGTGCGCACGCCGTTGCGACGCACTATGCTTCCGTCCTGCCAGTCGGGCGCAATCTTTGCCAGTTGGCGAAGCGGAACGCTCGCTGTGCCGCCCATTACGGGTATGTACTCGTTGTTAAGGTCGCTGTCGTTCTCCGACTTCAGCACCATCTTCACAGGATAGTCGCCCTCCCAAAGTGTAGACATCGGCAGACCGTCGCCGAAGTGTATGGCAAGATTGGCTGAAAGGATAGTCTTGTTCACGCCCAGTCGGTTTGCCTCGGTCTCGTCGGGCGTTATCCTTACGCAAGGCAGCGGAGCCTCGTAGTTGGTGCGCACAAGATGTATGCCCTCGATGCTGCGCATGCACGCCTCCACCTTCTTTGCCTCCTGCTTCAGACGTCCTATACTGTCGCCGCTCACCCTTATCTCGATGGGGTAGGTGGCAGAGTTGTAGTCCATCTGCTTGAAGCGTACGTAGCAGTCGGGGAAATAGTCGGAGTATCTGTCGGCATACTTGTCGAGCACTTTCTCCGTAGCGTCGTTGTTTGCGGTGTTCACGATGAACTGTGCGAAGTTCGGTCCGCCTATCTGCGGCGCGTAAGTGGTGTGGAAGCGTGGCGATCCCTGCCCGATGAACGTAGTCACAGACGTTACGAGCGGGTCGCGCTGCAGTATCTGCGCCATAGAGTCGGCCACTTCCGCCGTGCGCTTCGCCGTCGTGCCGTTAGGCAGATAGAACTCCACGGCAAACTGGTTGCGCTCGGCTACCGGCATCATTCGCTGCGGCTGCTTTACGAAGAGCATAGCGCCTGCGGCTACCAGCGCCCCACCTGTAGCAAGCGTGGCGCACGGATGTGCGAAGCAGCGATTGAGCAGCCATGTGTAGCCCGTCTGCAGATAGTCGAGAGGCTTCTTGCGCGCGTCGGGCTTGGGATTGGTGTCGATGCCCTTATGTATCAATGTATACTGCAGGTAAGGCGTGAGCACTATCGACACCGAGAGCGAGATGCTGAGGATGATGAACATAGCCCAGGGGAACGACTTCACGAAGTCGCCCATATCGCCGTGCATGGTTATGAGGAAGGGGAAGAAGGTGAGCGATATGCTCAGCGTGGCAGAAAGCACCGACATGAAGAATTCGCGGGGGGCAGCGATGGCTGCATGCCAGCGCGACATGCCGTGCCCCAGTTTCTCCATGTAGTTGTCGATGATGACTACCGAGTCGTCCACCACCATGCCGAGCGTCACGATGAGTGCGGCGAGCGTCACCGTGTTCAGTTCCATGCCGAAGAGATAGAACACACCTACGGAAGAGAAGATAGTGATAGGAATGCTCAGCGCCGACACCTCAGCAACGCGGCGCGGCATGAGCAACACTACCACCACAATCACCGAGACAACCGAGATGAGCAGCTCGCGCAGGAAGTTGAGCACCGACTCGCTCACCACCCGGCTCTGGTCGGTGATGGTGTTGAGGCGCACATCGTCGGGCAGCGTCTGCTCGAACTCGGCAAGTGTCTTGCGAACGTCGTTGCCCATCTTCACGATGTCGTTGCCCGGTCGCATCTCTATCGACAGCAGCACACATTTGTTGCCGTTGCTTTCTATGTATTTGTCCTGCTTCGGATATTCTCGCGTGATGCGTGCTATGTCTTTCAGTCGCACGATGTTGCCTTTGGCGTCCGAGTATACAATCTGTTCAGCCACATCGCGCTCGTTGTTGTACGAGTCGTCTACGTGTATAGGCATGTTCAGGCTACCCGTATCTATACTTCCGCTCACGGCGGTGAAGCCCTGCAGCGCCAGGTCGTTCAGAATCTTGAACGGACCGGTGCCGTACTTGGCCAGCTTGTTCTGGTCGAGATATATACTTATCTGCTCGTTCTGCAAGCCGTACGTGCGCAGGTTCGATATCGCGTCTATGCGCCGCAGGCGGTCCTTCAGGTTGTCTATGTACGTGTTCAGTTCGCGGTATGTCTTCTGCTTGCTCTCCATCGTGATGAGCAGGGCAGAGGTGTCGGCTATGTCGTCTACGGCTTGCAGCGCCAGCACGCCTGCCGGCAGCTGGGCCTTGAACGCCTGCAGGCCGTGCTTGAACTTGCTCCAGAAGGCGTCGCGGTCTTCCACGTTGTCGTTCAGCTCGATGAACACTATCAGCATGCCGTCCTTGCTCTGCGTGTACGTCTTCTTCTTGTTCACCTCCTTGTAGCCGAAGATGAAGTTCTCGAGCGGTTTAGCCACCCGCTCTTCCACTTCCGACGACGTGGCTCCGGGGTAGACTGCCACACATGCGCCCTGGCGCACCGTGAACTGCGGCATCTCCTGCTTCGGCATTACGGCGAGTCCGGTCATGCCCAACACGACGAGCATGCCGACAAGCAGCAGCACGATGTTGTGGTTGCACATAGCCGACTCGATGAACGAGCGCTTTATCACGCGGTTTGGTTTCCTTGTCAAGCGTCGCTTTATATGAAAGCGTAGGGCCGACTCCTGTTTGCTTGTTTCCATGTGTCTCCTCCCTTCGCTTTATCTTTCAACGTTCTTGCCGGCGCATACCCTCATGCCTTCCGACACCTTCTGCTGTCCGCCGACAATCACCTCGTCGCCCGCGCCGAGGCCTGAAAGAACAATAATGTCGTTGTCGCAGAAACCGCCAACCTCAACGTGTTGCTGGTGGGCTTTGCCCTTTACTACGGTCCATACAAAGCGGGTGTTGTCTGTATCGAGCTCAATGCATTTCGCCGGAATCGCGATCTGTGCCGGCTGCGTATCGCCGCTTGTCACCTGCGCTTTGCACACCATGCCCGGCAGAAGGCGTCTGCCCGTGTTCTCTATGCCCACCTTCACGTCGTACGTGTGCGAGATAGGATTGGCGTCGATGCCCTTTTCGCTTATCGTGCCCCAGAACACGGCGTCGCCCAATGCGCCAACGCTCACACGCACCTTGTCGCCTATGTGCAGATGCGATATCTCTGCTTCCGGCACCGACAGCTTAGCGTTCACAGCCTTCACGTCGGCTATCTTCAGAACCGGCTGTCCGGGCAGAACGTACGTGCCCATGTCGGCTTGCTTCGAGGCTACCACCCCGTTGAAGGGCGCCCTGATGCTGGTGTGCGTGAGCTGTTGGCGAGCTATGGCTTCGGCGGCTTTCGCCTGCTCCAGCTTGCTCTCTATCTCCACCCATTTGATGTCGGATATGGTGCCCGCCTTGTGCAGCGGCTGGAAACGACGGTAGGCGTCCTGCGCCTGCTTCAGCGTGCTCAGCGCTCCGCGATGCGTCTCGTTGAGCGTAGTGGGGTTGATGGTGGCGAGCACCTGTCCCTTGCTCACTCTGTCGCCTTCGTCCACGCGTATGCTCGTGATGTTGCCGCCCAGTTCGAAACTAAGCGTCGCCCCCGTCTTCTCTTCTATAGTGCCTACGTAGTCTTTTGTCTTGCCGCTGGCGTTGGAGCCTCCTACGGTGAGGGTCTCCACCTTTACGGCGGCTTTACGCGTCCGCTTCTTTTGTTCGGAGCAGCTCGTCAGCACCGAGCAGCCAACGAGCAACGCCACTAACCATACCATTAAACAATCTGTTCGTCTCATAATATATGTTTGATAATCTGTTGTAAAACTACACTTTTAAACATGCACAACAAAAAAAAGCGCTCGCTTTCTTACCGCCGTTAACCTTATTTAATCAATCTATTCGGAACTAAAAGCTATCTGCTCTCTTGCTTTTTATCCCTTTTATAAAACTTCTGTAACTTCTTTGACACACCATATCCTTACTTTTGCACCCGAAATTTAAACACTTTTTTACTAAATAAGCATTAAATATGAAAAAGAAAGTAGCGAGAGTAGGCGGCGGAAGAACGATGGCTGTGTGGTCATTGGCCGCAATGATGTTTTTAGGTTCTATGGGCATGCAGGCGCAGAGCGCAGACGGAGCGCAGGCGTGTTGCAAGGCGAAGGGGGCAACGGCTGCCGTAGCGCAACCTGTTGCTGACGACGTGCGTGCCGAGTGGCAGCAGCTGAAGGGCGACGTGACGCTTTATATGACCAACGACATGGGACGCAACGGCTATTACGACCAGAAGCCGATAGCCGAACTGATGGGCGAAATGGCGGGAGTGGTTGACCCTGAGTGTGTGTTTGCTGCGGGCGACATTCATCATTTCAATGGTGTTGCGTCGCTGCAGGACCCGCTTTGGATGACCAACTACGAGCTGGTTTACTCGCATCCCAACCTTATGCTCGACTGGTTCCCAGTTTGCGGCAACCATGAGTATCGCGGCAATACGCAGGCTTTCATGGACTACGGCAAGGTGAGCCGCCGATGGATGATGCCTGCCAGGTATTATACTAAGGTGTTCAAGCACGGCAACACTTCCGTGCGCATTGTAATGCTCGACACAACACCGCTCATCGACTCTTATCGTAAGAATTCGAGCGTCTATCCCGACGCCTGCAAGCAGGACGCTGAGGCGCAGCTGGCGTGGCTCGACGAGACGCTGCGCAACGCCAAGGAAGACTGGGTGGTTGTGATGGGCCATCACCCGATATATGCCGACACCAACAAGAAGGAGAGCGAGCGTCTCGACATGCAGAAGCGTCTGCTGCCCGTGCTTCACAAATATAACAACGTGGCTATATACGCCTGCGGACACATCCACAACTTCCAGCACATACAGAAGAAGGGTGACAATATCGACTACGTAGTCAACTCGTCGTCGTCGTTGGCGCGTCCCGTGAAGCCTACCGACGGCACGGTGTTCTGCAGCTCTGCCGACGGCTTCTCTGTGCTCACCGTAGACAAGAAGCAGCTGAAGATGTCGATGATAGACAAGGACGGAAAGATTATTCACACGATAACAAAGTCGAAATAGCATGAAGAGATTCTTATTCACAGCGGCACTCCTCACGGCTGCTACCTCTGCCATAACAGCGCACACGCTCGACGGCATCGTCAAGGATCATAAGACCGGCGAGCCGCTTATCGGCACCGTGATCAGAGTGAAGGAGCTGCCAAGCGTCAGCACCACAACCGGTCTCGACGGCACCTTCACGCTGCGCGAGCTGCCCGACCGCGGTCGCTACACGCTCGTTGTCTCGTACATGGCGTACAAGACAAGAGAGATGGTGGTCGACGTGGCGAAAGACTATGACAAAGGCTCGGAGAAAGGCAAGGACGGACAACTCACTATCGCCTTGGACGAAGACTTGCAGCAGTTGGGCGAGGTGGTTGTAACCGGACGCCGCGAGTATCGCTCCGACCGCAGCGCCGTCGAGACGGTGAAGAATGCGGCGAGCGTGCTCAACGTGATGAGCCAGCAGAGCATACAGCTCTCGCCCGACGTGAATGTGGCGAGCGTGCTTCAGCGCGTGTCGGGCGTGACCATGGAGCGCGACGCTTCGGGCGAGGCTTCGTACGCCATACTCCGAGGCATGGACAAGCGCTACAACTATACGCTCGTGAACGGTGTGAAGATACCGAGCCCCGACGACAAGAACCGCTACGTTCCGCTCAACATCTTCCCGTCCGACCTGATGGACCGCCTCGTGGTTTCGAAGTCGCTTACTGCCGACATGGAGGGTGACGCCGCAGGTGGAGTGGTCGACATGGTGATGAAGGATGCGCCCGCACGCTTCCAGTTGCAGGCTAACGCCGCCGTGGGCATGAGCGACTACTTCTGGAGCGGCGCAAGAGACTATCTCACGACCAACCGCTCCGACTATACTCACCGTTCGCCCTACGAGGCGTTCGGCTCAGACTATAAGGCTTCGGCTTCCGACTTCAGAAACGGACCTGTGCAGCTGAAGAGCCATGCTACGCCGGCGCCCAACTTCATCGGCGGTCTCAGCGTTGGCGACCGTTTCTGGAACAACCGTATCGGCGTGATGCTTGCCGGAAGTGTGCAGAACACCTTCCGTGGCACGGAGCGTACATACAACTCGGTGAAGATGGCGTCGGGCGAACAGGCTATGTATATCTCTACGCTTAACCACCGCTACTACAGCGTACACGACTTCACGGCGGGGCTGCACGCAAAGCTCGACCTCTCGCTCTCGAACCACAAGTTCGAATGGTACAACATGTACGTGCGCACCAACTCGAAGGGCGTGCGCTACAACAACGGCGTGAACACCGAGTATATCAGTGCCGACTCGTACACGCAGGACGACGAGCTGCGCTCCATTTCTTCTACGCAGAGCATCTTCGCCACCAACCTCAAAGGCACGCACCATCTGACCGACCGCTTCACGGTCGACTGGTCGGGCGTGTTCTCGCAGGCAAGAGCCGAAGACCCCGACCGCACATACGTGACGCTTACCAACACCGTTGGTTGTAGCGCCGGCGCTGAGGGCGACGCCGTGTCGGGCGATATATGGAGCCAGGAGAAGAACATCCTGAAGACGCTGCCCAAGAGTGCCGAACGCCGCTTCCAGCACAACAAGGATACCGACTGGGCGGGCTACATCAACCTCGCTTACGACACACGCTTCGGCGACAAGCTGGACGCTTTGTGGAAGGTAGGCGCGCAGTATCGCCGCAAGGAGCGCAGCAACCGCTACTACTCGTACGTCTTCAACCCGGCTGACATATCGCAGCAGCTCGACGGCAACGGATACGACCAGTTCGCCAACGTCGATTGGGTATGCAAGACGCCTTACTCGCAGGCGTCTCAGCTCAACTACGACTCGAAGGAGCACATCGGCGGAGTCTACGCTATGGCTACGCTGAGCAGCGCTCTCGGAGAGCTGAACGTGGGCTTACGCGCCGAACATACCAACCAGATATACACCATGCTGCAGCACTTCCGCAACATGGGGCAGGTGGGCGAGCAGAGCTACTGGGACTATATGCCGTCGGCTTCAGTGAAGTGGACACCGACAAAGAAGATGAACGTGCGCCTCTCTTACTACCGTTCTATCAACCGACCTGGATTCTACGAGATTGTGCCCTACCAGATACAGGGCGAGGAGTATCAGGAGAAGGGAAACCCTGAGCTGAAACGCGCCTGCATCGACAATATCGACCTATGCTGGGAGTGGTTCCCGTCGAGCACAGAGCAGATTCTCGCAGGCGTCTTCTATAAGTATCTGAAGAACCCGATAGAACAGGTGTTCGTTACGTCGGACGGCAAGATCGGCGCCGGAACAGACGCCTACTACATGCCCGCCAACCTGGGCAACGCGAAGAACATGGGCTTCGAGATTGACGTGATAAAGTACATACGCCACTTTGGTGTGAAGGCAAACTATACCTACACCCACTCGGAGATTACCACTTCGAAGCGCCAGTACAAGGAAGGCAGCGCAGAGTATAAGACGGGCGTAACGCAGACTCGTCCGCTCGTGAACCAGGCGCCGCACACAGCCAATCTCTCACTGCTCTACAAGGACACCGAACATGGCTGGAACGCACAGCTCGCAGCCTCGTTCACCGGCACGAAACTCGCACTTGTGTCGCCGTTCAAGGACGCCGACCAGTGGGACAAGGCGATGTTCGGACTCGACTTCAGCGCAGAGAAGAAGTTCCACAACGGCATCTCGCTCTTCTTCAAGGCCAACAACCTGCTCGACGCAAAGCGCGAGCGATACCTCAAGACCGTCAACCAGAGCAACCTCGAGTATGAAGGACAGAAGAGCGACAAGACCATCGTTGGCACATACCGTTACGGCAGAACTTTCCTGCTCGGCGTGCGCTACAAGCTCTGATTCGCGTCATCTCACCACAACATCTCACCACAACATCTCACCATAACACCTCATATCTCAACACCTCACCATAACAACATCATACAATGAAGAAGATAAACACAATGGCCGGTATGCTGCTCGCCGCAGCAACGGCAATGTTCTCAGCGTCTTGCGAGAACGACAACATCAATCCGTACGATTATGCAGGCAACAACGGCAACGCCAACCAAGGTTCTACAAACGTCATAAAGACCGCCGTGGCGGAGTATCCTGTAGGCTCGCTCGTGTGGTCGAACGACACCACGCTGAGCGAGAGCGTAGAGATACCCGTCGGCACATCGCTCTATATAGAGCCGGGCGTGACGGTGACGTGCAAGGCTGACGTGCAGGTGCCTGTAGAAGTGGTGGTGCTGGGCAACCTCTACTGCCTCGGTACAGCCGAGAAGCCCGTCACCTTCACCTCCGACCGCAAGAAGCCCGAAGCCTGGGGCGGCATCATCTGCGGCTACAACTCGGAGGAAGTGGTGCTCAACCATGTAGACATAGCCTACGCCGGCGCCACGCCTACCGAGTCGTCGGCATCGTTCCAGAACAAGCTCTTCAAGACCACCATCGACGGCGGCGTGCCGGCCTTCCACTTCTGCAACGTCAACGGCAAGTTTGTCATAGCCAACAGCTTCTTCCACGACAACTACAACGACCAGACCTACTTCACGGGCGGCAACGGCGTGATCGCGGGCAACATCTTCGCCGATTCGGGTAACGCTGCCGACGGCGGCGAGGCTATCAACGTGAAGGCGGGCTGCAAGCTCGACGTAGCCAACAACGTAATATACAACGCCTGCACCAACGCCTTCAAGCTCTCCAACGCCGGCAACAGCGAGGTGGTGCCGCTCACCGACATGACCGTCTACAACAATACCATCGTCGACTGCGGTTGGCGACGCTCGAAGAATAAGAAGGGCGGTTCGGTATGGGTGGAGAAGGCTGCGCGACCGGTGTTCGTGAACAACCTCTGCTACGACTCGCGCTTCGGTCTGAAGCAGCCCAAGCAGGACGGCGCCGATATGGAGCACAGCCGTCTCACGCCCAACTACTACTACGCTTCTACCGCTACCGGCGTGGAGCAGATGGCAAAGGGCGCTTCGCTCGGCATCTGGTTCGACACGGACATAAAGAGCGCCACAGCAGGCCAGTTCGATCCGCTCTTCAAGCTCTTCAAGCAGAACGCCGGCATGAACATCAACTGCGAGGTAGACGACCCCGACAAGGGCGCTCCGCTTGCTTTCGATAAGGCGTGGGGCTTCGACCTGCAGCAGGGCAGCCCCGCTCTCTCGGGCGGTGTGACCGACTTTGCGCGCATCTTCCCGAACGGCATCCCGTTCTTCGGCATGAAGAAGGTGAACTTCCTCGACAGCGCCAACGACCAGAACTACTACTTCTCGGCACCACTGCCGCAGCCACGCTTCGGAGCGTGGCTGTAAAGCCGACGGCTCTGGTTTATGCTAATTCAAGTTTCGCTATCTGTCAAGCGACTTGAACATCCTTGAGATGCACTTTTTCTTTTGCTCCATATTGGGGTGTACATACAGGTTGAGCGTTGTTGTTATGTTGGCATGTCCTAACAACACGCTCACCGTCTTATAGTCGCAGTTGCTTTCTATGCAGCGTGTGGCAAAGCTGTGGCGCAGTCCGTGGTATTTCAACCGAGGAATATCAAGACGCGCCATCAACTGATGATAATAGTTGCGGTAGGTGCGTGGCTCGGTAGGCTTCTCCTCATTGGTGAGCACATAGAAATCCTCGTTCACCACCTTCTTCAGAGGCTTCACCATCGCCAGCAACTCCTTGTTCATCGGTATCTCGCGGCATGAGTTCTTCGTCTTCGGCGTGTTCACAATCAGTTCGGTATGCTTCTCTTCGCCGTCCACGATATAGATGCGCTCAATGGTGCGCCTCACCGTAATCGTGCCGTTGTCGGCGTCTACGTCAGCCCACTTCAAGCCGCAAATCTCGCCGATGCGCAGCCCAGTAGTCAGACTGATGTATATGCCAAGATTGCGGAACGTGAAGTTCTGCCTAATGAAGTTCAGAATCTTCTTGTGGTGCGCCACCGTCAGCACCTCAATCTCCTTGCCGCCCTCCGTCGTCGGATACTTTATGTCCCACTCGCAATAGTTCATGCACTCGTTCTTCACGCCGAACTTCATCACCATCTTCAGCACGATAAGGATGTCCTTCACGGTCTTCACGCTCAGTCCGCCGTTCAGCTTCCTCAGCACAAACTCCTGCACAATTTTCTCACTCAGAGCCTCACACTCGCCGAACGCAGGCAGAATGTGGTTCTCCACACTAACACGTAAGCAGCGTATGTAGACTGCTTAACATAGCGTTGCTTGTCAATCTTCCAAGCCAACGCAATCTCTCTGATTGTTTTTCCTTTCATTCGATCTGTTGATTTAGGCTTACAACATTGTCAACCGATTGTAAAATTAATATTGCTGTCCGGTAAACAATTATTCACCCTTATATTGTTTTGTTGTTCAGTGTTTTATAGCAATATTTACTAAAACCTGTTTCCGCAGTGTGGAACTTCAGTTTCCGCTACGCGGTAACGACAGTTTTGCTATGCGGTAATGGTGTTACCGGTCTGCGGTAATCGCATTCTTTTTACGCTGTATCGATTATGTAATAGCGTTGTACTTGTTTAGTCGCAGCATTATGCAGGTTTGCACGTAGCTTCATGTTCTTTTGTTGTCGTGTTTTTCTGCTTTGAACGTGGCGCTCTCGCCACGGCAGGCTGGCAGATAGGCTGGTAGATGACCCGTTTTCTGAGTCGTCTGCCAGCCTTTATGTTGTTTATACACAACATGTTATGCGGAAACTGGAAGATATGGCAGATTTTTTCACGTACAGACTTATTATGCGTATAAGTGTAATAAGTCTATAACTTGGTGAAATCATTAAGGAAAGATAATAGTTTTAGTCCCAAATCTCAGATTTAAGGAGTTTGAGGGGGAGTGGAAAGAAAGTACCATTGGAGAAATGTTTGATTTGTATTCTGGCAATACCCCAAGCCGACTTAACAAAGAGCATTTCAAAGGGACTGTTAATTGGATTTCAAGTGGTGAGTTGAAAGAACATTATATATACTCTTCCAAAGAACAAATATCGGAGGAAGCAGCCAAAAGTCTAAAGCTGTTACCTGTGGGTACTTTTGTTATCGCAATTTATGGTTTGGAAGCTGAGGGTGTAAGAGGGACAGGCTCTATAACACAAGAACCTTCAACTATTAGCCAAGCATGTATGTCTTTCATTCCAAAAGGAGTGATTGAAAATGAGTTTTTATATTCATGGTACAAGAAACATGGCAATGTGATAGGCATTAGATATGCACAAGGTACAAAACAACAAAATCTAAGTTATGACATATTGGAAAAATTCAGGATTGCATATCCAAACACCAAAGAACAAGAAAAACTGAATAAGTTTATTTCTCTTCTTGACGAGCGTATCGCTACCCAAAGCAAAATCATAGACAAGTTGCAAACCTTAATCAAGGGAATTGCACATAAGGTGTCTAAACAAGGCAAGCCAAATATTCGTTTGTCAGAGTGCTTGTTGTGTACCTCATCTACGCTACAAGAAAGTGATGTTGCAGAGGTTGGCGCATATCCTGTTTATGGTGCAAATGGTATTGTTGGATATCTTGATACTTACAATACCACAAGTGAAGCTATCTATATTATCAAAGATGGTTCTGGCGTAGGTGCGGTTTCATGTGTCAAGGGAAAATGTTCGGCAACGGGTACGCTGAACATTTTACAAACAAAGGAAGGCTTCTCACTTAGGTATCTGTACTTTATTCTGAAAGTGTTTAGTTTTGAACCATACAAAACAGGAATGGCTATTCCACACATCTATTTCAAGGACTATGGAAAAGCCAAAATCTATTGTCCATCCAACCAACTTCAATGTAAATATGCAGATTTGCTTTCTAAAATTGAGCAAAAGGCAACAGCAGAACAGAAGATATTGGATAACTTGTGTAGTCAAAAGCAATACTTGCTTTGCCAGATGTTTATATGAACATTCAAAACCATATTAGGTAACTTTAAGCAGATGCCATTTATCTGCATCACGATAGGCTTATCTGCATCATTCGCAACTAAAATGATGCAGATAATTTGGTTTTGATGCAGATAATGATATCGTTTAAAGCCTTTTGACATAGTATGAAATGCTATATAAACATCTGGCGGAGCAAGTATTGTTTCTGCTGCTCATAATTGCCTTTAATATGCTGCATAAGCACAACCTTTGCATTTAATGATAGTAACAGTTTAGATATGCTTTCAAGTTCATCATCGTTGAATGGCATTGCAACTTTATTCTCTAAAAAATGCTGGTTAGTGATATTGATCGTATTCTTTGCTCCCTTTTGAATTAAAGGATGTAAATAGTTATAAGTGTTTACGTTGCTTTTAAAATATTCATGAAGAAATACTCCAATAGAGTAAGTTTTAGGTGCATAAACTCCATATAGAGGCGAGACCGCGACTTCTTCCTGATTATAGTTTTGTTTTACTATACCATAAGGAAAATCCCCAGTTGGACTTTTTGTGTAAATGATATCTCCATAATGTACAACGTTATATTTTGATGTGTCTTTTGCTGCAAACGAACGCCCCAAATATTCAATTTGGTTTATAACGCCTTGACTAACTGAAACGGAGAATACAGGATGTAGCTGTTTGTTAAGTTCTTTTCTTTCTGTAAGAACATCACATAATGAAATTTTTCCCCAGGTGTTATTCTTTAGTCCACTGTTTTGACAACTTGCCATAATTCCCTTGATTAAGGATTTTGTGACTTGTGGGTCTGCGATTATTGAAAATCATTATAACCAAACCGAAAAGCAGACTGCCAGTATTGCTGATTTAGGCGAACCTTTTAGTGTCGGCAATTTGGCAAAGGATGATTTGACTGAAACAGGAATGCCTTGTGTTGTTTATGGAGAGCTTTTTACGACTTATGGAGAAACTATATCTCAAATAGTAAGCCATACCAATAAAACAACAGGTATGATTTTGAGTAAGAAAGGGGATTTATTATTTCCTTCTTCAACCACTGTTGATGCAATGTCTTTGATTGCCCCATCTGTCATCAATGTGGATGGTGTTATATTAGGCGGAGATATGTTTGGAATACATATCAACCATAACTATAATGCACAATATCTTAGTTACTACTTCAATCATATCGCCAAAAGGCAATTGGCTAAATTTGCTAAGGGTAGCACCATTATTCATTTGCATTACGCAGACATAGAAAAAGCCAAACTATTGTTGCCTTCTTTAGAAGAACAAAATAGAATGGCTAAATGTATAATGTCTTTAGACGCAAAAATAAATATTGAAAGTTTTTTCATTAGTTTGTTGAATAGCCAGAAGACACATTTACTTCGTCAGATGTTCATATAAACATTTGGCGCAATAGATATTGCTTTTCTTTCTGCATTGCATTTTGTATTCTTTCTTCAATCTCAGCTTTTCTTTCAAGTGAGGACAGAAAAGTTGAGATTGCCTTTTGTTGTTCAACTGTCGGTATCTTTATCTTGAACATAGCCAAGTCTTTCTTCTGGATATTGGGTAAGCCAGAACCGATGCGTAGTTTCATTATAGCATCTTCTTTCGATTTAAGATAATGGTACAAGTACAGATAATCTACATTGCCTGCAATTTTTTGGATGGTATAGCAATGACCACCGCTCCAAAAAGGAGAAGTGTTGAATTGTACATATCCACAAGAGTTGCCACCTTCGCTGATTGAAATGGTGTTGGCTTCCACATTATAATCACTATAATAACCAGATGGTTCAGTGCCTCCATTCATAACATAATACTTTCCTTTCTCTGATAGGAATTCACCATTGACTTGCTTGCCTTTGATAATTTCACATATCTCAGACAGAATAACGACATCACCATTTACAGCTTTGAAAAGGTTTTCTGAAATCGCAGACTTTAGCTTCTTCAAATCCTCAATGATTTTGTTTTGGGTCGCGATGCGCTCATCAAGAAGAGACACAAGATTAGCTATTTTTTCTTGCTCTTTTAAAGTTGGAAAAAAGAAAGATATACCTTTTACAATGTCAGCTGAAAGATTTCCCTGTCCTCCTTGTAAGTATTTTCTAAGATTTTTTGAAACGTGTTTATTCCAAACTGATTCTATGAATTTCTTGTTTTGCTTTGTTCTAATGCATAGAATTGCTTGATTGATAGCTCCTTTTATTTTAGAGGCTGCGATATCACCACTTGTTGCACCATACATTGCCAATAATAAATCTCCGATCTCTACCATTTTGGCAGAAGAACTATCAAATCCTGCTTGTGTTATGAACAACTCTGTACTATCAGCATGGAGTTCTCCAGAACGAATAAATGCAATATTTCCTCCATAAAAATCTTTGTTAGAAGAACTTGGAGTGCCACCCGAGAAGAAAGTACAAATCTCTGATAGCTTACACTTCTCCCACTCCCCCTTAAACTCAGGGAATCTGAGATTTGGGACGTTGGGCTTTTTGTTTTTATTATTAATTGTTATTGTCATTTTTAATCCTTAATTTGATTGTTTTGAAATTGTCCATCAAGCTGGTGGACAATTTATTGCTTTTCTAAAATCTCCACAAGTTGTGGAAGATTTCAATTCTCCTTTGGATTGAGGTCGAAAGGAAGCAGAGGCGTATCATCATCACCCTTATTAAATCTGTCAAAATCAGATATATATGAACGGTCTTGGATGAGTTTGTATTTCTCATATTCTCCATAAGCCTTTGCTCTTGCTTCATCTTGCGAAACTGTCCCAGCTGTTGCGTTTGCCTTATAGTCCATTGCCGTAAGGAACTGGTCAAGGCGCTTGCGCCAATCTTCCATTGTTGTAATTATATGGCGTTGGGCACGAGTTTCTGCGAGGTCAAGAAATGAAGTAGTTATGGCATTGAGTTGATTAAGTTCGGTATCCGACAAATAGTTTTTGGCAACAATTGTGTCAGACTTTTGTACTCGACCGTCTGGTGCTTTCTTCCATGTTGTAAGTCCCATGTGCGGCTGCTCGGCATCGGCTCTGTTATAGACAATCTCTGCTGCGGTATGATGAGTGACAGCCAAGTGCATCATGTTCTGCACCATCTTGAAGAACAAATTGGTACTTTCTGATTTTGCGTCATAGTCAGCACTACATTCAGCATAGATGTCTGTTATCTTCTGGTAGTAGCGGCGTTCAGACGTACGTATCTCACGGATGCGTTCTAACAAGTCGTCAAAGTAATCCTTGCCGAAATGCTTGCCTTGTTTCAAGCGTTCGTCATCAAGTACATACCCCTTAATGATAAACTCCTTCAATACCGATGTAGCCCATATACGGAATTGTGTGGCTTGATAACTGTTTACACGATAGCCAACGGCAATAATGGCATCAAGATTGTAGAATAATGGAGTACGTTCCACATCACGCTCACCCTCAAGTTGAACTTGTTGAATTTTTCTACAAGTTGCCTCTTTTGTAAGTTCTCCACTTTCATAAATTTGAGAAAGGTGATAAGCAATCGTTGCTCGGTCTACGCCAAACAAATCTGCCATGCGTTTTTGCGACATCCAAAAAGTATCGTTATTGAATATAACTTCAATACGTGTTTCGCCTTGTGCTGTTTTATACAGCAATATATTGGATTCCAGCGAGTTTTGAATGAGTTCTGTCGTAGAAACAGACTGAGAAAAATATTCCCTTGCTTGTTGCACTAAAGGTTTCTTTCCGTCTGCATTTTCAGCTATAATCATGCAAGCTATACGAGACAAGCGGAAAATGTTCACCTTTCTACATGCACCACTGCCGAGCTTGACCATATCAACCGTTTGGTTGAAATGGTCATCAATCTTCATACCTTTTTGATTGGCTACGGCAATAGCCTTGTTTATTACATTTTGGAATTTCCAATTAGTAGAATACCCCATAGCATTGCATAGGTCGCGCGAACTCCAATATTCATTGTTGTTCTCGTCAGTCCTGCGGATAGCATCAAACGTAGGACGCATCTCTGGTATATTATCTTTCTCAGCCATATTCTAAAATCTGCTAAAATTGTCCCTACTTGGTACAAAAAGATTATTCAACCAATCCCAATTCCTTCAGATAACCTTCAATCTCCTTGTCAAGGTCGGCGCGTTTGGCTTCCAGCTCCTTGATTTCCTTCATCACGGCGTGAATGTCGATAGGTTCTTCTTCCTCGAAAGTATAAACGTAACGAGGAATGTTGAGATTGTAGTCGTTCTCAGCCACTTCTTGCAGTGTGGCAAGATGACTGTACTTTTCTATCTCCTTGCGCTCACGATAGGTATCAACAATCTTCTGGATGTGTTGTGGGCGGAGTTTGTTCTGCGTCTTGACCTTTTCAAACTCCTTGCTGGCATCAATAAACAGAATGTTGTCATCCTCCTTACGGCATTTCTTGAACACCAAAATACATGTCGGGATGCTTGTGCCGTAGAAGATATTGGCAGGCAGACCGATGATGGCATCCACATAGTTCTTTTTCTCTATGAGGAAACGGCGTATTACGCCCTCGGCATTGCCACGGAACAACACGCCGTGAGGAGCCACGCAAGCCATTGTGCCACCCTCACCCAGGTGGTAAATCATGTGGAGGATGAAGGCATAGTCGGCAGTCTTGCGTGGTGCGAGGCGTCCTGCCTTGCTGAAGCGGTCATCGTTGTTGAACTTGTCGGCCGCACTCCACTCGGCAGAGAAGGGCGGGTTGGCAACGACAGCGTCAAACTGCGTGTCGCCGAAGGCATCGGCTTCGAGCGTGTCGCCGTTCTCTATGCGGAAGTTGCTGAACTTGATGCCGTGCAAGAGCATGTTCATGCGAGCCAGGTTGTAGGTCGTAGGGTTCTTCTCCTGTCCGAAAATCTCGTTGGCATGACCTATGCTTGCTGCACGGAGCAGAAGCGAGCCGCTACCGCATGTGGGGTCGTAGACATTGCGCAGACGGGTGTGACCGATGGTGACGATCTCTGCCAAGATACGGCTCACTTCCTGCGGCGTGTAGAACTCGCCTGCCTTCTTGCCTGCACCAGCGGCAAATTGGCTAATCATATACTCGTAGGCATCGCCGAGAATGTCAATCTCCTGCGATGCTTCCACACCAAAGTCAATATCATCAAGTGCAAGAAGAACATTGCTGACCAAAGTATTCTTGTCATCGGCAGTCTTACCCAACTTGTGTGAAGCAAGGTCAATGTCAGAGAATAGACCTCCAAAGTCTTCTTCGCTGTCCTGTCCGAGGGTACTGTCCTCAATACGCTTCAATGAACGTTCGAGCATCGGCAGAATGTTCTCCTTTCTCTTAATGCTCTCGATGACAGACGAGAACAGGAAGTTTGGTTCAATGAAGTAGCCGATATTCTCCAGACATTCGGTCTTCACCTCTTCCTGCAACGCCTCTACGTCTTCGTCCTTCTCCATAGCCCACAACTCCTTGAACGTCACCTCGTCGTCGACCAACGCATCATTGGCGTGTTTCTCTATCTTCTCCGACAAATACTTGTAGAAGATAAAGCCAAGGGTGAAATACATGAAGTCACTTGCCGACATATTGCCACGCAGTTTATTTGCGACTTCCCAAAGTTGGTCACGGAGTTTCTGTTGTAATTCTTCGCTCATATCGTTATTTCTTATTATTAAGCCATGTTCGCAAATCTTTAAGATACTTCTCTATTATTGGTTTTTCTGCATCTTTCACATTTTTTTTACAAGATGAAGTCATGTATTTCCTGCATACGTATTCTCCCATACAATATATTAAGAACACCACAACACCTATCCATGCTTCTCCTGACAAGTATGATATAATTGGATGTATGATAGTAAGCATAGCTGCAATTCGAATTATCATGTTTTTTTCATCCAACCGTTCATTCCATTTCTTGTATATTGACGCTTTCTTATCAATATATTGTTTCACTACCTCTTCTGATAAACCATAATCATCCAAATAAGGAAGTTGCTTATATCTTTGTCCAAAGCCACTTTCACGTGTGACCATATACATTTGCTCTGTATCTATCATAATAGTTTCTTTTTTATTCCCAACTGAATGTCCTTATTATAGAACGCAGTTTATCCATAATTCTTGTTAATGCCTTACGCTTCTTTATCAGTCCGAGGTGTTTCTCTTTCAGCGCCTCCTGTATGATTTCGGGCTGCTCCTTTTGCAGATAGTCGTATTCGGAGAGGTAATGATTGAGCACGGAAGCATCCAAATCTTCATCTTTTGCAAGCGTATTGACTGCATTGTTACGTTCGGTGACGATGTAGTTGTTCAACCGTTCTTCGAGGTCGCTTGTACCATCAGCCTTTTGTTTGCGAGCCATGAAGTTGTCACGATCATCATCTACGTTTTTCTGTATGAAGCCGTCGATGAGCTTCGCCTTGCTGCGAAGTTCAACATCCTTAATCATTGTGTCGATGATGTGCTTACGCCTTTCGGTATAGTCGGCGCTATAAGGATTGAGGTCTGCAATCAGTTCCAGTATGTAAGCCACATTGATGATGTCGCTATGCAGCAGTTCCAGGCAGAAGTCGATATCTCCCATGCCTGTAGCTGCTTCTTGTTGCGGGTCGGGTTCGGACGCCATGCCAGATTCGTCGTTCGGAGTTTGATAGCCGTTCGTCTTGTCTTCGTTCTTTACAGCGAACGAATCGTAGATGTCGAGATATTTGCTGCGGAAATCCATGAACTGCTGTTCGGTCATTCCGAGATCGGGCGCATCCTCATCAAACTCGTCGTATATCTGTATCTCGGCGTGCTTTTTTATGATGTCGCGGAAAGCGAGAATAAACTGCTTCTTATCATTCTCGGTTTGCAGCAGGTCTACATGCTGAGGCTCGGGATAGGTTGCGAGGAAGCTGGTTGTGAGCTCCTGATAATCGTTCTTCATCTCGTCGAACGGCGGGCGCACGATGTCCTCAGGATTGTCGCTGTTGCTGAAGAGCTTGATAGAGGCGTCGACATTGCTCTTCAAGTCGCGGAAGCAAACAATCTTGCCGAAGCGCTTCTTCTCGTTGAGCACACGGTTGGTACGGCTGAAAGCCTGCAACAAACCATGATACTCCATATTTTTGTCAACATAGAGCGTGTTGAGTTTCTTGCTGTCGAAGCCAGTAAGGAACATGCCTACCACGAGACAAAGGTCGAGAGGCTTCATGTCTGTCTTCTTTTTCTTCATGCGCAGGTTGATGTCATCGTAGTATGCACGGAAGTTCTCTGTGGTGAAACTCGTTCCGTACATATTATTATAGTCGTCCATGATGGCTTGCAGCTCGTCAGCCTCACCAGTGCTTTCGCTCGCAAAGCTACCTGTGTTCATGCCTGTCAAAGCATCGTCCTGACTGCTATTGGCGGCGTATGTAAAGACAGCTCCAATCCTAATCTTCGGGTTGAGGCTCTTGAATATCTTGTAATAGCGTATGAGTACCGGCACCGACTGCACGGCAAACAATGCGTCAAACTCTCCATCGAATGTTGACTTATTGAAATTATTTAGGATGAATTTGGCAATCTCCGTCATGCGGTCTTGGTCGGTATTATCCACATCCTCATTGCCGTGGTAATACTCCACAAGAAAACCAAGCACATTTTCATCGGCAATGGCATCCTTTATCAAGTATTTGTGCAGACAGTTGCCGAAGATTTCCTTTGTAGTATGTCCGTCTACGGCATTCTCTACGAAGATAGGCGTGCCGGTGAAGCCGAATATCTGTGTGTTGTCGAAGAACTTAACGATGTTCTTATGGCATTCGCCGAAGTGGCTGCGATGACATTCGTCGAAGATCATCACGATGCGCGAATGACGTATTTCCTCAATACGACTGCTATACCACTGTTTGCTGACAGCGGCGTTGAGCTTCTGTATGGTTGTGATGATAATCTTCGAATTGCTGTGCAGACGTTTCACCAGTTCGTCTGTATTGTCGGTGCTGTCGACCGCTCCTGGCTCGAAAGCCTCGTATTCTGCTTGAGTTTGCGTGTCAAGGTCGTGGCGGTCAACCACAAACATCACCTTGTCAACATCGTCCAACTCGGAAACAAGTTGAGCAGCCTTGAACGATGTCAGCGTTTTGCCGGCACCGGTAGTGTGCCAGATATAACCATTGTCGTTAGAGTTCTCCACGCGGTCGAGAATCTTTTCTACGGCATAGAACTGATAAGGACGAAGCACCATCAGACACTTGTCACCTTCATGCAAGACGATATACTTACCGATAATCTTGCCCAACGTACACTTGTCGAAGAATACCGTGGCAAACTTCTCCAAGTCGTTGAACGGAACATTTGCGGCATCCGTCCAGTTGAACGTGAACTTGAAGCCGCTATTGGGGTTGTTGGCAAAATAGCGAGTGTTCACACCATTGGATATGACGAACAGTTGGATGTAATCAAAAAGTCCATGAAAAGAAGTCTTGTGATAGCGTTGTATCTGATTGTAAGCCTGCTTCAGTTCCACCCCTCTGCGCTTCAGTTCTATCTGAACCAAAGGCAGTCCGTTGATAAGTATCGTCACATCGTAACGACACTTCTTTCTACCTTCGACGGTTATCTGGTTTGATACCTGGAACTCGTTCTGGCACCAATGGGTGCGGTTCAAGAACTCTACCCACAGGCGCTCGCCGCTTTCGAGTTCAAGCGGATAGAGGTCGCGCAGCTTCTTTGCTTTCTCGAAGCGTGTGCCACCTTCAAGGTAGATGAGTATCTTGTCAAACTCAGACTCTGTGAACTCGGTGCGTCCGAACTCCTCCAATTTCTTCTTGTTGTGTTTCTCTAACTGCTTTTTGAAATTGGCAGACAGGTTCTTCTCCTCTTCAATATGAACATACTCGTAGTTCATCTTTTGAAGAGTTGCTATAAGTCCGCTTTCGAGAGCTGCTTCACTTTGTACCGGCATATCTTATTCTGCTTTTGGGTCGTTTTTACATTAGTGAATAATAATCACAAATCCTGTAAATTAAGGATTCTGACTACAAAGGTAGTGAAATTCAATGAGAATATATAATGGTGTTCTTTTGTTTCTTTTCAATTCTTGTATATGTTTTCAGTTTGCACTACCTTTGCATACCTTTTACACAAAGTAACGAAAAACAAGTATGGATATGAATAATCTGATGAATATGGCGCGTAAGGCGATGGCGGTAGTGGCGTTCCTTACGCTTTCTGTTGCGACTGACGCAGCGGAAGTAGTGTACAAGATTGTGGAATACAACAAGCAGACGGCTGAGTTTGAGATAGCGGCTTGCGGAATGGTGCCGCGCAACTCGAGGGCTTACTTCGAGAACGAGTTCGGCGCAACCACAGGCAACCGCTACAACCAGATACCGCGCAACCGTGAGGCGGTGCTCTATCTCGAAGGATGGCAAGGCTGCAAGGTGCGCAGCATTACGTTCTCGATGTGCTCCAACAACAAGAGCGGACAGGTGGGCGTGTCGCTCAACGACGGCGGCACAACGCTTTACGAGTCGGCGCCGGTAGACTTCGCCAGCAGCGAGTGGTTCGGCTCGTGGGTGTCGAAAGACCTCGGTGTGTATGTCGATGTGACGAAGCAGATAGACGCTCCTGCTATCGCCACCGACGACGCAACAATTGTTGTGGCAGGAGGCAGAAGCGAAGGATCGGTCTATCTCGACGCCATCACGATAGATTATGATGAGAATGGCGTGGAGCTTGAGTCGCCGCTTGGCTGGCAGTATGAGAAGCTGACGAAGAAGAGTGTGCTCAACGCAGGTGATGAGGTGATGATATACCGCAACGGTGCGGCGGCTGCTGACTTCGACGGTATGGACGAGTCGCACTATCTCGACGCAGTTGCCGTGCCCTCGACGTCTGACGTAACCAGTCCAGACGTGCTGCGCTTCACGATTGGCAAGACAGACGCACAGAACTGGACCTTCACCGACCAGTTCGGTCGTCAGCTTGGCGCAACAGGCAAGCAGCAGCTTGCGTGGAACGAGGGCGCAACCGAGTGGACCGTAGATCTTGGCTACGACGGTGCGACAATAGCTCCCGCTGGCACCGAGTACGGCACGCTGCGCTACAGCACGCCCGACAATAATTATGCTCGCTTCAATCTCTACACCTCTAAGTCGCTGCCACTGCCGTTCCTCTATCTTAAGGGCGAGCAGAAACAGCCCGAGCAGTCGCGTTCGCTCGCCTTCGCTGAGGAGGAGCAGACCGTCTCTCTCGACGCTGCACACATCGGTCTGCGCCCAACGTTGCTGCCGAAGACCACTACCGACAAGCGCCTTCGCTGGAGCAGCTCCGACGAGAGCGTTGCAACCGTAGCAGGCGGCTTCGTAACGCTTCTCGGCGTGGGCGAAACAACCATAACTGCTGCGGCATACGACGGCGGAGCAGAAGCAACCATACGCCTCGTCGTGACCGAACCGACCGCCGTCAACGTCGTAACGTCTGGCACAAAGATGCAGCGCCCACGCAAGGTGCTCAGCGGCAACAAGGTCGTAATCCAGACGGAGCAGGGATGCTACGGCGTTGATGCAGCGATGTGGTGATGTGTTGAGATGTTGAGGTGGTGAGGTGTTGATGCGTTGAGATGTTGATGTGTTGAGATTTGTAGATCTTAATTACATAAAAATAGCTAAATCTTGAATCGGAAAACTAATTATTCATTGTTTTCTGGTTCAAGATTTAGCTGTTTTTGTCTATTACTGTTTTTCATGGCTTTTTACAGAATCGTTAGTCTGTTGTTTCCAACAACCATTTCCATAGCGGAATTAATTCTATAGTAAAGCCGTCTTGTTCCAAAACTCTCTCTTCATCCTTTGTTACAACTATCATTCTTTTAAGAGGTTGAATAGCAGCCAATTTTAGTAATCCGTCTACTTCGCGTTTGGCCGTATCTGCATTATTCATTGAGTAGGAAACTTGAATAGCTGTTTCTTCGTCGGGTATTAAGAAGTCCACTTCTGCATTTTTGCTATTCCAAAAATAGCATCTTTCGCTATATTTCCGTTTTAGGTTTACGGCTACAATATTCTCCAGCAAAGATGTTTCGGCATCTACCAGAAAAAGGTGCAGCAAGCCGTTGTCGATGAAGTAGTACTTGCGGTTCGATTCCTTGTCTTGCAATTTGCCGTAAAAGTTTTCAAATGGGAGTATCAACCACGATTCGTTCATATATTCCATGTAATCGATGACAGTATCGGTACTGACTTTTTTACCTGTGCTACTAACAATGCTTGCAATACGATTGTATGATTGTGGTTGTTTTACGCTTTCTGCAATCTTGCGTATCATTACGCGTAGTGCGAAGTCGTTTCGTATTTTATATCTTGCCACCAAGTCACCAAAGAAAATCTTGCTGAACAGGTTGCTCATCCATTGGCGCGGGTTTTTCATACCTACGGTTTCAGGCAAACCGCCATGTTGAAAGTATATGTCGGCAAGTTTCACAATTTCTTTACTGTGTGTATAAAGTGCATTCTTTGTATGCAAGTCAATGCCGTTAGCTTTCAGATACTCTGCAAATGAATACGGAAAAACCTCATGAATCATATATCTTCCACCAAGTGTAGTTGCTATTTCGCTACTTAGCATTTTGGCATTGCTACCCGTGATGTACACTCTGTATTTCTGGTCGGCAAGTCTGCGTGCAAACTTTTCCCACTTGTCTACCAATTGTATCTCGTCCAAAAAGAATATAGGGCGGGTGTCGTACATTTCTTCATAGCAGGTTTTAATCAAGTCGAGGTCGCTTATGTCTAATGAATCTATACGGTCGTCCTCAAAGTTGAAGTAAAGAATCTCTTCAGCTTTATGTCCTTGCTCCATTAATTGTGCTATGTGTTGGAACATCAGATAAGACTTTCCTGCATGGCGTAGTCCTACGAAAACGTAATTCAGTCCGTCCTGCAATTCCACATTACGTTTCACAAGTTCAACTTGTGTAACATATCTCTGATATTCTGCAATTAGTATCTTTATTAAATCCTTTGTCATTCCTTTTATTTTTATAGTTTTGTCAGAATAAATTAGTAGAATTATGTGCAAAGATACTAATTTTATCGAATATACTCGATAAAATAGTTATGTTTTTATCGAATATACTCGATAAAATAGCTGCGTTTATATCGAATATACACGATAAAATGAATGTGTTCTTCCTTTTATAGGTGCTCCATACACCACGCGAATGCTTCCGCTGTGCGCTCGGCTTCGGCGCCGAAGTGTCCGCCTTCGTGCCAGCGCAGGGTGACGGCAGTGGGGGAGAGCTGCTGGCAGAGCAGAGCGTACTCGGCACGCACGCAGTCGCCGATGCGCTTCATGCGCTGGTTGCGGCAATGCTCCTCGCGGTCGCCGAGGGAGAGGTGGACAGGTGTTGTTGTGGTGATATGTTGAGATGTTGAGTTTTGAGTTTTGAGCGTTGGGTTTTGCGCTCGGCTTTTGCCGCTTGCCAGAGCAAGAATTGTTGCTTGTGGCGAGAGTATAGGGTGCGCAGCGGCATATTCGCCCCAACCCTTAATCCAGAGCGAAGGCGACGCGGCGGCAACGGCGGCGAAGGCGTCGGTGTTGCGCGCAGCCCAAAGAGCGAAGAGGCCGCCGAGCGAGTAGCCACCGATGATGCTGGGCAAAGCGCCGAAGCGCTCGCGGAGCCATGGCAGCAGGGCGTGCTCTATGAAGCGGAGCGTGTCGGGAGCGTGGCTACCCACCTCGGCGTCGCGCGACACAGCATCGTCTGCCCACGGCATTAGGGCGCGCGCCCACTCAACGCAGTCGAAGAAAACCATGGCGAAACCCTTGCCGCTCGCCTGTGCTATCAATTCTACTTCGCGCTGCACGCCGTCGTTCTTCTCTTCGTGGCGCGCCGACGGCTGTATGAGCAGCACCTGCGGCTCGCCCACGACGAAGAGTTTGCAGGGTGTTTGTATGTTATGGTGTTCTGTAAGGATGGTGCTTTTGCTGGACATAATGGTTGGAGTTTTTATGGATTAGCAAAGTTAATGTTTTTGTTGGATATATGGCTGCTTTTGATGGGTAAAATTAAATGGCTTGTTGGTTGATTGGTTGGTTGATTGGTTGGTTGATTGATTGATTGATTGGTTGATTGCTTGGTTGATTGCTTGGTTGGTTGATTGCTTGGTTGGTTGGTTGATTGCTTGGTTGGTGCAGCGGAGACCGCTGCACCCCCTATGAGGGCAGCGGACGGAATCTGATCGGGCAGCGGACGGAATCTGATCGGACGGCGGACGGAATCTGATCGGGTGGCGGACGCGCAACGATGACAAAAGCATAGGGTGAAGAGCAACAAACTGCGTCTGTATCTGCAACAAACTACGCCTGCGTATATAATAAAATGTGGAAATGTACGTTATTAATAGACGTTAAGTACTTTTGAGGCTTAATGCAGACAACAAAACAACGAATAAAACGTACTGAAAAATGATTGATTATATTAAGGGCGAACTGGCGGAACTCACTCCGGCGCAGGCCGTTGTTGAGGCTTACGGCGTGGGTTACGCTCTGAATATCTCGCTGAACACATACGAGGCGATACAGGGCAAGGAGAACGTGAAACTGTTTGTACACGAGGCGCTTGTCACTGGCGGACGCGACGACAGCTACACTTTCTACGGCTTCGCTTCTAAGCAGGAGCGCGACCTCTACCGACTGCTCATCACCGTGTCGGGCGTGGGAGCCAACACGGCGCGCATGATTCTCTCGTCGGCATCGCCCTCGGAGCTGTGCAACGCTATCTCCACGAGCAACGAACGCGTGCTAAAGAGCGTGAAGGGCATCGGACTGAAGACCGCACAGCGCATCATCGTCGACCTGAAGGACAAGATTCTCTCGCTGGGCATAGCGCAGGAGGTGGCGGCAGGAACCGCTACGGACAGCCCTATTCCCGTCGACGTGCGCGACGAGGCGGTGGCTGCACTCACCATGCTCGGCTTCTCGCCCGCACCTACGGCGAAGGTGGTTACGGCGATTCTCACCGACGACGCCACGCTGCCCGTAGAGCAGGTGGTGAAGCTGGCGCTGAAGCAGATTAAGTAGACAAGTAAACAAGCTGATTTTGAATTTAACTAATATCATATACCGATTTTTAAAGCGTAGGCTGCAGGCGATTCGCTCGCTCGGCACTGCCCGCGCGTTTGTCGTCGTAATGGTTATGGCGGCACTGGCTTCGTATGCCATCACGCAGACGCCGCAGAACCCGCAGCGCAAGCTCTCGGTGCGCAAGACGCGCGACGCGGCTCCGCAACGTAACGGCTCCGCAGGGCGCATCGACTCGCTCGTCGTGAAGGCGCAGCCCAAGCTCGAGAACGAGGACTCGATACCCGACTCGCTGCTGCATCCGCGCTGGAAGATACAGCGCACGCTGCCCATCACGCTCGACGACCTCGACCAGAACGCCGCCGACCTGAAGCGTCCCGACAACCTGAAGCAGGACGTGGTGTACAACGACTCGCTCGACCGATACATCATCGGTTCGAAGATATCCGACTCGTACATCAACGCCCCGTTCATGATGACGCAGGACGAGTATCGCAAGTGGAGCGAGCGCCGCATGATGAACCAGTTCTTCCGCAAGAAGAACGACGAGATATACCAGGCAAAAGGCAAGGAGAAGTTCGACTTCACCGACATGCACTTCGACCTCGGACCGGCTGAGAAGATATTCGGTCCAGGCGGCGTGCGCATCAAGACGCAGGGAACAGCCGAGCTGAAGTTCGGCGCCACGATGAAGAGCATCGACAATCCGTCGCTGCCCGTGCGCAACCGCAAGACCACCACGATGGACTTCGACGAGAAGATAAACGTGAGTCTTAACGGACGTGTGGGCGACAAGGTGAACATGAACCTCAACTACAACACCGACGCTACGTTCGACTTCGACGCGCAGAGCCTCAAGCTGAAGTACGACGGCAAGGAAGACGAGATAGTGAAGCTCATCGAGGCAGGCAACGTGTCGTTCCCCTCCAACTCGTCGCTCGTACGCGGAGCATCTTCGCTCTTCGGTCTGCGCACCGACCTGCAGTTTGGCAAGCTCAAGCTGCAGCTCGTAGCCTCGCAGAAGAAGTCGTCGTCAAAGTCGGTGTCGTCGAAGGGCGGCAAGCAGTTCACGCCGTTCGAGATAGACGCCGCCAACTACGAGGAGAACCGCCACTTCTTCCTTGCGCAATACTTCCACGACCGCTACGACGAGTCGATGCGCTCGCTGCCCAACCTCACGTCGGGCGTGACGATCAACCGCGTGGAGGTGTGGGTTACGAACAAGTCGGGCAACACATCCAACACCCGTAACATCATCGCCCTCACCGACTTGGGCGAGAACAACCGCGTGTCTAACAGCCTCTGGAGCGTGACAGGACAGCCCGTGCCTGCCAACGCCGCCAACTCGGAGTATGCAGCCATGACATCGCAGTACGCCGCCGCACGCGACATCGACCAGACCTCTACCGTGCTTGACGGAATATCCGGCTTCGTGGGCGGAGCCGACTACGAGAAGCTAGAACGTGCGCGCCTGCTCAACTCGTCTGAGTACACCGTGAACAAGGCGCTGGGCTACGTCTCGCTGAAGACATCGCTGCAGACCGACCAGGTGCTCGCCGTGGCTTACGAGTACACATACGGCGGCGTAACGTATCAGGTGGGCGAGTTCGCATCGGACATCACCGATTCTAACAAGGCGCTCTACGTGAAGGCGCTGAAGAACACCAGCAACAATCCGCATCAGGGCAACTGGGGCTTGATGATGAAGAACGTCTACTACCTCGCCTCGTCGGTAGAGAAGGAGAAGTTCCGCCTCGACGTGAAATTCCAGAGCGACACCGCCGGTGTCTACCTCACATACATACCCGAGCCGCAGGTGAAGAACCAGACACTCATAATGTTCCTCGGAGCCGACCGACTCGACAACAACAACAAGGCGCATCCCAACGGCTACTTCGACTACGTGGAGGGCTACACCGTGACGAACGGTCGAGTGTTCTTCCCCGTTGCCGAACCGTTCGGCAGCTATATGTACGAGACGCTTCTGAAGAACGGTGTGGCGGCAGACAAGGCTGCTAAGTATGCCTTCACCGAGCTTTACGACTCTACGAAAATCGTGGCTAAACAGATAGCCGAGAAGGACAAGTACGTGCTCATGGGTCAGTTCCGCGGCACATCGGCTAACGTAATCTCGCTCGGCGCATACAACATCCCGCAAGGCTCGGTGGTGGTTACGGCAGGCGGCGTCACGCTCGCCGAAGGCACCGACTATTCGGTCGACTACTCGGGTGGCGAGGTGACTATCCTCAACCAGAGCATTATCGACGCCGGCACCGCCGTGAACGTGTCGCTCGAAAGCAATACCGACTACGGACAGGAGCGCAAGACGATGTTCGGCATGAACTGGGAGTACGACTTCTCGAAGGACTTCCAGCTCTCGGGTACGTTCCAGCACCTCTCCGAACAGGCGCTCACCAACAAGGTGAACATGGGATCGGAGCCGCTCAGCAACACTATCTGGGGCTTGAACATCAACTGGAAGAAGCAGAGCCAGTGGCTCACGAACATGCTCGACAAGCTGCCCTTCCTGCATCTCACACAACCGTCGAGCATCTCGTTCTCGGGCGAGTTCGCGCAACTCATAGCCGGACAGAGCAGCGGCACGCAGGACAACGCCTCGTACATCGACGACTTCGAGAACACCAAGAACACCATCGACGTGTCTACACCTACGTCGTGGATGATCTCGTCGGTGCCGTCGATGTTCCCCGAGTCGGGCGACAAGTCTACGCTGCGTTCGGGCTTCAACCGCTCGCGCCTGGCGTGGTACACCATCGACCCGCTCTTCACACGCCGCTCGTCGTCGCTCACGCCGAGCCACATCAAGAGCGACCTCGACCAGCTCTCCAACCACTACGTTCGAGAGTTCTATGTAAGCGAGCTGTTCCCAGCCCGCGACCAGAGCGCATACAACGGCAACTCGTCGATGCTCAACATCCTTAACCTCGCTTACTACCCGAACGAGCGCGGTCCGTACAACTTCGACCCCGACCTCAACCCCGACGGCACACTCAACAATCCGCAGAAGCGCTGGGGCGGTATGATGCGCAAGCTCGACACCAACGACTTCGAGGCTGCCAACATCGAGTACATCGAGTTCTGGATGCTCGACCCGTTCATCTACACACGCGAGCAGGGCGTGGCAGCCGACTACGGCGGCGACTTCTACATCAACCTCGGCGAGATGAGCGAGGACATTCTGCGCGACGGCAAGAAGTTCTACGAGAGCGGCATGCCTGTAGACGGCTCGCAGAACTTCACCACTACGCAGTGGGGTAAGGTGCCCAATCAGGCTACCGTCGTGTACGCCTTCGCAACGTCGAAGGGCTCGCGTGCGCTGCAGGACGTCGGCTTCAACGGACTCAACGACGAGGAGGAGCAGAAGTGGGAGAGCTATCAGGACTTCCTCAGAGAAGTGCAGGGCAAGGTGAATCCTGCCGTGTGGGACTCTATCTGGGCTGACCCGGCAGGCGACAACTACCACTACTTCCGCGGTTCCGACTACGACAAGATGAAGGCGCCTATCCTGCGCCGCTACAAATACATAAACAACCCGCAGGGCAACTCGCCCGACAACGACTCGCGCACCGAGAGCTACGACACATCGTACAAGTCGACGCCTGACGTGGAGGACATCAATCAGGACTACACGCTCAACGAGTACGAGAAGTTCTTCCAGTATCGCGTGTCTATCCGCCCCGAAGACCTCGAGGTGGGCAAGAACTACATCGTAGACAAGCGCGAGGACACCCACCAGCTGCGCAACAACAAGACAGAGACGGTCAACTGGTACCAGTTCCGCATACCGTTGCGCGACTATGAGAAGAAGTTCGGTGCTATCAACGACTTCACTTCGATGCGCTTCATGCGTATGTTCCTCACCGGATTCAAGCATCCTATCGTGCTGCGCTTCGGAACGCTCGACCTCGTGCGTGGCGAGTGGCGTGTCTACGAGCAGAACCTCGACAACTCGGCTTCCACTTCGGGCAAACTCGTGGTGAGCGCCGTGAACATCGAGGAGAACAACGACAAGCAGCCGGTTAACTATATCCTGCCGCCGGGCATCAAGCGCGGACAGGACCCAACGCAGCCGCAGCTCGTGGAGAACAACGAGCAGGCACTCTCGATGAGCGTCACCACGCTCGGCACCGGCGAGGCAAAGGCGGTGTACAAGAACACAACGCTCGACCTCAGACAGTACAAGCGTCTGCAGATGTTCGTTCACGCCAACGCTTTCCAGCCCAACCAGACGAATCTTGAGGACGGACAGCTGTCTGTATTCATACGTCTCGGCTCCGACTATAAGAGCAACTTCTACGAGTACGAGATTCCGCTGAAGCTCACCGAGCCTGGCAAGTACGGACGCTTCTCGGCTGCCGATGCCCGCGCAGTATGGCCCGAGGAGAATATGCTCGACATAGCTCTCTCTAAACTTACCGGACTGAAGAAGGAGCGCAACAAGGCAAAGGCTAATGGACAGGCCTCGTACAATCGCCTCTACTCGGCGTACGACCCCGACCAGCCTAAGAACCGCATCTCGGTGATGGGTAATCCTACGCTCGGAGAGGTGAAGACTATGGTTATCGGTGTGCGCAACAACTCGGGCGAAGTGAAGAGTGGTGAGGTCTGGGTGAATGAGCTTCGACTGAAGGAGTTCAACAACTCGGGCGGTTGGGCTGCACAGGGCACGCTCAATCTGCAGCTCTCCGACCTCGGCACCGTCAACGTGCAGGGCAAATATAGTTCGGCAGGCTTCGGCGGACTGGAGGAAGGCGTGGCACAGCGTTCTACCGACAACTACTCCAACTACACCGTGACGGCTAATGTGGAGCTTGGCAAGTTCTTCCCCGACAAGGCGAAGGTTACGGCGCCGCTCTACTACTCGGTTACTAAGGAGAAGACATCGCCCAAATACAATCCGCTCGATACGGATATGGAACTCGACGACGCTCTCGAAGCTGCCGGATCTAAGCACGAGCGCGATTCGATAGAAAGCATCGCCGTGACAAAGGTTACGCAGACCAACTTCTCGCTGTCGAACGTGCGTGTCGGCATACAGAACAAGCGCCACCCGATGCCGTACGACCCTGCCAACTTCTCGTTCTCGTACAGTCACAGCCACAGCTACACCACCGGCGAGACTACTATCTACGAGCGCGAGGACAACTGGCGCGGTGCGTTCAGCTACTCGTGGTCGCCTATATACAAGGCTTGGGAACCGTTCAAAAAGGTGAAGAGCCGCTCGAAGTGGCTCGACTTCCCGAAGAAGTTCGGACTGAACTGGCTGCCGCAGAACGTGGCGTTCAACACCGACATCACGCGCAACTACTATGAGCTGCAGGAGCGCGACATGGAGTCGACCGAGAACCAGAAGCTGCCGCTCACGTTCTCGTCACAGTTCTTGTGGAACCGCGAGTTCAATCTGCGCTGGGACCTCACGAAGAACCTGCACATGAACTTCCAGAGCGCCACGAACGCAGAGATAGAGGAGCCTTACACACCCGTAAACAAGGACCTCTATCCCGATAGCTACACGGCTTGGAAGGACTCTGTGTGGACATCCATCAAGCATCTGGGCAGACCGTTGAAGTACAACCAGTCGTTCCAGGCGTCGTATAAGCTGCCTATTAATCTCATTCCGGTGTTCGACTGGATAACAGCCGACGGATCGTACAACGCTACGTACAACTGGATGCGCGGTTCTGATCTCGAAGACGGCACTTCGCTTGGCAACACCATCGCCAATAACCGCCAGATAAACATCAACGGACAGTTCAACATGGAGAAACTCTACAACCATGTGCCGTTCCTGAAGAAGACCAACGACCGTTTCAAGAAAGACAACTCTGCCGCAAACCGCCGCAAGGCGGAGGAGGCAAAGAAGAAGAAACGCGAGGAGGCGAAGAAGAAGCGCGAGGCTGAAGCAAAAGAGAAGGGTGCAGCCGCCGGCAATCAGAAGACGAAGAAGAAGCCGCCGTTCGCAAACGACTCCAACCCGCGCGACTTGCTGGCAAAGAAGAAGAAGGGCTTTGAGAAGGAGATAACGCTCATGCCCGACACCACTATCAAGGTGAACCACGGCAAGCGCACGAAGCGTATCATAGTAAGCGGACGTACGGAGGCTGGCAGAGTGTTCCAGCTGAAGTACAAGCGTGTTGACGACAACAACATCCTTATATTAAATAAGGTGGACTCGGCTACGAAGATAAAGGTTTCGGTGCTGGCAAAGGAACCGCTTGAGAACCAGAAGTGGTACCGTGCGGCGCAGAGCGTGGCTCGTGTGCTGATGATGGTGCGCAACGTGAGTCTGAGCTACCGCAACCAGTACGCCATGTCGATACCGGGCTTCAAGCCGATGGTAGGCAATATGTTCGGACAGGGTTCGGGCTACGGACCGCTGTCGCCGGGCTTGGACTTTGCGTTCGGCTTCGTGGGCGACTCGTATGTAGACAAGGCTCGCGAGAACGGATGGCTGATGGTGGCTGACTCGCTCGCTACGCCGGCTACTACCAACCAGACCGAGGATCTGCAGCTGAGGGCTACGCTCGAGCCGGTGCGCAATCTGAAGATAGACCTCACGGCGTCGCGCGCCAAGACAACAGCACGCCAGGTGCAGTATATGTACGCTGGCAACCCGACCACACAGAGCGGAACGTTCACCATGACAACGCTCTCGCTGCGCAGCGCGTTCGAGGGTTCGGGCAGCGCAAAGAACGGCTACAAGTCGGCATCGTTCGAGCGCTTCTGCAACTCGCTCGAAGGCTTCCGCAAGCGCGTCGAGGCACAGTACGCCGGTGCGGTATATCCTGCCGGATCGCAGCTCGCAGGCAAGAAGTTCGACGCGGCTAACGGCGGCGTCAACAAGTACAGCTCAGACGTGATGGTGCCTGCGTTCCTTGCAGCCTACACCAACATGGGCACGCAGATGTCGATATTCCCGACGCTGGCTCACCTGCTGCCCAACTGGACTATCAAGTACAGCGGACTGTCGAAGCTGCCGTGGTTCCGCGACGTGTTCAAGAGCGTCAACATCAACCACGCATACAAGAACGTATACGCCGTAGGCTCCTACTCGTCGTACAGTACGTTCATGGAGTACATGGGCGGACTCGGCTTCATCACCGACGCCACCACAGGCATGCCTACACCGAACTCTATGTACAACGTGTCGACGGTGAGCATCAACGAGTCGTTCTCGCCACTGCTTGGCATCGACGTCACGCTGAACAACAACCTCACCGTCAAGGCTGAGTATCGCAAGACGCGCGTACTGAGTCTGAGCATGACTTCAGTGCAGGTGAACGAGTCGTCGTCTAACGACTGGGTGATTGGCGCCGGCTACACCATTAACAACTTCAACCTCTTCGGAAGTGGCGGCAGCAACAAGCACCGCAAGGTGAAGTCGAAGCGCAACAGCGCAAGCAACAACTCGTCGCCGAGCCGCACACGCTCCTCAAACGGTGTGAACAACGACCTAAAGCTGCGTCTCGACCTGAGTCTGCGCAAGCAGGCATCGATAAGCCGCGACATCGCCACGATGACTTCGTCGGCTAACAGCGGCAACACGGCGTTCAAGCTCGCCTTCTCTGCCGACTACACCGTGTCGCGACTGCTCACTATGAGCTTCTACTACGACCGACAGACCAACACTCCGCTGCTCTCGTCGAGCTCGTATCCGACAACAACGCAAGACTTCGGACTGAGCATGAAGTTCTCATTGACAAGATAAACGAATTGAGAGTTGAAAATTTTCAACTCTCAATTTTAATTTGTATCTTTGCCCACATCATAACGAATATTACATTATAATATATAGCGATGAAAGATTTTAAGGACATAAAGATTGCTGTAGCCGGTACAGGCTATGTCGGACTGAGTATAGCAACACTCCTTTCGCAGCACCACCATGTGACAGCCGTAGACGTGATACCCGAGAAGGTTGAGAAGCTAAATAACCGCATATCTCCTATACAGGACGAATATATAGAGAAGTATCTGGCAGAGAAACAGCTGAACCTTGTAGCCACTCTCGACGGCAAGGCAGCTTATAAGGATGCCGACTTCGTGGTGATAGCCGCTCCTACCAACTACGACCCCGTGAAGAACTACTTCGACACGACGCACGTAGAGGAGGTTATCGACCTCGTGCTTGAGGTGAACCCCGACGCCGTTATGGTCATCAAGAGCACCATCCCCGTGGGCTACACACGCAGCCTCTACCTTAAGTATGCCAAGAAGGGCGTAAAGCAGTTCAACCTGCTCTTCTCGCCCGAGTTCCTGCGCGAGAGCAAGGCTCTCTACGACAATCTCTACCCGAGCCGCATCATCGTGGGTTACCCGAAGCTGATTGACGGCGAGAGCTACGCAGAGGAGAACGAAGCAATCCGTACCATCACCGATGTGGAGCGTATGAAGGAGGCTGCAAAGATCTTCGCTGCATTGCTGCAGGAAGGCGCTCTGAAGGAGAACATCGACACGCTCTTTATGGGCATGAAGGAGGCTGAGGCGGTGAAGCTCTTCGCCAACACCTATCTGGCGCTGCGCGTGAGCTACTTCAACGAGCTCGACACATACGCCGAGATGAAGGGTCTCGACACAAAGGCAATCATCGACGGCGTTGGTCTCGACCCGCGCATCGGCACCCACTACAACAACCCGTCGTTCGGCTACGGCGGCTACTGCCTGCCGAAGGACACCAAGCAGCTGCTCGCCAACTATGCCGACGTGCCAGAAAACCTCATCGAGGCCATCGTAGAGAGCAACCGCACACGCAAGGACTACATCGCCGACGCCGTTCTGCGCAAGGCTGGCTGGTACAGCTACAGCGAGAACAACCAGTACGGCGCAGAGGTGAACGCATGTGTCATCGGCGTATACCGACTCACCATGAAGTCGAACTCCGACAACTTCCGCCAGTCGGCTATCCAGGGTATCATGAAGCGCATCAAGGCAAAGGGCGCACAGGTGATAATCTACGAGCCGACACTCGAAGACGGCACAACGTTCTTCGGCAGCCGCGTGGTGAACGACCTCGAAGCCTTCAAGGCGCAGAGCCATGCCATCATCGCCAACCGCTACGACGCTTGCCTCGACGACGTTGCTGAGAAGGTATACACACGCGACATCTTCCGCCGCGACTAACACTTCTGTTCTGCGACGCCGTGCGTAGAACGAATGTATAAACGAAATAGGAAAATCCCTACCTGCGAATATGGTTTTTCACTTGCAGGTAGGGATTTTTTTGTATAATTTTGCAAGTGAAAGTTAGACGCAATGCCGCCTACTTCACAAACAAAAAGTGAAACAATAAAAAACCGAATATTATGAAACGATTAAGTACTTACCTTACACTCCTGGTTATGGCAGCATTGCCGTTCACCTTCACCAGTTGCGATGACGACTGGTACGACGGTTACGACTGGTACAACAAACCCTACTACGACGCTACCGACTATGCTCTTGACCTTGCGCAGACGCTCAGCGGCACATGGGAGGGAACAATCATCAACGAATACTACAACGAGGACGGCGAGCGCGAGCAGACCAAGTGCGACGCCGACTTCACCTTCGTGCAGTACCGCTCTGACGCCATCAACGGCACGGGATACGAGACCGACTACGACGGTCAGGGCAACCAGCAGACGCTGCGCTTCAAGTGGTATGTCGACTATCGCACGGGCAATGTGAACATCGAATACGTGAGCAGCGGCTACCGTTTCCTGCTCGACGCCAAAGGCAACAGCAAGTACTCTGGCTTCTCGCTCGACAACAACTACTTCGACGGCGTGATGGAGGGTGTGAACAACGACGAGTTTATCTTCTTCAGTCTCAACCGCGTCAGCGGCTACAACGCTCCGCTTAAGACCAAGGCTATAGACGGAGCTGCAAAGACAGTACGCTTCGGCAAGGGCGAGAGAAAGCAGATCTCCGACAGCGATGTGCCGGTGATGCTGCGCAGAAGATAAACGGTTTTGCAGCTATCCGTAGCGGAGGTCTCAGGCCTCCGCAGCACCAAGTCTGACAGAAATATATGTCTGACAGAAATAATCCCTCATATCTGTCAGCATCCTCGTAATACTAACATTATAAGCAGAATAAAGGCCGGGAGATTTCGCTTTTAGAGGCGAATCTCCCAGCCTATCTTCCAGCCACAATTAGCTATCTTCCAGCTGCAATAAGGTTTCTTCTATTCTTATTCTTCTTATTCTTATCCTTCTTTACATTCTGTTCTTCTGACTGTCTCCTGCACCCGTACCCTTATACTTGCTTCTCGTAGTATTGAACTTGTAGCGGACTGTCAATGATATCTTGCTTGTTGAGAACTCATCGAAGATAGTTTCTTTCAGCTTTCCGTATTTTCCAATGATATGACTGTCGTTTGTGCCGAACACATCGTTGACATAAAGTTGCAGAGTCAGGCAGTCTTTCATGAAACCTTTGTATATAGACAGGTCGGTGTTGAACATCGGCTTGTATATGTAATGGTTCTCCTCATATCCCTTTGTAATATAAGTCATCATAACGGAGAACATCGCCCATTTCGTATCGAAGGTGTTGTTGAATCGGAACATCGCCACCGGCTTGTTCAGATAGCGTCCGTCTCTTGTCTCCAACTCGAACCATTGCTTCTCGACCATTGCCGATAGCATAGGATGCCAGATGCCGAAAGTGGGCTGCAAGTTGAGCGTAGAAGTCACATTATTGTACGATTTGCCGTTTATCATCCTCATCAATCCTATGGTGGCATTGTCCTTGTACATCTCTACTGTCTGATAAATGGGGTCGGATACATGCTCATAAGTCAGGTTGAAAGTCAGCCATTTGTAGGCAAGGTCGTAACTTGTATTTCTTGAAATCTCTGAGACAAGAAACGGGTTACCGGTCTCGTATGTATAGTGATTGCTATACTGCACGCCGCTTCTTAATACCCAGTAGTTAGGTCGGTCAATGTCGGCTGCATAGCTCAGCTGCATCTGTACATTGCCGATTGGCATCGAAAGGCTGAGAGACGGAAACCACTCGCCATAAGTCTTGCTTTGCTCCGCCATATACTGACCATCGTCATAATATTTGAAGTCAACATTCTCGTATCTCAACCCCGCTTCCATGTTCAGCTTGCCGAAGTCGCGATTATAGGTTACGAACGCAGAAGCCATGCCTTCCTTTATGCGGTCTATTACATTGTCGGCAAGAGTGTTCGGGATTATGGCGTAGTTGGTATTGCGGTTTGTGAACGAATACTCGCCTCCTACCGACAAATCACCACCAAAAAGCGGATAAGAGAGCACCATTTTGGAAGCAATCAATCGGTTGTACTTTGAAGTGGTACTGTTTACAAGTTGGTTTTGTATTTCCGAGTTTACCTTCTGATAATGCTCATCTATATTGTTTTTATTATTTCCTTTAGACCAAAACCAGTCGGTATTGAAGTCAATACCCAATTTACCTACCTTGCCTACATAATATATATTACTTGACCAGTTGCTGTTCTGTCCAAACTCCGATCTGATAGAAGTATAGGTCTCCGTCAATACTTCATCTCTCAGCATAGAGCCTTCCGTCTTTCCGTCTGTTTGCAGTTTAGGATTGCGCAAGAAACTAATGCTTGCTCCCAACGAATTGTTGTCGTCAAACTGATAACTGGCATTCAAGCGAGAACTAAATGTTTCGGTTTTGTTCTTCCAACGAGTTCTATCCTGTTGGTTCAATGTCTTGTCGAGATAGGTCATCTGCTGCAAGTCCTTTTCGTCTGGATACGATTGTTTTGAGCCATAGGCGTAAGCGCCAAGCTCCAATCCGTTTCTGCGATAGTACAAATTCAGACGGGCATATCCTCCCGCGTTCTTTTTCTCGTCGTACGATCCTTCCGTCGTAGCGTCAAATCCGAAACCGTCGCCCAGTATCTTCTTTGTGGTTATACGTATAACAGCCTTAGTGCTTGCAGCATAACGAGCACCTGGGTTGGATATTACTTCAACCGACCTGATGTTGTCCGAACTCAAACGGTCGAGTTCGCTTCTGTCTCTCATCTGTCGTCCATTGATATATATTATAGGCTCGCCACGTCCAAACACCTTGATATTGCCGTTTTGTGCAGACACGTTAGGTATGCGGTCGAGCAGATGCTCCATTGTTCCTGCCTTTTCAAGAACAGACCCAGCAATGGTTGTTGTCATTCCGCCATTCTTAAGTATAGTCTTAGGCAACGACGACTTCACCACCACTTCTCCAAGCACCTTGCTGTCTGCCACCATCTTTATCACACCAGCATTCTCGCCTGTACAATCCTTCCATGCAATCTTGTATCCTACAGATGTAACCTTTATTATTCCATTGTTGCAAGCCGAATCGATGGCAAAATGTCCATCCTCACAGCTTACAACACCTTTCACGAAAGCAGAATCCTGCCTGTTCAAAAGCACTACATTGGCAAATGCCAAAGGTTCACCCTTCTCATCAACAATCTTTCCCTTTATATCCTGTGCCATCATCGGTGTGATAGCCGAGAAGCATAGAAACGTTATAAGCGTTCTCTTATTCATAGTTTCTATTTTCTATTTAGCTGGGGCAAAAGTAAAAAAAAACGCCAGAAAAGCAAGGGGTGTATAGAATTTTTTTGGAAGAAAAGGGTGGATAATTAGCTCAAGACTTTTTTAGTGTATTTATGCAGTGTATAGACTGCATGTTTTTGGCGATTTATGCAGTGTATGGACTGCATATGAACTGGACATGAATAGAAATTTTGACAGAAATCTCTGCAAAAACTTGGAGCATAAAAATAAATATCGTATATTCGTGGCAAAATGGAAATAATATGGCAACAACAAACTAAGCAATATCCATATGAGAAAAACCGTTGTTATAGAATTACTACGCAAGTATTTCAGCACTCAACCTGTGTTGAAAGCATGGCTATTCGGCTCTTTCTCAAGAGGAGAAGAAACTCAGGATAGTGATGTGGACATTATCGTCTCTTTGGACAAAAGCAAACCAATAGGTCTGAAATTCTTTGGAATGTGGAGCGATTTGGAAGAACTGTTAGGGCGTAAGGTCGATTTGGTATCAGAGGGAACTCTGCTGCCTTTCGCTAAAGAGTCTGCAGAACGAGATAAAATCTTAGTGTATGAGAGAACGAATTAGAGATAAAAGCCGGCTTGAACATATCTTGCAAGCTATAGAACGTATTAGGCGTTATACAAAAGGAAAGACTTTTGACGATTTCATCGCTGATGATATGATGTATTATGCCATTGTAAAGAATATCGAGATAATTGGTGAGGCTTCAAATATGCTTACCGAAGAATTTCGAAATGCGCATCCCGATACTCCTTGGAAGTTGGTAAATGGCATGAGAAATTATATTGTTCATGAGTATTTTCAGGTTGACAATAATGTGGTCTGGGATGTGATAACAGGTGATCTTCCACTTCTTGAGAAACAAATAATAGAATATATAACGGAAGAACCAAATTGATAAAAATCGGTCAAGCAAATGGCAATCATCGTTCGCCTTTGCTTGACCGATTTTTATTGTTATAGAACTATAGTGTGATGTCTTTCACGTTGTTCTTTTTATAGTATCCATACAATGCAATGGAGGTCCAACTAACCTTTATATTTACATTCAGGATAATTGCTACATCCCCAAAAATGTCCATAGCGTCCCGATTTTTTAACCAGCATACTTCCACATTTAGGACATATGTTCCTGTTATGTGCGAGCTGTGCAAGGTCGATAAGGGTTAATGGTATGCTTTTGCTTTTTGCCTTTTGTATTATGTCTTGTGTTAACTTGTCGTCTGAATCGTTGAAAACAATTAGTTCATTAGCACAGGCTACGACCTCATCGTTACTTTGATAACCGGCATATCTTCCTTTTGCATTCCAATCTACATCAAATTTATTAAAGGGGATGTTGTTGCTATTGGCGTAATTAAACACACTCCTCGCAAAATATAAAGGTTGAATTAGTTGAGCGCCCAGAGCAAGATTGTGATTGCCCAACTCTGAGATTCGTTTATTACAAACCTCTTCTATTAATTGTGTATTATAGAAATTCTTTGGGCCTACGAGTACTAATAAATATACTTCGGGCTTTGAACCTTTAATGTATTCTAGCTTTATTTTGCTTGATATCAAAGAGCGATTCTCGCCCACTTTCCTATGAAAATCCGTGCATGCTCCTTCGGGTCTTCTTCTCAAAAAGTCCAAACTACAGCGGTGATTGTCTATCTCTTGGGGGCCCATATAAGGGTTGTAATGTACACAATCTTCACAATTGGTTACTTTATTTTGAGTGCTTTTTTTATCATAAAGTAAGAAGTCAACAGCTTCAATCAATTCGTTATAATCTTCAGGATAACCATCGTAACAATCTTTCAATATATTCAATTCTATATCAGATTCTTGAGATTGTATAACATTCGTCTCTTTGCAAGATATTCGCTTGATTTCAGAGTTTTTGTTTGGAAAATGTATATACCTCAAGACTTGGTCGTTTACCAACTCCTTTTCTTTTTCCTTTGAAATGTTTAATAATTTAAAAGCAGGGTCGCTTTTTTCGTAGTACGAGTCTGTCTTACAGAACCTATCGATGTCATCTTCAGAGCTTATTGAAATTTCCATGATCCAAAGCCCTGAAGTCCTTTTTTCTTCCGAGCAGGCATGCGACACGAATATCTCAATAAGCATGGGAGGCACTTCTTTTCTGTTGCTTATCAAGCAAATATCAGCAACATAATTGTTGCCATTGCTATCTTTTACTCGTTTTTCTATCTCGCAATATTGATAATACGCCTTTAAATCAACTTGTCTTTTACACTCTCTACGAATACAAGAATAATAAGATGAATATTTACAGTTAGTGTGTTTTGAACAACTCTTTATTAGATTGTTAGAGACATAAAAATGTTCAGACTCCAAGAAATGTCTTGCAATCTTTTTCTTTGCCAAGTTATGCAAATAGGTTTCATTGCTACACTCGGTCTTGTTCTTATGTTTGAAATGGCGTCTATGACAATCGTCCTTTAGGTTGGCAACCATTTCTTCACCACAAGAAAGACAGTAGAACTTGTGGAGTTTTCTGAATTCTGTGGTGATATCTTCAATTGAACATAATTCGCCATTAACAGAATCAATGGCGGCATAATGATAAAGAGTATGTTCCGGAGAATATGTTTTCCCTTTAGCATTACTTTCATTTGTGTTTAAACTAGTAGTTGAATTCATAAAGTCGTACTTTTCATTTGTAAGTGGAATGAAAAAATGAACTAAAATACATAGAAGCCATAGTCAAGGTATCCAATCTGGCACAATATGATCTTGCTCTATGCATATAAATATATGCAAAGGTATAATAAAATTATGTTTTGTGCAAATTACCTTCCTACTTTCCGATGCAAATATCGTACTTGCAAACTCCCGCGAAAATTCTCATTCTAGAGATTTGCTGAACATAAAACGCGCGGTTTTGCGGTTCGGCGCAGACTGAAAAACAGAGAAATTGAGACTTTTTAGTGTAAAACGATAGGTTTTGCACCGCTTTTCTTGAGATTTTACAAACTTTTCGTGAGACTTTACATGGTAACTCTTGAGACTTTACCCAGTAAAACCTATGCTTTTACCATGTAAAGTCTCACGATAAGTTGGGTTTATTCATAATGAAATTTGCACACTTTTGCGAAAAACGCTGCAAAAGCTTCTGAATCATCCGTTTACGACTGCACGCTCAAAACTCGCGAAAAATGAAAAACAAAATCCGTAGTCGGTTTTTCGCGAGTTATGAGCGTGCAAATCATGCAAATATTGTCTTGGCAAAAAGTGTGCCAGACTTTATCTGCGCTTATTTCTTGAGATCAGCGCTTATTTCTTGAGAAGCGATACGGCGAAGCCGCCGCCGCGTGCCTGCTTAACCTTCAGCACGTCGCCCTTCTTCACGGTGCGGTGCAGGATGGTGTAAGCCTTCGGGTTCTTCTCGTAGTCGGCGTTCTTGCCGTCCTGATAGATGGCGCAGTCGTACTTGGCGCCAGCGTCGAGGAAGTCGAGCTTCACGGTAGTCTGACGGGCGTTGTTTGTCTTTCCGCCCACGAACCAGTTGTCCGTGCCCTTAGCCTTGCGAGCCACGGTGATATACTCTGCCGGTTCAGCCTCCAGATACTTTGAATCGTCCCAGTCGCAAGCCACGTCGCGTATGAACTGGAAGGCGTCGTCGTACTTCTCGTAGTGCTCCGGCAGGTCGGCTGCCATCTGCAGCGGCGAGTACATCACGAGATAGAGCGCGAGCTGTCCGCAGAGCGTGGTATGTACGTACGACGGGTTGTCGCTCCATTCTTTCAGGCGTGTCTCGAAGATGCCCGGCGTGTAGTCCATCGGTCCGCCCTGCAGGCGTGTGAAGGGCAGCATCACGGTGTGGTATGGCACCGAACCGCCGAATGCCTCGTACTCTGTGCCGCGAGCCGACTCGTTGCCTACGAGGTTAGGCCATGTGCGGCAGATGCCGGTGGGGCGTGTAGCCTCGTGAGCGTTCACCATGATGTGGTGCTTGGCAGCGGTCTCGATGACGCGCTGATAGTGGTTGTTCATCAGTTGCGAGTAGTGGTACTCGCCGCGCGGGATGATGTCGCCTACGTAGCCAGTTTTTACGGCATCGTAGCCGTACTTGTTCATAAGGTTGAAGGCATCCTCAAGGTGTCGCTCGTAGTTGAGTGCCGACGAAGACGTCTCGTGGTGCATCATCAGGCGCACGCCCTTCGAGTGAGCATACTCGTTGAGATACTTGATGTCGAAGTCGGGGTAGGGTGTCACGAAGTCGAACACATCGAGCTTCTGATGACCGAACCAGTCCTCCCAGCCCTCGTTCCATCCCTCGACGAGCACCTCCTGCAAGCCGTTCTTGGCTGCGAAGTCGATGTAGCGCTTCACCTCGGCTGTGGTGGCACCGTGCTTGCCGTTGGGTCTGCACTTCGAGTAGTCGGTCTCGCCGAGACGCACCGAAGGCAGGTCGTCGGTGTACGCCCATGTCTTTGTGCCAACGATCATGTTCCACCACACGCCGCAGTATTTCGTCGGGTGAATCCACGATGTGTCCTCAATCTTGCACGGCTCGTTGAGGTTCAGCGTGAGCTTCTTCGAGAGCATGTCGCGTGCGTCGTCGCTCACGAGCACCGTGCGCCACGGCGTGTTGAACGGAGTCTGTATAAAGCCCTTACGTCCTACGGCGTCGGGCGTGAGCCACGACTCGAAGGTGAGTGTCTTCTCGTCGAGGTTGAGGTGCATCGTCGGATAGTCGAGACACGCCGCCTCGTGAATGTTGATGTAGAGTCCGTCCTTGGTCTTCAGCTGCAGCGATGTCTGCACGCCCGTATCCGAGAATACCGTTGTAGACGAGTTTGCGGTGTACGCCTTGCGGTTCTTGCTTATCACCTCGCGTATGCCCGTGAGCGGCGTAATCTGATACTCGTACTCCTGCGTGTCGTAGTCGCCCGGAATCCAGTAGGCGGTGTGGTCGCCAGTCATTGCAAACTGCGTGTGCTCCTCCTTAATCACGAAGTAGTTGAGGTCCTGCTGCTGCGGAAACTCGTAGCGCAAGCCCATGCCGTAGTCGTAGACGCGGAATCTAATCTTGATGTTACGGTTGCTCGACTGCTGATTGAGGCTTACTTCAAGCTCGTTGTAGTTGTTGCGAATGGTCTTTGTCTCGCCCCAAACCGGTGTCCAAGTCTCGTCGAAGGTAGATGTCTTCGACGTCGTTTCCTTGAATCCGTCCATCAGGTCGGTCTCCTCCATGCCCTTCGATGCGTGCTTGTCGCGTGCAAGCTCCAGTCCGAGGTGCGATGGGTTAATCACCTTCTTGCCCTTGTAGCTCATTTCGTACGTAGGACGTCCGTTGTCGGTGAGCGAGAACGTAAGGCTCACGTTGCCGTCGGGCGAAGCGACGGTCTGTGCCGATGCCATAGCCGGCAGAAGCGCAAGCATGGCTGCAATACTCTTTATGTGCATATCGTTGATTGTTATGTATTTAGGTTTATTTTCTGCTGCAAAATTATATATAAGATATGTGTTCTGCTAAGATTCGGGCGTCATTCTTTGTGCCTTTTTCGTGCAAACGTTTGCAATTCGGTGCACGGAGCGTTGCTACAAATGTTAAACCGACTTGTAGATATGTTTCATTGGGTAGTTAAAAGTTACAAAATGTATGCAGAGATGTTTGATTTTGTTTCGATTTGTATTAACTTTGCGCAAATAGTTTACAATTTTTAAAAAGAATCGATATGAATAAACTTTTACTTAGCTTAGCTGCGCTCGCTGTTTCGGCAGCCGCAAGCGCACAGAATGTGTATTCTACCGACTTTGAAGGAGCAGACGAATTTGCGAAATGGACGGTTGTCGATGCCAATAACGACGGCGTTACATGGGTATATGATGCAGAAGGCTCGCAGTCGAAGGTGTTCTACGCTTATTCTTCGAGCAATGTGGCTGACGACTGGCTCATTTCGCCGGCTATAACGCCTACGGCAACGGGCAAGCTGATGGTGCAGTACACCACGTACGGCACGTCGTACGGCGAGAAACTCGCCGTCTACACAGGCAATGCGCCCACGGTTGAGGCAATGACGAAGCTGCAGGCGCAGAACGACAAGGTGCTTGGCGTGCGCACAACGGAGTATTTCTTCTACGACGCTACAGCAGGTGGACCATTCCATGTTGGCTTCCACACGACGAGTCCTGCCGACCAGTGGCGCTTCTATATGTGTGAGTTCAGCGTGAAGCAGGTTGACAAGGTGGTAGACTTGCAGGTAGACAACGTGCTTAGCCCCGTTTCGGGTGACAATCTCAGCAACGCCGAGACGGTGAAGGTTCATGTTGTGAACAACGGACTCGATGCGTCTGATAAGTTCGAGGTGGCTTATCAGCTCGACGGTGGTGCCGTTGTGAAGGAGAAGGTAGACCGTTCGCTTGCACCGGGCGAGGCTATGGAGTACACGTTCAGCCAGAAGGCAGACCTCTCTACGCCGCGCCACAAGTATGCACTGAAGGCATATACCATTGAGCCGAACGACATCAATACCGACAACGATACTACTGCTGTCGTGGTACGCCACGGCGGAGCCGTTACGCCGCCTTACTCGTGGGGCTTTGAGCCGGGCGACGACACAGCCGACTTCAAGTTCTACAACCTCAACGGCGACGACGGCGAGTGGAAGGTCTATCAGGCTACGTATATGAATATGGCGCGCACGGGCTACGGCTGTCTCGCATACAATTATAATAAGGAGAACGACGCCGACGACTGGGCGATGCTCGACCCGATAAAGGTGGAGGCAGGCAACTACGTGCTGCGCTACTGGTATTCTGGTTCTGACGGACACACCGAGAAGCTGGGCGTATACTGGGGCACCGGCAACACGCCCGACGATATGGATGTCTGCATCGACGAGCAGACCATCAAGCAGGGCAAATACCAGGAGGCGTTCAAGGTGATTAAGTTCGACAAGCCGCAGACTATCTATCTCGGTTTCTACTCGCACAGCGACAAGGACGAGAACTGGCTCACTATCGACGACGTGCAGTTCTACAAGGCATCGAGCGACGCCGTCGACCTCGTTGTTACCGATATGGCGCTGCCTTACGACTATGTGCGCACGCCTAACGACAAGAACGTGCAGTTCACCATTCAGAACGTGGGCATCAAGGACGCCAAAGGCAAGGTGAAGGTGAGCGTCGACGGCGAGCAGAAGGCTGAGGTAGACCTTAGCATGAAGGCGCAGGAGATAAAGAACCTCACGGCAAGCAACGTGCTCGACGGACTGGCTGCGGGCAAGCACACCGTATCCGTCACTATCGAGAGCGACGACGACAACATGCCCGACAACAACGTGATGTCGAAGGAGGTGAATGTGCTGGGCGCCCCGGTGGTTTACTACGACTTCGAGGATGGCAAGATTTCGTCTGACCTCAGCTTCTATGTAGGCGACTCTGGCACGGTGAACGCTAATGCCGGCGAAGAGTTCAACAAGGAGGGTTGGGGAATCTTCAACATCGAGAAGCACGCCATGCTCGGCGAGCACGTACTGGCTGGCACAAGCTGGATTGACGGTGCTACGCCCGACCGCTGGCTCATCCTGCCGAAGGTGCATGTGAACAGCGAGAATGCTTGCTTCGTTTGGGATGCAATGTCGTTCAACCAGCTGCTGCTCGAGACTTACCGTGTGAAGGTTTCCGACGGTTCGGGCAATCCTGCCGACTACTGGTACACTACCGACCTTGAGGTGAAGGGCGAGACCATTACGCCGAAGACACGCGGCATCAGCCTCTCGAAGTACAACGGCAAGGACGTATACATCGCCTTCAACCTCGTAACACCGAAGGGTGAGGTGCTCTGTCTCGACAACATCGGCGTGTACGGCGATGTCGTTAACGGCATCACCGACGTGAACGGCGAGACTGCCGGTATGTTCATCGTCGACAACAACAGCTTCGGCGCAGTAGGTGCTAAGTCGGTGGCTGTGGTAGATCTCAGCGGACGCACAGTGCTTCGTGCTGAGAGCAGTTCGGCAAGTGTAGCAGGCTTGCAGCCCGGCGTATACGTTGGCGTGGCTAAGTTTGCAGACGGCAGCACTAAGTCGCTGAAGTTCGTGAAGAAATAAGTAGGAGGCTCCTACGATAAGCACAGCAACTTATAAATACAAAAATCCCGTTGCGCAGAAGCATCTGCATAACGGGATTTTTCATGCATTAATAATATGCACAAAAAAAATCGGGTGTCTCACGACATCCGATTTTCAAAAACAAACTACTTAAAAACTAATCTACTAAAACAAATCAAAATATCTTATATGCGAAGTTATGCTTTATCATTTTTGCGAGCGATGTTTTATCGTTCTTTTTACGCTGGCAAAATTACTAATAAAAACAATTCGCTCCAAATCTTTTTTCTACTTTTTTGCTTGATTTAAAGCAAGAAGTAACGGTTTGAACGAATAGTGTTACTAATTGTAACAAAAGTGTTAGTGGGTGTCTGTGCTTGTAAACGTTTGCATTAGAAACGTGTCATAAATTCCACTACAATCTTGTCGCGTTCAGAGCGATACCGGCGCTTTATCTGCCGTTCCACATAGTCTGATAGTCGCGCTTGGCAGCAGGAGCGGTCCACTCTGCAGGCACGAACTGCCAGTTGCCGTGCGTTTGCGGAGTGATGGGCGAATGTTCGCGCACATACCTTATTATATAGTCGCGCAGCGTGTAGTCGCCTCGCCACACTATGCGGCTTTCGAGCTGCGCCTTGTCTATGCCGGCGCCCTTGGTGAGCAGTCCGCCGCCGCCAGCCGCGCGATAGCTGTTTACAGCCACGCGATAAGTACGGCTTTCGTCGAACGCTGTGCCGTCAGCCATGCTCTTTATCACGATGCGCTCGCCGCGCGGCTTCGTAACGTCCACGTTGTAGACGATGCCAGCCGCCGTGTCGAGATTGTAGAAAGGCTTGGTGAGTCCGAAGAACTTGTCGCGCGACGAGTCGCGGTTGTTCATACATATCAGGTGGTCGTCGGGCGATGTCATCGTTGCTACCCATCCGTCGTAGCTCATCTCAAGATAGCGGCGTATCTCGCTGCCCGTGAGCTGCATCATGCAGAGATCGTTCTCGTAGCTGTAGAGCTTGTACATGTCGGCGAGCGTAGCCGCACCGCTCTTCACCGTAACGTCGAACGACAGCGGACTGGCGAACGAGATCTCGGCTCCGCTTGTGCTGAGCATCACGTCGTGAACGAAATCGACGAGTGCGCTCGGACCGAAATAGCAGTCGCGCGAGGTCATTGATGATGTGAACGAGCCTACCTCGGTGCCTACGTATTTCTTCACTTCCTCAATCTGACTCTCGAAAGTCTTCATGTATTGCTGGTTGACAGATCGCTTGCCCATGTCAACGATGTCCACCTTCAGACTCTTGCCCTTTCCCTTCTTGCTAACCTCAAGCTCGGCGTCGGCGACACGCATAGCGTTGTTGGCAGGATTGACGATGATGGTCGTAGATCCGTCGGCGCTCTTCACCTCCTCGTAGTGAGTAGAGTGGTCGTGTCCGTAGAATATCACGTCGAAGCCCGGCACCTCGCAAGCTATGTCGCGTGTGGCGTCGTTGAGCGAACCGTTTGTGAGGCTGCGGTCGTTTATGCCGGTGTGGAACAAGCCCACTATCACATCCGGACGCTCCTTCTTCTTCACCACATCCATCCACTTGCGTGCCGACTGCACGGCGTCTTCAAAGCGCAGTCCGCTCCACAGTTCCTCCGACAGCCATGACGGCACACCGGGAGTGATGAGTCCGATGACGGCTATCTTCACGCCGTCGCGCTTGAAGACCATGTAAGGTTTCTGATAGGGCAGACCGGTGGCGGTGCTCACAATATTGGCGCCGAGCATAGGGCAGTTGAGTTCCTTCACCCACTTGTCGTATACCGCATGACCCGTCTCCACATCGTGGTTGCCCATAGTCTGCACGTCGTAGCGCATGAAGTTGCTCACAGATGCCGCGATGTTCTCCACATCGGTCTTCTCATAATTATAATATGTGACGACGGGCTGTCCTTGCAGCACGTCTCCTGCGTCCATCAGCAAGAGTCGGTCGCCGTATATGGTGCGCAGCGAGTCGACATACGACGACACGCGAGCGAGCGAACCATCGGTTGGCTGCTGGTTGATGAAGTCGTATGGGAAGAAGCGTCCGTGTACGTCGGTCGTCTCTATCATTCTTATCTTCACTGTCTTGTCTGCTTTGCCTCCTGCATAGGATGCTGCTGATAAGGCGAAAGCCATGAACATGGTCGCCAATGCCTTTGTATGATTTGTTTTCACTGTGTATGTTGTTGAGTTTAATAGTTTCAAAGTTACGTGTTTTAGGCAATATCCACAAATTATTCGTCGGTTTTTGAGTAGTGCTTCGAAAATAAAGCGTAATTTTGCAATATAATATATCAACAAACATATCAACGAACAAATCAAAAACCAATAATCTATGAACAAATCAGTTATATTAAGTATGGCTTTTGCCGCTGTGATGTCTTTCTGTTCGCTGGCGGCAAACGCACAATCGCTCTCTCCGTCTACAAAATGGCATTGGAACAAAGGCAAGATAATGATTGAGTCGCCCGAACGCCCCACAGGACAGAAGGACGTGCTCGGACTGGCACTCCCGAAGATGAAGACGGTGCGCGTGGGCTTCGTAGGTCTTGGCATGCGCGGACCGAGTGCGGTAGAAGACTTCTGCTTGATACCTGGTGTGGAGATTGTGGCTCTCTGCGACTACGTAGAGGCGCGCGCAGCCAAGCAGAACGAGACGCTGCGCAAGCACGGACTGGCTCCTGCCGCCGTCTATTACGGCGAGAAGGGCTATGAGGAACTATGCCGCCGCAACGATATCGACCTTGTCTATATAGCTACCGACTGGGAGCATCATGCCGTTGTGGCAAAGTGCGCTATGGAGAACGGCAAGAACGTAGCCGACGAGGTGCCCTCGGCAATGAACCTTGAGGAATGTTGGCAGCTCATCGACCTGGCTGAACAGAAGCAGCTCAACTGCATGATTCTCGAGAACTGCTGCTACGACTGGTTCGAGATGCGCACTCTGAATATGGCGCAGCACGGCGTGTTCGGCGAGATACTGCATGCGCAGGGCGCATACATACACAATCTTGACGAGTTCTGGGACTATTACTGGAAGAATCCTAACGGCTCTGACCCCGAGCAGCTCGGATGGCGACTGAAGTACAACCGCGAGAACCGTGGCGACATCTATGCCACACACGGACTTGGTCCGGTGGCGCAGCTGCTCGACATTCATCGCGGCGATCGCATGGCTACGCTTGTGGCTATGGACACGAAGAGCGTTCACGGCAAAGAGCTTGTAGAGGCTAAGACCGGCAAGCCCTGCGACGACTTCCGCAACGGCGACCACACCACCACACTCATACGCACAGCTAACAAGAAGGTGATAGAGTTGCAGCACGACGTGATGAATCCGCAGCCCTACAACCGCCTGTATCAACTTACCGGAACGCGCGGATTCGCCAACAAGTATCCCGTCGAAGGCTATGCTCTCGACAGCAAGCAGCTCGCGGCAAGCGGCGTGCAGCCACAGGTCGACAATCTCTCTACGCACAGCTTCATGCCCGAGGCTGAGAAGAAGGCTCTCGAGGCCAAGTACGACCATCCTATTCTGAAGAAGTTCGGCAAGCTGGCTAAAGAGGTAGGCGGCCATGGCGGCATGGACTTCATCATGACCGCACGCCTCGTGTATTGTCTGCAGAACGGTCTGCCGCTCGATATGGACGTATACGACTTGGCTGAGTGGTGCTCCATTGCAGAGCTTGGAGCTTTGTCGATGGACAACGACTGCGCTCCGGTGGCTTTCCCCGACTTTACGCGTGGTCTTTGGAACAAGTTTAAGGGCTACAAGCATGCTTACGCCACACCTGAGGAAGAGGCTCAGACCGAGGCTGCTGCCAACAAGTTCACAAAGGCATACAAGGAGGCTACTGCCAAGCTGAAGCTCTGGACTCTCTACGACAATGTGCAGAACGCCAAGACCGACGCGGCGAAGAAGAAGGCGCAGACCCAGCTCGACAAGGCTGTGGCTAAGGCTAAGAATCATGCCGCAAAGCTTTGCGCTTTGTGATATTATATGTAACTTCGCCCCGAAACTAATCAAACTAAGCACTATCCACGTATGAAAAAGATCAAGTTGGGCTTGCTCCCTAAGATTATCATTGCCATTATCCTCGGTATCGGGTTCGGCATCGTGTCGCCCGAAATGCCCGTGCGCGTGTTCGTAACGTTCAACGCGCTCTTCAGCGAGTTCCTCGGTTTCCTTATTCCGCTCATCATCGTCGGACTCGTCACGCCGGCTATCGCCGACATCGGCAAGGGAGCCGGCAAGCTGCTTGTAATAACCGCTCTCATGGCGTACGGCGCCACCGTTTTCTCCGGCTTCCTTTCTTATGGAGTGGGGCAGGCGGTGTTCCCGTCGCTCATAACCGACAACCTTCAGCTGGCGCAGATTAGCGAGGCGAAGGGCATTGAGCCGTTCTTCACGGTGAGCATCCCTGCCTCGCTCAACATTATGACTGCTCTTGTTATGGCGTTCACCTTCGGTCTTGGCATCGCCCATCTTGAGTCGCACACGCTGAAGTCGATGTTCGGCGAGTTCCGCGACATCATCACAAAGACCATTCAGGTAGTGGTGCTGCCGCTTTTGCCTATCTATATCTTCGGCATCTTCTTCAACATGACCCACTCGGGCGAAGTGTTCAAGGTGCTCAGCGTGTTCGTGAAGATTATCGGCGTAATCTTCGTGATGCACATCTTCCTGCTCATTTTCCAGTATTTCGTAGCCTCGCTCTTTGTTCGCAAGAATCCGTTGCGCCTACTTCTCAACATGATGCCGGCTTACTTCACGGCGCTCGGCACGCAGTCGTCGGCGGCTACTATTCCCGTAACGCTGCGCCAGACCATCAACAACGGCGTTAACAAGGACATTGCTGGCTTCGTCATTCCGCTCTGCGCCACCATCCACCTCTCGGGCAGCACGATGAAGATTGTTTCGTGTGCGTTGGCGCTGATGATGATGCAGAACATTCCGTACGACTTCCAAATGATGTCGGGCTTCATCCTCATGCTTGGCATCACGATGGTGGCGGCGCCGGGCGTACCGGGCGGAGCTATCATGGCTGCTCTCGGCATACTCTCGTCGATGCTCGGCTTCGACGACCAGTCGCTCGCACTCATGATTGCGCTCTACATAGCTATGGACAGCTTCGGCACAGCCTGCAACGTAACTGGCGACGGCGCCATCGCGCTCATCGTAGACAAACTCACCTACTGGCACAAACGCTCGCATAATAATAATAATAATGTGTAGCGAAGCGACTGTGTGCGCAAAAAGGAGACAGAACCATTATTTTCGCAATAAAAAGTTTGGCGAATAGATATATTTGCGTATTTTTGCAATCGGTATCGTTCTGTAGCGATATCATTAAACCATAAATAATGTAACAACTATGAACAGAAAAACAATTCTGACATCAGCCATTCTCGCGCTGTTTGCTGTGGGACAGAGCTACGCCGACAACAGTTTTGTCGTAAAAGACTCGAACACGGGCAAAAAGCAGCTGGAGGAGAAACTGAGCGCAGTAAGTCGTATCTGCTTCAAGAACGGCAAGATGGAAGTAAAGTTCGCCGACAAAACCACACGCGAACTCGCTTTCACTAACTCTACCGTGCTGTACTTCGAAGGCGAACCGACGAGCGTTACGCAGGTCGTAGGCGGAGCCGAAGGCTTGCAAGTGATGTATGCTGGCGGATTCGTGTCGGCTAACGGACTCACCGGTCCTGCCAACGCTGCCATCTACAACATTCAGGGACAGCGTGCCATGAGCCTCAAGGCTTGGGACGGAACACCGGTTAGTACCGACGCGCTCAGCAACGGTGTGTATATTCTTAAAGTTAACAACAAATCAATTAAATTCGTAAAGAAATGAAGAAATTCTTCTCTATAGCGGCACTCGCATTGGCGATGTCGACAGGCGTACAGGCACAGACAGACGTAGTACCCAACCGTATGATTATCAACTCTTCTGTAGCAAGCAAGGCTTACGCAGTAGATCATGTTGACAGCATCTCTTTCGCACGCAAAGAGGGCGAAGTAAAGGCAAAATTGGAGTTCCTCAGATATGAAAAGAACGAAGATGAGGGCGATATCGTATACGTAAAGGTTACACGTACCGACCCAAGCAGTACTTTCAGAATCGACGTTCTGCCTACAAATACCGCAAAGCAGTACGACGACCTTACATTCGCACGCTACTTCGAGCGTATGTCGGGTACGCAACTCGCTGAGGACTTCTCTGAGGGCAAGCTCTCTGGCTTCGCTCGCGAGTTCACAGCCAACACTCCGTACACCGTTGTGACTCTCGCTTACGACGAGTATGGCGTGCCGTGCCAGGTGTCTCGCGCTAATTTCACCACTCCGAAGGTGCCCACAGTGGGCACTCCGTCTGTGACATACACTGTCGACGAGACCACATCAAGCAGCTTCACACTCACCGTCACTCCTAACAAGGACTGCGAGGAGTTCTACTGGTGCATGTTCGAGAAGGGTAAAGCACAGGAGCAGTTTGAGCAGTGGGGACCGATGATGGGCTTTTCCAACATTGAGGCTATGATAAAGCAGTTCAGTGGCAAACCTTACTCTGATGAGGCTACAAATACATGGAAAGATCTCGCTCCTGCTACTGACTATGAGGTGGCAGTGCTCCCAGTTGATGTAGAAGGCAACTTCGGCGACCTTGTTTATATCTACGTTACAACAAAGGGTCAGGGTGGCGAAGGCATTGCTCAGGTTACCGCAACCGTAGGCGACTACGTTAACAATGGTGGCTCGTATGTGCAGACCGTAACCTTCACACCGAACGACCAGACTCTCCTCTTCCGTGATGCTATCTGCACTAAGGATAAGTACGAGGAGTACGGTGGCGACAAATGGGCTAAAGAATACCTCATGCAGGATATTCCGATGGACCCGAACTGGAACCAGTATGGTGTAGACAATTATTCTTACGAGGCAACTCCTAACACAGCCTACTATGCTCTTGCTCTCGCAAAGAACGCAAAGGGCGAGTGGGGTCCGCTCACAAAGCACGAGTTCACAACAGGTGCTGCTCCTGCAGGCGTAGCTCCTGCCAAGGCTGTTGCTATGCCGAAGCGCATCGCTACAAAGAAGGCTGCTAAGCGCACAGCCGTAGCTCCGGTTATGCGCACAATGAAGCTCGTTCAGCAGTAAGAAAAGATAAATAAATAGAAAAGGTGCAACGTGTTTGACGTTGCACCTTTTTTGTTGGTATGCTATCGGGGCAATACTATTTCTGCCACTATCGGACGATGGTCGGAAGCCTGCGTGTTCAACACGTCAGAGAAAAGCGTAACCGCCGGATGCTGTGTGCCTCCCTTTCCGTTTTTGCTCGCACTCTTGCGTTTGTACGCAGCTATGTAGTCGAGACACTCCGTCGGCTTGTCGGCAGGCCACGACTTCTGCTTGCCGCTGCATATCTGGAATTTCTCCTCAAACTGGCGTATGAACGGCGAATCGGGCTTGTCGTTCATACGCCAGCCACCACGAACGGCTTTCCGCTTTTCTTTGCCGCCTCCTCAATGATGCCTATCGACGCAATGCGGTCGGCTTCGGTCAGCGAGAGGTGGGTCGATGCAAATACGAAGTCGTCGAACTCCGCCACAAGCAGCGTTCGTGCCTCCTCACTTCCAGGCAGCGCATACTGTCTGACGCTTATCGGACGCTCGCGCGAGAGTATGCCGATGCCGTATTTGCCGCCTTCTAAGTCTATTGCGGGTGCATACGATGCGTAGTAGTTCAGCTGTTCTGCTATCTCGCCCAGCGCATAAGTGTTGTTCGTGCGCTGCGTCATGCTGTCCACCTCCTGCACCGCCACCACATCCGGCGATATAGCCCTCAGCACCTCGGCTATGCGCTTGTAGTTGAGCTGGTTGTCCATGCCCATGCCGTGCTGTATGTTATACGAAGCCACGCGCATCTGGTGCGGCGGTATGCCCGAGTTGTCTTGTGCGTTGCAAGTGACCGATGCGGTCATAGCCGCAGGCAGCAGAAGCGATAAGAATATGCGCTTCAGCTTTTGGTTTACTGTTTTCTTTGTCTTCATTCCTATTGTTTTCATTCTTATTGTTTTTTATAATTGTCGTTTTCGAACCGCTAAGTTCGCAATAAAATCTGAGAACTGCAAGAGGTTGTAGCTAAAGTTGGTGGTGTAGAAGCCCAAGAAGTGTTCTTCAAAATGCTAAAGATAGTCGTTGGACGGCGAACGCAATCCGATTGGGCGGCGAACGCAATCTGATTGGACGGCGAACGCAATCTGATCGGACGGCGTACGCAAAAAAGGGGGTGCACTTGTCTCAAGTGCACCGCTTACTATTGTTAGTTGCGTTGAAAAGCTATCTTTATTGTTTAGATACACTTTCAATCTGGTCAGACTTCGTACGCAAAAAGGGTGTACTTATCCTCTTCACTCGCGTATAATATTATAATGTGTACGCCCACAATTATACGTTTTAATTGTAAACTTCTGTTAAAATTAGACTAAAACCCCAACTTTTTCCTGCAAAAGTTTTGGAGGTTTGCAAAAAAGCTATACCTTTGCATCCGCTTTCGAGAAGCAACGATATCTCAAGCAAATGTGAGAGAGATGAAGCAAAACAGGAAGTGAATAAAGAAAGAGTTCTTTGAAAAGATTTACATAAGACAGAAGTAGTACAAGAAGCGAGAATGATCAAACGGTCATTCTTGGGTAGAAGAAAAACGAACCGTCAAGTTTGTTTGACTTTAAACTATAATTTGGAAGCTCGTTCTGAAACAGATACAAACAAAACAGCAGTTTGAATTCCTTGCGAAGGCGTAGGAAGGCTTAGGAAGGCCTATTAAGGTTTAAGCTCAAGCTGTTGGTAAAAGATATTTTACAATGTAGAGTTTGATCCTGGCTCAGGATGAACGCTAGCTACAGGCTTAACACATGCAAGTCGAGGGGCAGCATGTCGGTTGCTTGCAACCGACGATGGCGACCGGCGCACGGGTGAGTAACGCGTATCCAACCTACCCTTGTCCATCGGATAACCCGTCGAAAGGCGGCCTAACACGATATGCGGTTCACCGCAGGCATCTAACGTGAACGAAATGTGAAGGAGAAGGATGGGGATGCGTCTGATTAGCTTGTTGGCGGGGTAACGGCCCACCAAGGCGACGATCAGTAGGGGTTCTGAGAGGAAGGTCCCCCACATTGGAACTGAGACACGGTCCAAACTC
>OGWZ01000152.1_pt1 | contig 81685 bp, 72 predicted proteins | sample 1576141 | NCBI WGS metagenome assembly OGWZ01 (sample SAMEA3541512, study PRJEB24748) | human gut metagenome | biome: human gut; feature: human-associated habitat; material: faeces | place: China | collected 2012
ATGCAGCGCTGCTGCTGACGGCGAGCAAAACAAACAAAGCTACCGCAGAAAGACTACTTGCGGTGTTTACGACCAATGCTGCGGATGAGGGGGAAGAGGAATCGCTGGATGTGAAGGCAATGAGCCTTATTAACCCTGATGATATGGGCGAGACGATGAGCAATGTGGGGGCGATGTACGGTATCATGACCGCCTTTGCCCATTCCGAGCAAGCGGAGGACTGGACAACGACCCTGACGGACGCGGACGGCAAAGAGTCTACATACGATGCAAAACAGTACTACGACTATGTCAATCAGCAGATCGCCGCTGCCGCCAATAGCGGAAAAGAAGGCGGAGCTAAACTAAATGATATCCTTGCCGCGCTTGGGCAGCTTGGGGCGTTTGCTCAGGACGAGGGCGGCATGACGCCGCAATTCATGGAGTATATCGACGGCACGGAACAGCTGGATGAAAGCGCGCAGATCAACAAGGATCTGGACGGCTACATCAGCGCGATGCAGGCGCTCAGTCAGAATCAGGAGGGCTTAATCGCCGCCGGCATCCTCGAAGACGGCGCGGACGGCGGAAACATTTCCCCGATCTTAGACCAGCTGTTCGCCCAATAGAAATAAACCGTCCCCCCACAAGCCCCCACCCCCCACGGATACACGCTTAAAAAGCAAGCGCAAGATCTAACTGCATATGCCTATACGCCGCAACAATAGAAGACCGCCATCCCGGTGAGCAACAGCTCCTTGAGATGGCGGCCTTTTATGCGTGGTTAGGTTTGACGCTACTACAATATAATTGCCGGGTAAAGCACGTCAACCAGGCGTGCTTTATTCGTTCTCATGCCTAAGCTACAATGAGGGAGTAATCGGGTGGCGCTTTGACGCTTGGGCTTCCCATGTCCGCACGTAAGACTGTTACCCATCCCTCATTGTAGCGTTCGATTAAGCTGGTTGGGTTCATTGCCCGTGTCACAGAGTAGCTTGAATCGACAATGAGAGAAGGATGGTCTCTGATTACAAATACTGCATAGGAGGAATGCGAATGAACTCTGTTGGCATTGATGTTTCCAAAGGCAAGAGTATGATTGCCGTCATGCGTCCCTTTGGAGAACTGGTGGTCCCACCCTTTGAAATCCATCACACGGACAGCGAACTGTGCGAACTGGCAAAGCTGCTTAGAAGCCTACCTGGTGAGACCCGTGTCGTTATGGAAGCCACGGGTAATTACCATTTTCCAGTAGCTTGGCTGCTGAACGACTCCGGCTTTTATGTTTCGGTAGTCAACGCAATGTTGGTGCATGATTACCGGAACAATAGCTTGCGGCGCGCTAAGACCGACAAGAAGGACGCCATCAAGCTGGCAAACTACGGCCTTGACCACTGGCTTACATTGCCGAGGTATGTTCCGGAAGAAGATACCCGATTGATGCTCAAGAACTGCTACAGGCAGTACCAGCAGTATTCCAAGGTGCAGACCATGCTGAAAAATAATCTTATCTCCTTGCTCAAGTTTCTGAATTTCTCCCTTGCTTTTTGTTAGCAGGTCTTGCGTTTGGCGCATCTTGTATCATTGTTTTAAGAGGAACCGAGGAGGTCACTTGGGCCCCGGGTTTCTTCTTCAGTTCCATTCCTCCGCTAAGAGGAAATCGCGGATATTCCGGTGCTTGATCCCGTTTCGGCTCATGTCGAACTCATCGAGAGAAACAACGTACTTCGGGAAGTTGTCGTGGATGTTGTCATACGCGCCGAACTCGCGGTTGACCGTTTCGTCGGAGGCGAGCAGATAGCACACCTGAACGTACAGCTTTTCGCCGCGCTTGTCGCATACAAAATCAATTTCCTTATCGCCTGTTCTGCCGACAGTCACTTCATAACCTCGGCGCAGCAGCTCAAGATAGACGATGTTTTCCAAAATGAGGTTGATGTCCCGCATATTGCCGCCAAAGACCGCCTCGCGGATGCCGTGATCGGCAATATAGTACTTCTCATTGGAGGCAAGGATCTGTTTGCCCTGCAAGTCCTCCCGCTTCACCTGATAAAAAAGGTACGCCTCGCAGCAGTATTTGATATAGTTCAGAATTGTTTCCGGGGCGACGGTGCGCTGCTCGTTTTTCAGGAACTTCGCAAGCGAGGTCGCGGAGAAGGTAGTCCCCACATTGGCAATCACATAGGCGATGATCCGTTCCAGCAGGTCAACATCCCGGATTTTATTCCGCTTCACGATGTCCTTGAGCTGGACAGAGTTGAATAGATCGTGAAGATATTGCTTGGACGGCGCATCCGCATAGCGGAGGTTTGCGAGGTAGGGCATGCCTCCGGCAAGCAGGTACTTTTGGAAACACTGCTGAATGGACGCATCGGGCGCAATCGAGCGGTACAACTCCATGAACTCTCCAAAAGAGAATGGATAGATCACAAACTCCACATACCGTCCGCCCAAATAGGTCGCAAGCTCACCGGACAGCAGCTTTGCATTGGAGCCGGTGATGTAGATGTCGCAATCCAGCGAGACGCGGAGAGAGTTGATGCACTTTTCCCAGTCCTTGACCTCCTGGATCTCATCAAAAAACAGATAGACCTTGCCGTTGATCTCTGCGGCTCTCTTGGTGATCTCGTCATGCAAAGCCTGTGCGGTTTGCAGGTGAGAATAGCTCATATCTTCAAAGTTGATGGAGATAAACTGCGTCGGGCTGACGCCGGACTCCGTGAGCTCCTGCTGGATTAGCTCCAACATGACCGACTTTCCGCAGCGGCGGATGCCGGTCATGACCTTGATCAGCTCCGTTCCGATGAATGGGCGGATGCGGCTCATATACAGTTCGCGTTTGATCATAAAACTTCACCCTCCTTCCGTATTTGGTCATAGAATATCACACTTACAAATGAAAATCAATGCCGAAATCGCAAATCTATCAGTTATAACTGATAAAATGCAAAATTCGACAAATGATTTCAGCTAAGGCTCAACGATTCAAGTGAAGCCCCGCAAAGGGAGGATTTCACCCTCTATTGGCACACGATCACGCGGATGATTCGCAACGTGGGGGAGACGTCGTGCGCCGCTCACTGAAATGTTTCGCAATTAACCTATCAACATTTCAACGAATATCTTTCCCTCATCTCCCTTGGGATGGAATTCAAGAATAGGATTCAAGAGGCACTATTTTCGAACCTCAGCACACCAACCGAAGAAGTCCTGTGTCCGCAAGGGTCACGGGACTTCATGCGTTCTGCTTCACAGCATCCCGCGCGCAAAATGCGGAACAAAAGCGGAACGAGTATGGAACAAACATTCCGCATCGGTACGGAGCAAGGTTCGCTTCGCCCCGTTTCCGGAAAACTCTTGATGCGCATGGATTTCCCGCGATCCGAAATCGCCCATTTTCTACAATTTCACAATGTGTACATTCCGCCAAAAGTTGCATTCTAAGCAACTACACTTCTCATGAAAAGTTGGATTTTCGTCATCCGTACTTTCCCTCCTTTTCTGATTCCGGCGCAACGGCACACTCCGTCATTTTCCGCAAACTCCCCATGTGTACCTTCCGTCAAAAGTTGCGTCCTAAGTAACTGCGCTTTTCATGAAAAGGTACTGTTTCGGCATCTGTACTGTGTAAAAAACGAAGGAATCCTTTTGACCATTTTTTGCAATTTCTCGCTGCCTGCCCTTATTGCCCCTATGTGACGGAAGCGTCCGACCGGAAGCCGGTATAAAGAGGGAAGCGCCGCCGTATTGCGGCCCTTTCCGCTGTTTCGGTCATTGCCCGGCAAGTTGTTTCAGGAAATATCCCCAATGGCATATAATGCGGTCAATTTATTAAAATCCAAGACCTTCCATATAAAGTAGTACATATCGAAAAAATATAGATATCCAATGACTTTTGCGCTCACGCGCGACACCCTGTTGTGTCCCGACAATCAGCGCGAACTCCTAAAAATGAGAAAACCGCGACACGCTAAAAGGAACAGAGCCGCGATTTGCAAAAGCAAATCGCGGCTCTGTTCCTCTCGTGGCGAGAGTACGTTACGAATTTTCAAGAACAAGCTCTAACTGACGCACATCCTCTATAGTCGTTGCCCAGCTGGTTACAAAGCGCACAACCGTGTGTGCCGCATCCACCTTTTTCCAGAAGCGGCAGACGACATATTCCTGCAAATGCCGGAATTTCTCGTCTTCCATGATCACAAATATCTGATTGCTGGGAGAGTCAACATAAAAAGGATATCCCTTTCGTCGGAAGACTTCGCGCAGAGCGTCCGCGCAATGGATGGCCGGTTTGCAGATCTTGGTATAGGTATCTGCTGTAAACAATGCATCGAACTGCACGCCAAGCAGTCTTCCCTTCGCCAGCAGACCACCCTGCTGGCGAACAAAGGTCGTAAAACATCTGGGGGCGTTTCCGTTGGGAAATACGATGGCCTCGCCGCAAAGGGCTCCGACCTTTGTCCCGCCGATATAAAAGGCATCACAGACCTTCGCAATATCGGCAAGTGTCACATCTGTGTCCGGTATTGCAAGGCCATAGCCGAGACGTGCACCGTCAAGATAGAGAAGCAACCCCTTTTCGCGGCAGACATCTGCAATCTCATACAGTTCCTTTTTGGAGTATACCGTCCCGTACTCGGTGGGGTAGGAGAGATAGACAGCCGCAGGATAGACCATCTGCATATGATTCCGATCTTCATAGAAGCCATCGACAAACTCTCTCACCGCAGCGGCGGAGAGCTTGCCCTCTCGGTGGGGAAGGGTAATCACCTTATGCCCGCCGGCCTCGATCGTACCAGCTTCATGAATGCTGATATGTCCGCTGTCGGCAGCAAGGACCCCCTCACAGGCGCCGAGCAGCGATTTCAGCACGACCATATTGGCCTGCGTACCGCCCGGGATGAAAAATATATCAGCCTGCGGTGCCTGGCAGCATTTGCGGATTTTCTCCTTCGCCCGTTCGCAATAGGGATCTTCTCCGTAGCCTGCCAGCAACTCCTCATTGCTTTCGACAACAGCCCGAAGCACATCAGGGTGAGCGCCGCCGGCATAATCGTTTGCAAAAAATATCATAGCTTTCCTCTCAACCGCGATGAGTCAGCTCATAGCGCTGCAGGAACTCTACCAACGCCCTTGCGCCGTCGATCGGCATAGCGTTATACACAGAAGCTCGCAGGCCACCGACAGACGGATGTCCCTTGAGATTGCTCAAGCCGACCCGCACGGCGGACGCGACCACATCAGCATCCGTGTCCGGATTGCCGGTCGTGAAGGGAATGTTCATCAGGCTCCGGAATTCCGGGTCGACTTTCCCGCGGAAAAGCGTGGAATTATCCAGAAAATCATAAATGATCTTCGCCTTTTCCTGATTTTTCTGGTAGATCGCCTCCAGACCGCCGTGCTCCAGCAGGTTGCGGATGACAAGGCCACAGCAGTAGATGGACCAGCAGTTCGGCGTATTGTAACCGGAGTTAGTATCTGCGTGGGTCGCATATTTTAGATACACCGGCATCTTGGGGTCGACTTCCTCCGGGATCAGATCCTCTTTCATAATTACGATGACCATGCCGGCCGGGCCAACATTCTTCTGAACGCCCGCGTAGATCATGCCATAGTCCGTAACACAGCAGGGTTTGGAGAGAAACATGGAGGACTGATCGGAAACCAAAACATGCCCTTTGGTATCTGGCAGCTTTGGCCATGTCACACCATGGATTGTCTCATTTTCACAGATATATACATAGTCTGTGTCCGGTGCAATATCCAGATTTGAGCAATCTGGAATACGGGCATATCCGCACCCAGCCGAGGATGCGCCGACGGTGACCTCACCATACTTTTTCGCTTCGGCAATGGCTTTCTTAGACCATGCGCCGGTCTCAATATAGGTCGCCTTCCCATTTCGCATCAGGTTCCACGGAATCATCGCAAACTGGAGCGTCGCACCGCCCTGAATGAACATGACCTTATACTGATCCGGAATATTCATCAGCTTTCGCAAATCGGCAATTGCCTGATCCTTGATATCCAGAAAGGACTGTGAGCGGTGAGACATCTCCATGACCGACATGCCGGTATGTCCATAGTTGAGAAGCTCATCCCGGATCTGTTCGAGAACAGAAACAGGCATCACAGCCGGTCCGGAGGAAAAGTTATAAATTCTATTATATTCCATTTGTTTCTTCTTCTTTCTTTTTTATTGTTCCTGCCCGTTCTGCGACAGTTTCTTTTTACCCAGCTTTTGGAAGAAAATAAACGCCACAGCGAGGGCTACGCCAATAATATCCGTAACCGTCCCAACGGCAATGAAGCAAAATGCAATACCGCCAAGAATCACGCGCTTCACGATGTTCAGATTTCCCATAAAGTATCCCTGAATCGCGCCAGCAATCAGATACACGCCCACGAAAGCGGTAATCGTAGACTGGATTATGGTCGCGGGGCTACCTTCCATCAGGAGTGCAGGGTTGTAGGCGGCAACAAACGGAACAATGTAAGCAACAACTGCGATAAGCGATGCCAGAACGCCCGTCCGCATTGGCTTGGACTCCGCTACGTTGGCAGCCGCATAAGCTGCAACGGCAACGGGGGGCGTGATATTCGAAATAATGGAGAAATAAAACACAAACATGTGCGCCGCGAAGGGGGAAACGCCAAGCTTAATAAGGATGCGGCAACCGAGCGCCGACGCAATCACATAGGCCGCCGTGCTGGGAACGCCCATGCCGAGGATCATGCAGGCAACGGCGATCAGCAGCAGGGCGAGAAACTTGCTTCCGTGAGAGAAACTGACGACAAGGCTCGAAAAGCTCAGAGCGAGTCCGCTGTAAGTCACAGCAACAACGATTAGGCCCGCACCGCCGAGCGCCGCCATACACATGGCAGAGCTCTTGCCGCCGTCGTAGAGCGCCTTGAGGAGCTTTTTGGGGGTCATGCGGTTCTCCTTATCCAAAAGGCTGACCGCAAAACATGCTCCTGTTGCGATCAGACCGGAGAGCAGGGTGGACACGCCGGAGAGAAGCAAAACGAGCAGGAGAAGAATGGGGATGAACAGATAGGATCTTTTCAGCACGCTGCGCAGCTGGGGAAGATCCTCCTTAGCCTCTCCGTAGATATCATCCCGCAGACATTTGAAGTGGATCATGGCAAAGAGCGAGAAATAGTACAAAATCGCAATGACCGCACTCTTGGCTGCGACCTCGCCGTAGGTTATGCCGAGATTTTCCGCAAGCAGGAATGCCGCAGCGCCCATAATCGGCGGCATGAGCTGTCCGCCAGTCGATGCGACCGCGGAGACCGCGCCGGAAAATTCAGGAGAAAAGCCACCCTTTTTCATCATGGGGATGGTGAAGGTACCGGTCGTGTAAACCGTAGCTACCGCTGAGCCGGTCATCGTGCCAAACAGGCCTGCGCTGATCGTTGCGATCTTAGCAGAGCTTCCACGCGTGTGGCCGGCAATCGCACGCGCAAATTCCGTAAAGAAGCCGCCCGCGCCACTCTCCACGGCAAAAGCGCCGAAGATGCAAAAGACAATAATGAAGGTCGCGGAAGTTCCCATCAGGCTGCCGAAGATGCCGGTGTCCGTCAGCATGGTGCTCGCCTCGATCATCCTCTCAAAGGACAAGCCCTTATGGCGCAGCAGACCGTCGAGAAAGGGACCGACATACAGGTAGGCGAGACCAATCACAACAAGACCTGCCATTACGCCGGATACACTTCTGCGCACCGCCTCGATCATGCAGATAATCAGGATGATTCCCATGACCATCTCCACCGTCGTCAGATGCGTTACAAACACCATACGCGTTTGAAGGTCTTCGTTATGAAGTATAACATAGATACAGGGAATGACCGAAAGAACCGCCAAAGCGGCATCAAGCAGCGTGAAGCGATCCTTCGGTGAGTGCTTTTTGCTGGCGGGGTAAAGCATGAATACCATGGGCAGAAGAGCTGCGACATGGATGCTGCGCTGAAGGAACGGGGCCAAAACACCGAACGCAGCCGTATAAAGGGAAAAGAGCGAAACGAATATACCAAGAATATAGCATATCGTTTTTTGATAACCGGTCAGCTTTCTCATTTGCAATATAGGATGGAGTGCCCTGCAGCGGGCACATCATCTTGTCCTCCTAACTTGTGGTTCTTGTTTGCCTGAACTTTCTTTGACCTGTCCTGAAAAGAAGCAGGAGGCAAAGTCAAATGCCTTCGCCTCCTGCTGTCTATTTACGGCTAAGCGGCAAGAAGACCGTTTTTGGGTGGGATCAGGTCATGTAGCCGTGCTCGCGATAGAAGCGCTCCGCGCCGGGATGCAGAGGAACAGAACCGGTGTTCTGCCATGCGGTAGCGAGGTCAAAGTTGGAGAAGCTCGCGCTGATGGACTTAAACTCATCCAAGTTCGCTTCAATGATCTCAAGGATGCGATAAACCGTGTCGTCATCCAACTCCGCATTGCAGCCAAGGCCAGAGCACATCTGGAGCGTGTCGATATCCTGATCCTCAAAATCGTAGGTACCACCGGCGATCGTATACTCCTGAAGGGCATACTTTTCGACCATGTAGTTGCGCAGGCCCTCGGGCAGAGAGAGGAGCTTCAGGCTGGTATTGGCAGCGATCTCCTGCGTGGTACTGAACGGCATGGATCCCTGGTTGAACATGATGTCAGCGTGGCCGTCCTGTACAAACTGTGCCCAATCGCTGTACGGCGTGTAAGTCGTGCTGCCGCCCCAGCTCTTGATATCGCTTTCGGTCGTATTGTAATACTGAAGCATAATGTCGAAGAACAGTGCGGGGGTCGTGGAGCCCTTGTTGGGCGTCAGCCAGCGGATGCCGACATGGTCCTTAAAGATATCGTCGATGCTGTCAACGTCCACACTGGCGCGGGCGACGACCTCAATAACCTGCGGGCTCAGGCCAGTGGCGACCATACGGATATTTTCATACTTTTCCTCATACGGCGTCTGACCCTCATAAGCAAGCTGCGCCATGGGAGGATAAACCCATCCCATATCGAACGTCCCCTCGCCGATCGTGGCGGAGTTGCCGATACCGGAACCGGGCGAAACCTTGAAGGAAATCATGGGTTCCTTCTCCATCACTAGCTCAGTAAAAGCTGCAAAAGTGGAATACCAGCCGCCGCCGACTGCGCCGGCAACGCCGTTCAAATCCGCGCCCATCCAGCTGTCGCTGACACCGGAAGTCTGCTGCTCCGTATTGACGGACGGATCGTCGGGCTGATCCGTATTGCCGCAGCCAACCAGCGGCAGCAGCATAACAACGGTCAGTACAAGTGCAAGAATTTTCTTCATGTCCTGTCTCCTTTTCTTTCTCCAATGATCTTTTTATTAAATAAACGCCGATGCGCTTATTCCTTTGTCAAAGCGGAATCCTGAAAGACTCCGTCGCGCAGCAATACCAGATCATCCAGATAGAGCGTGCTCCCCTTTGTGATCATGTCGATATGGATCGGCGCGACAACTTGTCCGCCGGGGAAATTGGTCGCATTGTTGCCGGCTGCGATATGGCAGGTACCAAGAGGTGCCTCATCCTCCAGCAGTGAACCGCACGGAACAGCACAAGGGTTCAGGCCGATGCCGAGCTCCCCGATCCGGAAGCACTGCGGATCGCCGGGCGATTCAAGGGTAGCGCGCAGACGATCCGCCTCTTCTCCCCCATCAACGGAAACGACCACGCCGCCCTTGACCGTCACGGTCACCGGATGAGAAATCACGCCGACGCCGGCAATACTTGCATTGACAACAAACACGCCGTTTGTCTGATCCTCGACCGGGGCAATGCAGCCCTCTATGTTGGGCGGGCAGGCAAAGGAGCCGGGCTCGGTCGCCATGCCGGTAATGCAGCGTCCCATTCTCCCCTCAAGGGTGAAGGAAATGTCCGTTCCGGTCTCGCGGTTCACGATCCGCGCAGTCTTTGCTTTGGTCAGCAGAGCCTTGACCTTTTCCGCAACGACCGCACAGGCCGGAAAATCTGCTTCGATCGCACCGTGCATCAGCATGTGCGGATACACCTCGGGCATCGTCACGATCCGGCAGCCGGCTGCACGCGCCTTCTTGACCGCGCTCGTGTGCGACATGGACTTTGTCGTGACAAGAAAGGCCGCTGTCGCCTTTTCCATTGCAGCGCCGACCATTTCGGGAACCGGCGCGCCGTGCCGTTCTGTTGGCTCCATCACGATCATATTGGTGCAGGCGCCGAGCATTAGGCAGGCGCGTGCCATCTGGTTGCCGACCTCAAACGATTCGTAATCGCACACCACAGCTACCGTATCGTCACTGGTGATATTCGTACAGTCGCGGGCGAGCTTCATCGCCCCTTTGAGCATAATATTTTCTTTCAAATCCATTTTTCTTCACTCCGTCATCATTCGAATGATCTCTGTGTCTGTTTCACGCATTCCGACGCGGGCGAGACGACCGAAATGATCCAGCGAATTTTCGGGATCCCTGCACAAAAGACCGTCGTCCTCCGGGAAATTGCGACCGCGTTGTGCCATTTCAAAGCCCATGATGCCCGCCTCCACGGCAAGCGAGATTTTACCGGCGCAGGAGGACTTTGCCCCGTCGCAAACGATGCCCGCGGACATGGCAAGCGCGTTTTCCAGCGTTTTTGTAATATCCTCAAATGAGGCGCCGTGCAGATATGCGATACCGGCACCTGCGGCCGCGCCCGCGCTGACCGCACCGCAATAAGCCGAAAGCCTGCCGATGCTCTTCTTCTCGTGCAGCGAGAGGAGGTTGGAGAGCAGCAGCGCCCGCAACAAACGCTCGTGGCTCACACCCAGCTCCCGGGCGTAAACAATGACCGGCAAAGAGACCGTCATGCCTTGGTTTCCACTTCCGGAGTTGATGACGACCGGCATCTCGCAGCCGTTCATTCGCGCGTCGGAGCCAGCGGAGGCGTATGCCCGCGCCTTTTCCTTCGCTGTGGCTCTGCCACCGCCGAGCAGCAGGGTGCCGATCGCCGCGCCATACTGTCCGCGCAAGCCGACCTCCGCGATGGCGGTGTTGTCCGCGATCTGACGCTCAAGTAGCGGCGCAATATCCGCAAGATCGCAACTCTGCACAAAGTCGTAGATCCCGCGCAGGCTCAAGTGCTCAGAATCGGTGTCCGCCAGCTCCGGCTGAGGATCCTTATGATACAGAACCGTCCCATTCTTTTCAACGAGAATGATGTTCGTGTGCTCCTGAACGATCCGTGCCGTGGCGGTATCCGCCCCGCGGGAGCAGACGATCTCGATGTCGAGCAGAAAACCGCGCTCCACCGGAACGGTCTCAAATGTCGTTGCGTCGAGGTAGGCAGGGAGCTTTTCGATCGTTTCCCGGCTCACTCGGGAGATGACCTCCAGCTCCGCCTGCTCGTCGCCTCCGAGGATGCCGATGGCGGCGGCGGCCGTGAGGCCCTTGCGGTTTCCAGTGTTCGGAACGATCACGCTCTTCACATTCTTGACGATGTTTCCGCTGACGACAATCCGCACCTTGTCCGGAAGACCACCGAGCGCCGCGCGGGAAACCGCCGCGCAGTAGGCAATGGCAATCGGCTCGGTGCAGCCCATCGCACAAATCAATTCTTTTTTCAGCAGGCAGCAGTATGCCTGATAGGAAACTGCATCTATCATTTTTCCCTCCATGCCGACGCTCCGCCCTTGTCTCTCCCACTTCACAGTCTATCCGGTACATCAAGCGGACGGCTTTTGTGCTTTTGCTATATTTTTATAATAATCCCTTGCAATTCATTTTGTCAAATTATATAATATTATCAAATAGATATCAAAAGTGTTATGATAGGAGGGCATATTATGACGCTTCACCATTTGGAAGTCCTTTGTGCGACCTGCCGGGAAAACTCCATGTCCGGCGCGGCCAAGAGACTGCACCTTACACAGCCGGCAGTCAGCCGCACAATCATGGAAATCGAAAAGCATTACGGGTTCAAGGTCTTCGAGCGAATCAACAAACGTCTCTTTCTGACTGAACACGGTCGCCAGCTTTGGAACGACAGCGAGCGCGTGCTGAAGGACTTTGGCGTGCTGGAGCAAAATGCACAGAATTCCTCCAAGATATCCTCACTCCAAATCGGCTGCGGCATCGCCATCGGAACCATACTCATGCCGGAGTTGATCGCGTCCTTTCATGAATGCTATCCAAACTGCCGTATTCATGTGCTTGAGACCTCCTCGCGCGTGATCCAGCAGCAGGTCGTTTCCAACGATCTTGACTTTGCATTGATCGAAGGACCGGTATCCGAGCAAAATCTGCATGTCGATCCCTTCTGTCATGATCGCTTGATCCCCGTCTGCGCCTACGATCACCTGCACCATTACTATCATGGCACACCAATCCGTTTTGAGGAGCTCGTAAAAACGGATCTTCTCCTTCCTGCAGGAGGATACGGAACACGGGAATTGCTCGAGCGCATGGCGCGAGAGAATAACCTGACCATTGCTCCGGCATGGAGCAGCTCAAGCCATCAGAATCTCCTGCACCGGGCAATTCGCGGGAACGGGGTCGCAGTACTCTCGCAGCTCCTCGTTCGCGAATCCATCTCGAAGCGCCTGCTCGCTGAGATCCCGGCGGAATTCCAGCTCAAGCGCCGCTTCTCCATCGTCTGGCACAGAAATAAGCAGCTCCCCACGGAATCTCTCTATTTTATCCAGCTCTGCCACCAGCTCGACAGCCTTTGACGAGGCGGCGTCGTATCTTGCGGGCGCGGTGCGGGTATTGGCGTTGGGCGTAACTAACCCCAGATGTCGGGAGTTCACAGCCGAAAATAGTCGGAAAAGGAAAGGCCACTACCATAGCTCTTTCAAACCTTGTAAACTGGAAAGTGCCAACAACCCAGTGGAAAGGATGTGCAATGAAAGAGTTATACAGTAATGGCTTTGCATCAAGTATAGCACAAGCCATTGAAGAAATGAAAGCCGAACAGGGAGATGGTTTTTCCTTGGATCGTATCAACCTGGCGGAACTGGAGCGGCGGAGCGGTGTATCTCGAGGGAAACTGCGGCGGCTCAAGCGAAACGGATTTCAGGATCTGCCTCGCCGTTCAAAAGGCAGAAAACACGCTGCCGCAAAGCCCAGTGGCTACACCGGCATCATCGACAGCTTGCTCCGGCAGGATATCAAGAACTCTTCGGTCATACGTGATCGTCTGCGTCAGGCCGGGTTTGACGGAGGTGCAACAATCGTAAAGGAATACATTGCCTCCCACAAGCACCTCATCCCCGCCAAGCGTCAGCAGATCGCGCCGCAGGGCAACCGCGGACGTCGCTATATCCCAACAAATACTATTGTGAGGACGTTGGACTGCGAAATGCCCGCATCGGCTTCCGCCAGCAGGAAATGACACACATCATGGAGAACATCATTTTCAATGAACTACAGATCCGCGAATGCTCCGTTGACATCGGCATCGTCTACGGCAATGAGAAAAATGCCAAAGGGAAAATCACGCCGGTCGCGCGGGAAATTGACTTCATTGCAGCCTCCGGTGGCAAGAAGACCTATATTCAGTCTGCCTACGCATTGGGAACAGAGAAAAAGGCAATCACCGAAAATAAGCCCTTCGCGCTGACCGGCGATTCTTTCCCGAAGATCATCGTGCGTCACGACATTCGCAAGCGTTGGTATGACGACAATGGAATTCTCAATATCGGCGTCATCGACTTTCTGCTGGATGACACGCTTGTCTAAAGCAAACGGGAGGCTCTTCGGAGCCTCCCGTTTGCTTTACGCGTTTGAACAGTGGTGCGGGGGGCTTAAAAACTTATTTGCCGCAACGGTCATGCAGACATAGCCGTGTTTACCTTTCCTGCCTTTTGCGGTCAAGAAACTAAAACGAATCGCAAGCTTGCCGCCTACGCGGGGATCGATCCAACCATGCGGCAGTCCGGCGAATACAACGGAATCAGAAACCGTATGTCCAAACGAGGGTCGCCTTACGGGGCGATAACGCAAGAAAGCGAAAGAAAATGTGCTTATTTGAAGGTTTGTCAAACATATTGGACAGTGACCTCAGCGGGAGCCATCCAGCGGAGGGGCCTCATAGGCAAGTTGTTGGAGCGGCGGTTGTGGACGGCAAGCTGCTTTGCAAAGTCATCCAAGGAATAGAACGAGTGGCAAGAATAGAAGCGTTTCTGATCCTCGCGGTGGCTGCGCTCGACCTTTCCGTTGTGGCGCGGTGTGTAAGGACGGATCAGTTTATGCCGGATATTCAGTTCGGCGGCTGTTTTTTCAAATAGCGTCGGCAAATTACGCTTGCTGTCCGAAAAACGGTTGGTAAACTCAAAACCGTTGTCTGTCTGAACACACTCCACCTTGATGCCGCAGCGTGCATACCACGCCGTCAGTTTGCGAAGGAAATCTGCTAAAGAGTAGGTGGACTGCTCCGGGTAGGCCGCCAGGAACCGCAGGTGGGTGAACTCGTCGATGGCGGTGTATTGGAACAGGCTCTCCGGACAGCGGGTGTAGCCCCGCTGCCGCAGCCGGTGCCACAGTTCGATCATGCCCAGTTCGGGATTTCTGCGGCGCATGTCACGAATGAGTTTCAGCTCGGCCTCCGTGTGCTGGTTTGGATGGCTGTGGGGGCGTCTGGACTGGCAGGCCAGGGATACCACACTTCCATCCCAGCGCTGCTTCCAGAAATAGATATACGACCGGCTCTTATTGTACTTCCGGCTGGCGCGGCTCACGCCGTATTTCTCTGGGTACTTCATTAGGGATTGCCGATAGGCCATGTCTTGTGTTATACTTTTGTTCATGAGGGATATGGTCTCCTTTCGGGCTGGTTTGGTGTGGTAACTTAACTATAACCCATGAGACTATGTTCCTCATATCTTTTTTCACTTGTCCAAGATGTATTGTAGTCCTACAAGAACGGCGGCAAGAACTCTTCCGGGTATCTTGAAAGCTCAAAAATTTGTGCTATTATACATTTTAATACTCTCATTATAAAATAGGTGTATCGGAGGAAGCGCCATGAGGCAAAAAACAGGCAAGGTGCCGCAGAGCTTCTCTGTGCTGACGGCTGCATATCTCGCCATCCTGTTGAGTATCTACCTTCTCTATCCGGGGCGCGGCGGCTATCAGACGATCACGGCGCAGAAGTGGAGCGTATACCTCCTGATCACCGGCGTGTACATCGCGGCAATGCTGCTCCTTCATCTGGAATTGGCGATCGTCGGCGCTGCAAGGCTGCCCGCGCCGACGATGCTGCGCAAAACGCTCGGTCTGCCGCAAAAGTTCATCCTGCTTTACCTCTTCGCCACGGTGCTCTCGACGCTGTTTTCGGAATTTCGTCAAACCGCGCTGTGGGGCGGCGGACGATGCGAGGGACTGGCCGCGATCGCCCTGTATTGTCTCAGTTTCCTCCTCGTGTCCGCCTACGGGCAGCCGAAGCGCTGGATGCTGTGGCTGTACGCCGCCGCGATCAGCGTCAACTGCGTGCTCTGCCTGCTCCAGTTTGCGGGGCTGAACCCGCTTCACCTTTACCCGGAGGGCATGAATTACTACGGCGCGAATACGCAATACGCCGGCGAGTTTCTCGGCACGGTCGGCAATGCGGACATCCTCTCGGCAGTTTTGAGCCTTTCGATCCCGGCATTCTGGGCGGCGATCCTGCGCATGAAGGGGTGCAAGGAACGCTATTTTCTGCTGATCCCGCTGGCGCTCTGTCTGGTCGTCCTGCTGCGCGCGTTTGTGGCAGGCGGCATCCTGGGCGTCACGGGCGCGGTCGTTCTCTCCGCCCCGCTGATGACGGATGACAAGCGCAGGCGCAAGTGGGCGCTGATCTGTGTGATCGCCGCGCTGATCGCGGCGGCAGCCGCGGTCTACTGCTTCGGCAGCAGGATGGGCGGTTTCCTGTACGAAGCCTCCGAGCTGATGCACGGGCGTTGGGATAACCGCTTCGGCACGGGACGAATCTATAACTGGCGCAACGTCATCCAACTGGTGCCGGAGCATCTGCTGCTGGGCGGCGGCCCGGACACGCTCGGCCTTCGCACAGACGCCGCGTTTGAGCGATACGACGAGACGCTCGGCATCCTCATCCACAGCGCCATCGACACGGCGCACAACGAGTATCTGAACATCCTTGTCAATCAGGGACTTCTCGCGCTGCTTTCGTATCTTGCGGCGCTGCTCGCCTCGGCGATCCACTGGGTACGCCGCGGCGCGGAGGAGCCTGCCGCGGCGCTTTGCGGCTGTGCGGTGCTCGGCTACTGCATTCAGGCGTTCTTTGGCATCAGCTCCCCAATCTCTACGCCGTATCTGTGGCTGGCACTGGCTGTTTTGGATTCTGACCTTTGTGTTTCAAAATCAAATTCTTTGGAGAAGGGGAGCGAGAAATGAGAAGCATCCATCATCGACTGATCAGCCGGATCCGACCGGGTAGAACCGCCCCGGGGACAGCACATACAGTATGCTCCCCCTTGATGAAACAGTGAAAAACAAATTCACTGAAAATCAAGGGGGAGCATATTATTTTCCCTTCGGTTCTTTCTTCGCGCGAAAAAAGGGGGATCCGTTTTCCATTATTTTTTACGATTTTCGGAGCGAATCGGGGAAAAATAGTGAGCCGTATCCCTTGGTAAAGTCAGGCGAAACCCCGTTTCGCTAAGAATAAAAGTAGAGAGGTCTAAAATCAAACTGATATTGTAATATAGATAGTAAGAGGTATAATAATAGCATAAATAGGTATGTCTTCCGAAAGTGATCGGCACAACGAAGGCGATCAACCGCAAATGGTTGGTCGCTTTTGTTGTGTCCATTGTCGGAAAGACGAAGCAGCCTATGCGCAAAAACCGGAAAAGCCGGTAGGCAAACAGAAAAAACAAAATAGGGAGCAGTAAAGCACTTGCCGTTTTCAAAGTTGAAAACGGCAGGTGCTTTTTTTGTCTCCAAACAAAAGTGAGGAAAGATCCATGAAAAAAAGAAGCAAAAGAATAAGCGCTGGGTACAGGTATACAGCACAACGATCAGAAACGTTGCATTAAAGGTCAACTTCTGCACCAATCACAAAACCAATATCACGAGTCTGAACGGATATCTGATCGATGTCAAGACAAGAATCCGTCATGATGCTGATGTGTCTGTCAGCACAAGCGTGCAGGATGCGCGGGACATCGACCGCATGGTCAAAGCCCTGATCGCCCGCGCGACAGCGGTCTACGAGAAAAAATGCACAGCGGCGACCCCGGACGGAACGGGTGGGCTCACAAAAATCTATAACAGTCTCAGCGCAAGCGATACCGCCCTGCTGTGCCCACCCAAGATGCTGGCGGCATCCTCGCGCAGGCATACCCTAAGTTATTTTCGGTCGTTTTGCATGAAGGTTGATGCCTTAGGCATTGCCATCTGCCAAGAAAATGCCGGACAAATCGCGAAACTGATCCGCGACATGACAGAAAGCAGCAAAAAAAGCAAGGGCACCACCGTGACCGAAACCACCATCCTCCAGCACATCAGGGCGGTGGAGTGGCAGCTGGACCGACTGGCGGAGATACGGCCTGACGCGCCGATCAAACCGCTGATCCTCCCTCGTGACCGCGCAAAAAGTGTCGCACCGGAGGCTGAACAGCAGAAGTACATCGGCGAGGCAGCCACCGTCTTGACGGTCGCGACCCTGCGCCGTCTGGTCGGGAACGGCCTGTCCCTCGGCGGCATTCTAATGCTGCTCGGCATGGCTCGCACGGCGGAGGCCTGCGCCCCCAAATTTGGAGAGATCGTCCTTCGGGACGACTACGCGGTCATTGCAATCGTTTGGCAGGCGGACGGCACAACACGCATTGCCGATTTGAAGACGGACAACTCTTACCGCCTCATTATTCTCCCAAAAATCGCAGCCGAGGCGATCCGGGCGCGCATGGCGTATCTGCGTGAGCTGGGGTACACAGAAGAGCAAATACGGGATATGCCGGCGGTTTCTGCCGAGCGGGATCCGACAACACAGGCAAGCCCGGCAGCGCTCAGGGCCTTCCTTCTTTCCATACTGACCCGGGCAATGGCTCTGGATGACAGCTATTGGGATGCCGTCAAAATACAGATGTCCGAGGAACCCGACATGGATGCCTACGGCAATCCGTCTAAGGACATAACCGCCTACATTGCCCGCCGCAGCCGCTGCACTGAGCTGTGCAACGGCTGCGGCATGGCGCCCTTGCTGGTTGACGCGATGATGGGGCACGCGCCCCCCAGGGGTGACAAGGCAAACTGGGATAACTATCTGCGTCAGCCGGACAACTGGCCTGTTGTCGCGCAGATGACCGAGCGTATCGTCTATGACCCGGATTGTACAATCAATCCGGCGTTTGCACAAACGCATCTCGCGCCGGGGGTATCCGGCAGATCCGGCCAGGCAAATATTGGTTTTACTTTTTCCGCAGACGAGGCGTGCATTATAGAAATAACAGCGCAGACGGCTGAGATCGGTGATAACATCACTATAGAGACAGACGGAGAGATCCTGGAGAAAAACTGCGCGCCGGTGAACTTTGAAAGCAGCGCGCCGCCGCCGTTCATGGCCCCGGTCCGCCCGCGCGAATACTATGAGCGCCTGCTGCGGGAGGCGGGATCGTGGGACGCTGCGCCCTTCTATCTGTCGCCTCCACCGCACACTGGATCATAAAAACATTTTAATCTATGAGGTAAACGTTATGAGCAATTGCAATCACATCCCCCTGACGGATGACTCCCGTTTCAGTGGCGGCGTCGATATCGGCGACGCCCAGAAAATCAAGGGATACTACGAGATTTTTGAACAGTTTCCGGTATACTACTCTCTCTGTCGGCAGGAGAAAACGGCACCATATCCTCTGTGCGGCACCGTTTCCCTTCGCGATTCGCAGGATTCGGTCTTACATATGAAAGACGGCGATGGGAAAGAGGTACCTGCGCGTCTGCGCATCACCCTGAAAAGCACGGACCCAGCAGAGGTCAAGCGGGAGATCGCCGAAAAAGCGCAGATACTGCACACAAGATTCGTCGGCACGGGAAAGGCCGCCGGCGCATACATCCCGATCGAACAGCTCTCCTTTGCCGAAGTCATCAATATGTACGGTGCAGAATACGCACAGGCGCGAAGCCCCCATAATGACAGGCGTCAAAAGGAGCGACTGGATCTCCTCCGCCATGTCGCTGAAGGTTTTGCGGCGATCCCGTGCCAAAAAATAACACAGCGGCAAATCGCCGAGCTGTGTGAGCAGCTCGGCGATGCGTGGTACAATAAGATCCGCGAGGCTGATTTTTTGATGTCTTACGTCGCGGAGCGCCGCAAATATGAGCAGATCGCGAATCCCTTCGCTCTGTACCGCGAGTCGCACGCGGCGCCGCGGAATGCCCAACGGCTCCAGAAGTCCGCGGTATCCACAGACGTGCTTTCGCGCGACGAGCTGGATCAGGTCGTGGCGCTCGTGCTTGATCATCTCGGTGACCCGGATTATGTCGGGATCGGCCTGCTGCTTGGCACAGGTCTCGAGGCAAAGCAAGTCGCGGCGCTTAGGTACGGCGATATCTATGAGGATCCCGACAATAAGGGCAGCCTTATCCTGAACTATTATCGGCCGGAGCTTGCCGGCAGTATGCACAACTTTTCCTTCGTGCTCTCATCGCTCGCCGCACATATTTGCCGCGCGCGAAGGAAAATGCTGGCAGAAGAAGGTCTTTCCCCCGAGGAGATCGCAACCCGCTATATCGTGACGAACCGAGAAGAGTTGTATCCTGCCGGCAAGCTTACGGCGGCGTGCCGCAATATCCTGCACAACTGCGGCGTTGGATACGCCCAGCTGGCAGGACTGACCAGCAGCACGGAGGGCGCGGGCGTGCGGCTCTTGCGCAGCACATACGCGCAGCGACTGAAAGAAGACGGCGGGCTCTGCGCGGACCCCACACTGCTCCAATACATGACGCACCGGCGGCCGGACGGCACACAAGGGGTGTTCTATCGCGGCTTCACGGATCCATATGCGCGTCGCTGCCAGGCGATCGCGCATCGGCGCATCCCGTGGAAGAACGAAAAAATGACCAGTAAGTTTACAGCAGTGGCCGGTGGACGGCAATCCGTACAGACCGTAAATCTGGAGGACGATGAAAAAACAGTAACGGCAACGGTACGCATCGCGCTCAAGCCCGGCGAAACCGTCCGGCTCTCATCCAACTACGGCATCCACACAAAGTGGTCGGCGGAAAGCGATAGCGGATCCGTGACCGGCAGCGAGGCGTAAGGAATAACCGTGCCGGCCACGGCATGGAGCCCTTTGTGATGGGAAGGAATGACCGAAACGCTGCTGCCCGCGAGAGCCTTGGGAGAATGCTGTATGCCGCAAAACAGAAGACCGCCATCTCAAGGAGCAACGGCTCTCCTTTAAGATGGCGGATTTTTACGCGCTCAGGCTTGACGCCGCTCCAATAACGTTCATGGATGTGCGACAATGACGGGCAATGGCTCCAAAGGACCTTATAATTCCTGTTGTCATTGTGTTGTCACGAATGATAGATTGGCGCAAAACCAATCTGTATGGATGTTATAGCACAGTGCTCTTTGAATTGTAATACTGCTTTTCAAAATTTACACGCAGTTTTTTCAAAAAGCGTGCAAAACATCTTGATTTGGGGAGACGTGGGCATTATAATATAAACACGCATATTGCAAATATTGCGTGCAGAAAGTTGGTGACAGGTTGAGCAAGTACGATATTGTCAACGAAGTTTTTGATGCCATCGGAGAAATTGCAAAGAAATCGGATTTTATTTCTGCCGGACTCAAAGACCAGGATGTATATGCGCTTTGCAGGCAGGGGTATCTCGAGCGTGTGAAAAAGGGGTATTACAAGCTGGCCGTCGGAGACGAGCCCAAAGAGGAGCTTATCCTTTCGAAACTGATGACGTACGGGGTCATCTGCGTTGAATCAGCTCTGTTCTACTACGGCTATAGCGACTTTGCGCCCAGAGAATGGTCGATTGCCGTCCCACGCTCTTATTCCAGAACGGTGAAGGCGATTCAGACGGAAGTGCCGGTGAAAGCGTATTATGTGCAGAATCCGATGTATCACCTGGGGGAAACAACTGGCGCCTTCAATGGCGTAACACTTCCAGTCTATGACCGTGAACGCACCGTCTGCGACTGCTTCAAGTACCGCACGAAGCTGGATAACGAGATATTCAACAAAGCCGTCAATGCTTATGTGGCGGATGAAAAGAAAAACCTTGCCAACCTTTCCAAATACGCAAAGGAAATGGGTGTTTATAAGAAAATGATGAGCGTGATGGAGGTGCTGCTGAATGGCTGACGTGGCCGCATCCGTACTTGCACGGCTCAAAAACAAAGCGGTAAAAAGCGGCAGAAGTTATCAGCTCTGCTTACAGCTTTTCTGCCAGGAAGAGTTCTTGCGCCGCCTAGAAAGGTCAAAATATGCGGAAAACCTTGTTCTAAAGGGCGGACTGTTCCTCTATTCTCTTACGGATTTTGATAGCCGTGTTACGGCTGATGTAGATTTCCTGCTTAGAAAGATGCCCAATACACCGGAACACCTCTAGGCAATATTGGAGGAGATCATTGCAGCCGAAACAGACAACGATTTTATCACATTTGAAATCAAGAATGCGGCTTCCATTGCCGCAGCAAAGAAGTACGCCGGTATTGGTGTTTCCCTCGTGGCAAGGATCAAGAACACAAAAACACCGTTCAGTATAGATTTCGGTGTGGGCGACGTCATCGTGCCAAGGCAGGAAAAGCGGAAGATACCGACACAGCTTGACGATTTTGAGGCGCCGACGGTCAACACCTATTCGCTGGAAACGACCGCTGCCGAGAAGCTGGATGCGATCCTCAGCCTGATGGAGTTTTCCAGTCGGATGAAGGATTATTACGATCTCTATTATCTTGCAAACAAGTTCTATTTCAACGGTGCAACGCTGACGGAAGCGCTGAAAAAGGCCTTTGAAAACCGTGGACACAAGTTTACGGTAGAGCAGTTTGAGCAGGTTATGGCCTTTGGAAGCGATGATGCAATGCAGAAAAAATGGGAAGCGTTCTGCCGGAAGATCGATACAAAGACCGATGATTTCAGCACAGTCCTGAGAACGATACAAGTTTTTTTGACAGAGCCATACAAAGCGGCGGTAGAAAATACTGGCTTTCATTTAATGTGGTTAGTGAGAAAGCAAATCTGGGAGTAGAATTTCTACGATGAATCCAGATTGAGGATATTGCCGAGCTGAAAAGACTGTTCATCAAAATTATGAGGACAACACCATCGGGCGGTTAACAGATGAACGCTATGATATGCTGAGCCAGACCTATGAAGCGGAGCAGAAACAGTTGGAAGTGGAAGCGATCACCTTGCAGCAGGAGATTGAAGTACAGGAACGACAGATCGAAAGCATACTGATAGCATTTCGGGGAAAGGTGAAGAGCATTACAATTATTATTGCGGAAATACTGCTGATGTCAGTGATGCAGTTGAAAAAAGGCCGCTACTCAGTTGAAAGATAAAAACAACTATCCTGACTGGAATTTTGACACTATTTGGTCTATAACCGCTGACACAAACGATGGCTATCCTTATCTCCAATAGCAGGAAGGTACATTGTCGAACATTGACGTCAGCGGCATTTTTAAGCTCCCAAACGCTGTCGAGAGCATGACCGAGAACAGAAGCAAGCAAAAAAGGAAACCTCCCTGCCGTGATGCCGAGGCAGGGAGGTTGAGCGGAGGAACGCAGAAAGTGTGAGATCTCTGTGCTCCTCACAGGCTTTTATGAGAGAGATACATTTCACCCTTACATGATGCAGGCGCAGATGGTGCCCAGCACGATAATGGGAACATTACAGCAGATAAACGAGGGAACGCAGGTATCCCAGATATGGTCGTGTTGCCCATCAAGATTCAGCGTTGCGGTCGGCAGCAGAGCTTGGTCAGAGGCAGGAGATCCTGCGTCACCCAATACAGCTGCCGCGCAGATGAGCATGGAGATCGCCGGAACGCTGAAACCCATCTGAAGTCCCATGGGAACCATGATGATGCCGACGATCGGAACCGTGCCCCACGAAGTACCGATGCCCAAAGTGACAATCAGCCCAAGAACGAGCATTGCAAAAGCGCCGACGAGCTTGGAGGAGCCGAGCATATTCACAATGCTGTTGACAAGGCCGTTAACGTCGCCGTAAGCGTTGCTGACATTGGCATAACCGGTTCCCGCTGCCATAACGAAAACGACCGCGGCAACGTCCTTCATGCCCTTGTAGATATGTTCGTCCAGAGACTTAATGGAAGCGACGCGGAAAATCAAAATAAGCGCAAGCGCCGTTAGACCGCCGAGAACGATTGATCCTGTAATGAGCTGGACGACTGGAGTTGCGAAAGCGGCAACGATCCCCATTGTGTGCTTAAACTCCCATGGCGGCAGTTCATCCGTCTGTGCACCGTCCGTCTCAGCAGGTGCCGTAATGCCGGGGACGGGCGTGTAAGTACGAGGCTTGCGATAGACCACAGCAACAACGACAGCTGCGACGACCATAGCAAGGAAAATAGGCCATGTCGTGACTGCAACCTCCAGATAGGTGATCTCAATGCCACAGTCACTCATAACACCTGCAACCATGTCCTGGAATACCGCGCCGTAACCGATTGGAATGCAGACGTAACCAATCTGCAGGCCGCACATAATCGCGGTAGCGACTTTGCGGCGGTCAACCGAATACCGATTGAATACGGTCAGCAAGGGAGGAATGATGATGAAGACGAACGTTGCGCCGAATGTGATAACTGTTTCACACAGAGCGGCAATAATGATAAGGCCGACCAACAGAAGCCATGGACGCTGACCAAGGATTTTTGAAACGCGAGGTGCCATTGCATCGCTCATTCCGCTTGCCACAATCGCGGAAGCGATCGCTGCAAGAATGATGAAGATGATCGCATTTTCGCCGTGACTGCTGATACCACTAGCAAACAGGCTGATGATCTCTGTCAAGGGTGCGCCGCCCATCAAACCGCAAATCACTGCCGCAATAATGATGGCAAGATACACATTAACGTGCAGCACGCACAAAACGAGCATAATGACAACGGATGCAAATACCGGATTTGTAATGATAGCCATGTTTTCCCCTTTCCAAAATTATTTTTGCATTTATGATCTTTCTTTGATCTCGTTCGTTATTTGCACTGCCAGTCGTACAGCTCTCCACGAGAAAACGCTTGCGAGCCGTATTTGGAGTCGTCCATTGCGAGAACGATATCGGCATCTTCCACTTCTTTCGCCACGTTTTCTTCGAGGTTATTGTAGATGGCACGCCGCAGCGCCTGCTTAAAATACTTTACGACCGTCGGCGATGCGGTCGACATCTTCTTTGCCGCCGCCCAACCAAGCTCTGACAACTGTTCATCCGGCACGACCTTGGTGACTGCGCCAATATGATAGAGTTCTTCCGCGCTCATCTCTTCGCCAAAGTAGGTGAGGTCCATCATCCGATTTCTTCCCAACCAGATTGGCAGTCTAGAACCTGTAAGTCCCCAGTCACTGGCAATACCCATGTAAAAATCAGGGTTATACAGACGCAAAGAACTTCCCGCGATACGAATGTCACAGCAGGAGAACAACGAATACGCAGCGCCGAGGCACAAGCCTTTTCCGACAGCAATTGTCGGCTTAGGATATGTGTCAATCCGCCCCACCAACTTCAATCCGGACGGACGGAACGTACCGCTAACCTCGACCATGGACTTCCCCTGATCAATGAGAGTAAATTCCTCCGCGCCTGCGCCGGATTTTGAAAAATCGTCTCCTTCGTGCGTGAACAGGACACAGCGGACGGTCTCGTTCTGCTCGTATTCATCCAGCAACTCAAGGATGCGGTTCGTCACCTGAAGGCCTACGCCGTTTCCAGGCGGGTCTGCCAGTGTAACGACAGCAACGCGCTCTCGAATCTCTGCTTTCACCTTGCCGACTGTTGCGATCTCTCCGTATTTCACACTCATTTATAAAACCCCTTTCACTTTGATCGCGCTATTTTGATAGCATCTTTATTATAACAACGTCATTCCTTACCAGCAAATGCAATTATTGTATCAAGTTAATAGCGTGATGTTTTTTGTTGTAAACGCTTGATTTTCGGTATTTCGTGGTATATATTTAATTTGTTGTGGTTAATTTTGAATGATAATGTGGCACGGGGGTAGATGCATGAAAATTCAGACGTTGCGATATTTTGTAGCGATAGCCGAAGGCAAGACCGTTCACGAAGCGGCAGCTGAATTCTATATCACACAGCCCGCATTGAGCCGTAGCATTCAAAAGTTGGAGGAAGAATTGGGTATTAGGCTGTTTGAACGGTCAACGATGAACCTTCAGCTTACGCCACAGGGGAAGGTGATCCTTCCAATTGCAAAGCAGATTCTTTATCTGATGGAGGATATGCACAGCGTTGAGCAAGGCTTTGAGTCCGGTTATAACAGCATAATCACGATTGGTTGCTGCGGCTGTGAAAATTCCTCCTTTTACGATCTCATACGAAAGATCCACCTGAAATATCCCGAGATGCAGATCAATACGCCTAAGTATTATTCCATTTCAGATATGGTAAAAAAACTGCTGAGCCGCGAAATCGACTGCTGCTTTACCCACAACGGCTATCGATATGGCGGGGATGAGGTATTGGATCACTATCCAGTTCAGGAGTCTCATCTTCAGGTAGTACTTACGAGAGATCATCCTCTTGCAAGTCAAAGTGCCATACCCATAACTGCGATGAAGGATGAGAGGATTTTTCTGTGGGAGAGGGGAATGCTCCCTGATTATAATGAAAAGTTCATGAAAGGATGCTGGAAGAACGCTGTGTATCCTCAGATTGTTGGCGAATTCGCAAACAAGCAGGAGCTGTTCGCCAAGGTCGCCGCAGGCGCAGGCATCGCTGTGCTTCACTCTACTGAAATATACCTCCCATGCAGCGAATCCTTCTGCTTTGTTGATTTGGTCAAGCCCGATGGCACATATTTTTTTCCAATCACATCTCGCTGTTTTGGAATCGTGGCAACAACAACCCTGCGCTCCCACTGGTGACGAAGCTCCTGCAAAAGAGCATGTAAAAGGCTGACAGCAACCTTCACGTTTCCACATATCTATCATTTCTACGCTATCAGTATGCGGACGGGTTGAATCGTGAGTGGCTGTTACCGAACGTGTTAAGTGTAGAGAACTTGCCGTGTACGTGGTTCACTCGATCCGACAAGCGAGAAGGAGACGACACCCGGAGGCAACTCCGGCGGTCCTGCGGGGGGTTCTTCCTCCGACCGGGATACCGCCGACAGTTCCGCCACCCATCCCGTCAAGGCAGAGGTGAGTAAAGACCCCGACGGCTCCGTTTCCCTCTCCAAGACCAGCGCGGCCAAGGGCGACAAGGTCACGGTGGAGGCGTCCTTCTCCTGGGTGAATCCCTTTGCGGACGTGGCAAACAACGCCTACTATGTCCGCGCAGTGGAGTGGATGCTCAAGCGCAAGGTCACCCAGGGCACTACGGACACCACCTTCAGTCCCAACCTGAACTGCACCCGCGCCCAGATCGTCACCTTCCTGTGGCGTGCCGCCGGTTCTCCCGAACCGAAGGGCACGGTCAGCTTTGCGGATGTTTCCGCAGGCAGCTACTACGCCAAGGCGGTGGCGTGGCCGTTGAAAACAGCATCACCGACGGTACAGGCAACGGCCTGTTCAGTCCTGACGCCGCCTGCACCCGTGCTCAGTCCGTAGCGTTCCTCTACCGCGCGGCGGGCAGCCCCGCTGTGAACGGCAGCGCCGGGTTCGGCGATGTGGCGGCGGACGCTTACTATGCGCAGGCGGTGGCGTGGGCCAAGGAGCGCGGCATCACCGACGGCATCGGTGGTGGGCTGTTCGGCTTCGCCAACGACTGCACGAGAGCGCAGATCGTGGCGTTCCTCTTCCGGGCGTACAGTAAGTAGCATATTCAGTTCCGCTGCGCGCCTGAAAAGAACCATTTGAAGTTGGCTGCTGTTCTCATCCGTGCGGCTGATTGCGCCGGAGCGTAGCCGGATAGTTTTAACCTGTTCATTCCAAGTGTATGGGGAAGCCAACGGCATAGCCGGTGGCTTCCAAAACCAACAAGAATAAGTCGAGGGAACTTCCCCAATGTCAGTAAGTTAAGCTGACAAATCCTCCTACCCTCAGAAATGAGAGGGTAGGAGGATTTTTTTCGTAAAAATTCAAAACAGGGCTTGACAAAAGCATCATTTCGTGCGGCCATTTTGCTAACCGAAGTTAGCAAAATGGCCTTTGTAGTTAGAAGCGTGTCCCGACACGCCAAACTACGAGGAGGCTTACTTAAATTTCCCTCCTTGATGAAAGTCATTCGGTTCCTCCAAGAGAGGAACCAAGGGGGTGCCCTCTTGAATGTTCGGTTTCCCGACCCGTTACGGTTCCATTCTACCGTGAAAACAAAGGGATGCAATAGGATATGCCAAAATGACCGTGCCAAAATCATGGCATAAGGTATGCCAAAAAACGTTGTCGCGTGCGAATAGCTGTCATATAAGGGAGAAAAACGGAGGGATCGCCATGTTTGCCGGACGATCTGACGCACTGATGAACTACAGCGAACTGGAACTGTCCGAAGTGCTGTACGACGGTCTTGTCGGCGGCGCACTCGGTCTTATCGGCAGCGGCGTGGGGATGGTGCAGAACAGAAACGGCACGGAAACGCCGAACGTTGACGCAGGAGCGCGTCAGGCGGAGGTGGAGGGTAAATTTCACGCCAGAGGTGGAAAGCTCCGCGGAGGGGACGCAGAGCGCGCCTGCGGCGGATAATCAGGGGAATGGTCTCGTCGGCAGGATGAGGGATTCCCTTTCTGTGCTGCGCGATGAGCAGCCGGTCGCGCGCATCACGGGCGCAGAGATCCCGGTCGGCGGCAAGATTGTCGAGCGCTTGCAGGCTTTTGCAAACTCGTTCGGCAACAAGGTCAACCGCCCGGGCTTTGGTGACGTGCTGTTTTCCAAGAACCGAATCAAAAACAGCATGATCGGGCACGGCATCGGTCAGGTGAAAATCGACGCCTTTGCCGCCGTCCCCGATGTCATCCGAAACGGTCAGGAAATCGCGCATGAAGCCAACTGGAAGGGCCGCAACTACGACACCTAGAAAGCAAAGAAGCGCCTTCGCTTGCATCAGACGGGACTTCTGCCCTTTCGGGTGACCTCGACCACGTAGCAAGCGGAGACGCTTCAACGGATACGGTGCAAGCACCAGTATCTCTTGACCCCACTGTAACACAGGGGAACGGTGGTGTCAAGGGAGAGGATATGCAGCGCGGCGGGAATCATGCGCCGAATGACGGATTGGGTGCGGCTGACGCCGGATTCGACCCGTTTACAGCGGCGCAAAATGAGTACGGCACGCTGCCGGGTGGCGAGAATCCTGTTCGCCCGGACGATGCCCCGCGCTCGACCAACGGCGAAGGCCGCGTTTCGCAGACCGTTGTGACGACAAAGGGCGCACAGGTCACGCCGGACGAATTCGTCCCGCTGATCGAAAAACGAGACGATGAAGGGCGGGTTTTCGTTTATTCCCGTCAGCAACAACGACGTGACGCAGCGGGCGACCGCGCGTATCTCTGAAAAGGGATGGTCGCGGGCGCTTGCCGACTGGACAAGCGACGTGCGCGCGGGCAAGGCCGGAGACAGCATCACCGCAACGGGCGCGCTGCTCTATAACTATGCCGTCAATTCCGGCGACACAGGGCTTGCCCTCAGCGTGCTTTCCGACTATGCGACAGCGGTGCGCAACAGTGCGCGCGGCTTGCAGGCGGCGCGCATCATGAAAACGCTGACCCCATCGAACCGCCTTTACATGATGGAACAGAACATTCGCAATCTTGCCGAACGGCTTGGCATTACGGACGGGCTGCATCTTGACAAGGAGCTTGCGCAGCGGTATCTTGACGCGCAGGACGACGCAGCGCGCGACAAGATCATCGAAGATATCCAGCAGGACGTCGCCGATCAGATCCCCTCCACCCTGCTTGACAAGTGGACGGCGTGGCGGTATGTGAATATGCTCGGCAACTTCAAGACGCAGGGGCGAAATATTGTCGGCAACGTCGGTATGCAGGCGGTACAGCGCGCCAAGGACGGTATCGCCACTGCTCTCGAATCCATCGCCTATCACGCGAGCGGTGGAAAGTTTGAGCGCACCAAGTCGTTTGCCCTTGGTAAAGAACTGCGTGACGCTGCAAAGGCGGACTTCAAGAACGTGCAGACCGTAGCGCTCGGCGAGGGCAAATACCACGAGGGCGGCGACAGCGACGCATTCCTGCGCGGCGTGGAGGATAAACGCACCATCTTCAAAAATAACGGAGACTGGGGCACGACGGAATCGAGCAATCCATTCGTGAGAGCGGCGCGCATCACAACGGACACGGCGGCGAAAGGCTTGGAAGGCTACCGCAGGGCGACCAACTGGGCAATGGAACAGGGCGACGTCATCTTCTCCAAGGGAGCATACGCCAATGCGCTGGCGGGGTATCTGAAAGCTCATCAGGTGACAGCGGAGCAGTTCAGCAGCGCGGAGTGGCAAAGCCGCAACGGTTCGTTTGTAGATAAGGCGAGGTTATACGCCATCAAGGAAGCGCAGGAATCCACCTTCCGCGACAGCAATGCGCTTAAAATAAACGGAAGGGAGACTCCCTCGTGAGTCTCCCTTCCGCTATGATAGGATATGGTCATTTTTCGCTGTGCTTGTCGCGCTCCATGGTCTCGGCGATGGCGCGGCGCATAAAGGCAGCGGTACTTTCTCCCATTTGCGCGGCATGGTTATGGACTTCATCTAATTGTTCCTTGGGAATACGCACTTTAAAGTCAGCGAATTGGGAAAGGTATTTCTTTATCGACTTCTTTCTAGCTTCTGTCAGTGGCTTTCTATCTTCCATATTCTCTGCCTCGTATTCATATATCAAAAATTTTTTTGATAGCGGTTGACAGTATGGGGTCATACGTGGTATGATGTACCCAAGTTAAAAAGTAGCAGCACGTGAGAGGTTCCAGCTCCCACGTGCCTGCACAGGTGACTCAGGCACCGGCACAGTAGTGAAACTACGCTACGGGGGGTATTATACCCATTTCTGAGCCGTCGCGCAAGCCCCGTTTTGGGGGAGCGGCGGCAGAATGGGGTCTCCTTATGAATGTAGCAAAGCGCTATGCGGGTACCGGCCTGCATAGCGCTTTTGACTGCATTATTTAAGGAGGATTCCATCACGAACGAAATGAAGCAGCTCAACCACGATTATCTCACCATCAACGAGGTCAAGGATTACCTCAACATCAGCCAGTCCAAGGCGTATGAACTGGCGCACCGCAATGCCTTTCCGATTTGCCGTTTCGACGGCAGCATTCGCATCCCCAAGGATTCCTTCCTTGCGTGGATCGAGACGAGAACTCTTCTGCCCGGCGGCCTGATGCCGGGCGCGTAAGGGGAGGCGGTATCATGGCAGGAAAGCGCTCAAACGGGGAGGGCAATATCCGCAAAACGAAAAACGGCAGCTGGCGCGGAGAAGTGATGGACGGTTACACGCCGGACGGAAAGCGAAATATCGTCCGTTTCACAGCCAAGACGCGCGCCGGGGTGCTCGATAAGCTCCGCGTGTGGCGAGCCGAAACGGAATCCGAGGCAAGCGTCGGTGGGAAGATCCGCTTTTCCGACTGGGCAGACACCTGGTACGGGGACTACCGGAGCGAGGTGCAGCCCTCGACCTATTCCGGTTATCGATACACGCTCAAGACCTTGAAGAAGGCCTTTGGGGAGCAGCCGCTCGCAGAGATCCTTCCCATTCACATCAACCGTTTTCTGGACAAGCTGAGTGCCGACGGCTACTCGCTTTCGATGATCCGCAAATGCCGCGCCATGCTCATCCAGATCTTCGATGCCGCTGACAGCAACGGATTGGTTCTCCGCAATCCTGCGCGCAAGACCAAGACCGTGCGCAGCAAGCAGAACGGCTTTCGCGGAGAGCATAAGGAAAAGGACGCGTTCACGGAAAGGGAAGTCACCCGACTGATAGGGGCGCTGCCGGACGATCTGCTCGGCAACAGCATCCGCACGCTTTTGTGCAGCGGGATGCGCGTGCAGGAGCTGCTGGCACTGCGCCCCGAGGACATCAGTGAGGACGGCTCTGTGATCCACGTTGAATACGCCGTGAAGATGGTGAATGGCGTGCCGCAGCTCGGGCCGCCCAAAAGCGCCCGCAGCCGTCGTGTCATTCCGATCCCGGAACAGTTTCGCCCCTACGTTCGGTATCTTCGAGAGCACAGCGGCGCACCCTATGTCTGGACCTGCCCCGGTGAGGCCCCGCTCTATGGCATCGGTTCCTTCCGTCGGCGATTCTACACGGCGCTGAAAAATGTCGGTCAGGTGCGGCCGCTTTCGCCGCATTGCTGCCGCCACACCTATGTGACGATGCTGCAGGCAGGCGGCGTTCCCATGGAGACCATTGCGGCGCTCACGGGGCACGCTGACATCAAAACGACCGAGGGCTATCTGCATCAGTCCGCGCCCACGCTCGCCAAAGCGGTCGAGGCGCTCAACGCCAAGGCGGATCCCTGAACCGCCGGAAAGGAAACCATATGGATAAGAAGCCCGCCACGGCGAAGGCCTTTACAGACGAGGAAAAGTGGGAGATCAAGGAAAACGGAAAGTACATCCTCACTGCCATGGATACCATCGGCAAGAACGGGGATGCCTACTGCACGGATGAGAGCCTGTTCCGCGTCAGCAAGACGGTGAGACCTGACCTCACCAAACAGCAATTCTACACGGATAAATCTCTCCTGCTGCAAGCCGCCTTCCTCCATCAGGAGGGGTGTCATCTGTATGCCCAGCGGACATGGGAATATGAGGTGACTGCGGCGGAGCAGCTCGCTGACATCCTTAAAGACCCGGCTTTGCCGGTCATGGAGATCCCGAAGGAGCTCCGCGCCGGGGACATACTTCTCAGCGAGCAGCAGCGCAAGGCGATCGGTCTGGCGCTGAACAGCCGCCTCGCCGTCATCCTCGGCGGCGCTGGCAGCGGCAAGACCACGCTCATTGAAGCCATTGTACACTGTTTCAGAGGGAGCGTTGACAGTTCCGAGGCATATGTGCTCGCCGCCCCGACCGGCAAGGCTGCGCGCAACCTCACCGAGCGCACCGGGATCGAGGCGCGCACGGTCCACGGCGCACTGGGGAAGGTCCCGGATGCAAACTTTCTGGACGCCGTTTGCTGGATCCGCACCGGACTGGTCGTTGTCGACGAGGCGTCGATGGTGTCGCTGGAGATGCTCGCCGGTATCCTGAACCGTGTTCGCAGGAATTGCCGCGTCGTCCTGCTCGGCGATCCGAATCAGCTGCTGTCCGTGGGGGCAGGGAATGTCCTTTCCGACCTTCTGAAGCTCGGCGTCCCCTCGATCTTTCTGGAGCAGCAGTACCGTCAAAGCGCGGCTGCCGCGGCGCTGCGGCAGAACGTCGCAGCCTTCCCAAAGCTGAGCGATGAGCGGGAACTGCAATGGGATGACAGCTTTCGTCTGCTTTCCGCGGATAGTAAGATCATTCCCGATCTTTTGTGCGAGGAGGCTGCGCGGCGCTACCGGGCGGGCGAGAGCATTCAGGTCCTCTCTCCGGTGAAGACTAAAACCGATTTTTCCGTACAGGCGCTCAACACGCGCCTGCAAAATGAAGTCAACCCGCTGACAGTGGAAAAGCAGACATGGGGAGCATTCCGTGACGGCGACCGTGTCATCGTTACGCAGAATAACTCCTATTACAACATCTGCAACGGCGATGTCGGCGTGCTGTATATTCGCGGAGAGAAGCCCCACCGTATCGCCACGCTTGCGGTCAGAGGCACGTTGAAGACCTGGCAGATCGACTGTATGGAGAAATACGGCGCTGCCAATGACGACGCGCCCCCACCGCGCCTTGCGCTCGCCTATGCGCTGACGGTACATAAAAGTCAGGGCAGCCAGTATGACACTATTCTCATGCCGGTGAGCACGGCGACTGCAAAAATGCTGTATCGCAATCTGCTCTACACCGCGATCTCACGAGCGCGGAAGGAGGTCATCCTCGTAGGGAGCCGCGAGGCAGTGAACACCGCAATGCAGTGCATCCCGTACCCGCGCAAGTCCAAGCTCGTCGCCCGAACCAATCTGCTGCGTCTCAGGCGCAGCGCGTGAGACGGCGATACCGCGTGGCGCAGGCTCGGCAAAAGTAGCATTGATGTGAATAACTTCGACAGAAAAAAAGTTTTTCACATCAATGTGAAAAACTTTACTTAATGCCGTAGATGTGCTATCATGGTTTCAAGGTGGTGACAGGATCATGGAGTTAAAAAACAGATCGCAGTACCTTGATAAGCTCATTTCCGTTCAGGATATGGAGGTCATCAAGGTCGTGACCGGAATCCGGCGCTGCGGCAAATCCAGCCTGCTGAAATTGATGATGGCACATCTGCGGGAACAGGGCGTCATGGAGGAACAGATCCTCTCGATGAACTTTGAGTCCATGCAGTTTGCAGACATGGACAGTAAGAGCCTTTATCAGTATGTGATGGAACGTGCGCCCAAGGAAAAGCGTCTCTACCTCTTTTTGGACGAGGTGCAGAAGGTTCGGAACTGGCAGGATGCCGTGAATTCCTTCCGTGTGGATCTGGATTGCGACATTTATGTGACCGGCTCCAACGCCTACCTGCTGTCCTCCGAACTGTCCACGTATCTGTCCGGACGCTATGTGGAGATCAAAATGCTGCCGCTGTCATTCCGTGAGTTTTTGGACTTCCACGGCTATTTGCTGGAGGAGTACAAAGCCCCCAACGGCACTATGAAACAGCGCGCCAAGGGAAAAGACGGCGAAGCGTATGAGCTGCGAGACCTGTTTGAAGCCTACGCACAGTTTGGCGGTATGCCGGCGCTGGCCGAGGCGGAGCTGGATCAGGAGCGCGCCAATATGCTGCTGGACGGCATTTATTCCGCTGTTGTTGTGCGGGATATTCTGGAGCGCGGCAAACGGAAAGAACAGCGGGCCGTTACCGACGCGCTGCTGCTTCGCAAGATCATTCTGTTTCTGGCTGACAACATCGGCAACAACACCTCGGCTGCGTCCATCGGGCGCACCCTTGTCAGCGAGGGCCTGTTGGACGATGGCAGAAAGACCAAGCCTGCGGTGCAGACCATCTCTGCCTATATCGACGCACTGCTGGAGTCCTATATCTTTTATGAGGTCAAGCGGTTTGACATCAAGGGGAAGGACTATCTGCGGACGCTGGGCAAATACTATATCGTTGATCCCGGCCTCCGCACCTATCTGTTAGGAAACCGGGGCGGCGATGTGGGACATATTCTGGAAAACATCGTTTATTTTGAACTGCTGCGGCGTGGCTATGAGGTGGCCATCGGCAAGGTCGGTGAAAAGGAGATTGACTTCATCGCAACGAAGATGAACGAGAAAAAGTATATCCAGGTCACTGACAACATGAACGCCCCCGAAACCCGCGCACGGGAGCTTGCGCCGCTGCAAGCGGTTCAGGACAATTACGAAAAGATCGTAATTGCCATGGACTGCGACCTTATCAGCGACGTGGACGGTATCAAAATCGTAAAAGCGCTGGACTTTTTGCTCAACGAAGGATAATTCCATGCCAAAAAGGGAGGCTGCGCTTGTGAAGCGCAGCCTCCCTATATTCCGTTCTATCCCGCGTCCTCCGGTTCAAAGGGGCGAAGGGCGTGGTAAAGCTTCTGTCGCTCTCCGGCGCCGCGGTACGCGGCAAGGGGGCGAAACGGCGGACGTTTTCCCGTCTTTCTCTGCTCACGGTAGCGCAGCACCAACACGGCAGGCGCGACAGGCAGCAGGAGGGGATGCTCCTTGCAGGCAGGCCAATGGGTATGGCAGGTCTCAACGCCCGTGCGGAAGAAACTGACCAGTCGATTTTCCGCCCGTCCATCGGTAAAGAGCCGCTGCCCGTAGCGCTCCTCCTTGCAGCCGAAGTTCCCGGTACGCAGGATATCCGCAAGCAGCGCGCGGCACAGCGCCTCATCCGCGGTCATGCACCACGGGGCATCCTCCCGCGGCAGGCCAAGCTCCTCCACGCAGATGCGGGTAATGACCCGTGCGAAGGGAAGCAGTCCGAATCGGGACAGCTTTGGCAGCAAGTCCTCCCACCGCTCCGGTGTCATATCACGGTGGACAAACACCGCCCAATCGCAGAGCTGCCGCAGCCCAAGGCCGCTGCTCGTGATATGCTCCAGCTTATGGAGCAGCAGCACCACCGCCTGACGCTCCGGCGGCAGGACGGGAAGACCGCCGCGAAAGATCCCTTCTCCCGCAGCATTCCGGAAATACTCGCGTAAAGGCGCGCCGCTGTCGCCCGAGGGGATGCCGGGCGGCTCAAAGTGCAGCTCCACGAGAAATTGCTCCCGATGCATGGAGCGATGGAAGGGATGGTTGTCCTCCGGCGGACAGTAGCCCCTTGCGCAGAGGATCGCCTCCGCTTTTTTTACATCGGCGGGGAAGAGCAGCAGGTCAATGTCTCCGGCGCAGCGCAGCTCCGGCCGGGGATAACACGCGGCGGAGGAACTGCCCTTCAAAATCACGCAGGGGAGCCCTGAAAGTGCCTTCAGCACCTCCTGCTGCTCGCCGAGGAGCTGCTCGTTATACCACATGGCAGAGAGGACCTCCTGCCGCCAGGGGACGGCTGTCTCCTTGGGGATGGCAGCTCGCTCTTGTTCCGTCAGGCAGTCATAAACCAGCAAATGAACGCTGTGGCTGACGGCTTCCTCAAAAACATGCTGCCAGTCCACATCCGATGGCAGCGGCAGTTCACATCCAAAGAGGGCGCGGCGCAAAAGGGTCAATAAGCTCTGTTCCGTATCCGTCATCGGGCTGACACCCCCAAGCCGCAAAATAGTTGAATACAGTATAGCAGAAAACGACAAATACAACAAGCACCTGATTTTCCGCGTCTCCGACCATGGGCGTTCTATAGGATCGCGCGGAGGGGAACACGGTCGAATCATTGAACAAAATCAAATTTTTGTTCAATGTAGGGGAGGGGCGCTTGCCGCAGTCCGGCAAGCGCCCCTTTTTTTATCCTCCCCATTCCGACAAGCTGTGCAGCGTGATGTTCTCCGGCTTTTCCACCGCTTTCATCGCTTCAATGGCGGCAGTGCAGTCTGTGTAAACGTTCAGCTTCTCGCTGCGGTTGAACTGCGGGTCGACCGCAAAGCCTGCGTCCGAGGGCCGCAGCAGCACCAGCGCCGAAGCACCGGGGATCACGCACTCTCTCAGCAGACGGGAAACGTTCGCGCCGAGGATCACCGTATGATACAGCCCGCTGCCAAGCTGCTCGTCCTTCGCCGCACCCGCGTAGGCCCCCTCGCCGGAAACGGTCACCGTTTTCGTGCCCGCGTTGTAGCTCCAATATGTCCCGGGGCCAGCGATCTTCGGGTTTCCCAGTTCCTCCGGCACGTCCATCCCCTGCATATTGTAGGCAGGCGCCGACGCTGCGGCATATTGGTACTCCGTGCCCGCCCTTGCGTTGATGTAGAAATAGTTGAAGCCCGCACTGTTTCCCGGCGAGACCGTGTAGACCATGACCGCGCCATTCGGTTTTGTGAAGGTCGCCGTCCCCTCCTCGATCGAGGGAAATCCGATCTTCAGCGTGACGCCGATCTCCGCGAACGCCTTTGTGAGCAAAAGCCCATGCTCTTTTATGTCTTTTTGCGGAATGCTGTTGCAGGTATACCAGCCCTTTTCCGCGCAGAGCGCGAGCTCGTCGTCCATCAGGCGGCAGAAGTTCTGATAGGCCTCCTCCGTAACGGTCACGGAATCGTCGAACAGCTCCCAAAAAAAGCTCTGTGTATACGCCCTGTCGTAGGCGTTGCCCATGGAAAAATGCCGCTGGAGCCGCTTGAGCAGCAGATACTTGTACTGATTGGATGTATAGCTCATACCTTGCCCCGCTTTCTTCTGATGCTGCCGTACATCTTGACCGCGTGGCGGAACTCTCCAAGGGAAAAGTCCGGGAACAACGTTTCGGTGAAGTAAAGCTCTGAATAGGCGGACTGCCACAGCAGGAAATTGGAGAGCCGCTGAAAGCCGCCCGTGCGGATGATTAGGTCAGGCTCGGGAAGATCCTGATACAGCGCCGCCGTGATCTCCTCCTCCGTCCGCGCGCCCTTGGCAACGGCATCCACGATCTCCATCCGCCCGGAGTAGTTGCAGCACAGATTCAACGTCAGGCCGTCACAGTGGGCGGTCTCGCGCTGGATGCGCTCCATTTTTTCGATGCTCTCAGGCGGCACGCGCTTGTCCGTCCCTGAGATGAGCACGCGGATGTTGTTTGCCGCAAATTCCCGATACCGTTCAAAATACCGGTTCGCCATGGAAAAGAGCGCGTCCACCTCCTCCTTGGGACGGTTCCAGTTCTCCCACGAAAAGCAGTAGACGGACAGCGTGGGGATGCCCATGTCCACGCACCAGTGCATCAAGTCCTCCACCTTGTTCAAGCCCTGCTCGTGCCCCAAGGAGCGCTCCAGGCCGCGCTGCTCCGCCCAGCGTCCGTTTCCGTCGGCGATGACCGCAACATGGTTCAGCCAGTTCACGATTTCGCCCCCTTCTCGGCGGTCGCCGGATAAACGGCGGTCACAATGCCGCTGTTCGCAGCATTGCTGACGCTCGCCGCTCCCGCTGCCGTGAAGAAGTTCTCCGCCACGCCGTCAAATGTATATCCGACCTTTGCCTTCAGCGTGATGGTCGCCGTGTAGACCGTAGCGTAGTTAAATGCCACAGCGCTCGGCGACCACGCGACCGTGCCGGTGAACTGTCTGCCCTCCCGGACGACCTTCGCGGGATATTTGCGCGCAACCGGCGCGGGGATGCCCTCGATGACGGGCTCTGTCACCGTGACACGTTCCGCCTCTTCAAGCCCGAAGATGGCGATGGTCAACTCGCGGCTCGGCGCGGTCACGGCAGAAATGGTGATCTCGGTGAATCCGGCCACGTTTTTACTCTTGTCCGGAGCGGTTACGGCGGTGTTTACGATGGTCAGCGCCGCCGCCACCACCGCCTGCGTGTTGACGGTGGAGGAATCGGACGGCAGGCCCAACTGTACGCCGCCCGCGCCGATCTTGTAGCCCTCCGCCTTCAGCTTGTAAGTTGTCCCCTGCGCGTCAGGGTCCCAGCCGGTGAGCGTGAACAATACCGGCGCGCCGACCACATAAGCGGAGCTGTCGCCCCCGCTCTCCTCCAGCGTGCCGACCAGCTTCTGCCCCTTGGCGTAGGCGGTCTTGCCCTTGCGCACGTCGCCTGCCGCCGCCGTTGCGTCGCCCGTGTCCGTCCCGGTCTGGATATTTGCGATGGTTTCCGGCATCTGCGCGAGCGTCAGCTTGTCCGTGCCGCCGTTTTTCGCGCGGATCGCGTCCGCGATCGCCGTCAGCTTGTCAGTAAGTGCCATTTTCGACCACCCCCAGCCGTCCGTCGATGTATTCCCGCATGGCGCTCACGTCTTCCTCCGTCCAGTAGTCCACGCCGCGAATCGGCGTTTTGCCGTCCACGCCGTCCTTGCCGTCTGTCCCATTTCTTCCGTCTGTCCCGTCCTTGCCGTTTACGCCGTCCTTGCCGTTTACGCCATCCTTGCCGTTTACGCCATCCAGTCCCTTCGGCAGTGGGAAAGCACTCTCCTTGTAGCTGTGGCTATCCAGTTCCCACAGCATCCAAAAGCCGTTTTCACCAGGGATGGGCGGGTGACCATTCATCTCCCGAACATTGGACTCCAAGCGGATGAACTCGCCGGGCGAGGCGGGCCATTCGCCGTCCGTCAGACTTTCCGCCACAAAAACGCTGATCACATTGCTGTGCTGTACGGTCACGCCGTCGGTGCGGAGCGTTCCCACCAGCTGCAAGCTGTACCAGCCCCACAGCGCCAGATGCTTTTCCGTCAGCACACAGCCCACGTCCCCCTCCATGGGGCTCAGGGGAATGACCTCGTACCAGTCCCCCTTCCGTACCCGCATCTCCCAGTCATAGCCCTGCGGCGTGCCGCGCACCAGCAGCACACGGGAAAGGTGGTCGTACTGGCGTGCCAGAATACTGCCGTCGTGTGAGATCTCCCAATCTTTGAAATAAATCATATTTGCTCCCCCCTATTCTTCTATTATTCATCAAATTTTGGAAGAACGCTTCCGACCTAACTCTCAGAATCACGACACGCCATCAATATGCAGTAAAAATTTTTTCGTTATGACATCATTTCGACCATTCTCCTCTTGACGGCATGACATTATAATGTCATAATGTTAGCAACGAGCGGTTGCTGCGGGCCAGCCCGCAGCCGGGCAAAACGATTTCATCTGGAATTTTCAAGGAACGACATCAAACGACGCACGAACGGAGGTCTTGTCGATGGAACAGGAAAAGAAGATCAAGTTGCTGGTCTACGCCACGGAGGACGAGCGGGCACGCATCAAGATGGCTGCCGCCAAGCTGCACATGAGCATGAGCCAGTTGATCCTGGACAGCGTGCTGGAGCAGGTCGCCAGCATCGAGGAGCTGGAAAAGAACGGAGGGAGCCAGTTATGAAAACGATCGCTGTCATGAACCAGAAAGGCGGCACCGGCAAGACCACCAGCGCCATCAATCTGGCAGGCGAACTGGTCCGCCGGGGCAAAAAGGTCCTTATTGTGGACATGGACACCCAGGGCAACGCCACCAGCAACCTCCAGCTAACGGAAGTTCCCCCCTACACCCTGACCGACGTGATCGTATCCAAAAGCGCCGTCCTGGCGGACACCATCTGCCACACCAGCATCGAAAACCTCGATCTCATCCGGGGCGGCGGTCTGCTGGCGCCGGCTCTGGCAGCCATGCAGGAAATGCCCTTCGGCAGGGACACCACCCTGCGCCGCCTGCTGCCGCAGCTTCCCGATACATACGATTTTGTATTCTTCGACTGCTCCCCTTCTCTCGAAAGCCTTTTTAACATCAACGTGCTGGTCGCCGTTGAGTATGTTCTCATCCCCATCAAGGTGGACAAGAACTCCATCGAGGGCTATGACGTGATGCTGGAAACCATCCAGTCCGTCCGCGAGATCGCCAACCCCGACATTCGCGTGCTGGGCATCTTTATGACGGCGGTGGAGGTCTGCTCCAGTCTCGATAAGGAAATGATCTCCCACTTCCCTGTCATGCTGCCCGAACTCGCGTTCAAAACCTTCATCCGCAAGAATATTGACGTCAAAAAAGCGCCTCTGGCGCTCCAGCCCCTCTGCTTCTTCTCTCCCCGTTGCGCCGCGACTGCCGACTATGCCGCTTTGTGTGACGAAATGCTTGAAAGAATGGGGGGCTGATGAATGGCGAGCAAGAAGAATCCCTCCATTTTCTCCACGCTGCAAAAGACCACTGCCAATGCCAGCGCCGTGAACGGTGAATTCACCCACCAGATCCCGCTGGACGCGCTGGAGGATAACCCCCTGAACCGTTTTTCCATGGCGGAGGATGAGGAATTCCTCTCCACCATGCACTCCATGGAAAAGGACGGCTTGCTGGAGGATATCATCGTCACCCCGTCGGACACGGAAGGCCGTTACCGCATCATCAGCGGTCACCGGCGCGTCCACGCCTCCCGAAAGCTGGGCCGCGCCACCGTGCCCTGCAAGATCCGCCATTACGACAGTAAGCTTTCCGAGCTGCGAGCGCTGATGGGCGCCAACATCCACCGCCGGAACATCTCCGCCTTCGACATGGCGCGCCAGTTGGAGACCCTGCGCAGCACGCTGGCGGAAGAGGGCAGTCTCCCGAGCAACGTGAAGGAGCAGTCAGAGCTGATGGCGTCTCAGGTCGATCTGAGCCGCGCCACCGTGGAACGGTATCTGGATCTTCTGAATCTGGATGAAACCGTTACCGCATGGGCGGAAAACGGGCAGATGACCATGACTGATGCCTATGAGCTGGCTCGCCAGAAGAATATGCACCTGCAACCCGCCGTGGAAGAGTACGTTGCCCGGAACGACGCCAAGGGCGACCTGCCCGCGCTGGTGCACCGCGCCATCGCATGGGCAAAGACGGCCGAGCTCCCCCCTCCCCCGGCAAAGCCCGCACAGAGCGCCAACCCCCTGCGGACGGTCGACTCCTTCGGAAGATCGGTCCGACGCAGCATCGCCCAACTGAAGGAGCTGGATCTCAGCACGGACGTGGACAAGGACACCGCCAGGAAAAAGCTTGACACCTGCCTTGAAAATCTGGAGGAGCTGCGCCGCACCGTGGAGACGCTCAAAATGGTTTTGGACGACTGACTTACGGAAAACAAAAACCGCCCAAAACGGGTCCTATACAAAAAAAACCGACGCATTTGCGTCGGATTTTTTTCTTCTCTGGACAACGCCGCTTTTGCAGCACGATACGCCGAATTTCAGAAAATGCCTTGGAATTATGACCTTTGCGCGGAAAAACGTGTGCTGCGCCTGCCCCTGAACAGGCTTGACCGGCAGCACTGTGCAAGTCGTGCTGCCGGTCAAAAGAGACTTCTCTATTGCCTTTTGAGGTGCCTGTACCTTTATCCGTACTGGTAGAAGAGAGAGGCGAAGCCGCCCGAATGGACCAGGCACGCACCGTCGCTTTTTACCTCGCCGCGGCGGAGCAGATCGCACATACCCCAAGCCGTCTTGGCCGTGTAGATGCGCTCAAGGAGCACGCCCTCCAACTGTGCCATCTGCTCGATCATCGCGTCCGACTGTTCGGTGGGAATTCCCCAGCCGTCGCCGCGGTACTGCCCGTGAACGGTCATGACGGACGAGATGGGAACAGGAGGCGTAAGGCCGGTGTAGCGCTCCAATCCGCGGAAAAGATCGTCGAGTATGCTCTCAAGCTCCTCCTTCGTGTTCTCCACGGAGACGACGTGCACATGGAAGGGTGCACCCAGAAGGGCTGTGCCGTACACGATGCCCGCTGCCATTCCGCCGTTCCCGCCGGGGACGAACAGATCGTGGATCTGCGCGCCGGCGGGAGAATTCACCAGCTCGATCGGCAGGTGGAAATAGCCGACGGCAGCATGAACGGAGGTCGCGCCATTTTCCACGACAAAGGGCTTTTTCCCCTCCTGACGCAAGCGCTCAGTCAGCTCCTCCACATAGACATTGCGTTCCTTTTCCGGGATGGGGCCCACATAGTGCTCCTCCACGCCGGAGAGCTTGTTGAGCAGGATGTTGCCCGCAAGATGCGTGGGCTGATCGTTGTTGTGCACCAGAATACACTTGATCCCCAGCCGGCAGCAGGCGGACGCGGCGATAGAGCACAAGTTGGAGTTCTCCTGCCCGGAGGCGATCACCACATCGCAGCCCTGCGCCTGTGCCTCGCCCAGCAGGTATTCAAGCGGACGGACCTTGTTGCCGCCGGAGCCGACGCCGTTGAGGTCGTCGCGCTTGATGTAGAGCGGGCAGGTATTCAGCTTCCGCTCCAGACGCGGCAGACGGTGCACAGGGGTAGCAAAATCGCACAGCCTGCTGCGCGGAAAGGCTGTCAGGGCAGCTTCCAGTTCGATTCCTCTCATATGCGCACTCCTTAGAGGGGCTTGCCGGTCTGCTTGTCGTACTTCTTGCACTTGAGCGTGAAATGCACCGTCTCATTGCTCTTGAACACGCCAAAGCCGATAAATGCCGTGACGACCGCGAGAATGGGAGAGAGCAGCGCGATCAGGTTGAAGGGCAGATACTGGGCGACGGACACGCCGAACAGACCCGTATACAGGATGGCAGAGGCGTCCCAGGGCACGATGGAGCCAAGCACGGTTCCCGTGCACTCAAGCGTGCGGGACATGACGCAGGGATTGACGTCCATATCGTCGAACGCGTTTCTGAACGCGATGGCGGGAAGGCTGAGGGTGCAGGACTGACCCGCGCCGCCAAACATCAGCACAATGCCGGTCACGGTCAGGGAAAGCACCAGACCGCCGACAGACTTGACGACCTTGCACAGGCTGTCCATCAGGCGATGGAGCACGCCGGTGCGCTCGAAAATACCGGAGAACATACCCGCGCCGATGCACAGGAAGATGGTTTCCGCCATGCTGAGGGCGCCGCCGCGGGAGAGGAGCTTGTCCACATCCGCATTGCCGGTAGCGCTCACAAAGCCGTTGATGGCGGCAGAGATCACATCGTTCAGGGAAGCGCCCTGGAATACCATCGCCCAGATGCAGCCGATGACAAGACCGCCGGCAAAGACGGGGATGGTGGGCTTGCGCATGGCGGAGAGCACCAGAACGAACAGGAGCGGCACCAGCATCAGCACACCCACACGGCAGGAGCCGAGCAGGCTGTCGGAGAGGACCTTCACGGCGGAGAGGTCAACATCGCTCGAGGCGTAGCGCATCCCCAGCAGCCCATACACCACGATGGAGATGAGCGAGGCGGGAACGGTCACGAAAAGCAGGGAGGTGATGTGGTCGAACAGCTTGACGCCGGAGGTCGCGGAGGCCAGCAGCGTGGTATCGGACAGCGGGGAGAGCTTATCGCCGACCAGTGCGCCGGAGATGATCGCGCCTGCCGCCATCTCAACAGGAACGCCGAGGCCCTGCGCGATACCGATCAGTGCGATGCCCATCGTGCCCGCGGTGCCCCAGGAGGTACCGGTGACGATGGAGGTGATGATGCAGATGATGAAAGCAATCGGCAGGAATGCCTTTGGGTTGATGAGATTCACGCCGTAGTAGAGCATGGTCTGCACGCTGCCTGCGGAGATCCACACGCCGATGAGCATACCGATGAGGATCATCACGATCACAGTCTGGTTGACGCGGCCAATGCCCTTCATGGCGGACTCTTCCAGCTCATCCCAGGAGTAACCGAGGTAGATGCCGAAGAGACCCTCCACGCAGATCGCCGCCGTCAGGCCGAGCATGATGCTCACGCCCTGGAAAATGAGGGTCAGCAATACCGCAAGCGGCAGCAGGAAGCCGAGCAACGCCAGCCCCGTGGACAGTTCTTTCTTTGCTTTCACTGTAATTTCCTCCTTCAAATAAAATATGGTTTATCAGGTCATTTTCAGGTGTCGATCTCTGCAATCGCTTCGATCTCGCACAGCACGCCCTTGGGGAGCGCACGCGCCGCCAGGCAGGAGCGCGCGGGCTTCTGGGTGAAGTATTGCTCGTAAACGGCGTTGAAGGTGGCAAAGTCCGCCATATCCGCCAGATAGCAGGTCGTCTTGACGACCTTTTCCATGCTGCTGCCCGCAGCGGTCAGAATGGCGGCCACATTCTTGCAGGACTGGTGCGCCTGCGCCTCAATGCCCTCAGGAATAACGCCGGTTTCGGGAACAGCCGGGATCTGACCGGAGGTGAACACCGCCCTGCCCATGCAAACTGCCTGAGAGTAGGGGCCGATCGCGGCCGGTGCCTGAGTCGTTTCGATTTTTTCCATAAATTGTCTCCCATCCTGCCGCTGGCGCGGCATAGTATTTCTTGCCCTGACAGCCCAGCACACACATATGAAATAGGCTGCCGGTCAGGCTAACTTTAGCTTAGCAATGAATTATAATTTAGTCAATAGTTTTTTTCTCATTCACGTTAAATTATCTCATTTGCATTAATTTTTATTAGGTTTTTGTTGCACTTTGCCATTTTGGGCGGTATAATAGAGAAAAGATTTGTTCAAGAAAGGATAAAAACCTGTGGCACCAAAAAAATTTGAGCTGACAGAAGTGGATCGTGAGATCCTTCGATCCTACCAATACATGCTGGACGGTCTCGCGCTCTATCTTGGCGACAGCTATGAGATCGTGCTCCACAGTCTGGAGGAGCTGAGCCACTCTGTAATTAAAATCATCAACGGTCATTACACCAAGCGTGAGGTGGGCGCGCCGATCACCGACCTGGCGCTCTCCATGCTGCACGACATTCAGAAAAGCCAGACCCCGCACTCCATGGTCTACTTCAACAGGCGGGAGGGGCGCACCCTTAAATCCGTGACGATCCCGGTGATCGGCGAGAGGGAGCGCATCATCGGACTTGTCTGCATGAACTTCCAGTGCGACGTGCCGTTCTCGCAGTTCATCTCCACATTCCTCCCCACCACCTCTGACCTGACCATATCCCGAGAGACCGAAAGCTTCAATGCCGACATTGACGAGGTCATCTCCACCGCGATGGCAAAGGCGAAAGAGAGCATTTCCGCGTCGCCGAATATCCCCTCCACCAACCGCAATAAGGAGATCATCCGCCAGCTTTACCAGCAGGGCATCTTCAACATCAAGGACGCAGTCGTGTACGTCTCCGCCAGTTTGGGGATCTCAAAGAACACGGTCTATCTGCATCTTCGCAACCTCAAGCACGAACTTCCGTCGTAACGCGCGCGGGAGCGCATCGCAATACTGAAAAAGTAAAAAAGCAGCCGACCTCCCTCCCCCGGTAAAGCCCGCCAAGTCCATAAATACAAAAGGATCCCCGAACCGTTCATTGTCAGACCGGTTCGGGGATCGCTCTTATCCTTGCGCTCTGCCGTTTACTGCGTCATTTCGCAGTCAACGGTCTTGAAGATCTGAATTGTCCTTACCGCAGTCCTCTTCAGAAATTCCCAGATGGAACACCCGACGAACGCGGGTCTCGTCCAAGCCCTGAATCGCCTCGGCAAGCTTCTCCGCTCGGCGGTTATCCTCGTTCAAAAGGAGAATGTTGTGCCGCAGCGCATAGATCGCGGGGACAGCGGCAACGCCGCCCTGGCGCAGATCTCCGCCGAGCAGGCGGCGCGTCTGGCGAAGCTCATAAATGAATTCTTTGCTCCCGCAGACCAGTGAGCCGATCGGCGCGCCAAAATCCTCGGACACACAGAACATACATCTGTCGGCATACTGCGCGATCTCTTTTGCCTCCACACCGAGCGCGGGCGCAGCATTGAAAATTCGTGCACCATGTCAAGCAGGCGATAGAACGCACCGACCATCGCAACGATCTCAATTTGAGGTAAATGGTCATCTTCTGCGCGAAGGGCTTTACGCCGCACCGGGAAAGAAAGGCCTCCCCCTCCCCTACCCCGATCAGCGGTGATCGCTCCGGTGAAATCCGATTTGATTTCGTGCAGCGCCTCTCCCCCGCTTTCGCCGAATTCCGACTCGGTTTCGTGCGGCATCTCCTCCATCTTCTCGACGAGTTCCGACTTGGTTTCGTGCGCCCGCTTTCCCCTTTCCCCGACGAATTCCGACTCGATTTCGTGCAGCGCTCTCCCCTGCTTCTGACAAATTCCGACTTAGTTTCGTGCACCCACGCTTCCCTGTTCCAGCTGATTTCCGACTTGGTTTCGTGCAGACTTCTTTCGATTTCTTGCCGAAATCGGAACGCCTTCCCACAAAAACTCACGTGAGACTTGTCCAAATTCACTACATCTGGTGTTTTAATCACGCGCCGATATCCAATCTCTTGGAACTGATTTTCTTCTCATCTGCACGTTTTCAAGTCGTACTTTCCCAAACATCTGCCTAAAACATCATGCACGAGAGCACGTCGGAATTCCGAAAATTACACACAGCGAACTGCACGTTTCCAAGTCGGTCTTCCGCCCTTTTTCTCATCACTCCGGAAAAGCTCAGAACGGCAGCGGCGACACTTGGACAATTTTCTCTTTGTTTTTTACAAGCGATATTCTCTCGCGAAAAGGAATAAATTTTCCGCTCTGTTTGATCGAAGGATACAACGCCTCCCTCGGCGGCGCTGAATGGTAGAAACAGTTCTTTGGACAAAGCCGGACAAGTCACACGTGAGACTTAGGAACTCGTCCTGTTTCACACCTGATTCCAGAGAGGAGAAAAATGTTATGTCTACCACTTGCATCCCCCCTGCACGCCACATCCGCACGGACGATATCCCGGAGGAGTACCGAGACATCGTGGACGCCATCGGTATGGAGGCGTTCGTCCACCTGACGCTGCTGTGCGGCGGACAAACGCTGTACGTTCCCAAGCGGGAATCGCTGGAGCGCGGCGCCCGCGATCGGGACATTCGCGCCATGTTTAATGGCTCTAACTACCGAAGTCTCGCGGCCCAATTCCGCCTTAGCGAGCGTCAGATCCGAAAGATCATCAACGGCAGCCGCTGCTGACGGACAAATAACGCGCCGCTCGGACAGGTCTCACGTGAGACCTGTCCGAGCGATGAGAATATTTTCCTCGCGATTTGCGAAAAAAAACTTTTTCTTTCCCTTTTTTTCAACTTATGCTATACTAAGGTTCTAAAAAAGCAATCTTTTCGCAAAAGGAGGGTCGCACCATGTCCCAGTTCCCCGAACCGGCAGAGCAATTGAAGGACACCCCCCTGCGTTTTCTGGAATCCGAACAGTTTCAGGAAATGCTGGATACATACAATAAGCTGAAGCCGCTGGAAAAAGAGCACCCCAGAAAGTTCAAAAATCAGATGAACGTCTTTGACTTCGGCGACATTTACCCCCTGATGGACAGTTATCTTCAGACACACGATCTGTCTTCGCCGGAGGCGGTGACAGAGGCGGTGACCATCGGCGCGTCGGAGACCGTCACGTTCGCCGCCACGCTGCTGGATATTTTTGATAAGACCGTCACCGCGAGGGTGCAGGAATACGATGTGCTGGGCAACAGCCCCGCCACCTATTTCATCTGCGGCGTCTGGGCGAATATGAAGCGCGGCAGGGAATTTCATCCCTCCTCCAACGGCATTACCGTGACCTATTCCGAGCCTGACGCCTACGGCAACCAGAACATCCGCTACCGCAACAAGGATTATGAAATGACCATCATCTTTGAGGCCGTCGCGGAATACACGAAAAATCTCTCCTGGACGGCGCACCGCCTGCTGATCTACACCCTGATGCGCGGCAACGCTGACAACTGGCGAAACAACACCGCGACCTTCTCCATTGAAGAGTACATGGACTGGGCGGGTCTGCGATCCAGAGACGCCGCCTATCGCCAGATCAAGAAGGATATGCAGTCCATCACAGGCATGAAGATCACTGCGGAATCCTTCAAAAAGTATTTTGAATCCTTTTATATCACTCATCTGGCGACCGAGGCATCCATCAAAAAGTACACTGGCGAGGTGCGCATTTCCTTCGCCGAGAACGTGCGCCACTTCCTGACCCAGTATTACCAGCTGATCCCCGACTGGATGGGTCATCTGAGCGAAAATGCCTACCGCATGGCGTTTTATCTCTTCTACCGCGCGCGGAAAGCGCCCGTCGATGACGACGGCAGCTTCCGCGTAAAAATTCAGGACATCATCCACTACATCGGCCTGCCGACCAAGGAGGACGTCAAAAACCGCAACTATGACGAGGCGATCATCCGCCCGTTCAATAAGGCAGTGGGGGAGATCGAGGACGTCTCGGGCGGCTCGATCCACATGGATTTCGACTATGACGACATCAATACCTTCCTCAGCGGCAAGATGAACGTCGGCATTGACGCCACCATGCAGAGCTACATCCAGCAGATCGAAAAAAACAAGACGGTCAAGCAGATCGAGGCGAAGAAAAAGCCCGCCAAAAAACCGCCCCGGAGCGCGCAGTAACCCCTCCGCAACTGCACGAAACCACGTCTGAATTCCTCAAATTTCTGCGCGGCCGCTGATTGGAAGACAAAACATCCGTGGAAAAGATATTCACAAAAAGAGGAAATTTGACGACAAAAGGCCGTTTTTCCCGCCAAATCGCCCACTTTTTCCGGAAGTTCTCCACCGTCTGTGCCCATCCTGTGAAAAAAACGAGGGTCACAGCCTGTCCAATTCCGACTTCGAGCCGTGCTAAGACGACTTCATTTCGTGCAAAGCCGACCTCAATTCGTGCAGGAGACCCAAAATCACCCAAACCATTTTTCCATATTTTTCAAACTTTTATACAGATATTTTCTGTCGAATCATACTTTTATATTTGTTTCATCTAACTTTTTTCATATTTTCCATTTTTACCGAAGATCCCCTTATTGATATCTTAAGATATCTTACAGACCTCGCGGGAATCGCTCCTCCGCGGGGTCTTATGCTATAATAACGGAAGAAAAGGAGGAGAGCCTATGCCTGACACCTTTAACGACCTGCGCCCCCGCATCGTTGACTATCTCTACGACCGGGGCATTGACCCGCAAAAGCGCTTTCGCTGCCTGAATCCAAAGCATCTCGACCGCGATCCCTCCATGGGATACGACGCAAAGCGGCAGAAAGTACACTGCTTCGCCTGCGGCGCGGACTATGACCTCTTCGATCTGCTGGCGATCGACGAAAACCTCACCTCGCCGTACGACGCGCTGGCGCTTGCGAGCAAGCGCTACGGGCACGGCGACGCGGGAGAGGCGCGCCCCGCTGACCGCCTGAGCAGGGAAACGCTGCCCGCCTCCTACCCCGAAAGCTGCTTTTCTCACCGCCGAAAAACCGATTATTTTTCCAAACGCGGGCTTTCCGACGCCACGGTGACGAGATTCCGCCTTGGCTACGACCCTGAGCATGACTGCGTGGTGCTGCCATGCGAAAACGGGCGCTGCGTGCGCCGCGCCGTCGCGGAAAAGCGCTATCTCAACGAAAAAGGACAGCCTTCGCCGCTCTTTCAGCCGGAGCTGCTGACTGCGGGCGGGGAAGAGCCGGTCTTCCTTTTGGAAGGCACCTTTGACGCGCTCTCGGCAGAGGAGCTGGGCTATCGGGCCGCCGCGCTGAACGGCACGGGCAACCGCGAAAAGGCCGCCGCGCTCCTGCGCGGACTCAAAAAGCCCGCCCCCATCCTGCTGCTGACGGACAACGACGCGGCAGGCAACGCGTGGGCAGCTGCCCTCGCCGAGGAATTCCCCTGGCTGTACCGCTGCCCGGGCGTTCCCACCGGCAAGGATCTCAACGAATTTCTCTGCGCCGACCGCGAGGGCGCGGCGCGATTTCTGGCGCAGGCGGTCGAGGATCGGCAGGCACAGCAGCCGCCCCCCTATGCCGAGACCTCCGCCGCGGGGCAGATGGAGGCATTCCGCGCTTATATCGAGGCGCAGGCAAAGCGCCCCGCGCTCAAAACCGGCTTTGAGGGGCTGGATCAGACGCTGGACGGCGGACTTTACGACGGACTTTATGTGATCGGTGCGGTCAGCTCGCTCGGCAAGACCGCCTTTTGTATGCAGATCGCCGATCAGCTTGCCATGCAGGGGCGCGACGTTCTCATTTTCTCCCTTGAAATGATGACATGGGAGCTGATGGCTCGTTCCGTTTCCCGCGAATCCTTCCTGCTCGACACCTCCGCGCGCCGCCGCCTTGCCAAGACCGCGCGCGGTGTTTTAGACGGCAGGCGCTGGGCGGGCTACAGTGCGCAGGATCTCGCGCATCTGGAGCTGGCGCAGATGCGCTACGCCTCCTATGCAAAGCACCTCTATTTCCGCGAGGGCGACCACGAAACGGGGCTGGACTACATCCGCGCAGAGGTCGCGCGCCACATAGCCGAGACCGGACAAAAGCCCGTGGTGCTCATCGACTATCTCCAGATCATCGCCCCGGTGGACGTCCATTTCACGGACAAGCAGAACCTTGACCGCATCGTGTGCGCGCTGAAAAAGCTCTCCCGCCAGCACGGGCTGACCATCCTCGCCATTTCCTCCTTCAACCGCGAGAACTACAACCTTGAGGTCTCCATGAACGCCTTCAAGGAATCCGGCGGCATTGACTATTCCGCCGACGTGCTGATGGGACTTCAGGCGCGCGGGGCGGGGCGGCCCGGCTTCAACATCGACGAGGAAAAGCGCAAGGACCCCCGCGAGCTGGAGCTCAAGATCCTCAAGAATCGCTCTGCCGCGCTCGGACAGCCCATCCCGCTGCGCTACTATCCGGCGTTCTCCTGTTTTGAAGAAGGATAGGGCGGTCTCACGTGAGACTTGTCCGAGCAATTCGCGGCGATTCATTTTCGAATGTAAGACCCCTGGAAGGATATAGAAAAAAAAGCAAGAACTGCTTGCAAAAAGAGAAAATATCTGATAGACTTTATGTAGACTGTATTACTGTCAGTACGTGCGCCTATCCGCACGCCCGGACAGGGACAGGTTTTGGATGCTGCGAGCAGCGCTTGGGGCGGAAACGCTGACACCCTTTTGCGGTACTCGAAGATCATCAGTAAAAAAAAGGAGTGGTTAAGAAGATGAAAAAGCAGCGTATCTTGAGTGCTCTGCTGGCATTGTGCATCGTCTTTTCCCTGGTGCCCACAGCGCTGGCGGAAAAAGCTGACGATTTCACGGACGTCAGCAGATCCGACTGGTACTACCAGTTCGTAGACTATGTGACGTCGAAGGGTTACTTCAACGGCGTCGCGGACAAGACCTTCGCCCCCGCGGATAACATGACCCGTGCGATGTTCGTCACGGTCCTGTTCCGTTTCCACGGTGCGAAGGGCGACAGCAGCCAGAGCGCTTTCGTTGATGTGGCTCCCGGTGAATGGTACACCGCGGCCATCAACTGGGCGGCTGCCAACAAGATCGTAGACGGCGTGGGCAACGGCAAGTTCGCCCCGAACGATCCCATCACCCGCGCGCAGATGTGCGCCATGATCGAGCGTTACCTCGACCTCTATCGCAAGGCCTGGAAGGTGACTCTGCCCGAGAGCGGCTCGCTCTCCGTCATGGTCGACGAGAGCGCGATCCCCGCGTGGGCGCTCGCCGCGGTCAAGCAGTGCCAGCGTCACGGCTTGGTCAACGGCTTTGAGGACGGCACGTTCCGCCCGAACGATCTGTCCACCCGTGCGCAGGTGGCAGCGGTGATCTACCGTATGTCTTACCTCGTGCAGAGCGCGAAGCCGGATAACACCCCGAGCGTGAATCCTCCCGTGAATCCTCCGGTGAATCCCCCGGTGACTGCCTACACCTATGCCCTGTATTTTGACGCCAACGGCGGCACGCTGAACGGTGCGTCTCCCGTCTCCATGACGACGACGAGCACCACTTACAGCTTCCCCGTGACCGCTACCGCCACCCGCGACGGTTACACCTTCCTGGGCTGGTCGACTGACAGAAGCGCCACGGCCGCGACATACCCCGCCGGCAGCACCGTCACGCTGACCGCTGCCTATCCCATTATCACCCTGTACGCCGTCTGGCAGGCGAAAGCGCCCGTGGTCGTTTCCGAGGACCTGATCGGCAATGCCGTTCTCAAGTCCGTCAAGCAGGTCAACGACAGATTCGACGCCATGAAGAACGCCGTTGTCAGCGCCGTTGATCAGGTCAACAAGGACAACAAGTACCTGACGGATGCACAGCTCCAGCAGGTCAAAGACGTTGTCAAGTCCATGGTCAAGGTCGAGGATGTGAAGGCAAACTTCACCTCCGGCGACAAAAAGGCTGAGCGCGAGGTCACTTGGAACGTCGCTCTCGAGGTCAAGGACGGCCAGGTCGTCTCCGCCATCGAGCAGGCGAACAAGATCGCCAACGCGATCATCACCGGCACCACGACCGCGCCCACTCCCGACGATATCGACGGTTTCCTGACCAGCGTTAAGAACGCTGTCGAGTCCGAGACCGGCATCGTGCTCACCAACAAGTCTCTGAGCGAGATCAAGACGCAGGTCGTCGAACTTCTCAAGAAGGAAGGCAAGAGCCTGTGGGCGAACTTCCGCGATGCTGAGAACAACTACCTCTGCGGCGATGTCGAGGTCGTGTTCAACGGCAAGACCTACGCCACCGTTCAGGTCGGCGCAAGCAGCGCCTCTCTCTCCGCCGCCAAGTCCACGATCGCCAAGGAGCTTGGCACTGCCATCTCCAAGGAGATCTACAAGCAGATGAAGGCGCAGGGTACCTCCTACACGGATAATTTCACCTTCAATATCGAGCTGAAGGTCAACTTCGATCCCGCTGCCAACGCGGATATCAAGGCGAAGACCGACAATTACACCTACAACTATAAGCTGGTCGTGAAGCCGACGCTCAACAGCAACGGCCTCGTCGAGTACAAGTACGAGGGTGATGAGAACTATCTGCGTCTCAACATCAGCAAGGACATCCAGAAGGCTTATAACGACGGCCTCGACCAGATCGCCGCGCAGTTCACCTATAACGACGGCACCAAGGATAAGGTCGTCGCTGAGGCCAAGAAGGGTCTGCAGAAGGAGATCCCCACCCTCTACACTGAGGTCACGGAAGCGCTTGCCAAGTACGACATCACGCTGACGAACACCACTGTCGAAAGCATCCATAATGCTCTGATGCCCGTGGTGGAGAGCTGGATCGATACCAACTGGACGAAGATCGTTGCCTCTACCACCAACGGCGGCACCCTCAAGGGGCTTAACAACGACATCCTCATCAACGCCGTGTGGCCGCTGATCGAGCAGGACATCAACACGCTCGATGTGAACGCTCTCATCCAGAAGCAGATCAAGGAGAAGCTTGCGGATGAGAACATCAACGAGGCTTGGATCGTCAAGAAGGCGAACGAGCACCAAATGCTGTCGATGGTTAAGTCGGCACTTGCCGTCTACCCCGATGCTAAGATTACTCCCTCCCACATTACGTTCAATATCGAAAATGTTGGTCATATCAACGCGATATTGGCTGAACCAGTCATCACGGTAGAAACTCCTATTGCAACTGCTACGGTCAAGGGTCCCGCTCTGAGAACGGCGATTTACGACCAGGCGAAGGGAGAGCTTGATACTGCGCTGAATTCCTCCACTACGCTGAAGGATATGCTGGCGAAGAACCCCGATCTGAAGGATTACCTGATCTACAGCGCGCTCGTGCAGCTCGGACTCAACTTCAACGCCGAGAAGACCGCCGCTGCCAAGGACGGTGCGGTTCTGGCGAATCTCGTTTCCACCATCAAGACCGAGGGCAAGGCAAAGCTTACCGAAAAGCTGGAAGCCAAGCTTGCCACGATCAATGTGTCGGATATTCTGAATAACGGCTCTGCCGAACAGGCGGAGTATCAGAAGAAGATCGACCTGATCAACAGCCTGAAGTTCAATGCCACCAATGGCATCCAGACCAAGACCGCAGCCCAGCTTGCTGACGCGCTCACGAGCGACACCATGAAGGGCATCGTCGGCAGCAAGGGCGACGCATACGTTGCGCAGTACCTCGGCAAGATCGTTGCCAAGGCGCAGAACCTGCTGCCCGACGGCGCGAGCATCACCCTCAACGGTGTGACGCTGACGGAGAACGACCTCACGGCGCTTGGCAATGCCAAGACCTCTCTCGAGGCCGTGACCGAGCTTGCGAACCTCATCGCGAAGTTCGGCGATCTGAGCATCGGCAACTTCGCTGACCCTGCCGGTCAGAAGGTGACGGTCAACTACAACACCCGCAGCGCCAGCGCGAACCTCATCATCAACGTCAAGTAATTTGACAGCGTAAGACAAAGCAATGATTCGGACCACCTCTTCCCGGCGGGGCAATTCCGCCCCGCCGGGGGAGGGGGAGCATAAAAAAAGAGACGTTAGGCGCGGCAGCGGCTCATTCGCGTTTGAGAGCCTGGCGGGTCTGTCGTCTCACACTTTTGAAAAGCACTGATTCAAAAATAATTTCTGCCCCGAAAAACAAGAGAAAGGAGGGCGCGCATGAACGAAAAGCTCCTGCGATACCTGCTGGAACAGCAGCTTTTGACCGCGGAACAGGCGGACGAGCTGCGTCGTGCTCAGGAGGAAACGAACAAGTCCATCCGCGAGCTGATCTTAGAGCGCGCCATCCTGCCCGAGGAACAGGTCATCGAAGCCCTGTCCTCGCTGACCCGCACCCCCGTGGTGCACCTTTACGAAATGACCATCCCCATGGATGTCCGACAGGCGGTTCGCCCGGATATCCTGCGTACATATACAATGATGCCCTTCCAGTTTGATCCGGAGGACAGCGGCACGCTGTATGTCGCCATGAACGAGCCCATGAACATGAAGGGGCGCGACATGGTCGCCATTGCCAGCAAGTGTCGCATTAAGCCATTTTTAGCGACAACATCCGACATTCTCGTGACCATCGACCGCTGCTACGGCAGCGAGGAGATGCAGGAGGCTGCCGAGCTTTACACCCAGACCAACGAGCGGGAGAGCGCCTCTCTGGAAGATCAGGTCTTTCAGGAGGATGTCAACGCCTCCCCCGTGGTGGTGCTGGTGAACTCCCTTGTGGAGCAGGCGGTGCGCCAACGCGCTTCCGATATCCACGTGGAGTCCGGACCGGACAAGGTCCGGGTTCGCTGCCGAGTGGACGGCGTGCTGTACACCACCGCCACTTACGATCTGCAGCTGCTGCCCGCCATCATCGCGCGCATTAAGATCCTCAGCAATCTGGACATTTCCGAAAAGCGCAGACCGCAGGACGGCCGCTTTTCCATCCTGGTGGACCGCCGGGAATACGATGTGCGTGTTTCCACGCTCCCCACGGTCTATGGCGAAAAGTGCGTGATGCGACTGACGCAGAAAAAGGCGCTGCGCCGCAGCAAGCGCGCCCTTGGCCTGACGGGGTCGGAACTGGAAAAATTCGACGAGATCCTGCGCCATCCCAACGGGATCGTGCTGGTCACCGGACCTACCGGCTCCGGTAAATCCACCACGCTTTACACCGCATTGAACGAGCTGAACAGCGACATGGTGAACATCGTCACGGTGGAGGACCCCGTGGAGGCGAACGTGGACGGCGTGAATCAGGTGCAGGTGAATCCCAAGGCGAACCTGACCTTTGGCAACGCCCTGCGTTCCATTTTGCGTCAGGACCCCGACATTATCATGATCGGCGAGATCCGCGACCGGGAAACGGCGTCCATCGCGGTGCAGGCGTCCATCACGGGTCACCTCGTGGTGAGTACGCTGCATACCAACGACACCGCCAGCAGCGTCACGCGCCTGCTGGACATGGGCGTGGAAAGCTACCTCATCGCCGACGCGCTGACCGGCATCATCGCCCAGCGCCTTGTGCGCCGTCTTTGCCCCAACTGCAAGCGGCGGCACGTTCTTTTAGAGCATGAGTTGGAATATCTGGGACTGACGCCGGAAGAGAAGGACAGCGCCGAGGTTTACGAGCCGGTGGGCTGCCAGCGCTGCGCCGGTACCGGATATTTCGACCGGATCGGCATTTACGAGATCATGGAGATCACGCCCCGTATGCGCACGATGATCTCCCACCGCTGCGACACGGGCACGCTGCGGGAGACTGCCATCGCCGAGGGGATGCACACCCTCCGCGAAAGCGCCCGCCGCCTTGTGCTGGAGGGAACGACCTCCATCAGCGAGATGCAGCGCATCAGCGTTGAAAATGTGGCGGAAGAAACTCATCCTTTGGAGGACGGCGCATGATCGACCTGGAAACACTCATTCATGACGCGCTGGAGCGCAACGCCTCCGACATTCACCTCACGGTGGGGGAGCCCCCCATTTTTCGACTGGACGGCGAGCTGACCAACTTTGGGGAGGTTCCGCTGACCGAGGCGGATACCACCGCCTATGTGCAGGAGCTGATCACGCCCGGACTTCTCAAGGAATTTCATGAACTGGGCGAGGCGGACTTCGCCGTGACCTATCACGAATTGGTGCGTATGCGCTGTAACGTGTTCCGCCAGCGGGGCATGACGTCGCTGGCGCTTCGCCTGCTGCCGCTGCGCATTGCCACCGCCGAGGAATTGGGCCTTCCGCCCGTGGTGGTGGCGCAGGCGGATAAACCCCGCGGACTGGTGCTCGTCACCGGCCCCACCGGCTCGGGCAAAAGCTCCACGCTCGCGGCGCTGCTCGACCACATCAACCACACCCAGCGCCGCCACATCATCACGCTGGAGGAACCTATCGAATACCTGCACGCGAGCGATCAATGTATCATCAATCAGCGCGAGGTGGGCGCGGACACCGGCAGCTTTGCCGCGGGACTTCGCGCTGCGCTGCGTCAGGACCCCGACGTGATCCTGGTCGGCGAGATGCGCGATCTGGAGACCATCTCCACCGCCATCACAGCCGCCGAAACGGGCCATCTGGTGTTCGGCACGCTCCACACCAAGGGCGCCGCCAACACCATCGACCGTATCATCGACTCGTTCCCCGCCGAGCAGCAGAACCAGATCCGCATCCAGTTGGCGGACGTGCTGGAGTGTGCCGTGGGCCAAACCCTCCTGCCGAAGATCGGCGGCGGCCGCACGGCGGTATTCGAGATCATGGTCGTCACCCCCGCCATTCGCAGCATGATCCTGCAAAGCAAGACCTTCCAGATCGTCAGCGCCATCCAGACCGGCAAGCGGTACGGGATGCAGCTTTTGGACGACGCGCTGGAGGATCTTGTCGACCGTCATGTGATTTCGCTGGAGACTGCCCTCGCCGCCGCCAACGAGCCTGATAAATTCAAGACAGGGCGGCAGACCTGAGAAAGGAGGGCGGCTCCATGCCCGGATTCAACTATACGGCGATCAATCGAAACGGAAAGCGCGTCCGCTCTTCTCTGGATGCGTCGTCCATCGAGACCGCGAAAAGCTCCCTTCGCGGCGCCGGTTATACGATTTTAGACATTAAGGAGCAGACCACCCTCAACCGCGATATCGAGATCCCGTTCCTCGGCAAGCCCAAGGCGAAGGACATGGCGGTGTTCTGCCGTCAGTTCGTGTCCATCCTGCGCGCGGGCGTGTCGGTCGCGTCCGTGCTTTCCATGCTCGGTCAGCAGACCGGCAATAAAAAGCTCCGCGCCGCCATCCGCGAAATGCAGGCGGACGTGGAAAAGGGCGAATCGCTTGCTACTTCCATGCGCCGCCATCCCAAGATCTTCCCCGCCATTCTGGTGAATATGGTGTCAGCGGGCGAGGCCTCCGGCAATCTGGAGGAATCCTTCCGCCAGATGGAGCTTTATTTCGAACGCAGCAAGCGCACCAAGAGCAAGGTGACCAGCGCCATGATCTATCCCTGCGTGCTGATCGTGGTCATGATCGTCGTGCTGATCGTGATGATGACGAAGATCATCCCCAACTTCCTCAAAACCTTTGAGGATATGGACGCGGAGCTGCCCAAGCTCACGCAGGGCGTGATGGCGGTCTGCGAATGGTTCGAATCCTGGTGGTGGGTGCCGCTGCTGGTGCTTGTGGCGCTGATCGTGGGCGGCGTCCTGTTTCACAGGACCAACAAGGGCAAGCACTTTTTCGGCTGGCTCGCCCGCAAGACCCCCGTGGTGGGCAACCTGACAGTCAAGACCGCCTGCGCGACCTTCTGCCGCACGATGGAGGTGCTGATCGGCTCCGGCCTGACGCTGACGGACAGCATGGACCTCGCCGCCAGCAACATGGGCAACATCTACTATCTGGAGGCCATCCGCGACGCGCGCGGCATGGTCGCCGAGGGCACGCCCCTGCGGGAGAGCCTCGTGCGGACGGGTATTTTTCCGCCCATGGTGTCGAATCTTGTCGGCGTGGGGGAGGAGACCGGCGACCTGCAAAACATGATGGGCAAGGTCGCCGACTACTACGATGAAGAAGTAGATGAGGCCACCAAAAAGCTCCTGAACCTGATGGAGCCCGCCATCATCATCTTCATGGCGGTCTTCGTGGTCATCATCGTGCTGGCCATCTACCTGCCGATGATCAACATGACCAAGGCCTTCGACAAATACCTGTAAATCCGTATATCCAAGCCATGTCCCCTGGTGTGGGAGATAGGGGCCCGTGCCGCATGGCGATGATATAAAATCCGACGCAAAACAAAGAAAGGAAGAAAACTCCTATGAAAAAGTTTGGTTCCAAGTCCGGTTTTACTCTCGTTGAGCTGATCGTCGTCATCGCGATCCTGGGCATCCTCGCCGGCATCGCCGTCCCCGCCTACTCCGGCTACATCAAGAAGGCCAACGAGGCTGCTGACTACACCCAGCTCGACTCCGTCAAGACCGCCGCTGTCTTCGCTTATACCGAAGAGACGGTCAAAAATGACGCTACCGGCACTCCCGACGTTAATGTCACGCAGATCGATTTCACATCTGGTGCCACAACTGCTACGGTTCACACGGCGGCAAACGCTGGTGGAACTTCCGTCGATATCAGTGCCTACTGTGGTACTGTCACTTTGAAGACTGCTGGCAGTGCGACGTGGACGGCTGCAACTGCTTCCGCTAATGCAAAGTGGACGCTGAACCCGGCGACCTAACCCTTTTCCCCGCATCATTCCCAGGCAATTTATATCGTCTCGTCCTCCCGTCCGGTATCCCTATCACCCGGACGGGCGGGGGAGACCCCTGAGCGAAAAGGAGAGATTCCCCCATGACCTGTCTTTTGCTGCTGCTCTGGACGGCGCTGGGTCTGTGCGTCGGCAGCTTCTGCAACGTGCTGATCTTCCGCCTGCCGCGCGGGGAGGAGTTTGTGAAAACGCCGTCCCACTGCATGGCCTGCGGCCACCGTCTGCACTGGTATGAGCTGCTGCCGGTCGTGAGCTACCTTGCGCAGGGGGGGAAGTGCCGCGCCTGCGGCGCAAGGCTCTCCGCCCAGTACCCCGTGGTGGAGGCGCTCAGCGGCGGCGCGTGGCTGCTGGCGGCGTGGCTGTATCAGGGCGAGCCGCTGCGCGCGGTGCTGTATTCGCTGCTTTTTTCCCTGCTGACGGTCGTGGCGCTCATCGACTGGCGCACCTTCGAGATCCCCAACGGGCTGAACCTTGCGATCTTCCTGCTGGGCGCGGTGCAGCTTGCCGCGGATGTATCTCACTGGAAAACCTATCTCATCGGGATGTTCTCGGTGAGCCTCTTTTTCCTCCTGCTGTGGTTCGTGACGAAGGGCAATGGCCTTGGCATGGGGGACGTCAAGCTGATGGCAGGGGCGGGACTGCTGCTGGGCTGGCAGCGCATCCTGCTTGCGATGATCCTCGGCAGCGTTTCCGGTGCGATCATCCACTCGGTCCGCATGAAACGCGGCGCGCCCCGCAAGCTGGCGTTCGGGCCGTATCTTGCCGCCGGGATCTGGGTCGCGGCGCTGTGGGGCGACCGGCTCATCGCGGCCTACCTCGGTCTTTTTGGGCTGTAACACGGGAGAGAAAAGGGCAGGCGCGGACCTGCCCGCGAGAGAAAAACAAGAGCCTGTGGGAGGGGCAGAACCGTTCTTCGGGACGGCTGTGCCATTCCCACAGTCCGGGAGGGAACACTTATGAGCAAGCAAAAGCTGAGCGGCAGGGCGCTGGTGGTGCAGATCACCGAGCGGGAGATCCGCATCGCCCAGATGACGCTGGGCAGCGACGCCATTTCCGAGCAGGTCATCCTGCCCACGCCGCCGAACGCGGTCGAGGACGGTCAGCTCGTGGGGCTGGACGCCCTGCGGGACGCAATGGAGCCGGTTCTGCGGCAGGGGCTGTTCCGCCGCTGCCGTAAGGTGGTCTTTTCGCTCTGCTCCACGCAGGTCATCAGCGAGAGCGTCACCGTCCCCGCGGTGAAGAAGCAGCAGCGCCTCGGCCAGATGCTGCTGGCGAACATGGACGAGTATTTCCCCATCGACCCGGGCGAGTATCAGCTTTCGTGGGAGAGCGTGGGCGTTGAGGCGCGCGAGGACGCGCGTCATCTGCGCGTGCAGCTCTGGGCGGTGCCGCGCGCGATGCTCCACCGCTATTACGCCCTTGCCAACAGCATGGGGCTGAGCGTTGCCGCCGTCGATTTCTGCGGTCACAGCCACGCCACCGCCGTGGACGCGGACTTTGCCCTGCCAAAGCACGCGAAGTCCTCCGCGGATACGGACGACGGCGTCTGCCTCTATATCAACGCCGAGAGCGAGCTGTTGCTGCTGACCTTCGTCCACAACGGGCAGGTGAAGCTGCAGCGCCTGCTGCAGCGGGGCTATTCCCAGCAGGACGACCTCAATGAGGCGGGCATCGTGCTCGACTACTTCTCCGCCATGCCCGGCCGCGCCCGCCTGACGAGCGCCGTGCTTTCCGGCGGTCAGGCGAAGGAGGCGGGGCTTGCCCCGGCGCTCGCGTCGCTGCTGAATGTCCCCGTCGAAATGGCGGAGACCGACTACGGCGCGCAGTGGCTGCTCTGTCAGGGCGCGGCGCTCACCGCCCTTGACTTCGGCGACCCGGAGCTGAACCACATCACCGGCGCGCGCGCACCCATCAACCGCGCGTGGCAGTACGGTCTTGTGTTCCTTGGCGGCGCGGCGCTGACGGCGTCCGTACTGCTGCTGCTGACCTCCAAGCGGTCGTGGAGCACGGAGCTGGACGGTCTGCGCGCACAGCAGGACCGCCTGACGGCGCTTGCCCAGCAGAACGCGGGCTGCGCGGAGAACTACCACAACTATTCGAGTATGTACGACGCTTACAGCGCCGACTGGGACACCGTATTCGACTCCGTTCGGACATATAACGACAACCTTGAACTGGTGCTGGGCGAGCTGGAGGCAAAGCTCCCCAAGAAGTCAACGGTGACCGCTCTGAGCACGACCGAGTTGTGTCTTGCGGCGCAGGTCGCCTTCCAGAGCAAGGAGGACGCCGCTTATTTCCTCGTGGCGCTGCGCGACGTGCCCTTCATGACCCTCAACACCGTTTCCAGCCTGACCATCGGCCCGCGGGAAGCCTACTCCCCGGACAAAATGATCGCTGCGCTGTACGAGGAAGCGGGGAAGGAGTCCCCCGTGCCGGGCACGGAGGAAAGCGCAGCGGATAGTACCGAGGAAAGCAGTACGGAAGAACCTCCCACCGAGGGCGGCTATTCCCTCGATGAGCTGTTCCCCAACGCGTCAAACGGCATCACCGGCAAAATGATCAAGGACGTGCTCCCGCTGCTGCGTGCCGCGGGAGTTGACGAGGCGACCATCCAGAAGATCGAAAGCTACGCCGACATGATGGAGAAGGTCGGCATGACCATTTCCCCCGATAACCTTGATTTCCTGCAAGGTCTGCTCCCCGGAGGCGGCGGCAGTGGAGGCGGCACCGGCGGCACGCCGAGCAATCCCAACCCGCCCGTCACTCCGAGCAACCCCGGCACGACGACGCCGAGCACGCCGAGCACCCCCAGCGTTCCGAGCCGTCCCGGCAATTCCGGCACGCCGGTCACGCCTACCACGCCCAGCAGCGGCAGTACGTCCTCTGCTTCTGGCATTGAGTCTGTCGATATTGCAACGCTGCGTCTCAGCCTGCAATACCTGAACTCCAACCAGCTGGACGCTCTGCAAGCCGTCTACGGGCCGGTGCAGGAAAAGACCTTCTCGCTGGATGACTTGCGCAAGCGCTCCAATACCACCCAGGAGACGAACGCGATCCGGTCCCTGCTGCAAAACGATCCTGCCGCCATGTATCAGTTTTTCCTGCTGATGCGCGAGGATATCGCCCGTGAGGAAAAGGACCAGATCCTGTACGACAAGATCTTTGACGACATTTGGAAAAACGCCGATCAGCACCGCATGTTCTATGAGAGCGACGATGTGATGCTGAACAAATATCTGCCGAACCTGCTGAATATCCTGACCGACAACAAGACGAATGTCAACGCAACGATCGCGCTCATTCGGCAGAATCAGACGCTGAGTGGCAAGCTTGCGCTCCATCTTGCCAAGGAAATGGGCGAGCTCCGCTCGGTCAACACCGCGCTCGACCTTGCGATGCTCCAAAAGGAGATCAACAGCGGCGCAGCGTTCCAGCGGGATGCCGCCACTGTGGCCGCGGTCAACGCGCTGCTGCGGAAGAATCAGCAGACCTCCGGTACATCCGGCACCTCCGGCAGCACGGGCATGGATGAAAACGATCTGCTGATGTGGATCCTGATGAATCAACTCAAAAATCAAACCGGCGGCTCAGGCATCCCGGATATCTTCAACACCGGCGCTTCTCAGACGCAGAAGCCTGCCGACAACCGCTATTACCTGACGGTCGTGCTGACCTATGACGAGTCCTTGATCCAGGCGGAGCAGACGCGCAAGGGTCTGGATCGCGACGCCAAGGTTGAGAAAGTGGAGGTGGGCCAGTGAAAGTGATCGGTAGAAACTGGAAGGCTGTCCTGTCAGTCCTGCTCTTGTTGGTCGCCGTTCTGGTGTATGTTCTGGGCTACCGCCCCCGCAGTGAAGCTTACGTCATGGAGCGGGATCAGTTAAATGCTCAGATCACCGCGCTGCAAACCACCATCGTCGAAAACGAGATGTACAAGGGCGTGCAGGATCAGCTTGAGCCGGCAGAGGCCGCGATCGAGGAAAGCCGCGCTGCGCTTTATGAGAACTTCCCCGCGGATATGAAGGAAGAAGATCAGATCCTCTACCTGCTGTATCTGGAAAAAACGCTGGGGACCGGCAGTAAGGAGCTGGGCTACACCCAGAAACTGCACGATATTTTCCTTCAGCGCTTCGGGAGCGGCGGCGACATCGAGTTTTCTTTCGGTGAGATCACGCCGATGCAGACCTTGAGCGATGGCGCACTCCTTGAGGGCTTGAACCTGACGGTGTACTATCACGCCTCCTATCAGGAGTTCAAGAACATGGTGCACGCGCTGGCAACGGATGAGCGCATCACCTCCATCCGGTATGCCACCTTCAACTACGACAGCGAAAAGAAGCTGCTGGACGGGCAGATGACCCTGACGCTGTATCTGATGCCGTCCGCTCAGAACACCTATGAGGAACCGGGCGTAACGCCGCCCGCGACCGGTAAGACAGACATTTTCAACTGACCCATTGGGAGAGACAAGGCATGAAAAAGATCGGGAAAGAGAGAACAGCGGGCTTTTCGCTGCTGGAGGTCGTCGTGGCGATCGCCATCATCGGCCTGATCTCCGCGCCCATCTGTTCCAGCCTGATTCTGGCAGGACGGATCAACGCCCACAGCCAGGCCGTAATGGAAGCCCATCTGAACGTCCGTACCGCCGTGGAGACCCTGATGCAGGACGGCGTCACGGAGGCAAGTCCCGTTTACCGCGAAAGAGATTTCTCCGATGTGACGATCGAAACGAAGAAAGACCACGACAGCGACCCCTATTATCATGTCACGGTGTCGGATAAGCCCACGAAGCTCGTTACGGTGAAAACGTATGTCCGCGCGGTGCCGGAAGGCGGTGGCACATGAAGAAGCTCTGGAAAGACAACGGCGGTTACGCGCTGGCGTATGTGCTCATCGTCGTTCTGGTGCTGTGCGCCGTCGCCGTGTCTGTCTGCACCGCGGCGCTGAAAAATTATCAGGCGCAGGAGCGCTCCATCCGCCAGACGCAGCAGCTCTATCAGGCGGAGGGCGAGATCGAAAAATTCGTGGCACTGGCAGAGGACGTACATCTTTTGGAGGTTTCCGCTGAGCATGACACGAAAGAGGCGGCAGAGGAAGAGGCAAAGGAAAAATACCTTGCACACCTTAGCGCTGTGAAGGAAAAAGTCAGTAGATGTTCCTTTGAACTCGATACCGCCAAGACCGGCAGCGAGTGCTGCATCTTTACCCTTACCTGCGAAAACGATGCCGTTCGCATCAAGACAAAGCTCAAAATGAAACTCGAATACGAAGTGAAAGAAATCGAGAAACAGGAAAAACTGCCCGACGGAACCAAAAAAATAACGTACACCGCCAAGGTCAGCAAGGCCACGCACCACTACATCACCTACACCATCACCCACTTGACAGCGGAAGGGGAGACGAGCGAATGAAACGAAACAACAGCGGCTTTACCATGGTCGAGCTGCTGGTGACCGTCGCTGTCAGCTCCATCGTGCTGGCAGCCGCAGCGTCGCTGATGCTGCTCGGACTCCGGGTACATCAAACGACGCAGAAGGAGGCGGGCGAGCAGCAGACGGTGCGCATCGTGCTCTCCGCGCTGGAGGATCTCTCCGCCAGCGGCAAGATCTACCGCGTGGAGCCGCTCTCCGACGGCTGGCAGCTACAGGGAAAGACTGCCGACGGCACTCCCGGCGCGGTGCTGCTGCGCTACAACAGCGGTAAGCTCCGCAGCGGCGCGAGCGGCGATCAGGTGCTGCTCGACAACCTGCGCGGCGCGCGGGTCGATCTGGACGGCAGCCTCGTGACCTTCACCTTCGCGACCGCGGCGCACAGCTACAGCACCTCCGTCTTCTGCCGCACCGGGATCGAGGGCGACAGCGTCGGCAAAGAAGAGGCGAAGGAAAAGCTGGATGAGCTGAAAAAGCCCAATTTGACCGATGCGGAAAAGAAAGCGCGTTACGCGTTTTTAAAGACGCTTGCGGACCAGTATGACAGCAGGGGAAATATCCTCAAGGGGGATACGAGCCGATACAAATACTTCTCCGAATGGTACATCGGCGACTACGCGAAAAACCCCGGCTGGAACCAATACACCCCCTGGTGCGGCTGTTTCCTCTCGTGGGCAGCGGCGCAGCAGCCCGATAATACCTTCATCGGCGATCCGCCCAGCTTCGCAGACGTGGACAAAGGCATGGCGGATTTCCAGGAAAGCGGCAAGTGGCGCAACCCCAATGACGCCAACAATATGCCCATCCCCGGCGACTATGTCTTTTTCGATTGGGACGGGAAAAGCGACCCCGACCACGTCGGCGCGGTGCTGTGCGTGGAAGGGAATTTCCTTTACACCATCGAGGGCAACAGCGGCGGCAGGGTCGCCGTCCAGCGCTACGATCTGAACGATAAGCGCATCGTGGGCTACGGCGTGCTGAACTGGAAGACAGGAGAGGAAACCACAGAGTAATCATCTGTTCATATAATTCTCAAAAAGAAAACAAATATATTGAGGAGGATACAACATGAAAAAGCAAGTGAGGAACAAGCTGCGCGGCAGCGCAGGCTTTACGCTGGTAGAGCTTATTGTGGTCATCGCGATCATCGGCATTTTAGCCGGCATCGGCACGGTGGGCTACGGCGGCTACATTAAGCGCACCAACGAGGGTCTGGACGAGACGCTGTATAAGAACATCCTGTACGCCGGCGAGATTGGCAAGTATCAGAACCCCGGCGTAACGGGCCGCGTGATCGTCACTAAGGAAGGCGCGGAGGTCAAGGCTGTCGGCGCTTCCGGCAACCCGGATGTCGTTAAAGAGTGGATGAAAAACGCCTTCGGCGACGGCTGGGAAAATACGGTGAAGTACCGCACGGATAAGTACGCAAACGGCACTTACAGAACCATCGCCCTGCCCGCTCAGTCGGTCGAGCTGGATGCGGATCAGCAGGCAAATCTCAATAAACTCACGCAGTCCAATCTGAACGGTCACGAAGTGGAATTGGCAAATACCTGCAACAACCTTTCCCAGATGTTTACCGAATGGCTTAAAGAAAAGGGCGACGATCCGCTCAGTGTCTTGGCGTCTTATATAGGTGAATCGGATTCTCCGGAAGTCAAAGAATTCTATGACTTCCTGAAAGCGACGTCAGGGAAAGAAGACCTCAATAAACTCAACAACACGGAACTCGCCAATGCCACCGTTCTTTATGTCGCCAATAAAGCGAAAGGCATGACAGCGGCAGAAGTTATGGAGACACTCAAAAACCCCGGTAAATGGGATGAAGAAACGGAAAATCCGGATATTGCTGGTATGAACAGATTTGGTCAACTCCCCTATGCTGCCTTGATGTACGGAACCATGACCGGTTACGCACAGTCTAATTACGCCAGTAAACCATTCAAGGAAAAAATGGAAAATCCCCCCAAGGGTATTCAGGATGTTCTCAATCTGGTAAAAGAGATGAATAAGGATGAAAAATATAAGGATTATTTGAAGGCAAATGAAAAGGGAATCATGGCAGATATGGATGGCTATCTCGGAGCGATGAAGATCATCAGCAACTACGATGTTAAATTCGACGTTTCCAACCCCAACGCATTTAACGACGACCAGACACTTGCCCTGCTGCAGGCAGTTCTGAATTCCAAGCAGTAAGGCAAAACCCGGAGAATTGAGAAAGAGAAAACAGGAGGACGACAAAATGATGAAACGGATCGGCAGGCGCTTGGTGTCGCTGCTCCTGACGTTTGTCACAGTACTGACGATGCTGCCGGCGATGACGCTGCCGGCACTGGCGGCCAGCGGAAACTTGACCGGCTTAACCGATCAAAACATCGGCTTGCGCTATGACGGAAGTAAAAACGTTGTTTGGAAGGTTGAGGACGAGACGATAACGGGTTCTGCTAAGAGCTATGATGGTTGGGTCGGATATACCACATACGAATCTAACCTGACCATCACCAACAACAGGAAAACATCGGCGACGTTGTTCTTTGACTACGACGTTGTGGTGAATGGGGGTACCATTAATGTGGGTGATCAGTTGTCGGTCACTAAGGGCGACACGTTCTCCACGGAGCTTGCGGCGGGCGGGAGCATCACGGTCTACATCAAGTCAGGTGAGAATACCGAAGGGACCAATATCACGATGTCCAAGATATTGCTGGTACACGTTGTAGATGCCACCGTGACCTTCCAGCCCGCAGAGAATGGCAGCTACACTGTGGACGAAAGGGCTATTAATGAGTCGTGGTCCAACACCCAAAGCTCCACGACCGCTTATCAGGTCGTGGCGACCCCGGCGAAGGGATATCAATTCCGCGATTGGTATAATGTGACGACGGGGAAGACCATATCTAAGAAAAGTAGCTGTGCATTGAATGTCGATGAGAATTGTGATATCACAGCAAGATTTGTTCCTGACAATACTGCAACCTTTGAGGCTGGAGATAAAACATTTATTGCCTTGGATGAGGCAATTGAGTACGCAAATACAAAAGCTATCAAAAAGATCACGGTGATCAAAGATGGCATACTCTTGCAGGGGGACTATACCATCCCCGCTGGAATGACACTGCTGATTCCCTATGATGCGGCGGGAACGGTGTCTAACGGGGAGCCGAAATTAACCAAAGAATATGCAACCCCTTCGACATTCCGAGAACTGACTATGACTGAAGGAAGTACCTTGACCGTAAATGGTGAGCTTGTTGTCGGAGGGGTCTTGTCGGCAAAAGGGCAGGGGGATGGATTTAATGGAACCCCTTCTGGACCGCACGGCGCGATCATTATGCCGGAAGGAAGCGCGATAATCGTCAATGGGAAGCTTTATGCCTATGGATATATCAGCGGACCGAAGGATTCCACCGGGAAATATACAAGTGGCTTTAATTGCGGCACTGTTACGGTAAATTCCGGTGGCGAGGTTCACGAAGCGTTTCAAATCAAAGACTTCCGTGGTGGATCAGCTACTACGACGCTGCTGGATAACAAAGAAAGAGTTTTTCTGTTTTCCCAATACTTTGTCCAGAACATTGAGGTACCGTTGACCATCTACAAAGGAGCGCACGATTATGCGTATAGTGGTGTGCAGGTGAGCTATGGTATAGGAACATATGTAGCAAAGACCGGAAAAGTCTCGTTTATCGGAAATGGGGGACTATTCAACGTAACAGATGGCTACATAACCAGAACCTATGTTGCAAAAGCACCGGAAGGCAGCGCATTGCTAAATGATCACGTGTATTATGATGTTCATGGCAGCATAGTGATGAATAGCATAACTCTGAAAATTTCTGGTAAGTCGGTTAATGCGGCAAAGTATGACTTGCCAATTAACGGAAACCTCTCTTTGCGCCTCTTTGAAAACGAAAGCGGGGGAAGCAAAGCTGTTGTCAACACACCGCTTGCTTTTTTGCCGGGCTTTGAGCTCTATATAAGCAAAAATAGTGAGCTTACTGCAGCAGCGCCGATGTATGTATATGATGCTGCCGAGTGGAATAAGCAGTATGTCAATTCAACTAATTACAACAAGGGCAACCCGGTTCTCACATACACAAAAGCATCTAAGGGAACCACCCCGAAACAGGTGCCGTCGGCTCAGATCGATGTCAATGGTACGCTAACGACCTCCACCGGCGGCGTTTATACAACTGCGAGCGGCGCGAACATCTGCTCCAGCGAGGGGACCGGCAGGTTTATCCAGACGGGTGCGCCTGGTACCGGTAGTAACACCTACCAGTGCACGCAAGCAAACAAGGACATTACATACGTCAGCATCCCCATCACCCCCGCCAAGCTGAAAAACGCCGACGGCAAATACACCGAAACCAAGGATGCCGTGGCTAACGATACCTTTATCTACTGCAAATGCCAGGATTGCGGCAACGGCACATGGGTGAAGGATGTCGCGGCGATCATCAACAACGGCACGCAGGGGGACACCTATTCCACCCTGGAAGCCGCGGTCAACGCGTACTCGCCGGACAGCAACACCGCTCCGACGAACTATATCAAGCTGCTGCACAACACCACCGAGAAACCTATCAGCGTCAACAACAAGAGTCTCCGCCTCGACCTGAACGGCCGCACGGTGACAGGCGATATCTCGGTAACGAGCGGCTATAAGCTTTACGGCATGGACAACTCGAGCAAGGAGTATATCGCCCCGAGCGGCAAGATCGTCGGCACGGTGACGGGCACGGTAGCCCCGACCTACCAGACGCCGCCGACGGTGGATGGGGAATACGATCGCTATGTTGCCATTCAGGGGAAGGAAGCAGATAATGAAACCGCAAATCTGTCCTTCCACCGCTTCAACATCTCCGTCACCGGCTACCGCTTTGAGCTGGCCACCGGCGACACGCCGCAGTGCGCGCTTTTCTTCATCGGCAAGTTCCAGGGCGACAAAGCCGCAAAGGATTACCTAAAGTCTCTGGGCTTTACCCTGACGGATATCGATGGCAAGACCACCAATCCCCGCTATGAAATACCTGCCGATACGGACATTCCCCCTATGCCCACTGGGGGAGGGGCGAGCGATAGCGAAGTCGTTCTCAGTGATGACGGCGCCTATTTCTTCGAGGCATACCTGATGCGTGATATCAATAAGAAAGACTCTGCTACCTATCAGACGCCGTTCACTGCCACTGCGCAGGCAATGTTCAAAAATAACGGAACGCAGGATAGCGAACCGAAACAGTGGAGCTTCGAGGACGCTTGGAAGAACCCCGGTGAACTCGATACTGCGCAGCAGAAGATCCTCGAAAACTTCCTGAAAGAGCTGGGCATCAATCAGTAAACGGAGTGAATCAGCATGACGAAAACTATTAAAAAACCTTATATCGCTCCGGCTGCCGAACTGATCCTGCTTGCGCCGCTGGAAGCACTGGCTGCTCCAAGTTTGACGCAGGATGACAACATTGCCCTGAATAAGTGGGGCTACAAGGGCATCGTTAAGAACGCCAGCGTCACAGGAAGCAATCGCACCTACTGGCACGAGGATGGAAAGATCTCCAAAAAGTAATGCGTTACCGAATCGCCGACCTGATCGTAGAAATGTCCCCCAAGGGACGCACGGCTGCCCAGGCGGAGGTCTATCGGACCTCCGCCCGCGGCGGCGCGGCGGATATCACCATCCGCGTGGGCGGCGCGCAGGCGCTGTCGCTCTGTCCCGAGCTGGAAACGGAGGACCTTGCGGAGTACATCGCCACAGGCGACTGCTTTGCCGTGGGGCTTCTGTCCCACGAGGGGATGATGCTTCACGCCTCGGCGGTGGAATATGGCGGACAGGCCGTGTGCTTTTCCGCGCCGCCGGGCACGGGGAAATCCACCCACACGGAAAAATGGGTGCGCCTGTTCGGTGCGTCCATTCTGAATGACGACAAGCCTGCCCTGCGCCGCGAAAGCGGCGTGTGGCAGGTCTATGGCACGCCATGGTGCGGCAAGGAGGCGCTGCATCAGAACCGCAGCGCGCCCCTGCACGCGATCTGCTTCCTCTTTCAGGGGGAGGAAAACGCTTTACAGCCGCTCGCTCCGGCGGAGGCTTTACCTCTGCTGCTGAGTCAGACCCCCTTCCGTCTGCATCGGGAGGACATGGATCGGCTGCTTGCCGCGGCAGACCGTCTCCTGCGGGAGACGAACGTGTTCCGGCTGATTTGCCGGAATGACGACAGCGCCGCCTATTTTGTCCGGGAGAAACTGTTCCCGGATCAAGCCAAACCCATCGATTGACAGGAGGCAGTACGCAAACACCGTGCTGCCCGCTGCCAGTGGACGGAAGCGGCACAAAGAGTACCGACTGATATGCGGCTTTTTGTGCCGCCTTTAGACTATTCAGGCGGTCTCTCGCCAAAAGGGGCGGAAAGCCCCGCTCAAGATCTGTCCAAACGCAGACAGAAAGGGAAATACAACCATGAACGAATCCAACATCAACCGATCCAGCGACATTTTGGAGATCGACCTTTGGAAGCTGCTGCTGCTTTACCTCAGGCGGTGGCGGCTGATCCTGCTGTGCGCACTTGCCGCCGCGGGGATCGCGCTGATCTACACCGCCAATTTCATCACGCCGCTGTATCGTGCCAACGTCACCATTTACGTCAACAATATAAAGGCAAATCAGCAGGTGGACTATATCAGTGCGGCCAACCTTGCGACCTCCCAGCAGCTCGTCAACACCTATGTCAACATCATCCGCAGCGATACCGTGCTGGAAAAGGTGGTAAAGAACGCGAGGCTCGATTACTCGGCAGCGGAGATCCGCGGCATGATGACGACGGCGCAGGTGGATGAGACCGAGCTGTTCTCGGTATACATCTCCCACCCCGATCCGGAGATGGCGGCAAAGATCGCCAATGCGGTGGCGACCGTCGCCCCCGGCGAGATCGAGGAATTCGTCGAAGGCAGCTCCACCAAGATCATCGACCATGCCAAGGTGCCCACGAGCCGCTACACCCCAAGCTATCAGAAAAATACCCTTTTGGGCTGCGCGGTGGGTCTGCTTCTCGCGGTCGTCTATGTGACGCTGCTGTATCTGATGGACGTTCGCATCAAGAACGAGGAAGACCTGACGCAGCTTTTCGATCTTCCCATGCTGGGGCAGATCCCCTCTTTCGCGGAGAATGAGCGGAAAAAGGCGGGGCTCAGCGCACAAAAAGCCGAGGAACACGGCGGAGAGAGGTAAGGCGACATGAAAAAGAAGCATTTTTCCCTTCTGCGGAGAGCCCGGCGTCACGACGCGCCGGATACTGCCGCGATCATGGAAGTAGAGCGGAAAAACATCCTCTCGGAAAAGAGCGATTTTTTCATCCGTGAGTCCTATAAGACCCTGCGGACCAACGTGACTTTTTCCCTGGCGGACGAGACGGCGTGCAAGGTCCTGATCGTGACCTCCGCCATGCAATCCGAAGGAAAGAGCATCACCGCACTCAACCTTGCCATCTCCTATGCGGAGATGAAGCAGCGCGTCCTTCTGATCGACTGTGACCTGCGCCGTCCCAAGCTGGCGCGTCTGCTGTCCGCGAAGGAAAAGGTAGGACTGAGCAACCTGCTTATCCAGCCGGAGCTGCTTGGAAAGGCCATCCATGATTCCGGCATTGAGGATCTTGACGTCATTTTTGCCGGCGACGTGCCGCCCAACCCGTCGGAACTGCTCGGTTCTTCCCGCATGAAAGCGCTGCTTGACAGCTTGCAGGAGAATTACGATTACATCATCCTTGATACCTCGCCGGTCAACCTTGTGACGGACGCCTGCGTTCTGGTGCCTGAGAGCAGCGGCGTGCTGTTCGTGGTACGTGCAGGTCTTTCCGAGCGCGGGAGCGTCCTGCGCGCGGTGGAGCAGCTGGAACGCTCCCATGCCAAGATCCTCGGCTTTGTTCTCAACGAGGTGACGAGGGAGAGCGGATACTACGGATATCGGAAATACGGCTATCGACGCCACCGCTACGGTTACGGCTACGGCTATGGGCACGGCTACGGTTACGGATACGGACAGGAGAAGCCGGACAGCGGGGAACGGAGCATCCCATGACCGATCTTCACACCCATATTCTGCCCCGCATGGACGACGGCGCGCCGGACACGGCAGCCAGTCTTGCAATGCTCCGCATGGAGGCAGCGCAGGGCGTTACGGGTGTAGCGCTCACCCCCCATTTTCATCGGGACAGGGAGAGCATAGAGCAGTTTCTCGCGCGTCGTCAAGCCGCTTGGGAGCATCTTTCCGCAGCGATGGAGAAAACCGCCGAACCTTTTCCTGACCTTGTGTTGGGTGCAGAGGTGGCATGGATGCCAAATATGAACCATTGGGACGATCTTGAGGCACTGTGTCTCGGTTCGAGCCATTATTTGCTGCTGGAACTGCCCTTCACCCCATGGAGCGGCAGCATGATCGATCAGCTTTACTCGCTGACGGCGCAGAGCGGCGTCACGCCGGTGCTGGCGCATCTGGAGCGGTATCTGGGGCGGCAGAAGAAAGAGCACATACAGGAATTGTATCGCCTGAACGTCCCCATCCAGCTCAGTGCCGGATGCCTGCTGCATCCCATGGAGCGGTGGAAACTCCTTCGGCTGCTGAGGGAGGGGCAATCCTTTTTCCTTGCATCCGACTGTCACGGCACACAGCGGCGCACACCCGATCTGGGCCCTGCCGCTGCCGTTGCCAAAAAGCGTCTGACAGGGGATGCGCTGGAAGCGCTCCTTTGCCGCAGCGACGCGATCTTCACCGCAGCGCGCGCAGAACAGGAGAGGGAATATGCGAAGAAATGAGAATTTCATCCTGCGCCGGGTCGCAGATATGTCGGTCATCGTCCCCCTGGGGGCGGCTGCCGAAGCGTTTCCGGGAATGATCTCCGTAAACGAGACCGGCGCATTTTTATGGGACCTTTTGGAACAGGAACAGACGCTCCAAAGCCTTGGAGACGCCTTATGCGCCGTGTATTCGGTCGAACGGGAGCAGGCGGAGGCAGACGCAGCCGCCTTTCTTGACAAGCTGAGACCCGTCGGCGCGGTGGACGGTCTGTAAGATGCAGGTCCGGCAGATCCCCATGGCGCAGCTGCGCGAGCTGATCGATGAGCAGCTTGCGCACGGAGAAGCGCTCCTTCCGGTGACGGGAAACAGTATGTGGCCGCTTCTTGCCGATGGGCGGGACATGGTGCGCCTTGCGCGGCTCGACCGCCGCGTGCAACCAGGCGATATCGCCCTCTATCAGAAGGCGGACGGCAGCTATATCCTGCACCGGGTCATCCGCCTGTGTGCGCCAGAGACCTGCATTTGCTGCGGCGACGCTCAGTGGGAAGGGGAGCAGGTCGATGAGGCGCAGATCATTGCGTACGTCACCGCCTTTCGCCGCAAGGGACGCTGGCGGGAAACCGCCCTGTCCCGACCCTATCGGCTTTATGAACACTTCTGGGTCCATACCTTTCCCGCCCGTCGCCCCTTGCTGAGGCTGCTGCGATTCCTTCAGCGGGCACGGAGGGGACTGATACGCGGGAGAAGATGAGATGAGTCAGTCGAAGAAAAAGGCGGCGGGCGCGTACAAAGCGCCGCTCACGCTGCTGTATGCAGGCATCGCCGCGCAGGCGTTCGGCATCGCGGCGCTTGCCCTGGTGAGCCGCCGGGTGCTGGACGAGGGCGGCAGTCCGTGGGGCTGGGTGCTGTTGTTTCTGGCGCTGGCTCTCCCGCTGCTCGACGGCGGGCTTGACCTGCTTTCCGGCAGGACGGTCGACCGCGCGGCGGTATCGCTGCGGCGCGACACGCTTGATACGCTTTTGAGCAAGGATGCGGAGGCATACAGCCGATACCACAGCGGGCAGGTCTTCAGCCGCCTGACGCAGGACGCTTACACCGTCTGCGAATGGCGGATCGTCGGCCGCCCCCAGGTGGCGGGGCAGCTCATCCGACTGCTTTGCGCCGCATCCGCGCTGTTTTTCGTCAATATCCCCCTTGCCCTTGCGGTCGTAGGCGCGGGCGCGCTGGCGATCGCCGGCGGGCGGCTGCTGCGAAAGTATCTGACGCGGCGGCATCTGCGCGTGCGTCAGGCGGAGGAAGGTCTGACGGGCTGCACGCAGGAGATCCTGGAGCATACGGAGCTTCTGCGCAGCATGACGGCGGGGGAGGAGGCTGTCCGCCGCTTTGAAGGACGGCAGAAGGAGTGGCTGCGCGAGCGCAAGCGCCTGCGCGTCTTCTCAACGGGGGTCGGAACCGGGTTTTCCGCCGTATTGCAGCTTGGATACGCCGTTCTTCTTGTCTGGGGCGGCATCGCCATTCGGGAAGGAAGGCTCTCCTTCGGCGACCTTGCGGCGCTCTTACAGCTCCTCGCGATGTTCCAAAGCCCGCTCACGGGCTTGTCGGGCGTTCAGTCCCGGCTGGCAGCCGTCCGCGCGGCGGAGGCGCGGCTGGATGAGCTGTATTCCCTGCCTGAAGAAGCTCCTGGACAGCCTGCGCGGGAGGACGACGTCTTTCGCGCCATCGTATTTGAAAATGTCACCTTTTCCTATGAGGGCGAGGAACAGCCCGTCCTGCGGAACTTTTCCGCGCGGCTGCCGCTCGATCGCTGGACCTGCCTCACGGGAATATCCGGGAGCGGAAAAAGCACGCTTTTCCGCCTTATTCTGGGGCTGTACCACCCGCAGCAGGGCCGGGTATACCTTGAAACCGAGCGGGGGGAGCTCCCTTGCTCCGCTGCCGTGCGGGGACTGTTCGGCTATGTCCCACAGACGCCCTGGCTCTTTTCCGGCAGCATTCGCGAAAATCTGCTGCTGGCAAAGCCCGAGGCGGATGACGCAGCCCTTTGGGAGGTGTTGGAGCGAGCGCAATGCGGCTTTGTCCGCGACCTGCCCGACCGCCTTGAAACCGTCCTGAGCGAAGAGGGGGGCGGTCTGTCGGCGGGACAGCGCCAGCGCCTTGCCATCGCCCGCGCGATGCTTTCCGCCCCGCGCTTTTTGCTGCTTGACGAGATCACCTCGGCGCTGGACGAGGATACGGAGGCACGGCTGCTGACAGAGCTGACGGGCGCGTATCCGGCGGCGGTATTCGCCACCCATCACAGCGCCCTGCCGGGCAGGCTGCACAGCGAGACGCTGCATCTTGAGGGCATTGTCTGAAAAAGTAGAAACGTGATTCTTACAACTTATTATACAATGGAGGATGAAGATGAACATGAAACGGAACATTGCGAGAACGCTGGCACTGATGCTGGTGCTGTGCACGCTGCTGTCGCAGACCGCGCTGGCAGCCACGACCTATTATGTCGACGTGACCATCACCGGTCCCGATGCCGACGGCGTGGAGCGGACGCTCAGCGCCTCCTCCAGCCGGTATGGCACGATGAGCACGCCCCTTGCATCGGAGCTTGCCTCCGTCGTCGACAGCAAATACGGCGAATTGGAGAGCATTTTCGCCGGAACCGGCCTCAGAACCATCGTGGACACGGGCGCCGAGGCGTTCCGGCAGGGCGAGAGCGCGTGGAATGCGTACGTTGAGAAGTATTATGACAGCGTGGACAGCGCCTTCAAGGATACGCTCAAGAGCCTTTCCTCCACCTTCGCGAACCTCACGGTCGACCGCGTCAACCGCGTGACCTATCGGGACAACGGCCGTCTCTATACCGTGACCGTGACGCTCAAGGCCTACACCACCGGCTCGGACAGCGGCGTGAATCCGCCCGTCGTGCCCACGCCCGACGGTCACAAGGTCGTTATGGAGCCTGTGCCGAACAACACGCTGCGCGCGGACAAGAATACCCTGCCCAAGGGTGAGACCGCCGTCATCCGGGACAGCGCCGCGTCGAACGGCTATGTCCTCTCCGATCTGGCGGTCAAGGATGTGAGCGGCAACGACATTCCCGTGCGCAGGCAGTCTGACGGCGTCTACGCCTTCACCATGCCCGAAAGCAGCGTGTCCGTTCGCGCCATGATGGTCGCCGACCCCGATATGACCGGCATCTCCAAGCAGCTGAACACCGATCAGAATATCTCCTATATGCAGGGCATGGCGGACGGCAGGTTCTATCCCGCAAGCTCCGTTACCCGCGGACAGGTGGCGCAGATCTTCTACCGCCTGCTGAAGGAGCAGAAGGTTTCCTCCAAATCCACCTTTACGGACGTCCCCGACACGCTCTGGTGCGCCGAGGCGGTGAATGCCCTTGCCTCTCTTGGCATCGTGGAGGGCATCGGCAACGGCAAGTTTGCCCCGAATCAGTCCATCACCCGCGCCGAGTTTGTCACCATCTGCGCCCGCTTCACCCAGGTCTCCGCGAGCGGAGAGACCTTTACCGACGTGCCCGCCAGCCACTGGGCGTTTGACGCCATTTCTACGGCGGCGTCCTTCGGCTGGGTCAACGGCGTCGGCAACGGTCAGTTTGCCCCCAATCAGCACATCACCCGCGCGCAGGCAGCCGTTCTGCTGAACCGTCTGCTGGGCCGCTGCATGGCAGGTCAGTCTTACGAGAATGCCCGCCAGTACCCGGATGTCCCCCAGGCCCATTGGGCGTGGAAGAACATCTGCGAGGCGTCTGACGGCGTCGCCCTCCGCTGAGCGGAGAATTCAAAAGAGTACGGTAAAAGGCAGTGGAGGGACTGCCTTTTACCGCAGATCCATGGGGGCATAGTATGAAAACGATTCAAAAAAGCGTCCCCGTCCAGACGGTGCTCTTCCTCCTGATGGACGCCATTTTCATCATTGTGGCGGGCGGTCTTGCGCTGCTGGTGCGCTTCGACTTCGACTTTGAGCAGGTGCCTTCCGGATATCTTGAGCCGTGGTTTCGTGCTCTGCCCGTTCAGTTCCTGGTCACGGCGGCGGTCTTCTGGCCGCGCCGGATGTACCGCTATCTCTGGCGCTACGTCAGCGCCCATGATGTCGCCGAGATGGTGATATCCGTCGTCCTCGCCTATTGCGCGTTCCATGTGCCAGCGGCGCTTTTCGGCTATCACCAGCCGAGGAGCGTGCTCTTCATGGAGCTTTTGTTCCAGCTGTTCCTGCTGGTGGGCGGGCGCTGCACCTTCCGCTTTCTGCGGATGTTCGCAAGCTCCGCCCGTCAGGCAAGGCAGGAGGAGGGCGAGCGCGTCATGCTCATCGGCGCGGGCGAGGCGGGGCGAATGCTCCTGCGGGAGATCTCCGTCACGCCGCAGCTAAAAAGCCATGTCTGCTGCATCATCGACGACGACAAGAGCAAGCAGGGCAAGTACATCGGGAACGTGCCCATCGTCGGCGGGCGGGAGAAGATCCCCGAGATGGTCAAAAAGGAGCGGATCACACAGATCGTCCTTGCCATTCCCGCAGCGTCTGCCAAGGATAAGAAAGAGATCCTGAACATCTGCCAGAAAACGGGCTGCCGTATGCGGAGCCTGCCGGGGATCTACCAGTTGGTGAACGGCGAGGTGAGTATGGCGGCGGTCAAGGATGTGCAGGTGGAGGATCTGCTCGGCAGAGAGCCGGTCAAGCTGGACACGGCGATCCTGACGGATTTCTTGCAGGGTCAGACCGTTCTGGTGACCGGCGGCGGCGGTTCCATCGGCAGCGAGCTTTGCCGTCAGATCGCCAAATATCAGCCCAAGCAGCTCATCATTCTGGATATTTACGAGAACAACGCTTATGATATCCAGCAGGAGCTGCGGCGTGTATGGGGCGATCGGCTGAACCTGCGGGTGGAGATCGCCTCCGTGCGAGATAAGGAAAAAGTTTACAGCCTGTTTCAGATGTATCGCCCTGACATCGTGCTCCATGCGGCGGCCCACAAGCATGTCCCGCTGATGGAGGAATGCCCAGAGGAGGCCATCAAGAATAACATTTTCGGCACCTATCATGTGGTGCGGGCGGCGGAGAAGTTCGGCGTCAAAAAGTTTGTCATGATCTCCACGGATAAGGCTGTGAATCCCACCAACTTCATGGGCGCGACCAAGCGCTTCTGCGAGATGATCCTGCAAAGCAGGACGGACAGCCCCACAGAATTCTGCGCGGTGCGGTTTGGCAATGTGCTCGGCTCCAATGGCTCTGTTGTGCCCCTTTTCAAAAAGCAGATCCAGGAGGGCGGCCCCGTCACCATTACGGATAGGCGCATCATCCGCTACTTTATGACCATTCCCGAGGCTGCCCAGCTGGTGCTCGAGGCGGGCGCCATGGCAAAGCGGAGCGAGATCTTCGTTCTGGACATGGGAGAGCCGGTGAAGATCCTGGAACTGGCGGAAAACCTCATCCGCCTGTCCGGACTGGAGCTGGATAAGGATATCACCATTCAGGAGATCGGCCTGCGCCCCGGTGAAAAGCTCTATGAGGAGCTGCTGATGCGCAGTGAAACGCTCTCCAAAACAAGCAATGAGAAGATCTTCATCGAACAGCAGCAGGACATTTCAAAGGACGTCATCATGGATGACCTGCTGCGGCTGGATGAAGCCGTCACCCGCGACATCCCGCCGCAGGAGCTGATCGCCATGCTGCGCGAGATGGTCCCGACCTATGCCTCCCCGGAGGAGGTCAACGGCCGGGCGGCCGCAGTCTCGTAAGCAGGCGGAAGGCTTGCAGGCGGGGAGGAAACACGCAAAAAAGCGGAGGAAACAGCTTGAAACGTCGAAAAACCATTCTTTGCACCGTTCTCGTGCTGCTGGCGGTATCGCTGGCAGGGCTTTTGTGGTGGCAGCGCGACAACTTAAAGGCAGTCCATGCCGCGACGCAGCATACATCGGCCGAGCTGGAGGAAAAGCTGGAGGAAAACCAGCAGATGATCCAAGAGGCGGTGCGCTCGGCGAGCGAGGTCACGGTGCGCGAGGTCACGGAGGAGGAGCGTCAGGCGCTGCGCGACGGCTCGATGACGCAGGAGCAGCTTATGGAGCGCCTGACGGGCAGCGGGGGAGGGGAACCCTCCCAACCCGATGCGGAGAGCGCTGTCCCGGCAAGCCGCCCGGAAAGCGGCGGCAAAACGGACGCTGCACCTGAGACGCCGGACGCGGCGGCCGCGGGCGAGAAGAGCGAAAAGAGCGCGGAAAGCAGCTATCAGAAGGAGCTGTCGGCGCTCATCGCCAAGGTCTACGTCCTGCGCGAGGAGTACACGCTGGCGCTCGATACGATGTATGCCGACGCCAAGGCGGAGTATCTGGCGCTCCCCGCGGAAAAGCGGACAACGACTCAGCTTGCGAAGATGGCAAAGGGCTATCTTTCCCGGGCGAACGCCCTGGAAAAGGAGTGCGACGGGAAGATGGATGAGGTCATCCGCGCCATGGAAACGCTCATCCGGGACAACAACGGCGATCTCACGCTTGTGGATACCGTGGTCTATACCTATGCCAACGAAAAGAGTCTGAAAAAGTCCTGGTATATGTCAAAGTTAGAGCAGAAGGGATTGCTTTGAGCAAAAAACGCGAAATCGGCAAGAAACAAACGGAAAAGAGAGGAACATGAGCCATGACGATATTGGTGACGGGCGGTACGGGTTTTATTGGGAGCCACACGGTGGTGGAGCTTCTGAGTGCCGGATATGACGTTGTCATTGCAGACAATCTGTGCAACTCCAAGGTCGAGGTGATCGACCGCATTGCGAAGATCACGAACAAGCGCCCCGCCTTCTACAAGTTAGACCTGCTGGACAGCGCCGCGCTTGAAAAGGTCTTCGCGGAAAACCGCATTGACGCCGTGATCCACTTTGCCGGCTTAAAATCCGTCGCGGAATCCGTTGCGGACCCCGGAAGATATCTCGACACGAACCTGACGTCCACCTTCCACCTGCTCAACGCAATGGAAAAGCATCAGGTGTACAAGCTGGTGTTCTCCTCCTCCGCCACGGTGTACGGTACGCCCGAGACCATGCCGAACCGCGAGAGCGACATTGTCGGCAAGGTCTGCTGCCCGTATGGGTTCAGCAAGTATCTCAACGAGCTGCTCCTGCATGATTTCGCGCGGCAGCGCGACAAGTTCCGCTTTGCCTCGCTGCGTTACTTCAACCCCGTCGGCGCACATCCCTCCGGGCTCATCGGCGAGGACTGCGGTCAGAAGGCCCCCAACAACCTTGCCCCCTACATCACCCGCACCCTGCTCGGGCAGTTCCCGTATCTGAGCGTTTACGGCGATCAATACGATACCGTGGACGGCACGGGCGTTCGTGATTACATCCATGTGGTCGATCTGGCGAAGGGACACATCGCCGCGCTGAACTATCTTGAAAAAACGGACCGCAAGTATGACGTTTTCAATCTGGGAACGGGCAAGGGGACGAGCGTGCTTCAACTGGTGTCCGCGTTTGAAGAGGCGTCGGGAAGGGAAGTGCCCTACCGCATCGTCGGCCCGCGGCCGGGCGACGTGCCCTTGAGCTTTGCCGCCGTTGAAAAGGCAAAGAACATCCTCGGTTGGACGGCGGAATACGACTATAAGGATTGCGCCAGAGACTCCTGGAACTGGCAGGTGCAAAATCCAAACGGCTACACAGAGGAGGGCTAAGCGTTCCGCGCGGCGATCTTCCCCGCATCCGAGCAAAAAATCCCCCGTGAGCGGTTCATTTGATCGCTCACGGGGGTCGTTTTTATCATGTGCCTGTCCGATGGGGGAGGGCGCTTCATTTCTGCGGGGCGAAGAGCAGGTCAAGGATCGGGGAAATGTTTCCGCTGTCCGCGCCGTCTTCGAGGATGCCGGCGGCGATTAAGCCCTCCTGATTCGCGCTGAGCGCCTGCATCGCGCTGATGTAGCCGTCCAGATCCTTGCTGATCTGCGCGTTTTCATCCAGCGGTTCCGTGCCGGTGATATAATTCATGAATTGTAGCGTCATGCCTTCCTCGTCCTGAGCAAACGCCCCAAACTGCCCAAGCGCGGCAAGGATATCAGGAATTTTTTCCGCACCTTCTTTTTCACCGGCAGCGGCGATCTGCTGATTGACATAGTCATAATACCTGATCGCATCGTATGTTTCGCCATCTACAGTCGTTGTCCAGGTCTTCGCCTGCTCGGAATGAGCAAAGGCGGTCATAATGGCATAGATTGCCCCAACATCGCTCATTGTTCCGCCCATATCAGCAGGGTTAATAAGGCTCATTGCCTTCATATCCAGCGGTTCCTCTTCCCCCTCATCTGCAGCATTGGTCGTAAACACCGCAAGCAGTCTTTCTGCGGTAGCTTTGTTTGTTTTGCTCGCCGTCAGCAGCAGCGCTGCAT
>OGWZ01000154.1_pt1 | contig 81466 bp, 69 predicted proteins | sample 1576141 | NCBI WGS metagenome assembly OGWZ01 (sample SAMEA3541512, study PRJEB24748) | human gut metagenome | biome: human gut; feature: human-associated habitat; material: faeces | place: China | collected 2012
CAGCGTGACCACAAAAAAAGGTCTAGCCCAACCACAAAAGTTGGACTAGACCCTACAAAAACAGGGCAGGAATTTTCTCCCTGCCCTGCTCTCTGCGTTCAGTCCTTATTTCATCTTGGCAATTTCTTCTTTCAGTACATCGCCCAGACGTTTTACGCCTTCAATGATCTTATCTTCCGGCATGCACGAATAGTTCATGCGGAAATGGTTTTCTCCGCCGCCATTCGGATAGAAAGCGCCGCCCGGTACGTAGGCAACTTTCTTTTCCAGTACTTTCGGCATCAATTCTTTGGCATCCATGCCTTTTGGCAGTTCAACCCAGGTAAAGAGACCGCCTTCCGGATAGGTGAATTTGCATTCAGCCGGGAAGTATTCTTTCATCTTGTCGAGCATGAGGGTGCGGCGTTTGCCATAAAGGGCACAAATATCTTTGATGTGAGCATCGATATCAAACATATCGAGGAAGAAAGATACCTGGCGCTGTGCAAAGGACGACGTCTGTAAATCCGCTGCCTGTTTGTATTTGACGCATTTATCGATGATTGCCGGATCTGCTACCATCCAGGCTACACGCAGACCTGGCATCATGATCTTCGAGAACGAACCGAGGAATATAATATTGCCTTTCGTATCCATTGATTTCAGAGACGGAACTTTGTCGCCATCATAGCGGAGTTCGCCGTACGGATCATCTTCAATAACCGGGAAGTTATACTGGTTGATGAGTTCCATGAACGCTTTACGCCGTTCGATAGGCCACGTTACCCCTGTCGGATTCTGGAATTCCGGAATGACATAGGCCAGGCGGATCTTATCGCCATATTTTTTCAGGATTTTTTCTAATTCTTCCGGAATGACGCCTTTGTCATCGGTCGGAAGTTCTACAAACTTCGGTCCGCACAGTTTGAATGCATTGAGAGCGCCCAGGTAGGTCGGACTTTCAACCAGCATGATGTCGCCCGGATTGATAAAAATCTGGGGGATAAAGGACAGGCCCTGCTGTGACCCTGACGTAATAAAGATTTCATCGACTCCGCAATCGACCATAAACGATTTTTTCATCCGTTCACAGATATGCTGCCGCAGTGGTACATAACCTTCAGTCGTGCCATATTGTACAGCCGCTTTCCCGTCTTTATCAATAATTTCAATGTCTACCTTCTTTAATTCTTCCAGAGGGAATAATTCCGGAGCCGGAAGACCGCCGGCAAACGAAATAATTTCTGGCTGGGCTGTCAATTTTAACAGTTCACGTATTTCCGAAGCTTTTAATCCATTTGCAAGATCTGAAAATTTGTATTCCATACTCTACCACTCCTTCGCAAAACTGAACGCAACCTTTATCTATGCTTTAATTATATCATTGTTATGCCATAAATTCAATTTGAGTCAGATGAGAATTAAATTAAAATCACATTAAAATCAGATTAAAAAAAGAGCCTGCCCTGACGGGCAGACCCCGTTATATCCGTTTCAGATAGTTCAATGTTTCTTCCTGATCCTGTATCATCTGACGCTGCAATGCTTCCGTCGTCTGAAAGGTGATTTCATGACGCAGACGCTTATAAAAGCGGACACACAAGGATCGTCCATAAACGGTTCCCTGCCAGTTAATGATATGCGTTTCTATCCGGCGGGTCTGATTGGTAAAAGTCGGATTGTCACCAATATTGGTCATAGCCGGCCGATAGGCTCCATCGACAAATACATCAGTTGCATATACACCATCAGGCGGTATGGCCATGCAGGGATCGATTTCCATGTTGGCCGTCGGAAACCCGATAGTCCGCCCCCGGTGATCTCCATCTACGACCAGACCTTCGATTTCAAAGGGCCTGCCCAACAGACCGGCCGCCGTTTCCATATGTCCCAGCAGGACCAGTTTGCGGATGACCGTGCTGCTGATAGGAGTTGCCCTGCCAGGCCGTTCCAGCAAATGCAGTACCTGGACCGGCACCCCATGGGCATCCATAAAAGCCCGCAGCGTTTCCGTATTGCCTGCCGCTTTGGCACCATAGGTAAAATTGGCCCCCACTACGACCGACCGGGGATGCAGATAATCCAGCAGCTGCTGGCAGAATTCATCCGGCGATTCATCAATGAGGTGACGATTCATGGGCAGAAGCACGAGACCATCCAGCCCCAGTTCTCGTATATACCGCTCTTTCTGCTGCACCGTAGCCAGACGTACCGGTTCCTTTTCCGGACACAGTACGGACAGCGGATGAGCTGCAAAGGTCACGACTACGGCTTTGGCCTGCATCTTGCGTGCCGTATCAATGGCCGTCTTCATGACCATCTGATGTCCCAGATGTACGCCATCAAACGTTCCCAGAGCCACTACCGTCGCCGTATAGTCTTGCGCTTCTTCAAAAGAATGAAATACTTGCATCGTCAATTACCTCACAATGAATCCGCAAACATTTTGTGCGGACGGATGACATGATGTTCTTTATCGAACCGGGCAATTCCCGTAAGCCCGCCCTGTTCCGTATAAATACGCAGGATTTCACCGTGCGTCATCTGCCGGCCGGCAAAGGGGACAGGCCGGCCCTGCAGCAGATACAGGCATTTTTCCCGGGGCAGCGTCACTTTTCTCACGGCTCCCATGGACGCATCGGACGGCAGGACATAGCGCAGCGGGTCACGGGTCAGTTCTTCCAGTGTCGCCGCATCCTCGATGGTGAATACGCCGGCCTGTACGCGCACCAGATACGACATACAGGCACAGGTTCCCAGGTACTCACCGAGATCACGGATCAGAGAGCGGACGTAGGTCCCTTTGGAGCAGGTCACGGCCAGGGTACCGCGGTGTCCTTGCCAGGATAAGAGCCGTATATCATGCACGGTGATATCCCGGGACGGCAGGGTAAAATCCTGATGGTTCCGGGCCAGTTTATATGCCTTCACACCATGAATTCTGATGGCAGAATACCGTGATGGCGTCTGTCTGATGGTGCCCTTGAAATGCTGCAGAGCCGCTGTCATGTCTGCAGTGCTCACAGCGGGAACGGGTTTCCGGTCTACGACCTGGCCGGTAATATCTTCTGTATCGGTCGCAATTCCCAGCAGGAATTCTGCATGATACGTTTTTGTATCGCTGTCTCCATATTCGATAAGCCGCGTTGCCTGCCCCAGATATACGGGCAGTACGCCTGCCGCCAATGGATCCAGCGTACCGGCATGACCGATTTTTTTCATCTCATAGATACGGCGCATCTGACTTACTATATCATGACTGGACATGCCAGTCGGTTTTAACACATTGACAATTCCTTGTATCATACGGTCTTTAAAATTTCCTTTATGAGCATTTTCTTTGCTTTTTCCAGAGGCGCCCCGATGGTACATCCTGCCGCGCGGACATGACCGCCGCCGCCAAAGACAGCAGCGATGGCATTGACATCGGCCTTTTGGGAACGGAGGCTGACCCTGGTTTCCTCATCGCTGATATACTTTACCGTAAAGGCTACATCTACCCCTTTGACCGTACGGGCATAATCAATATATCCGCCCGTGTGTTCTCCTGTATACTTCAGGACATCGGGAGAAAAAGTAATACCGGCTACTTTGTTATCACCGAACAATTCTATATGTTTCAGCACTTCCGACAAGGCATGAAGCTTTATCAGAGACTGGGCTTCCAGATGTTCCGAAATGACATGGGGCATAGCACCGGCGTCTACGAGAGCCGCTGCCATACGCAGGGTCTGTCCCGTCGTATTGCTGAATTTAAAGAACCCGCTGTCTGTGGCAATAGCCATATACAGGGCCATAGCCTCCGCCTGATTCAATCCGTCTCCCCAGGCAAGGAAGAGCTGTGTCAGGATTTCACCCGTCGCTGCACATTCGGGCCGGACATATTCATACCGGGCAAAATGGGCATTGGAGATATGATGGTCGATATTCAGCACGGCACCATGAATCAAGGATTCAGCAGCACCGCAGCGGTCAGCTGACGTCGCATCGAGAATAACCGTCAGCCAGGAATCATCCGTATGGACAGCAGACGGCTTTTTAAACCGGCTGACACCGGGCAGGAAGAAAAACTTGTCGTCAATGTCATCGTCTACGACCGTGACGACCTGTTTGCCCAGGCGGTCCAGATAGTCCTGCATGGCAGCCAGGGAACCGATGGCATCACCATCGGGATTGACATGGGCTGTCAGCAGGATATGGCTGTAGCCTTGCAGCAGATGCCGGATTTCTTCTGGTGTAATAGTCATGGACATCAGTCCTTCTTTTCTATATCGCGCAAAATCTTATCGATTTTCATTCCGTAATCCAGGGACGTATCTTCCTTGAATTCAATAGTCGGAGAATAGCGGATTCCCAGCCGTTTCCCGACCTCGGAACGGATATACCCGTTTGCGCTTTTGAGAGCTTTCAGCGTATCGGCCTTTTCGGCATCGCTGCCAAACAGGCTGACATATACCGTCGCTTCCCGCAAATCGCCCGTAATCCGTGCATCGGTTACCGTAATGAACCCGATGCGCGGATCTTTCAGCTCCCGCAAAATAATATTGGAAACTTCCTGTTTGATAAATTCCTGTATTTTACGTACTCGTAATTCTCCCATAGTTGTCTTCCCTCACTTTATTCCGGTTCGACTTCTACCATTTCGTACGCTTCGATTTCGTCGCCTTCCTTGATATCACGGTAATTTTCCAGTGTAATACCGCATTCATATCCTTCGGCGACTTCCTTGACATCATCTTTAAAGCGGCGCAGACCGTCTACTTCGCCTTCATGGACGACGATGCCATTGCGGATCAGGCGCACTTTGGACGTGCTGGTGATCTTGCCTTCTTTAATATACGAACCGGCGACAATGACCTTCGGAGTTGTAATGACTTTGCGTACTTCCGCCCGGCCGGTAATATGTTCTTCGTATTTCTTTTCCAGCATCCCTTTGATAGCCGCTTCGACATCGTTGATGGCATCATAGATGACCCGGTACGTACGCATATCGACGTTTTCATGTTCAGCAGCCTTGCGGGCCGATGCATCAGGACGGACATTGAAACCGATGATGAGGGCGTTCGATGCCGATGCCAGCATGATATCCGATTCATTGATAGCACCTACGCCGGCATGGACAATGGAAATACGGACTTCATCACTCTTGATGGCCATGAGCGACTGGCTCAGAGCTTCTACGGACCCTTGTACATCGCCTTTGACAATGAGGGACAATTCTTTCAATTCGCCCTGCTGGATCTGATTGAACAGATCATCCAGAGTAACCTTGGCATTAACGTGCAATTCAGAAGACCGTTTCTTTTCCAGTCGTTTTTCTGCCACAGAACGGGCTGTCTTTTCATCCGTTGCATCGAGGATATCCCCGGCTTCCGGTACATCATTAAGGCCCAGTATTTCAACCGGGATAGACGGTTCTGCTTTCTTGACCCGTTCTCCCCGTTCATTGGTCATGGCCCGGACCTTGCCGTAGCAGGAGCCGACGATGATCGTATCCCCTACATGGAGAGTCCCTTTCTGAATCAGTACCGAAGCTACAGGACCACGGCCTTTATCCAGTTTGGCTTCGATGACGACACCCTGGGCCGGACGGTTCGGATTGGCTTTCAGATCCAGCACTTCTGCCAGGACCAGAATATTTTCCAGCAAATCATCCAGACCGATTTTTTTATGGGCTGAAACGGGGACCATAATCGTGTCGCCGCCCCATTCTTCACTGATCAGGCCATATTCTGTCAGCTGCTGCATGACCTGCTGGGGATTGGCGCTTTCTTTATCGATTTTATTGATGGCCACGATAATCGGAACTCCTGCCGATTTGGCATGGTTGATGGATTCAATCGTCTGGGGCATAACGCCATCATCGGCGGCGACGACGAGGACGGCAATATCCGTTACCTGGGCACCGCGGGCACGCATTGCCGTAAAGGCTTCATGCCCCGGCGTATCCATGAATACGATTTTCTTGCCTTCATAGCGGACCTGATACGCCCCGATATGCTGGGTAATACCGCCTGCTTCATGACTCGTAATATGACTCTGACGGATAGCGTCGAGCAGACTCGTCTTGCCGTGGTCAACGTGCCCCATAATCGTGACAACAGGGGGACGCGGCTGAAGGGATTCAGGCGGATCGATGATTTCTTCAATTTCTGTAGGATCTTCCGGCGGTGCTTCTTTCGTAACAGCCACACCAAATTCATCAGCAATCAGAGAAGCCGTATCATAATCGATTTCCTGATTGATAGTAGCCATAATACCGCCCATGAGCAGTTTTTTGATGACTTCGCTGACTTCCCGGCCCAGCCGTTCGGCAAAATCTTTGACGATAATCGTTTCCGGAAGTTCGATAGACGTAGGATAATTCTTCTTTTTCGACGGAGCTTCCTGCATGGCCGCATGCTGGCCGCCGTGCTGGTTCTTATTCCGTTTGTTCTTATTCTTGCCTTTATTCAGGACATTGGACAGGAGCGTATGAGGCCGGTTCTGGCTGCCCGGCCCGTTTTTGCCATTATGACCGGCAGATCCGCCATGTTTATTGTTCTTACGGCTGTCATTACGGCCTGCATTGTTCTGCTGGCTGTGACCGAAATACTTCGTCCGTTTCGTATCCGTTTCATGGGCTGGCTGACTGCCATTCTTACCATTCCCGTTCGCTTTATGGTTCGTATTCTGATTGCCCTGATTATTCTGGTTTGTCTGCTGATTTTTCTTCATATTCTGCTGCTGGCGATTAAAATTATTGCGGGGCTGTGCTTCTTTTTTTGCATTGCCCTTTTCAGTTTCCGGCCGGTGTCCCTGATTATTCTGCGGACGGGCATTCCGGTTCTTGTTATTCTTTTCTGTCCGCTGTTCATTTTTACGGGCATTCTGACCGTTATTTTTCCCTGCCTGCATGGCCGCCTTTTTTCTTGCACCATGGGCATCTGCATGTTCCTTTTTCGGTGCATACGCCTTATCCAGTACATGCTTTGCCTGGTCATCCACACCGGAAAAATTCGTTGCTTTAATATTGTGTTCTCCCAGAGTCTTTATGATATCGCTGGCCGATACGCCCAGTTCCTTTGCCACTTCATATACTCGTTTCGTCATCTGGTTGCCCCCTTCTTCGTCGCCTTCATCACGTCATCTATCGCTTTGGCAAATCCCCGGTCCGTCAGTAGTACAACTACATTCTGAGACTTCCCGACAGTTCTGCCCAGTTCCTCTTTCGTATATATATCTACTACCACTATATTCCTGCGCGCAGCCACGCGGCGGTATTTTTCTGCATTTTCACCGCCATCACTGGCTACAAACAGAAGCGGTACGGTACGTTTCTTCAAATACGTTTCTGCAGCAAAATCGCCGCACACCGTCTTCCGTGCCCGACAGGCAAGACCCAGAAGATTGCCGATCCGTTCCTTCTCTGTCATTCCAGATCCTTGCGGAGCTCTTCATAAATATCAGGAGATACTTTCGTTTTCAAAGAGCGTTCCAGACGGTGTTCCTGGTATGCCTTTTCCAGGCAGTCCGGATTCTGGCAGATATACACGCCACGTCCCGATTTTTTCCCTGTCTTGTCGATTTCGACATTTCCTTCGGGCGTGCGTACAATACGGATCATCTCTTTCTTGCTCTTCTGTTCCTGGCAGCCGGCACAGACCCGCAACGGAATTTTTTTCTTTTTCATGGCTTCACCTACTCTTCTGTATGCTGGTCCGTTTCCACATTACCAGCTGCTGCATCTTCCGCTTCCGGAGCAGACGGCATAGCCAGATCCGCTAACAGACCATCACCGTCCAGCTCTTCACCTGCCGGTTCATCCACTTTCTGTTCCGCCAGTTCCGCTGCCTGGCTTTCACTCTTGATATCAATCTTCCAGTTCGTCAGTTTGGCTGCCAGACGGGCATTCTGTCCGGCCTTGCCAATGGCCAGGGAAAGCTGATAATCCGGAACGACGACATTGGAAGTCTTTTCTGCTTCATCCACTGTTACCGAAACTACCGTAGCCGGACTCAGTGCATTGGCAATATAGACTGCCGGATCTTCATCCCATTTTACAATGTCTATCTTTTCATTCTGCAGTTCTGTCACGATATTCTGCACCCGTGTCCCTTTCGGTCCGACACAGGCGCCGACACAGTCTACATTTTCATCACGGGAATAGACGGCAATTTTCGACCGGCGTCCCGGTTCACGGGCGACGGATTTTAATTCTACGACGCCATCATAAATTTCCGGGACTTCCAGTTCAAACAGGCGTTTGAGCAGGCCCGGATGAGTCCGGGAAACAAGGATTTGGGCACCCTTGGTCGTCTTGCGCACTTCTACGACATAACACTTGATGCGCTGGCCAATGGTATACGTTTCCGTCGGAATCTGTTCCGAAACAGGCAGAACCGCTTCTGCTTTTCCCAGATCGACATAGACATTCCGCTGTTCGATGCGCTGGATGATTCCCGTAATGATATCATCCTGGCGGTTGGAAAATTCATCATAGACGATGCTCCGTTCGGCTTCACGCAACCGTTGGATCATGACCTGCTTGGCAGCCTGGGCCGCAACACGGCCAAAATTCTTCGGCGTTACATTGACGTTGATGACATCCCCTTCCGAATATTCCGGATTCAGGATTTGTGCCATAGCAAGAGAAATTTCAGAATCTTCATCTTCTACCGTTTCCACTACCGTTTTCGGAGCCAGGATTTTGTAATCGCCGGTCTGGCGATTTAATTCGACAACGGCGTTGGGATTGGCGTCCGGTTCTTTTTTATAAGCCGTAATCAGGACCACTTCCAGCGAATCACAGATGACATCGGCAGAAACGCCTTTTTCCTTGGACAAATAGGCAATTGCATTGAGTAATTCCTTATTCACTTTCATGTACCTCCACTAAAAATCAATATGTAACCGGATCTGGGATATATCTTTCATGTCCAGCGTTTCTTCCGTTTCATCATGGCTGACCGTCAGGACATCTCCATCACGGCCTTTCAGTACAGCTGTCAGAAGTTTCGTTCCATTATGGGGCTTAAAGAAATGGATATCGACATCGCGGCCCTGGTAACGGACAAAATCTTTTTCTTTTTTCAGGACCCGGTCCAATCCCGGGGAAGATACTTCCAGAAGATAATTGTCGCTAATGGGATCTTTTTCATCCAGTATTTTACTGAGCTTTTCGCTGACGGCCTGGCAGTCTTCCAGATCGACGCCGCCCTGTTTGTCAATAAAGACCCGCAAATACCAGTTACGTTCACGGACGTACTCCACATCAACGAGTTCCAATGCCGTACCGGCAATGATTTCCTCTACTTCCGCAGCTACCAGTTCTTCAATATGTTCGCGTCTCATAATTCACCTGTATCTTTCCCGACGAAACCATGTAAGTAAAAGTTAAGAGTGGGCTCACACCCACTCTTAGAAAAGTTTACATCTAATTAACTAAAGTATACCACCAACGGCGTTTTCTGACAATGAAAAACACTCATTCCGCCGTTTTTAAATCAGCAGCAATAGCGTCCAGCACGGGCAAGAGCCGCTCCTGCAATGCCCGTTTGAGTACTTTCAGGTCACTGCTGTCAAAATCATGTACCAGATTGGGGAAATTATGGATACGCCGTTCGGCGAAAAAATCATCCCGGAGTATGTTGTACATAAGAGACAGCCCGCTGCGTGTCGCTGCATCATAATAAGCCAGGATCATGTAGGAACCGTTGATGATCCGCACGGCATCATTGGGACGGATCAGTCGTCTGAAACCAGCATATGATTCCGGCAGGAACGAATCCCAGTCCACCGTAGTGATTCCTTTGTTTTTCAAAAGGACACTGAAATTCTCTTCCCGGTCTACATAATACGTACGGATCAGCTCCGGAAGCCGGGACTCTACCATATTACGGAAGCTGTTAAAATCTTCCGTAATAAATTCAATCAGCGCAAACTCCAACATGCCTATATCCGTACGGACAAACAATTCATTCGTTTCCGGATTGATGGTTCCCCGCACAGTCCAGCCATTATCTGCATTCGTATACAGGAAGATCAGATATTCTTTATCCTTTTCCTTCTCCCGTATCATGCGCTGTTCTGCCGTTAACTTAAAATCTCCCACCTGAAGTGGGAGACTCGAAGTGATATTCCATTGTTTGACTGTTTCAATCAATGTATCATCCATAGGGCAAAAAAATGGTGCGGTTGGTGGGAGTTGAACCCACACGATCGATGATCACTGCCGCCTGAAGACAGCGCGTCTGCCATTCCGCCACAACCGCATAAAAAAGAAATTAAAAGTTATACAGTTTTTTGTATTGCCTTTCGTTCAACAAGACTATTCTAACATACTCTCTCGTTTCTGTAAAGGGTATTTCTTCAACTTTTTCAAAGTTTTTATCCCAGCCATATTCTTCCATCCAGGAATCGACATGACCACGGCCAGCGTTATACGCAGCCAGAGCTAAAACCTTGTTGCCATCATACTCTTTGAGAAGATATGCCAGATACCAGGTACCCATCCTGATATTCGTCTGTACGTCGTTCAGCTGAGCCGGCTGGAAATTCTCCATCCCCATCTTTTCAGCAATCCATTTCCCGGTCTGAGGCATAATCTGCATCAGACCACTGGCGCCGCGATGAGAAGAAGCCGACTGGTCAAACTTGCTTTCCACCAGAATGACCGCCGCTACAAGCGCCGGATCAATATGGTTTTCATAGGCATACTGCCTGACCATGTAGTCGTATTGCAGAGGATATACGATTTTACGCATCACATCGTCTTTCCATCCAAAGAAATACGATGCCGAGAAACAGGCAACCAATACAGCTGCAATAATTTTTACCTTTGTATTATGTCTCCGTCTCACTGCTTACTCCCCAGATTGAATTCGTTTCATCAGTTCACGCCATTCGTACCGCACCTGTTCTTCTGTATCTTCCAAAGAACCGGTATTGTCGATGATTACCTGAGCCAATGACCGTTTTGTATCAATAGGAAGTTGAGCATGGATGCGTGCCATTGCTTCGTCTCTGGTGTAATGATTCCGGGCCATCAGCCGCGAAAGCTGTGTTGCCGGATCCACATATACGAGCCATGCTTCATCAACGTACGAATCGTATTTTATCTCAAATAGCAATGGCATGTCAAGGAAAATAGCAGGATTTTCTTTTTTTGTTTTAATTATTTCAATTTTGTTATCAATTTCCCGCTGGATCAGAGGAAATAAAATACCTTCCAACTGAGCCTTTTTCTCCTTATTTCCAAACACAACGCGGCCCATATAAGCCCGGTCCATCGAACCATCTGCACACAAAACCTGCGGCCCGAATGCCTCTGCTACCTCTTTCAGCCCAAAAGATCCGGGACGCACGACATCATGGGCAAGCTGATCACAGTCGATAATCCCCGCTCCCAGCTGACGCAGCATGGCTACAACCGTGCTCTTTCCCGAAGCAATACCTCCCGTAAGCCCAATCTGTAACATACCGTCCTCCCCTTTCACCACATATTTATTATTTATGTGTCATTCCTGGCATAAATGATATTTTAATGCTTGAACTTCATTGATTACTATAACTTCTGCTTTCCAAATTTTCAAAAGAGCATGCAATCGTTTCTGCAAAGCATCTTGTACTGAATTGCACCATTCTTTCTGATGATTTTTAATAATTAAGATGAATTGAATTTTCGGGCAAGAATATAAGCACCTTTGAAGTTTTGTTCCTAATACAATATTTCCTTCCACAGCCTGTACACCACTATAAAAGCAAGCATATCTATCCCCCTAACGACCAATCTACCTCTTGCTGGTACAATCGGATGGATTCACCAATAATGGAATTATCAGGCATCCCATCGGCCATATCGTCATAAGCGGGCTTTCCATCGACTGTCAAAGATAACACAGGAACAGACAGATTATGCATTTTAGCCAAAAGGTACAATTTTTTTATGACGAAATATGAATGAGTGGCAATAAAGAACTGAACACCCGCTTGAGACAATTCAAAAATCATATCCAAATAATCGGAAATTGCTTTCGGATGAAGTGCTGATTCCAATTCATCAATAAAGATAACTGCATGATTATCCAAATAACGATTAGAGAGTAAGCGATTAAAAATAGCAATCTTTTTTACGCCTTCCGAAGTCATACCAATCGTAAAACGCGCATTTCCTCGTTTATAGTACCATTCATTCTTTTGATCATCATATTCTATTTTTCCCTTGATGACCTGTTCCAGTTTTTTCCGTCCATCAGCAAATGCATCAAAATTACGTCCTCGTTGCGGGGCAATTTGCAATGCTTTAACTAAATCAAGGTATGTGTCATCAAATCCAAAGAGTGAATCTTGATCTCGCGATTTTAGGATGATATTAAATAACGATAAGACTTCTTTCGCAGGAATAAAAACAGCTTTATTCTGACGAGGTGTATCAAAGGTATTTCGAATTTTACTGATTTTCATATTCGTATCTTTGCCGAAAGTAAAACAAAATTCGGCTGAGTCCTCAATCATAGAAAAATTCAGCGCACTTTTCCCTTTTTCAACCAAGTCTCCTAGTGCTTCTACTTGAAAAGTCCAGTACAATTTCTCTGCCAAAATATCTGCCAATTCACGCTTATCATTTCCCTTGCCAAACTGTTCCAAAACCCGTAAAGCAGAATATATCGCTTTTAGTAAAATCGTCTTTCCACTACTATTTTCGCCGATTATCAAATTTATATTTTGCAATGACTGCCACTGTAATTGTTCATGTTGACAAAAATTTTCTAATATTATCTGTTGAAGCACCGTCCTCGCCTCTTTCTTCGTAACTTTATTACCATCATACCTAATTTCAGACAATACCGCAACATCCTGCGCGTAAAGAAAGGAATGTTTTGATGCAATCTCATATATCCGGTATAATAAAATAACAAACATCTAAACAGGAACGAGGAGGTGGAATTACATGGGTGATATATCAATAATTGCCCGGAGGCTGCCCGATAAAGGAATCGAATATGGCTGGAGCGGAAATGGAGGATATTTCAAAAACGTCGGCATATCCGCTCTAACGTATCAGGATGATGAAGATGTAGAAAGATTATTTGCCTTAGGCGAAATAAGCCATCTGGGTATTCCAGGAAGCGAACATTTTAAAAGCTGGATCTGGAGTACGGTTCCGGCGAATTCCCCCATGAACCGGAATAAAAGTGAAAGGTGGATGTTCAGTCAAATTGCTTTTATAGACTATGGATATTTCCGTGAACCTGACGGAGATTGGTATTATGTCATCCCAAGCCCGTTTCGCGTTAAAATACCATTATTTCTGGTATACAATCATTTAGATGATGACTTATTTGAATTTGTCTATCTTTCAGCAGTCCAGCATGAAATTGGTAAATTTATTTTTGATAAATATCCAGATGCAGACCCTGATTTCCTTCCCTATTTATCAGACCTTGGGATAAACGCAGAAGAAGTAAAAAAAGCTATTTTAGACTCAGACTATCCATTACATGAATTGTACGAACTTCACAGACCTGTATTCAATTATTTTGATGATTGGATTGTCGTCGATTGTGATGAAAACTATCAAGAAATTACGAATATCTATATGAGGCCCCGGGCTCCAGAAGCGGAGCGACTGGAAACATGCGACTGGTATACACCAAACAAAAAGAACCGGCCAAATATGGACAATCTGGTTCTTACAATTGATTACACAATTGTTCAGAATTGTCTGAATAATATCCAGGAAGATAAGCTGCCAAGCGACGACGAACTGGCAAGCCGGGAAATGTTAATTCGTCATCTGGTTCGTAGCGGCAAACTGGACGAAATCAAAAAAAATGCTGCTGAAGAGGGACTAGTAGGAGAAGAAGCCGAAGGATATGTCTATAGCTTCATGACCGGGCTGATAAAAAGTCGTGAAGATGTTCTATATCGGTGTTTAAAAGAGCATTTGGAAACAGAAAAAATCATGAAGATACTAAACATAACGGAAAACTACGTCATAAAATTCGCCAGTGAAAGCCGACTAAAAATTAAAGAACACCCTTGCAAATAGCCAATAGTCTAAGATGATTGATTAATCGAGTATATGCACCTGCTGGTGATCCCAGGCCGTTCACAAGGCTAAACCATTCATGGTATAATCATTTTTAAGTAAAGAGAAACGAGGCGGGAATATATGAAACTGACAGCACTATTAGCACAGGAACGCCGGGAAGGAATAGAACAAGGACGGGAAGAAGGGGTAAAGCAGGGAGAAGAGCGGTTTGCTGTGAAGATGACGATTAAAATGCTAAAAGAAGGAAACAGCATGGAAAAAATAGCCAAATTTCTTGAATTACCTCTTCAAAAAGTAAGAGAAATTGCCCAGCAGAATAATCTGATTTGAACGTCTTTTATTCTTCTTCTCTTAGATGCAAAAAAAGAATCCCCACAAGCTGCTTACTAGCGGTTTGTGGGGATTTTTTGCTATTATTCCCATTCAATGGTGGAAGGTGGTTTGCTCGTAATGTCGTACACGATACGGTTGATGTGATCTACTTCATTGACGATACGGCTGGAGATTTTATCCAGTACATCATAAGGGATGCGTGCCCAGTCTGCCGTCATAAAGTCCGTCGTCGTAACGCCGCGCAGTGCCAGTGTGTAATCATAGGTACGGAAATCACCCATGACGCCGACAGAGCGATTATTGGTTAGTACGGCGAAGTACTGGTTGATATCCCGGGACAGGCCGGCATTGGCGATTTCTTCCCGGAATATGGCATCGGCATCGCGCAGAATGCTGAGTTTTTCTTTTGTAATTTCACCCATGATGCGGATAGCAAGACCCGGACCGGGGAACGGCTGACGCCACACGAGATATTCCGGCAGGCCCAGTTCGGCTCCCAGTTCGCGGACTTCATCCTTAAAGAGATTGCGAAGGGGTTCAATGAGACCTTTAAAATCGACGACAGCCGGGAGCCCGCCTACATTGTGATGGCTCTTGATGACGGCTGCATCACCGGCACCGGATTCGATGACGTCCGGATAAATCGTTCCCTGGGCGAGGAAATCGACAGCTCCGATTTTGCGGCCTTCATCTTCAAATACACGGATGAATTCTTCACCGATGATCTTCCGCTTCCGTTCCGGATCGGTCACACCGGCCAATTTCCCCAGGAAGCGTTCAGAAGCATCGACGCGGACAAAATTCATCCCGCTGTCTTTAAAAGCCGCTTCTACTTCATCACCTTCATTTTTGCGAAGCAGGCCGTGATCGACAAAGATACATGTCAGCTGGCTTCCTACAGCTTTCGAAATCAGGGCAGCAGCAACGGAACTATCGACGCCGCCAGACAAAGCCAGTACGACCTTGCCGTCGCCGACCGTTTCTTTAATGTGGGCAATGGCCGTCTTGGCATAATTGGCCATCGTCCACGAACCCGTACATCCACAGACTTCAAAGAGGAAGTTGTGAAGCATTTCCTTGCCATGTTCCGTATGCAGCACTTCAGGATGATACTGCATGGCGTACAGCTTGCGTTCTGTATTCTGCATAGCCGCAACAGGGCAGTTTTCCGAATGAGCAACGATAGAAAATCCAGCCGGCAACTTGGCTACATAATCCTGATGACTCATCCAGACGATTTCTTTTTCCGCCAGTCCCTTGAAAATCGGCGACGATGTATCTACGTCAGTTTCCGTTTTGCCAAATTCGCGGCGGTCGGCATGACGCACTTCCCCACCCAGCGTCTGGGCCATGAACTGCATGCCATAACAAAGACCAAGTACAGGGATTCCCAGTTCAAATACATCCGCTTCTATCTTAGGAGCATTTTCTTCATACACACTAGCCGGGCCGCCTGTAAAAATAATCCCCTGCGGCTGCAGCTCCTTGATTTTTGCTACGGCTTTATGATACGGATATACTTCACAGTATACATGATTTTCACGGACACGACGTGCAATGAGCTGATTGTACTGTCCGCCAAAATCGACAACAATGACAAGTTCTTTGTTATCCATTACTTCCTCCTCTTATCTATTCATAGAAACAGCTGGAACTGTTTCTGTTTTATTATTTTTTTATTATACCATAGGTAACATATGGTGACTAGTATAGAACTCACGGCTGGAAGCTTGTTTCCCCTGCCTCGCCGGAAAGAGCGCCATCTGCTTCGTTGTCATCAGTCACCATAGCCCCGCTATGGCTCCTTCTTCCGCCTTGCATCTGACACCCTTTCCAGCGATTCAGGACAGAAACCGCTTACAGTCGTGAGTTCTGTGTTACTGATTTCAGGGATAAAAAACAGTCGGTTAGAAGCACCGTGTAGCATTGCCTCCCCTGAGAAGCGGGAGGGGGACCGCGTTAGCGGTGGTGGGGTCCTTTTATTATCTGAGTTTCAGTATCTGAGTCCGAGAAACGTTGCATGTCAAACGGGTTCCAACCTTGCAAATCAGCTTCATCACCGCACATGGAAAAGGACTCATGATAAGACTCTAAATTGAAATAAGAACCCTTCCGCCCTAACGGGCACCTTCATCTCTGCTGTCCGTTTCGGAAGCCGCCTTGCACTTCCTTGCAGTCAGTACCTTACGGACCGAAAAGGCCCTTCACAGGGACGGCAAAACCCCAGTCCGTCAAACAGTTATATGTGTATATCGTCGGTTTGAAGTGCCGTGCAGCATTGCCTCCCCTTCCCTTATCAGGGACGGCAAAGATACTCTGTCCATTGAACCAGCCTGCGAATTGCGAACTTGCAGCCCTTCCGGCTTCGATGAACGACCTGTGGCCTACGGCTTTTTCTGCAAACCACAAACCTTAGTCTAAAAACTATCCTTTCACCCAACCAAAAAAAAGACCACTCTTTCGAGTGGTCTTTTTGATTCCGCACCGTAAGGATTAGAATACGAATACGAAGTTTGCACGAGTCATTTCTTCCGGATCCGTTGCGTTATTTTTAGCTTCGGAAGCGAATGTCTGCATTACGGAGAACATAGCATTCTTAGCGAACGTGTAGTCAACGCCTACACCCCAAGATTTGACATTGTCCATATCGGAGAATCTCCACATGTTAGTGGAACCGCCGAGGAATGCATTCTGATCAGCATTGAGGTATTCAACCCAGGCATCCCAGGATTTCGGAGCTGCGAAGGAAGCTGTGCCATACTGGAGTTTGCCATACCATACTTCCGGATCATCAGCTTTGGAATCGTTAGCATTAATCTTTTCATAGTTACCAGTCAAATTCCACTTCTGGCCGAAGTTGAAGCTTGCGAAAGCGCCCCAGAGATCGTCAGCAAAGGAAGCATGTTTATCTTTGTTAGCACCAAAGAAATCGTTGTAGTAAACACCTACAGAAGAACCAGCCAGACGGCCGCCGCCGAAGAAGCCTTCTAATTCGCCATAACCGGTCTTAACGCCGAGGATACCTTCGCCACCATTAGCATAGGATTCCTGATCGTGTAAAGTATCTTTATCAGTAGACTTGAAGGTACCAGCGCCTTCTTTGAATTTACCATAGCCAGCGATAGCTTTGAATTTATCGCTCTTATACTGTAACTGAGCGCCATCGAAAGCATCACCGAACTGGTAGCCAACTTTGTCACCAAGGACATAAGTATAACGGCCTACCAAGAGATCCCAGTTGTTGCCGCCGAAGTTGTAATCGACATTAGCAAGATCCGTATAGGTATCATTGCCGTCTTTACTTGCTGCATCGTTTGCCCCAAAAGAATAGGAGTTGGAGCTGATACCATAAGTTACTTTCGTGCGGTCATTAACCTGGGCATTAGCACGGAGACGAACACGATAATCCCAAGAATTATCATTTTCTCTCTTAGCGTTGTCGTCCTGATAACGATAACGGATACGAGCATCACCAGTGAGTTTTACGTTACCAACTTTGTTTTCGAGGTTGGATACGCGAACGCCGAGGCTGTTCAGTTCGTCAGCATATTCATCAGCCAGTTTGTTAATGAGGGCACGCTGTTCAACGGAAGCTTTGTCCATGTGAGCCATAGCTTTAGCCGTCATTTCAGCTGCTTCATAGCGGGTGATGTTGCGATCGCCCTGGAAGTAGGAGCCGTCTACACCCTGGATAATGCCAGCGTCAGCAAGTTCTACTACGGATTTGTAAGCCCAGGAATCGGTCGGTACATCAACGAACGGGTTAGCTGCGAAAGCGCAGGTAGCGCCAACAGCCATGGTTGCAACTAAAGCTGCTAAAACTTTTGTTTTCATTGTGAATTACCCCTTTTCTAAAAATAAGTTTTACCACTCATTACGGTCGAGCATTGTACTTATTTCCACAAGGGGTTCATTGGCGAGTTGTCCTAGTTTCCTCTCTTTTACTACCCTGGTTTCTATAAGTTTGTATGCTCTCAATCTCGGTCACTGCCTGGGAACATTCCCACCTGCGACCTTGATGACATTATACCCCAAGATTGTTTTTTTGTCAAAATGGCGTAAAGAATGTGTCAACCATGGGCTTTACAGGCATTTTACAAGGTAAATGTAAACCCTGCGGTTAAAAATTTATTAAATTTTGTCTCAATCATTCTTAAATTTGTATCGGATTTGTAACAAAAATCAGAGGTAAAATAAACTGTTAAAAAATCGCTCTCTTTCCCACCGTTACGCCGTTCACGCCCTATGACAAAACGCTCCTTTTTCACATACTTTTTAGACGTCCCCAATTGCTTATGCCAATTTTGCATAGGTGTAAGTTTATATCATATTGGTTTGAAGTTAAACGTATAAATTAGGACCCACGGCCGGTGACTTATTTCCCCTGCCTCGCCAGCGTGACCATCATCTACTGCGTCGTCGTCGGTCAACGTAGCCCCGCTACGCCTCCCTCCATCCTCCTTGCATCTGACGGCCCCGCTGACGATTCAGGATGGAAACCGTCACCGGTCGTGGGTCCTGTGTTGCTCGTATTGTGGCATAAAAATAGCCGGTTCGACGAACAGTGTAATATGGCGTCCCCGTTGCGGAATGTCGGTTAGAAGTGCAGCGTAGCATTGCCTCCCCTGAGAAGCGGGAGGGAGACCGTGTTAGCGGTGGTGGGGTCCTTTTATTATCTGAGTTCTAGTATCTGAGTCCGAAAGACATTGCATGTCGGGCAGGGTTCCAGCATAGCAAACCGGCTTCATCACTACACGTAGAAAAGGACTCAAAAATAGGACTCTTGATGAAAGTAAGAACCCTTCCGCCACTTCGTGGCCCTCCTTCATCTCTGCTGTCCGTTTCGGCAGCCGCCTTGCACTTCCTTTCAGTCAGTACCTTGCGGGCCGAAAAGGCCCTTATCAGGGACGGCAAAAAAGTACCGTCCGTTCATCCCCTTGTTGTATAGACGGCTTCCAACGCTGCAATCCGGCTTCGATGAACGCCCTACGGCTTTTTCTCCAAACTATAAACCCGGAACTACAAACTATTTTTCCCCTTTCCCTGCGTAAAAAAAAAGCCGCGTACCATTTCAGCACACGGCTTGTTCACTATTTCTTTTAGAAGAAGAAGTTGATTTCTACATCGGTAAATTCATCGGGATCGTCAGAACCATGTTTGGCTTCTGTTGCGAAGGTCTGAGCAGCTGTAAGGACTACGTTTTTAGCCAGTGTGTAGTCGATGCCTACGCCCCACGATTTCACGTTATCGAGGACGCTGTCGTCACGCCAGGAGTTGGTCGCACCGCCGAGGAGAGCTCCTCTGTCGGAGTTGATGTATTCTACCCAGGCATCCCAGGTACCGCGGGTTTCGCTGTCGGCACTGCCATAGGTCAGTTTGCCAATCCATACTTCCGGATCATCGGTTACGTCATTACTGATTTTTTCATAGTTTGCAAATGCATTCCATTTACCGAGATTCAGGCTGGCATAAGCTCCCCAGAGGTCATCGGCTTTAAAGCCTTTCGCGCCGCCACTGAAATCATTGTAATATACACCAACAGCCGAACCAGCTGCACGGCCACCGCCAAAGAATCCTTCCAATTCGCCATAGCCGGTCTTGACACCGAGGAGGCCATTGCCTACCACTTCTGCATCGGCATCATCAGCTGCATATCCTTCTTTAAATTTACCATAACCAGCGGTAGCGGCAAAATGATCGCTGGTGTACTTCAATTCAGCGCGGTCAAATACATCGCCATACTGGAATCCATAGGCATTGGCACCGCCGAGAATATACGTATCGGTACGGCCAATGCTGAGATTCCAGTGGTCACCGCCAAAATTGTAATCTACTTTGGCATCATCGGTGAAGGTATCGCCATTGTCGTCATCGGCGCCCGATGCTGCACCATTATCACCAAAATTCAGGTCGCCTGTGCTGATACCATAGGTTACGGTTGTACGGTCATTGACCTGGGCATTGGCACGGACGCGGAAACGATAATCCCAGGAATGATCATTACGATAGTCATCATTGCCATTCTGATGCTGGAAACGGATACGGGCATCACCGGTAAGTTTGACATTGCCCACTTTCTTTTCAAGGTTGGCAACGCGGACGCCGAGGCTGTTCAGTTCGTCAGCATATTCGTCAGCCAGTTTGTTGATGAGGGCACGCTGTTCAACGGAAGCTTTGTCCATGTGAGCCATAGCTTTAGCCGTCATTTCAGCTGCTTCATAGCGGGTGATGTTGCGATCGCCCTGGAAGTAGGAGCCGTCTACACCCTGGATAATGCCAGCGTCAGCAAGTTCTACTACGGATTTGTAAGCCCAGGAATCGGTCGGTACATCAACGAACGGGTTAGCTGCGAAAGCGCAGGTAGCGCCAACAGCCATGGTTGCTACGAAAGATGCAATGATTTTCTTTTTCATTTGTTAACCTCTTTTCTAATAGAAACGTATGTCTGATGAGAATACTTCCATTGTCCAAGAGTTCATTGGCGAGTGTTCCTTGTTTCCTCTCTTTTACTGACTTGGGCAATGTTATGGTTATTCTCATCTGTCCTATGTGATAAAAAGCACATAATGAGGACACACATAGTATACTATTAGGTAAAGTTGATTGTCAATGTTATTGATTTATATTATCATAATTAAATGTGTGAATATATCAGATAGTGCAGCGGCGGCCGGCCCTGTCAATAAACGACCAACGACGAACGAACTACAATTCTTACGCTATGAACCGACGTCATCACGGCACGTGGAAGCGGACTCATAAATAGGACTCTGGATTTGAGTAAGAACCCTTCCGCCACTTCGTGGCCCTCCTTCCCTTCACAGGGACGGCAAAAATGCTCTGTCCGTCCATCTGCCTATCTACACAATCAATTAGTTCAAAGCACAGTGTAGCAGGGCGTCCCCGCGATAAGCAGAGAACCACATTTGAAGGAGCATAGCAACGCGCAAATGTGTGTGAATCGCTTATACCGAAACGCAGTGCCCTATCGAAGTCCTCTGTCAGAGAGGTAGAAATTTCGTGGTTTCGGTAAGGGAAGCTGTCAGCTCTGCTGACTGAAGGGGCCTTTTCTAATCTGAGTTCCCGTATCTGAGTCCGAGGAACGTGGCATGTCGGACAGGATTCCAACACAGCAAACCAGCTTTTTCTGCAAACTACAAACTTCAGTCTGCAAACTATCCTATCCTGGCAAACTCAATTATTTACTCCATATCACATTGTGAACTTTTTGTTTCACATATTGGTCAATGGCTGTACACACATCCAAGAAATGGTGCCGGATATCTAAATTTGTAAATCTCATGACGGATAAGTGGTACGACTGTAAGATTTTTGTTCTTCGTGCATCATCTGCTATCCCTTTTTCTTCATAGTGCTGGCTTCCGTCTATTTCTATGACTAAGCTTGCCTGCCGGCAATAGAAATCAACGATATATCGATCTATGCATTTTTGCCGATAAAATTTCACAGGATAAGTACGCAGAAAATCATACCACAGATGTCGTTCTTCTGGCGTCATGGATTTTCTCAATGTACGTGCTAAGCGTATATTTTTGTCAACATAATTCCCCGGCATATATCTCTCCTGCAAAAATAATAGGATGATGAATAAAATCCAACCTTGCAAACCGACGTCATCACTGCACGTGGAAGCGGACTCATAAATAGGACTCTGGATTTGAGTAAGGCCCCTTCCACCACTTCGTGGTCCCATCTCTGCTGTCCGTTTCGGCAGCCGCCTTGCGCTTCCTTTCAGTCAGCACCTTGCGGGCCGAAAAGGCCCTTCCACCTAACGGGGACGGCAAAGATACTCTGTCCGTCTATCTACTTATTTCATGGACGGCTTCTTACGCATCAAACCGGCTTTTTCTGCAAACTACAAACTTCCCACTGCAAACTACACTTTCCTATCCTTTCAGTATCTGCATGAATCCTTCCGGGCCGGGCAGGCGATGCAGGAGGCGCCAGGGGTGGTGTTCTGCCAGTTGGTCGTAGGTATAGCGCCCGGTAGCGACGGAGATGGTTTTTGCCCCGATGGCTTTGCCGCACTGGATGTCGTAGGGGGTATCTCCGATGACGTACATGGTGCCTATGGTATCGCCCCAGGCTTTTTTTGCCAGTTCGTAGGCGTGGCGGGCCATGTCATCGCGATAGTAAAACTGACAGGCAAATCCGGAGTGGTCAAAGTCAAAATACCGGGACAGGTCGAAGAAATCGAGTTTCAGTCTCGCTCCATAGATACTGTTTCCTGTGAGCAGACATTGATGGTATCCTTCAGCCTCTGCCAGATAGGGCAGGAGTTCCCGGGCCGGCGGTATGACTTCGCCTTTCATTTTTTTCAGCCATTTCATGAGCTTTTTTTCGTACTTCCGGCAGAACTGGTTTACTTCTTCATCGGTAGGCATAACGCCTGTAGCCTGATAGAGAAGCTGCTGGCAGATGTAGTTATCCGTCCTGCCGCCAGCGGCGATTTTTGGTACGGCCTGGTCATCGCCCTGCAGTTCGTGAAATACCTCATGGATGGCGTGCATACCGGCCATTCCTGTATTGACCAGTGTCCCATCTATATCCCAATATACTATGTCCATATTGATTTCCCCCTAACGAAAAAGGAGCCGGGCAGCGGCGCAAAACAGCCAATGCCGTTTTACACTGCATGCCCAGCCCCCTCAGCCAGTTTTTATGACAGGTGCCGTGTTATTTGGAAACGAGTTCCTTCGTATCACGGGCAATCATGATTTCTTCATTTGTCGGGATGACATAGAGTTTTACCGTGGAGTCATCCGTGCTGATCATTGCATCTTTGCCACGGACATTGTTACGGGTCGGGCAAAGTTTGGCGCCCAGGTATTCCAGGCCCTGGCAGATAGCGGCACGGTCTTCGATACCGTTTTCGCCAACGCCGGCCGTAAAGGTGATGACATCGACGCCACCCATAGCAGCAGCCAGTGCACCAATCAGTTTGCGTACCTGATAATGGAACATATCGAGAGCGAGTTTCGCCCGTTCGTTGCCCTTTTTGGCAGCTTCACCGAGATCGCGGAAGTCGCTGGAAACGCCAGAAATGCCGAGTACACCCGATTTCTTGTTCATAAGTGTATCCATTTCCTTCGTGGACAGGCCTTTCTGTTCCATAACAGTCGTTACGATGGCCGGGTCGATATCGCCGCAACGCGTACCCATGAGGCAGCCAGCAAGCGGTGTGAAGCCCATAGTCGTATCTACGCATTTGCCATATTTGATGGCAGCCAGGGAGGACCCGTTGCCGAGATGGCAGTTGATGATGCGGAGTTTTTCAACGGGAACGCCCATGACTTTGGCAATCTGGCCGGCTACATAGCGGTGGCTTGTGCCATGGAAGCCATAACGGCGGATACCGTTTTCTTTATAGAGTTCGTACGGAAGGCCATACATAAAGGCTTCCGGCGGCATGGTCTGATGGAATGCTGTATCGAAGACAGCGACCTGCGGTACGCCCGGCATGATAGCTTTGCAGGCGTTGATGCCGATGATGTTCGGCGGGTTGTGAAGGGGTGCATAGGCCGAGCATTTTTCCAGGGCTTTCATGACTTCGTCGTCAATTACCGTGGAGCTGGCAAAGGCTTCGCCGCCATGAACAACACGATGACCTACAGCATCAATGGCATCCATGGATTTGATAACGCCACATTCGGCATCGGTCAGAATATCGAGAACGAGTTTTACAGCGACTTTATGATCCGGAATCGACTGCTGGATTTCTTTCTTCTGGCCATTCCATTTGTGAGTCAGCAGAGAATCGGGAAGACCGATTTTTTCTACCAACCCTTTTGCCATGACTTCTTCATTGTCCATGTTTACCAACTGGTATTTCAAGGACGAGCTGCCGCAGTTTACAACCAATACGATCATGCAATTTACCCTCTTTCATGTTTACTAAATTATTTTATCTGGCCAAATACATGGTCTATGACTTCCTTGCCTACGGGATCGGCCGGATTGTACAAGTAGGTAATATCCCATATCTGACCATTATCTTCAAAGAAGAGACTCTGGCCGACCATCTGAACGGCATGACCCTGTACATTCAGGTTGAACGTACAGCGGACTTCTGTCGCCGGCCTGTCGAGGACAGTCGTTTCTGAGACCTTCGTTTGCAGATCTGTATAATGAGTCTGTTCCAATAAGGAAATAGGCTTTTCGGCCCACTGCTGTACAGTGATTTCACTAGCCGGACGCGATTCGGCAGCCATCCACCAATGGGAGTCGTTGGCGCCATACAATACGGTTCCATCATTATTCTGGGATTTCCCCATTTCCATAGGAGACATGAGGTACACTTCGGAATTACCGCTCTTCAACTGTGTATAGCCAAAGCTATATTCTTCCAGAACCGACGTATTTCCGCAGCCAGTCATGAGTATCATCGAAGCCGCAAGGATCGTCATCAGGAACTTTCTCATTCGTTTCATGCTATCACCTATTATACTTTCTCACAGACTGGTTTCATTATAGCATATTCTCCATAAGAGAAAAAGGATAATTTGTTAATCTCCCGGCAAATCGCCTGATTCCTTTTCTTTTTCCCATGGATACGTTATGATTAAAGTGTCAAAGAAGAAATAGCATAATATATAGGACGTATATATCCGAGGAGCATTCCATGAAACGTATTGCCGTCATTGCAGAATTTAATCCTTTTCATACGGGCCACGCCTGGCTGCTGTCCCAGGTGCGCCAGCAGGCCGGTTCTCCGTCACTGATCATGGTCATCATGAGCGGTTCCTTTGTGCAGCGGGGCGAACCGGCATTATTCGATAAATGGCACCGTGCCGCCTGGGCTGTCCAGGGTGGTGCCGATATGGTCTTTGAGCTGCCCGCTGTCTACAGTCTGTCCAGTGCCGATGGATTCGCCCAGGGCGGCGTGGCACTGGCTGCCCGGCTGGGCTGCACTCATCTGGCCTGCGGTGTCGAACGGGGTACGGCTGCCGATTTCTATGCTCTGGCCCGGGCCGCAAAGGAAGTCCGGCCCTGCACGGGCAGGGAAACGGCCGGTCGGATGCAGACGATGGCCATGGCTTCCCGGATTCCGGAAGAAACGGCATCCCTGCTGGAAGAACCCAATGCTCTGCTGGCAGCCGCCTATGTAAAAGCCATCGTGCAGCAGGACCTTTCCCTGCAGTTCTGGCCGGTCCTGCGTCAGGGCAGTCATGACGACCCGTCGCTGCTGCAGCCTTTTGCCAGCGCCTCGGCCCTGCGCCGGGAACTACTGCAGAGTGGCAGCTTGCGGCATCTCCAGCGCTATCTGACGCCTGAGTCCGTGGAAGATATAGACGCCCTCCTTTCACGGGGAGCATATGCCGATTATGACCGCTATGGCGATTTCATCCTCCTCCAGAACCGGCTGTTGACACCGGATGCGCTCTGCCGGCTCCCGGCATTCAATGAAGGGCTGGAAAACCGCTGGTACCGCTGTATGCAGGAATCGGTCACGTACAAAGAGGCACTGGCTGCCATCAAGACCCGGCGCTACGCCTACAGCCGCCTGTGCCGCATGGGAGCTTATACGCTCCTTTCACCCAGCCGTCACCTCATGGACCAGTCGTATGAGCAGGGTCCCCAGTATGCCCGGCTGCTGGCCCTATCCCGGAATGCATCGCCCTATATAAAAGAAATAAAAAACCGGCTGCCAGTCATCACCCGCATCACCGCCGCCGGTTCTCTCTCCGCCCTGGGCCGGGAGCAGCTGGCACTGGATCTGCGCTGTACGGATATGCAATACTACTGCTTTTTCAGCACCCAGGCCCGCCTGTCGAGGCAGGATTACTACCAGCCACCACAAATTGTCTGACCCGTACATTCCTCCCGGAAGCCATGTTGTCAATGTGGACATTTTCTGATATGATTAAACTTGTTTTTTCTATACCAGCAAATCGATTTCACGTTGCGCAAAGGAGGAATGTTTCGTTGTCTATACAACTCAATATTTATCAGACACTGGCTGCGGCCATGGTAGTGTATTATGCCGGTGTTTTTCTGCGTATGAAAATTTCCGCTCTCAGGACATACTGCATCCCCGCCCCGGTCATCGGCGGCATCCTGTTCGCTGCCCTGAACTGCCTGCTGTATACGCAGGGCATCTGGACCTATGAACAGGACGCGGTCATGCAGAATGTCTGTATGATGCTTTTTTTTACCAGCGTCGGCTATACGGCCAGTCTGAGTCTGATCCGCCGCGGCGGCATCATGGTGTTTAAAATGGCTGTCATCACGACGGTACTCATTGTCATCCAGAACATCCTGGGCATCAGCCTGTCTTCCCTGTTCGGACTCAGTCCCTACATGGGGCTGGCGACCGGTTCTATTCCCATGGTTGGCGGCCATGCCACAGCCGCCGCCTTTGGTCCTTTCCTGGAAGAGATGGGCCTTGACAGCGGTGCCACCATTGCCGTCGCCGCAGCGACATTCGGCCTTGTAGCCGGCGGTCTCATCGGCGGCCCTGTAGGGGAACAACTGGTAAAAAAGCATCATCTCCACAGTCAGGCCGATACGGAACGTCTCGACCCATCGGTCAGTCAGGAAGAAGTAGACAAGCTGTCTTCCATCGCCAGCAGCAAAGAAAAGGCGGCAGAAGTCATCAAGCAGGAACACATCACCGGTCAGTCTATCAACAACCATCATTTCATGAACGCCATGGCCCATTTGTTTCTCGCCATGGGGCTGGGAACACTGGTCAGCGGTTTACTGAACAGTCTGGGCCTGATTTTCCCGGCTTACATCGGCTCCATGGTGGTGGCTGCCGTCATCCGCAATATTGCCGATTTCACTCATGTATATAAAGTGTATCAGAGAGAAAGTGAAGTTCTGGGCAATCTGGGGCTCACAGTCTTCCTGACCTGCGTACTCATGAGCCTCAAATTATGGCAGCTCAGCGATCTGGCCGTCCCCATGGTCGTCATGCTCCTGAGCCAGGCCGTCATCATGGCCCTCTTTGCCTATTTCGTCGTGTTCCGCGCTATGGGCCGGGATTATGAAGCGGCCGTCATGACATCCGGTGTCTGCGGCTTTGGTCTGGGCGCCACGCCGAACGCCATCGCCAATATGACGGCCATGACGGAATTATTCGGCCCGGCACCGACAGCATTCTTCGTCATCCCCCTCATAGGCTCTCTCATCATCGACCCGGTCAATGCCTCGGTCATTACCATTTTCATCAACCTTTTCCATTAGTGTCTTCCTCAAGCTGCCTGCGCCAGTACGCGGCAGCTTTTTTGTCCTGACAAAGCCCCTGTCCCGCCTCCAGCACTCTTATATAGTTGCGGATGCCTTCGGTGTATCCCGTCCGGGCCGAGCGGGCAAACCACACGACAGCCTTTTCCGGGTCTTCTTCGACGCCCAGGCCCTGTTCATAGAGCTGGCCCAGATTATTAGCTGCCGGCCCGTCCCCTGCTTCAGCAGCCAGCCGGTACCAATAGGCCGCTTCTGTATAATCCTGATCTACGCCTCTGCCCGTTTCATACAAATATCCCAGATTATTCTGGGCAATGGCATTATCCTGCTCTGCCGCCTGTGTATACCACATGGCAGCCTTTTTATAGTCTGCTTCCCCGGCATAGCCGAACTGGTACATGATAGCCAGGTTGCACTGTCCATCGGCATCTCCATGGCGGGCAGACCGTCCATACCAGTATACGGCCAGCTCATAATTCTGCACGACGCCGCACCCCGTTTCGTAGAGATGGCCCAGATTATTTTCCGCTTCCGGCAGCTCCTGGACGGCTGCCCGGGCATACCAATACGCCGCCTTACGGATATCCGGCTCCGTTCCCAGTCCATGTTCATACTGATAGGCCAGATCGTACTGGCAGCCGGCATCGCCCGCCCGGGCACCCATTCCGTACCAGTACAGAGACCGCTGCAGCAATTCTTCTTTTTCTTTTTCATAGGCGGCAAAGAAATACTGGTCGCCCACTTCACGCTGGGCCTGTACATCACCCCGAAAAGCCCGTTTTTCCCATTGCCACAACGTCTGTTCCATCGTATCGCTCCTCTTTCTTATTCTGTTTCTGATTGTACGGACAATGGCGTTCCTTGTCAATGCACCGGGCGTTGGCGGCTGGCAGGACGCAAAAAAGAAAAAAGTTCAATTTTTTCTTTTTGTCTTATTGACTTTTTGACTTTTATGGATATAATGATAATTGAACTTAGTTGTTCACTACTTTTACATGCAACTTACGCCCTACGTAAGGAGGTCTTAGTATGGGAAATGAAAAATATACGCAGAAGGTCATCGAAGCGTTCCAGACAGCGCAGCAGATAGCCGCTCTGCATTACAATCAGGAAATCACATCCGTCCACGTGCTCATGGGGCTGGTAAAGGAACCGGAAGGCCTGCTGGCTACGATTTTTAAGGAATGCGGCACCGATGTGCCTATGCTCCAGGCCCGTCTGGAACAGCTCCTGAAAAAGATTCCGTCCGTACAGGGACAGAGCCAGCTGACCATGGCCGTCGAAATGGCCCGGGTCATCGGCAAGGCACAGCAGTATGCCGAATCGATGCACGATGAATACATCAGCACGGAACATCTGCTGCTGGGCATCGTCGAAGAAAGCGACAGCGACGTACAGACATTGTGCCGTGAATTCGGTCTGGCCAAGGACAAGATTATGTCCATCATCCGCACCAACCGCAAACAGAATGTCAACAGCGATAACCCGGAAAGCAATTACAAGGCACTGGAAAAATATGGCCGCGACCTGACAGCCGCTGCCCGCAAAGGCAAACTCGATCCGGTCATCGGCCGTGATGATGAAATCCGCCGTACCGTGGAAATCCTCTCCCGCCGGAGAAAGAACAACCCGGTGCTGATCGGTGAACCGGGCGTCGGCAAGACGGCTATCGTCGAAGGGCTGGCCCGCCGTATCGTCTCCGGTGACGTGCCGGAATCGCTGAAGAACAAGACCCTCTATTCTCTCGATATGGGTTCGCTCATTGCCGGTGCGAAATACCGTGGTGAATTTGAAGAAAGACTGAAATCCGTTCTCAATGAAATCGCGAAATCGGATGGTCAGATTCTGCTGTTCATCGATGAAATCCATACGGTCGTCGGCGCCGGTGCCTCCGAAGGCTCCATGGATGCCAGCAACATCCTCAAACCGATGCTCGCCCGCGGCGATCTGCGCTGCATCGGGGCAACGACACTGAATGAATATCAGAAATACATCGAAAAAGATGCCGCTCTGGAACGGCGTTTCCAGCCGGTCATGGTCGATCCGCCGTCTGTAGAAGACACGATCACCATTCTCCGTGGCCTGAAATCCCGCTACGAAGCCCATCATGGCGTCCGCATCCGTGATAAAGCACTGGTTGCGGCAGCTGTCCTCTCCGACCGCTATATTTCCGACCGGTTCCTGCCCGATAAGGCCATCGACCTGGTCGATGAAGCCGCCGCCAAACTGCGTACGGAAATCGAATCCATGCCTGCACCGATCGATGACCTGACACATAAGATCATGCAGCTGGAAATCGAAGAACAGTCCCTGAGCAAGGAAACCGATGACGCCTCGAAAGAACGTCTGGAAAAAATCACGGCCCAGAAGAATGAATTGAAAGAAAAAGAAGACGCCCTGAAAGAACAGTGGGAAAAAGAAAAGACCGCTATTACCCGGACTCAGGCATTGAAGAAAGAAATCGATGCCACCAAGAATGAAATGGAAAAGGCCGAACGGGAATACGATCTGGGCAAGGCTTCGGAATTGAAATACGGTAAACTGCCGGAACTGCAGAAACAGATGGAAGAACAGGAAAAGTTCATGGATGCCCATAAAGATTCCCAGCTCCTGAAAGAAGAAGTCGGCGAAGAAGATATTGCCGGCGTCGTCAGCCGCTGGACAGGCATCCCCGTTTCCAAGATGATGACCGGCGAACGGGAAAAACTGCTCCACCTCGACGATACCCTCCATCAGCGTGTCGTCGGCCAGGATGAAGCCGTCCGCGTCGTCAGCGATGCCATCATCCGTGCCCGTGCCGGTATCAAGGACCCCAATCGTCCTATCGGCTCGTTCATCTTCCTCGGACCTACCGGTGTCGGCAAGACCGAACTGGCAAAGACACTGGCAGAAGCCCTCTTTGACGACGAACGCAATATCATCCGTATCGATATGTCGGAATACATGGAAAAGCACACCGTATCCCGTCTGATCGGTGCACCTCCGGGATATGTCGGTTATGATGAAGGCGGCCAGCTTACTGAAGCCGTGCGCCGTCATCCCTACAGCGTCATCCTCCTCGATGAAATCGAAAAGGCTCATCCCGATATTTTCAACGTCCTGCTGCAGATTCTCGATGATGGCCGCCTAACCGATGGCAAAGGCCGGGTCGTCAACTTCAAGAATACGATCATCATCATGACCAGTAACCTCGGTTCCCATGAAATCCTGGAAACGAAAGATTTTGCCCAGGCAGAAAAAGCCGTACGGGAACTGCTCAAAAAGTATTTCCGTCCGGAATTCCTCAACCGTGTCGATGACATCATCGTCTTCAAGGCACTGGGCAAAGATCAGGTCCGCAACATCGCAACCATCCTGCTCAAACGTCTGAGCGAACGTCTGGAAAAACAGGTCAAAATCCACCTCACCTGGACAGACGAAGCGTTGCAGGCACTGGCCGACCAGGGCTATGACCCGCAGTTCGGTGCCCGTCCGCTGCGCCGCCTCATCGTCCACACCGTAGAAACGGCCCTCAGCCGCGATATCATCAGCGGCGTCGTCCGCGAAGGCGATACGGTCTCCATTAACTACGATGGACAGCAATTCACCTTCACTCCGTACAGACAGCAGAAAGAAGCCTGATGTTTGAGGTTTGAGGTTAAATGACAAAAGCGGCTGGTGCATTACGTGTGATTACGTAATGCACCAGCCGCTTTTTCTATGTCTTGTCAATCATTATATTCTTTGTATAATTGCTTCAATACATTGGCCCGGGTAATCATGCCGACGACCCGTTTGTTGACGACGACGGGAATAACTTTCAGATGTTCGATGACCATAGCCGCCGCTACCTGTTCTATGTCCGTATCAGGCGTCGTGATGACTACGTCGCGGGTCATCAGTTTTTCACAGGGTTCATCCATGAGGGTCCGGAATTCCTTGGCATATTTATTGATGCGGCTGGTCATGATTTTGGACCCGATAATGGGCAGCGCCCGGGGAATGTGGGGCTTGGAACTGCGGTACATGAGGTCCGCACTGGTAATGATGCCGATGAGATGTTCTTCATCATCGACGACAGGTACAGCCAGCAGGCGGTGTTTGACGAAAAGGCGGAATAATTTGCGCACCGGCGTATCCGGCGTGACAGAGACAAACATCTTGTACATGACATCGCGGACCGGTACGACTGGCGCCTTCTTTTTTTCCTCTTCTTCCCTGCCGGGCTGTTTGTTCAGTTCTGCTTCATCCATATAGCACGCCTCCTCTACGATTCCCCATATTCCTGATACAATTCATCCAGGATGTTACCGCGGGTAACGATGCCCACCACATGTTTATTGTCTACAATAGGGATGACTTTCAGATGTTCTGCCACCATGACGCCGGCAATCTGTTCGACCGGCGCATCGGGTGCAGCGATGATCACGTCTTTGGTCATGAGTTCTTTTGCCGTCCCGGCCATAAGTTTCTTGAATCCCCGGTTATATGCGCTGATGCCGCTGTAGTAGATGCTGGCGCCGAGGAGATTGACATAGTGCGGTACATGGGGTTTTACCTTTTTGTACAGCAGATCGGCATCGGTGACGATACCGACCAGTTCCTGGTCATCGTTGATGATGGGAATGGCCGTCACCTTATTCTTCACAAACAAATTGACCAGTTCAAAGACCGACGTATCCGGACCGGCTGTCACAAAGGCTTTTTCCATGATTTCTGATGCTATATGCTGTGCCATATAAATCACTCCTTTATAAGCAGGCTTTTTTCCGTGGATGCCTGCTGGTTATGATTTTATTTCCTATTATATATAATTTGACACATAACTCCAATTTCCTGCCCGATATAGAAGAATACTTTGGTAAAATTGCGATAAAACCCCCGGACACCTTGTTCCATATACAGCAAGGCATCCGGGGGTTCTGCTTATTTCAACGGCTCTATGGCGGACATCCCGTCCACAGGGCCATTTCCGTTTATAAGTGGTACGGTTCATGGCGGGCGATTTTGATAGCCCGGTATATCTGTTCCACCAGAATGAGGCGGATCATCTGATGGGTCAGGGTAATGCGCCCGAAGGATATGCGTTCATCGGCACGGCGGCGCAGGGACTCAGAAAGGCCGAAGGGGCCGCCGATGATGAAGGTCAGTTCACTCGTGCCGTAGAGGGCCAGGTCGGAGAATCGCTGTGATAATTCTTCCGAGAAAATGAGTTCCCCGGCTACATCGAGAACGAACAAATGGGAACCGGGATGCACATGAGAAAGCATCTTCTCCCCTTCCTTTTCCAGTACCTGCTCTTTCTGGGCCGGTGAAGGGTGGTCGGGCATTTTTTCTTCCGGAAGGACCGTCAGTTCCACCTGTCCGTACGGACGCAGGCGTTTCAGAAATTCCTGAATGCCCGCCGTGAGATAGGCCTCTTTGATTTTACCCGTCGCTATGATGTGGTATTTCATTGGTTATCCTCTTCATCGGCTGGTGCTTCCTGAAGGACGACATTGGCGCTCTGGCTTGAGCCATTGCGGTTGAAGGTGACCGTTACGGTATCGCCGGGTCTGGCCTTGGAGAGGGCATCCTGCAGATCCGTAAAAGCTTCAATCGTCGTATCGCCGACCTGGGTAATGACATCGCCATGACGCAGGCCTGCCTGGTCGAGGGGACCGCCGGCAATGACCTTGTACACGTAGACGCCGCTCACATCGAACTTCATGCCAAAGCGGGCAGCCATCTTCTTATCGAGACCGTAGAAGCCGAGATAGGGGCGGGAAACTTTACCGTTCTTGATGAGCGATTCCAGGATGGGCCGGGCCGTGTTGATAGGAATGGCAAATCCCAGGCCTTCTACGCCTTCCTTGGAAATCTTGGCACTGTTGATACCGATGACCTTGCCGTCGGCATCGACGAGAGCGCCGCCGGAGTTGCCGGGATTGATAGCCGCATCAGTCTGGATCAGTTTCATCCCTTCCCCTTCCACACCGATGGTCCGGTTGAGAGAACTGATGACGCCGGCCGTTACGGTTCCCTGGAATTCCAGCCCCAGGGGATTGCCGATGGCGATGGCCGTTTCACCGACCTGCAAAGAATCACTGTCACCAAATTCGGCAACGGGCAGGTTTTCTACATTAATTTTGACGACGGCCAGATCCGTCTTTTCATCGCGGCCGACGACAGTCCCTTCTGTACTCTGTCCATCGGCCAGAGAAACGATGACCGTTTTCGCCGTCCCGACGACGTGGTTGTTCGTCGCAATATATCCCGATTTATCGAAGATGATGCCGGACCCGACGCCTTCGCCGACGAGGACTTTGCGGTTGAAAATATCCCGGTTATACACTTTAGTCGTAATCCCGACGACAGCGGGACCCACCTTTTTTGCTGCCTGCACTACGGCCGTATTGCGGGCATCGGATATGGCTTCACTCTTAGCCGGTTCCTGAAGCTGGTTCAGATTGCCCGAATAGGTCTGGCCGCCAAAAAAGGTTTCATGGATTTTGAAACCGCCGGCAATACCGGCGCCAATCAGGAGAACAGCTACCAGCGCTGTCAGCCATTTTTTTCGTGTCATTATAGAGTACCTCCGTTCAGAAAGCGCACGGATCCCGTCGCCGAGGCGAGGCGCAATAAAATATCCTGCCCGATGACCAGTCCATGGCTGGTAAGGACGTCGCGCATAGTCTGCACCGTAAGCGCCGGCGTATTATTATGTTCACTGCGATGGGCCAGAAGGACTTTGATCATGCCCCGCCGCGGCAGGGAGCTGAGAAATCCCGCTGCCGTCTTGTTGGACAGATGACCCAGATTACCCAGTATGCGTTGCTGCAGGGCATAGGGATAGGGGCCGTTGCGCAGCATCGTCTCATCGTGATTGGACTCGAGAATGAGGATATCCGACCACGATGCCGCCGTCATGACATCAGGGGTAATGCACCCCAGGTCCGTCGCCAGGGTAATCTTGCAGTCACCGTGATACAGGGAATAGCCCACAGACCGGGCCGCATCATGGCTGGTCGCAAAGGGAACAATCTGCATCTCGCCGAGAGACAGGCGGCGCGGCAGGCGTACAAAGCGGTCCATAAAAGGGAGAATTTTATTACCTATGGCCTGCCATGTCTCCTGCGTCGTATAGACGGGCATATGGGTCCGTTTCAGCAGGACAGGCAGACCGCTCACATGGTCTGTGTGTTCATGAGTAATGAGGACGGCATCGAGGTCAGATAAGGCATAGCCAAACCGACGCAGCCCCTTTTCGATGCGCCGGCAGCTGATGCCGGCATCGATGAGCACACAGGTCCGGCCACAGCGGATAAAAGCAGCATTGCCGCTGCTGCCGCTGGCCAGGAGGCTGACCAGGCAGTCTCCCTTGTGGCTGATGGTCTGACTTTTCAGGAAATCGCCGGTCCTGCCGGCACCGGATTCCATCGCCGGCTGGCCGAAATCAGGCACCAGGGACGAGTAATTTTCCGTTTCCTCTCTGGCATCCTCCCCGGCAGCAATACGGCGCGCCCTTCCGATGGACTGGGCCAGTTGTGCCAGCCGGATTTCACTTTCCGTCATGGAGTTCTCCCTGTACGATGGCAATGCCGGCACTGGCACCGAGGCGGTCGGCACCGGCTTCTACGAGCTGCCGTGCCGAAGCATAATCGTGAATGCCGCCCGACGCCTTTATTTTGGCATTGCCGTCTACGGCCTGTTTCATGAGGGCCACATCGTGGACGGTCGCACCGCCATGGCCGAAGCCCGTCGAAGTCTTGACATAGGCTGCACCGGCTTCGACCGCCACTTGGCAGGCCTTTACCTTTTCTTCATCTGTGAGGAGCCCTGTTTCCAGGATCACCTTGACAGGACGGCTGGCTGCGCTCAGCACGACGAGGCGGATATCCTGATAAACATATTCCCAGTCGGCGGCTTTGGCCCGACCGATAGCCAGGACCATATCGATTTCATCGGCCCCGCTTGAAACGGCTTCGGCTGTTTCCATAGCCTTTGCCTTGCTGGCCATGGCCCCCAGAGGAAAGCCGACGACCGATGTCACCAGGCAGGATGTCCCGGCCAGTTCCTGTTTTGCCAGTTCTACGTAAGACGAATTGACACAGACGGCGGCAAATCCGTACGTGCGGGCTTCCTGGCAAAGCTTGCGGATATCTTCAGGAGTCGCTTCGGGTTTTAAATTCGTGTGTTCAATACAGGCTGCAATAGACATGACATGCCCTCCTTTAAACGCATCAGTAAAAATGTAAATCCTGTGATTTTTAATTATAACACAAAACAGGAAAAGTTCCATACCAAAAAAACAGGAAAAAGAGCAGAAAAAAACACCATACGGAGCGAATCTCGTACGGTGTTCTTTGTGGTGGGCCTAGGTGGACTTGAACCACCGACCTCACGCTTATCAGGCGTGCGCTCTAACCAGCTGAGCTATAGGCCCATGTCCTAGCGACTTCCTTAGTATATCACACAAAGACATCTTGTCAAGAAATTTTTCTATCCATTATGCGCCCTGTATGGTACAATGATAGTTATTGACATATATATAAATATTATCATAAAGAAGGGATTTTCATGAAAAAGCTCGATCCCCATGTCTATCTGTTTACTATGGGGCATTTCTCGGTAGACTGGGCCCAGGGCGGCATCCCGGCCCTGCTTCCCTATTTCATCACGGCCTGCCAGCTCAATTACCAGCAGGCTGCCGGCATTATTTTTGCCAACATTCTCCTGTCGTCGGTAACACAGCCGCTCATCGGATACTATTCTGACCGGATTTCCAAGCCCTGGCTGGTCCCTCTCGGATCGGTCCTCTGCGGCCTGTCCCTGACGGCACTGGCCTTTACGACCAATTACTGGGTCATCTTGTTCTGTTCCATGATGAGCGGCCTCGGCGGCAGCCTGTTCCATCCCGAAGCAGCCCGCATGGTCAACCGCATCGCCGGCCCGCTCAAAGGACAGGCTCTGGGCAGCTTTTCTGTCGGTGGCAATGCCGGTTTTGCCATCGGCCCCATGGTAGCCGGCTTCAGTGCCTATACCTTTGACATCCACGGTCTGATCCTCTACGGCGTAGTCAATCTGATCATCGCCGCCGTCCTCTATCATGCTATGCCCACGGTGCTCACCATGGCCGCTGCCGCCGATAAAGCTGAAGCCAAAGCCCATCCGGGAGCTTCCCATGAAAACGACTGGAAAGCCTTCAGCAAACTGACTGTCGTCATATTTGCCCGTTCCATCGGATTTACGCTCTGCAACACCTTCATCCCCATCTACTGGATTACCGTACTGGGGGCCACGCCTTCTACGGGAAGCATGGCCCTGTCCATCCTGTTTTCCATGGGCGTCGTCATCACCTTCCTCGGCGGTATCATGGCCGACCGCTTCGGTTTTATCCGGGTCATGCGCGGTTCCTTCCTCATCATGGTCCCGGCCATGTTCCTCCTGGTCAACAGCTCCCAGCTCTGGCTGGCTACGCTGCTCCTGCTGCCCGTCGCCTTTTCCCTCTTTGCTCCGTACAGTCCCATCGTCGTCCTGGGCCAGACCTACCTGGGCAAAAACGTTGGCTTTGCTTCCGGCGTCACACTGGGCCTGAGCACGACTGTAGGCGGCCTGCTCTCCCCCGTCGTAGGCTGGGGTGCCGACCTCTGGGGCGTCCAGACAGCACTGCAGATACTCTGGATCTGTGCCGCCATCGGCTGCGTATTCACCTTCCTCGTCCCCGTTCCCAGAGCATGGAAAGAGAAAGCGTGAGGCTGGTGATTAGTGATTAGTGGCTGGCAGCCAGTGGTTAGTGGTTAGTAGTTAGTGGCTGGCAGCTACCAGTCTGATGTAAAAAAAACAGCTTGTCTCTCGACAAGCCGTTTTTTTTATGTATTTCTGCAAACTATATTTCTACAAACTACAAACTATGTTTTTCCTAACTACGCTCTTACACCGGTTCTTCTTCCGCTTCGTCATGGCTGACAGCCTTCGGGCCGCGGCGGTTGCTCGTGTGGTTCTTCCAGACAACCCACAGCGATGTATCGACGCAGATAGAGCTGTAGGCCCCACTGATGAAGCCGATGAGCATGACGAGGGAGAAATTCTTTGTCGATTCCCCGCCGAAGAAATGGAGAGCACCGCAGGCAAAGAGTACCGTCGTCAGAGTGTAGATACTGCGGTGGATACTCTGGGCTATGCTATCATAGGCCAGCTTTTCATACGTGTCGGTACGGCGGTGAGTCCGCGTATTTTCACGGACACGGTCGAAGATGACGACCGCTTCGTTCATGGAATAGCCAACGACGGTCAGGATAGCGGCCAGGAAGGTCGCATCGATTTCCAGATGGAAGAAGGAGAAAAAGCCCAGTACCATGATCAAGTCATGGAGAATGGAAACCAGCGCGGAAATAGCGATTTTGTATTCGAACCGCAGGGTAATATACGCTGCCAGAGCGATAAATGCTACAGCCAGACTCATAATCGCATTCTTCGTGACTTCCGAGCCGATGACAGCCCCGACGGATTCGGTCCGCTTCACTTCTGCCCCGCCCAGTTTGCTGCTGAGCTGGTCGGCAATCGCCTTGCTTTCATCAGACGACAGGTTGCGCATGCGGATCATGACATCCTGGGACGAATCCTGGTCGCTGACGCCGGAAAGCTGGATGACGCTGTTTTCCAGATCCATATTGGACTGGTCCACGACGTCACGCACCTGGGCGACGGTGACGGGCTGATTGAACTGCATGTCCAGAATCGTGCCACCTGTATAGTCAATCCCAAAGTTGAATCCATTGATGAAAATGGAAATGACACTGAAAATGACCAGTATAGACGACAGGGTGAACCACCATTTTTTATGAGCTACAATGTTGAATCTCATTTGTGTCCCCCCTTATTCTTCATATGTTCCGGTACCTTGCGGTTCAGCCCGTAGAACCAGGGATTGGTAATGAGCCCCGTATTGATGAACCACGTCAGGAGCGAACGGCTGACGATGATGGCCGTAAACATGCTGACGATAATCCCCAGTGCCAGGTTGACAGCAAAGCCTTTTACGGTGCCGCTGCCCATGACGATGAGGACGATAGCCGCAATCATGACCGATACGTTGGCATCGAGAATCGTGTTGAACGCCCGTTTAAAGCCGGCCTCCATGGAGGTCCTGAGACTCTTGCCGATGAGCACTTCTTCCTTAAATCGTTCAAAAATAAGGATATTCGCATCGACGGCAAAGCCCATGGATAGGATGACCCCGGCGATGCCCGGCAGGGTCAGAGTAGCATCGAGATATTTCAGGATGGACAACAGGATGAGGACGTAGACCAGTAAAGCGATATTGGCTACTACACCGGACATCCGGTAGATGATGATCAGGAAAATCATGATGAGCACGATGCCGATGGCAAAGGCTTTTTCCGATTTCACTTTGGAGTCCTGGCCCAGGCTCGGCCCGATGGTACGGACTTCCATGACCTGGAGCTTGACTGGCAGTGCACCGGAACGGAGCAGGATGGCCAGGTTCTTGGCATCTTCCAGCGTCTTGCTGCCGGTGATGACTGCCTTGCCACCTGTAATCGGTTCATTGACGACCGGTTCCGTAAGAGGTGCCCCATCGAGGTAAATGCCGATTTTGCGGCCTACGTTGGATGCCGTGAGGTCAGCAAATTTCTTGGCCCCTTCGTCGGTAAATTCAATGGCTACGACGTTCTTCTTGCCCTGGTCGATCTGTTCTTTGGCGGTCTTCAGATCATTCCCGGTCATGCGCGTCGTGCCCGATTCGTCTTTAAATTCCAGGACAGCCGTCTTGCCAATGGTTTCAATCGCCTTTTCCGGGTTCTTTTCCCCAGGCAGTTCGACGATGATACGCCGTGCCCCTTCTTTCTGGACAATCGGTTCGGTCAGACCCATTTCATTGATACGCCGTTCGACAATGGAAACAGCCCGGTTCAGTGAGTCATCTGTAACCGGTGCTTCCGGTGTATCGACGGCTTCCAGTACGATATGGGTGCCACCCTGCAAATCCAGCCCCTGCTTGATGGAATTGGCCAGAGGATAGATAAAGGTGACAAATGCTGCCAGGATAATGATGACGGCAGCGAAAAACTTAATCATATTGCGGGTCCGCAAGAGAAGTCCCTCCCCTTAGTCTTCTTCGTCGCCGGCAATCGCGCTGATGGATTCTTTCTTCAGCTTGATTTCCACTTTATCGGCAATGCGGATGCGGACATAGTCGTCTTTGATATCCGTAATTACGCCATAGAGGCCGCCAACGGTAACAATTTTGGTGTTTTTCTTCAGATTGGAAAACATTTCCTGACGCCGTTTCTGCTGACGCTTCTGCGGACGATACAAGATAAAGTAGAATAAGATGACCATAAAGAGCAGCGGCCACATCTGACCGAGGTCACCTAAAAAACCCAGATTGTCATAGTTAGTCAGGCCATTAAAAAAATTAGCAATAGAATCCACAGTTTTTACCTCCTAGTGAATAAATATAATATATGTACATGATGTGTAGAATTACCCATCTTGATACCGTTTCCAGAAATTTTCGCGGAATGTGCGGAACGTGCCATCCAGTATAGACTGACGCATCTGGCGCATAAAGTCAAGGAGAAAATACAGGTTGTGAATGCTTACCAGACGATAGGCCAGGATTTCTTCCGCCTTGAAGAGATGGCGGATATAGGCGCGCGTATAATTACGGCACGTGTAGCACTGGCAGCCCTCTTCAATGGGATGGAAATCGTGGGCATAGCGGGCGTTGCGCACGGTCAGGCGTCCCGTATGGGTCATGGCCATGCCGTTGCGGGCGACGCGGGTAGGAAATACGCAGTCGAACATATCGACGCCGCGAGCCACCCCTTCGACGAGACAATCCGGCGTGCCGACTCCCATGAGATAGCGGGCTTTTTCCCGGGGCAGGTGCTTCGTCGTATAACCCAGCACTTCATACATTATATCCTTACTCTCGCCAACACTCAAGCCGCCGATGCCATATCCATCAAAATCCATGTCCACCAGGTCTTCACAGCTCCTGCGGCGCAGGTCTTCATACATGCCGCCCTGGACGATGCCGAACAATCCCTGGGTATCGCTGTGATGATGGTCGAGACAGCGCTGGGCCCAGCGGCTCGTCCGTTCTGTCGAAAGCTTCGTGTAATCATAGTCCGAAGGATAGGGGATGCATTCGTCAAAGGCCATGGCGATATCGGAATTGAGGGCCATCTGGATATCCATGGACACTTCCGGCGACAGGAATTTCTTCGAGCCGTCGAGGTGGCTGCGGAAGGTTACGCCTTCTTCTTTTATCTTCCGCATCTGCCCCAGGCTGAACACCTGGAAGCCGCCGCTGTCCGTGAGGATGGCCTGTTTCCAGTTCATGAATTTGTGCAGGCCGCCGGCTTCTTTTATGAGATCTTCGCCGGGACGCAGGAATAAATGATAGGTGTTGCTCAGGATGACCTGGGCTCCCATATCGTAAAGTTCTTCCGGCGTCAGCGTCTTGACCGTGGCCTGCGTGCCGACGGGCATGAACATAGGCGTCTGGAAGGTGCCATGGGGAGTACGCAGGAGACCTGCCCGGGCGCCGTCACATTCGGCCTGCAGTTCGTAGGTAATGACCATAAGGTTCCTCCTCTAGTGAATAAACATGGCATCGCCAAAACTGAAGAAACGATATTTTTCTTTCACGGCGATTTCATAGGCATGGAGAATCTGTTCCCGCGTCGAAAGGGCACTGATGAGCATGAGCAGCGTCGATTCGGGAAGATGGAAATTGGTGACCAGGGCATCGACGATATGGAAGGTGAAGCCGGGATAGATGAAAATATTCGTCCAGCCCGACCCGGCCTTGAGCTTACCCGTCATACCGGCACTTTCCAGGGTGCGGATACTCGTCGTCCCTACGGCAATGATGCGCCGTCCTTCGGCTTTTGCCCGGTTGATGGCATCGGCCGCTTCGGGGGTAATGCTGTAAAATTCGCTGTGCATCTGATGGTCTTCGATATTTTCTTCTTCCACAGGGCGGAATGTACCCAGGCCGACATGGAGGGTAACAAAGACTTCTTCTACCCCTTTGTCGCGGATTTTCTGCAGCAGTTCATCTGTAAAATGAAGACCTGCCGTCGGCGCCGCTGCCGAGCCCCGTTCCCGGGCATAGACTGTCTGGTATTCATTGGGATCTTCCATTTTTTCATGGATATACGGCGGCAGGGGCATTTCACCGATTTTATCGATAATATCATCAAATACGCCGTCATAGGTAAAATGGACGACGCGGCCGCCGAAGTCGGTACGGTCCAGGACTTCTGCCTGCATTCCTCCGGGAAATTCGATGGTCGTCCCCGGCAGGGCCTTCTTTCCCGGCTTGACCAGCACTTCCCAGCGGTCTTCCCCGACGGGCGTCAGGAGCAGGACTTCGACCTTGCCGCCTGTAGGCACCCGTTTTCCATAGAGGCGGGCGGGAATGACTTTGGAGTCGTTGAAAACGAGGACATCGCCGGCTCTGAGTTCATCGACGAGGTCATAAAAATGCTTGTGTTCCACGGCACCCGTTTTCCGGTCATACAGCATGAGGCGGGCATGATCCCGCGGTTCTGCCGGATGCTGGGCAATTAATTCTTTTGGTAATTCATATGAAAAATCAGTCAGTTTCAAAATAATCCTTCCTGTCTTAAATCAATATAATTTTTCAAGCCTGGTCCCAGTGTAATAATGGGTCAGGATCGTGCGGTAATATGTATCGGCACTGCCGTGTTCCTGGGCCATCTGATAGGCTCCATACTGGCTCATCCCCAGCCCATGCCCCCATCCATATCCATAAATCGTGATGGGAACGCCGGCTTTGACCGTCATGGTCGCGCTTCTTCCTTTGCGTCCGCTGTCCGGATCCGGTACGGCGCCGCCCTGGCTGAAATCGAAGAGGGTGCTCTTCAGGCCATAAATGGACTGGAAGGCATTGCCCGTCACGCGGACTGAACCGGCCGACCCATTAACCGTCATGGACAGTACCCGGCCGGAAACGCCCCGGTCAGAAACGGCCATAGGCCGTTTGCCCAGCGGTGACAGCGTGATAGATCTGACCTTGCCTACGCCTTTGCCGGCGGCCGTCAGATTGGCTGCCAGTTTTTCCGGCGTCGTCGTCACCGACCAGCGGTACGACGGCATGCGGCTGCTGTCATCAGACACGCCGCGCAGATAGGGGATGCGGGAGCCCCACACGTTTTCACTGTTTTCCGTCCAGCCGCCGGCTGTCGAGCAGAAAAAGGCATCGATGGGTTTGCCGCCGTACGTCAGGATTTCTCCCCGCGTCGCATCGACGGCAGCAATAACCGACGGCGATTCGCCGTTGATTCCGGCATAAATCTGGCTGGATGTATCATCGGTCATATCAAACCCGCGGCTGGCGAAATAATTCTTATGGGAAATGGCATAGGTACGCGCCGCGACGGCCTGGGCCTTCAGGGCTTCCCGATGCCACGACGGCGACATTTCCTTGCCGACGACACCGTAGAGATATTCTTCTACGGGAACGACATTCACGACGGTCAGGCCCCATCGCTGGGGCGATTTCATGACTCTTATAGCACCGCGGTAGGCGTAGCCGTCGGTAATCTTCACCGAACCGGCCGACGAAAGAGGCCGTACCTCGACGGCACCAGCAGCGGCTGCACCTCCGACGGTCACCGCATTTCCCTTCAGGGCAATCTGCAGAGGCGTGCGGGCGGGAAATTTTTTCCACAAGGATCCGTTTTTCCAGACGCCCAGGCCACTGTCACTGGTGAGGGCGACGGAACCGCGTCCTTCGCGGATACCGATGCGCACGGTCTGTCCCATGCCCGACGCAGCAGCCGTCCCGCCAAAGGAAAAGAGACAAAAGGCGGCAATGACGAGATAGACAATCTTTTTAATCCACATAGGGGAGCACCTCTCTTAATGGCGGGAAAAAAAGTTGAGGATAATAGAAAGGACGACGCTGATGACGATACAGGTCACGATGGGGAAATAAAAAGACGTACTGCCTCTGGTGAAACGGATATCTCCCGGCAGATGACCGAGGAACCGGGACAGTCCCAGCTGGTCCAGTCCCATCCAGGCCACACCGGCAATGATGAAAAAGATTCCGATGTAAATCAGTGTTTTGGCCATAATATCTCCTAAAAGAGTGACGTACTCTTGGCGTTGTCTTCCCGTCCCGGTTCGGGCAGGCCGAGATGACGATAGGCAGCAGCCGTCACGACCCTTCCCCGGGGCGTGCGGTTTAAAAATCCCTGCTGCATGAGAAACGGTTCATAGACATCTTCGACGGCATCGACGGACTCGCTGATAGCCGCCGCAATCGTATCGAGCCCGACGGGGCCGCCGCCGAACTTCTCGATGATGACCTGCAGCACCCGCCGGTCCGTCCGGTCCAGTCCGCTGCGGTCTACTTCCAGCCGGTCCAGTGCCGACGACGCAATCTCGCTGGTTATGGCCGGAGCCCCGGCTACCTGGGCAAAATCACGGACCCGTTTCAAGAGGCGGTTGGCAATACGCGGTGTGCCCCGGCTGCGGCGGGCAATTTCCAGCGCTCCCTGTTCCTCTATTTCAATATCGAGGATCTGTGCCGTCCGGCGGATGATGAGCACCAGCTCTTCGGGCTTATAAAATTCCAGGCGGCAGATGACGCCAAAGCGGTCCCGGAGAGGCGGCGCCAGACGGCCGACCTGGGTCGTCGCCCCGACGAGGGTAAACGGCGGCAGGTCGATCCGCACCGACCGGGCACTGGGTCCCTTGCCGATGACAATATCGAGGGCATAATCTTCCATAGCCGCATAGAGCACTTCTTCTACGCTGTGGGACAGGCGGTGGATTTCATCGATGAACAACAGGTCCCGTTCCTGCAGATTGGTCAGCAGGGCTGCCAGATCGCCGGGCCGTTCGATGGCCGGGCCGGACGTAATGCGCAGATTGACGCCCAGTTCATTGGCGATGATGCCGGCCATGGTCGTCTTGCCCAGGCCCGGCGGCCCGTACAGGAGCACGTGGTCCAGTGCTTCCTTGCGGAGTTTCGCCGCCTCAATAAATACGCGCAGATTTTCCTTGGCCTTTGTCTGGCCGATATATTCCTTTAAATAATGAGGCCGCAGACTGTACTGCCAGGAATCTCCCGGCAGGTCGGCCGTCTCAATGATGCGATGTTCTTCCATTCTTACCTCCCGCTGCCCAGGCTGCGCAGAGCCGCCTTGATAAGGCTTTCTACGCTATCGCAGGCAGCAGCCTGTTTCTGGATGACCGGCAGCGCTTCCTGCTCGGAATAGCCCAGGGACTGAAGGGCTGCCAGCGCTTCGGCGGCCATGCCACTGGGCGCTGTCCCGTCTTCTGCAGTAATCGCCATGACATCGCCGTCACCGGGCGTTCCTACCTTATCCTTCAGCTCCAGCACGAGACGGTTGGCCGTCTTCTTGCCAATACCCGGCAGTTTCGTCAGGACACTCATATTGCTCTGGCTGATGGCCAGCCGCATCTGATCCGGCGTGACGGCTCCCAGGGCATTCACGGCCAGCTTGGGGCCGATGCCATTGACCGTAATGAGGAGCAGGAACAATTCATACTCGTCCTGGGTCAGGAACCCGTAGAGGGTGATATCATTTTCACTGACGCTCATATACGTATAGAGCATGGTGTCTTTACCGATAGTCAGATTTCCCAGTGTCGAGCCGGATACAATCGCCCGGTAGCCGACACCGTGGACATCGATGAAGCAGGAGTTTTCAAAAATATGGGTAATGGTACCTTTCAGATAACCAATCATAACTGGACCGTCCTTTTCAAACTCAGGGAATGACGGGAATAAATCGTATAAATCGCCATAGCCAGCGCGTCGGCCGCATCATCGGGCTTAATCTTCTCCCGTATGCCGAGGAGGCGCATAGTCATATCGATGACCTGCTCCTTCGTCGCCCGTCCATATCCGGTGACGCCCTGCTTGACCTGCAGCGGGGAAAATTCCAGAATCGGGATATGGGCCTGCTGGGCCGTGAGGAGAATGATTCCCCGGGCCTGGCCGACGATAATAGCCGTCGTGACGTTGCGATTGAAAAAGAGCTGTTCCACACCGATGACATCGGGCTTGTATTTGTCGTAGAGCTCGTTCAGGCCATCGTAGAGCATGACCAGCCGTTCGGCATCGGTATACTCCGGTGTCGTCTGTACCGTGCCGTATGTCACCGGTTTCAGCCGGCTTCCCATGGCATCGACGACGCCAAAACCGCAGATAGCCGTCCCCGGATCGATTCCCATTGCCCGCATCGCTGCCGTCTCCTTTTTTTATGAAATAGCAAAGAAATAGAAATAAACAGACTAACGTTCATTATAACATGAAAGAGGCCGTTGCACAAAGGGTTTCCCCTCGGCTACCGGCCTCTTTTGACTCAAAATTTACACTAAGGCAACCCGTTTTCCATAGTTGTCATCAGATAGGACGTCGTTCTTCCCGGATTCATGCGGCTCAGGATTTCACTGCGGTAAATGCTGCGGACTTCCCGGTTGGGAATGGCCAATACGTACACCCACGTATCGATAACCAGCCGGCGGGACACGATTTTCAGATACCCCGACAGCACCAGAACCGTATACAGCGCATCGGGATTATCCACGATTTCCGGATAAATCGTATTTTCCGTAAGGACCGCCGTCACGGTCTCACCCTGAATGAGACGCAGCAGATTATCTTCCTGGACAGAATCGGTCTGTTTCAGCAGTTCTCCCAGCAGCACATTTCCCGACGTATGGGCCCAGTACGGCTGGGGCTGGCCCTGTTCTTTGAAAAAGCACAGTACCGACCAGGGATTATACATTTCCTGATTGCCAAACTGATACCCATCATACCAGTCATGGAGAACAGGCAGGGCATCGTCCTGCTGCTGCGCATGGGCCAGAACCCGCACTTCTTCCGGTGTAAATCCGATCCAGCCGGCATAAGTCCCATTGATGACACTGCTGACTTCCAGATTATTAAGTCCGCTGAAAATACTTTCCTTGGCAATCCGCAGAACACCCGTCAATACAGCAAAATCGAGAGACGGATTCGTCTTCAGTGCGGCACTGAGGAAATTCCGCATGAAAGCGATGCAATCATCATAGAAGCCGTGCTCCCATGCCTGCTGGACCGGAATATCGTACTCATCCAGCAAGAGGACGACAGGCTGCCCATGATAGTGTTTCATCATATCCATCAGCCGTCGCAAGGCATCTTCCATCTCGATTGGCGACGCCAGTCCGTCATGGACGCGCTGAAAATACCGCCGTTCCACTTGGGAAAAGCCAGTTCCTTCCATCAAATACGTATATTAATCATAGACATCGCTGAGGAGAGAGCGGAACTTTTCCACCATATCCGGCCAGGTCCGGTGCTTGACGTCCTTCAGGGACAGGAACAGGACAGGACGCCTGCCCTGCTCCGCCATATACGATCCACCATCAGCCCGTTCAATGGCCAGGCCGTGAAAGAGGTTACGATAATCAGCTCCACGGGCGGAAGCAAGGAAATAATACAACATGGACAAGAACAAGGTCTTGCCAAAGCGGCGCGGCCGCGTGAGCAGCAGCATTTCCCCATGATTGTCGAGAAGCTCCCCGATGGCCATGGTCTTATCGACAAAGTAATAATTCCCTTCGCGGATTTTGGCAAAATCATCAATACCAACAGGCAGTCTCTGCATGACCGCTCCCTCCTTTCAAAAAATCCCATATATCCTGTCTATAGTATACGGGAAAGGGCGGACAAAGGGAAGAGTCCTTTCCCCCTCTCCTCATCAGCGGTCGGCAAGCAGCCCGAGGACGATATGTCTGCGGCACATGCGGTATACGACGGTCAGTACGACGATAGTCACGGCCCAGCTCACAGGATAGGCCAGCATGAGGGTAACGAAATCACGGTGGGCGGCAAATGCCGTGTAGAGCCAGAGGATACGGACGCCGCAGATGCCGACCAGGACGACGACAGCCGGTGGCAGGGAATAGCCGTAGCCCCGCAGGGACCCGGAAATGATGTCGATGATGCCGTTGAGATAAAACGTACCGGCAATGCAGAACAACCGCAGCGACCCGAGCTGCACGACGACGGGATCACTGTTGAACAGGGCAATGAGCGGTTTGGAAAAAAGGAGCACCGGCGTCACCACTACCAGGATAAACGCCCCTTCTACGGCAAAGGCTACCTTGGTGATGCGGAAGCAGCGGCGCAGATTCCGTGCCCCGTAATTCTGTCCGACAAAGGTCGTCGCCGCCTGACTGAATCCATTGACGAAGCAGTACATATTATTTTCTATGATGAAGGCCGCTGTCGAAGCTGCCATAGCTTCCGTCCCCAGACTGTTGAGGGCCGACTGGATCAGCACGTTGGAGAGGGCAAAGACCATGCCCTGCAGCCCTGCCGGCAGGCCGATGCGCATGATGCGGCGCAGTTCACTGCGGGAAAAGCACATATGATGCCGCTGCAGGCGGATCCGGTCGGCGGTACGGCACAATAAGACAAATAAGATACCTGCATTGACAGCAAAAGAAAGGACCGTCGCCACGACAACGCCCGTAAGACCCAGACCGAGCACGGTGACAGAAAGCAGGTCGAGGACGATATTGATCGCATTGGCTGCCACCAGACTGTACAGTGGCGTCCGGCCATCACCGCAACTGCGGAACACGGCCGCTTCAAAATTATACAGAGAAAGGAACGGCAGACCCAGGAGGAAAATCCGCAGATACAATTCTGCCATGGGATACACGTCGTCCGGCACGGCGAGAATCATAAGTGCAGGAGACACGATGAGTTCTCCGATGACCATGAGCGCCAGTCCCATGCCCAGAGAAAGGAGAATAGCCGTCTGCACCGTTGCTTCCACTTTCTCATCCTTCCGGGCTCCCAGATACTGGGCAATGACGACATTGGCACCGAGGGAAATCCCCATGAGGAGCGTCACCAGAAGGCCGATGACAGGCATATTGTTCCCGACAGCCGCCATGGCATCTTTCCCGACAAACCGCCCGAGAATAAAGACATCAGCACTATTGAAGAGCTGTTCAAACATGCCCATAAGCCCGACGGGCATAGCAAAGAAAAACAATTTATCGGCAATAGAACCATGAAGCATATCCATCCCCTTGCGGACCTGTTTCCGTTTTGTCTGTTCCATAGGGCACCTCCTTTATCCCTTCCCATAATTTCAGTGTAACACGTTTTACATAGTCCCGCTATCCCGCCGGGCAGCCATCCCGTGTCAGAACAGCGCAAAAAAGAGCTGCAACAGAAATGAATCTGTCACAGCCCTCTATGCATCCTATACGCAGTAGTCCAGCCTATCAGATAGCGTGGAGGATATCCAATATAGCCAGCGCAGCCGTACAGGCCGGGCAGTCACAATACTTGGCACCTTTGGCCTGAATATCTTTGGCATGAGCCAGGAGGCCTTTGGCCCCTTCTTCGCCAAGAATCTTTTTGGCAAGATCGGAACCGGCAAAGCCAAGCAGTTCGTCAATAGTAGATACGCCGTTTTTCAGGGCATCGATATATGCCGGCGTTTCGGCATCCTTGTCAGCAGCAGCCAGCCATGCATTGGCAGCAGTTTTCAGTTTCGGATTGCAGCTCGGTGCTGCCAGTAAATCATTGGTCTTGGCCGTAACGGCTTCTATCGTTTTTGCGTCCATGAATCATTCCTCCTTGTAGTAACAAATATCGTCCTTACATCTATAAGCATATATCATTCAAGTTGTAATGTCAATAGTTACATTTTTATTTTATCGGGAAGGAAGGGATAGTGGTTAGTGAAAAGATAGTGGTTAGCAGGAAAGCCGGTTTACCGCGTTGGAAGCCTGTCCGGGAAGGGATAGTTTGCAGACTGGAATTTGTAGTTTGCAGATTGTGGAGCCGGGGCCGGTTTACCGCGTTGGAAGCCTGTCCGGGAAGGGATAGTTTGCAGACTGGAATTTGTAGTTTGCAGATTGTGGAGCCGGGGCCGGTTTGCCGCGTTGGAGGCCGTCCCCGTGAGGTGGAAGGGCCTTTTCGGCCCGCAAGGGGCTGACTGAAAGGAAGCGCAAGGCGGCTGCCGAAACGGACAGCAGAGATGGGACCGCGTTAGCGGTGGAAGGGGCTTTATCAATATACTGAGTCCTATCTTGAGTCCATTTTCTGCATGTTGTGATGCAGCCGGTTTGCCACGTTGGAAACCTGTCCGTCGTGCTACTCCTCGGACTCGGACTCAGATATTGAAACTCAGATTATGTAAAGACCCTTCCGCCCTAACGGGCACCTTCCCTTCACAGGGACGGCAAAAAACGCATCGTTCTTCAAACCGACATTCTCCATGAAGACGCAGTTCGCAGGCCATAGGCCGGTCTGCTGCGTTGGAAACCAGACGCCACTGCACGTCAGGAGTCATCCCCCAGCAGCCAGCGGAGGGCATTTATCTTTTTGATGCCGTTGTAATCTGCTTCCGGGGTAATTTCATCCAGAGTCAGCAGGTATTTGGGATATTGGTCCGGTATGGCATGGAGCGGTTTCAGTTCCCGTTCGAGTACTTCCGGAAGGAGTGTACTTTCTGCTACCTGATAGTATTCCCTGCTCCCGGATTGTTCAACGACAAAGTCAATTTCTCCTCTGGGCAGCTGACCAACGTATACCTTTCCTCCACGGCGCAGTAATTCCAGGTATACGACATTTTCCAAAATATGGCCCGTATCCCGTCCCGTATCATTGATCAAAAGGCGCCGGAAGGCGGGATCAACGAGATAGTATTTCGCATTGATTTTCAGCAGCTGCTTTCCCCGTATATCAAAGCGATCCGCCTGATAGATAAGCAGACTTTCCTTCAATCCCTGTAAATACTTCTCCACAGTCTTATTATCTATTTTCCGGCCTGCACTGGTCATAGATTTGGCAATTTTATTGGGCGAAATAAGGCTGCCTATATTTGCGGCCAGAAATTTCATCAGACTTTCTATCATCATCGTATCGCTGCTTCTCATACGCTGTAATGTATCTTTGACAAGAATCGTATTGTAAATTCCTGACAGATATTCCCCTACTGCCTGGGCGTCATCTTGAAACCGCAGGGCATAGGGAAATGAGCTCATCCGGATATAGGCCGTATACTTTGCAGGCAACGACATGGAATCAGGCATTCCCTGACAAAATTCCCGAAAAGACAAGGGCAGCATCGACAGCTCCACATAACGGCCTGTCAAAAGCGTCGCTAACTCGCCCGACATAAAATAAGCATTGGAACCGGTGATATACACATCGGTATTTTCTTTGATAAACAGGCTGTCTACCACTTTTTCAAAATTTTTTACATGTTGTATTTCATCGAGAAAGATGTAATTCATCCTATCCGGCTGCATCCGTTCCATAATATACTGATATAATTCATGGTATTCACACAACGGTTCATAAGCCAGATCTTCGAAATTTATGGTAATAATTTGTTCGGGAACTACACCATGATGCAGTAAATATTGCCGGTACAAGTAAAACATGGTGGATTTTCCACACCGGCGGACGCCAGAAATCACCTTAATCAAACGATGGTTCTGATAGCGTTTCAAGAAATCCATATACTCTGGTCTGGGTATCAGTTTCATGGCAACACCTTTCTGGAATCATTTCCCAATTAATTCGTTTTATGATAAAAATCAGGATTTATTTCCTAATTTTTATATATAATATCATAAATCTGGATTTTATTCCAACTTTGTGTAAAAAGATCACAGGCCGGGAAGGGATAGTGGTTAGTGATTAGCAGTCAGCAACTAGCGAGAAAGCCGGTTTGCCACGTTGGAAACCTGTCCGTCGTGCTACTCCTCGGACTCAGATACTGGAACTCAGATTATGTAAAGCCCCTTCAGACGCCGTTGGCGCCAGCTTCCCCTCACGGGGACGCCGTGCTACACTGTGCTTTAAGCTAGCTAATAATGCCGATAAGCAGGTTAGACGGACAGTGTATCTTTGCCGTCCCTGATAAGGGAAGGAGGGCCACAAAGTGGCGGAAGGGTTCTTATTTCAATACTGAGTCCTATCTTGAGTCCATTTTCCGCATGTTGTGATGCGGCCGGTTTGCTACGTTGGAATCCTGTCCGTCGTGCTACTCCTCGGACTCAGATACTGGAACTCAGATTATGTAAGAACCCCACCACCGCAAGCGGTCCCCCTCCCACGTCCCCGGGGAGGCATGCTACATTGTACTTCTAACCGGCACAGATACAGAACACCCCGCATCAGAGTTTGGGGGGATTTTCTGATGCGGGGTGTTCTGTTTGTATCAATCAGATAGGATAGTTCTTTATTTGATGCGGCTTTTCAGTTCTTCCAGTGCTTTCTTCAGCTCCTGGATTTCCCGGTCCTGCCGGACATCGTTTGCTTTGAGCTGCTGATTTTCTGCTACCAGCTGGGCTTTGCTGATTCCGGCATAGGAGTTTCCTTTGCCGATTTTGAAGCTGATGCCGGCGTTGAACATGTTTTCGCCGTTGCCGAAATTCGTGCCCAGGCTGAACATGGTGTCTTCATTGGGACGATAGAATGCGCCGAAAGCTACACTGTTGGCATTGCGGTAATTGCCATAGCCGACAGCGAAGTCCCACTTGTCATCAGGGTTGAAGTCCAGCGGATGAAGGGCTGCCAGAGCAGCTGCACCGGCTCCGACTTTGTTGATGCGGTTATCCAGATTGGAAACACGGTTATTGATGTTATAAATAGATTCCGTGTTGGCCGCCAACTGATGATCCAAAGCCGTTATGTTTTGGCCAGCCGTATTGTCCTTCCTGATAAAGATTCCGTCCTTTTCGACCCGTGTTTCGTTATAGACCGTACCGGCATTGACGGCGTTCGTAGACGCCTGTTCAATCGTCGTGTTGGCTACATTCTTGATGGTCGTATCTTCCCGCAGTGTAACAGTCTTGCTTTCGTCACCATCATAGTTGACGGCGTTCTTCGTCGCAGCCTGCAGCTGGTCTTCCGTAGCGGCCTGACCGGACGTAATGTTCTTGGCATCCCAAGTCTTGTTAGTCAATCCACCAATCGTGCCTTTATCATCCTTGTTGATGGTGACCTTGCCAATGGTAGCGGAACCTGTCACTTCGAGGTCTTTTGTTGTAATCTTATTAGCTGCTGTAACCGAATCGACGTTCAGATTTTTATTCAGGGAAATCTGATAATTCGCAGCTTCTCCTTTTGGGGCAACATTTTTAACAGAAAGATTAGGATCTTTCGTTGATACAATAGTATGCTTTGCAGCCTCTGTAGCTACGGCATAAAGCTCGCTCCCATTGACAGCATCTGTACTATCGGACGTAACACGTCCAGCGGCTACGTTCGTAATAGTCCGTACCTTTTTATCATTGCCTACACTAACGATTCCGCTTGGATACCCGCCACTTACATTATATCTGCTGCCAAGATTCGGAATCGTAAGAGACATAACATTGTAATCATCCAAGTTTCCCGAAGCAACCGAGCCTTGGCCCAAGGCAACGGAATTTTCTACTGAAACCTTTGCATCTTGCCCAATGGCAACAGACTTTGCACCAGAAACCTGTGCACTCATACCTATAGCAATACTGTTTTTTCCACTTACCTGACTGCCTGCACCTAAGGCCATACTATTTTCTGCGCCGGTCAAAACCTGTGCCTGATATCCCAATGCCGTTCCCTTAGATGCCCCTTCGTTTACGATTGCTCCTTGTCCAACAGCTGACGAGTAAGCAGCCAAAGCATTTGCACCTTCACCTACGGCAGTAGCGGATTCCCCACTGGCCTTGGCGAGCGAACCCAACGCGGTTGCCTGCTTTCCTGTAGCCTGTGCATTCATGCCAACAGCTGTACTGTTATTTTGCTCAGCAAGAGCATCCGTCCCCAGTGCAACATCATACCAGCCAGTTGCCTTACTGTTATAGCCCAGGGCTGTCGAACGATAACCAGCCTGGCTGCTATAGCCAACCGCCGTATTATCATCCTGATCATTTCTACCTTCTAAATGAGTTGTTTCAGCACGATATCCCAATGCTAATGAATGATTCCCTTTTGCCGAAGCAAGGGGGCCAATAGCAATAGCATCATCCCCTGTAGCTCCATCATTGTTATAATTGCTCCCTTTACCGAGAGCAGGATCACTAGTGGGGTTCATACTATAATAATGGATATTAGCATCTGTTGCAGGGTCCGCCGCCAGTCCCACACTGGTGGCGCCGGCAGTGAGGATGAATGCAGTGAGAGCGGCGACGGCTAATCGCGACGTCCTTCCTCCGATGGACGTCCGTCCATCGGCTTTGGCCAGTTCGGACGTAACGACATAGCATTGTTTCACATGACTCCAGATGACACTGTATATTTTATTCATAGGATACCCTCCTCATAGTATAATCATTAATAATAAGACAATGTGACTTCTTGTTATTATTATACTACAAACAGTTGTTTGTAACAAATAAATTGTTATAATTATATTTTAATACATAATAATTTTAATTTTTATGTCTAAATTATTGCGATATTATTTATTCCTTTTTGTTTTGTAAAACGACGTGATTGTTACTGAAAGCATATTTATTACTATTATTTAAATATATTTCAGTCGTAAAAAAATCTATTGTAAACAATCGGGCGCAGATGATGGAAAAACGTCGGAAGGGAAGGGATAATGATTAGTGATTAGTGGTTAGTGGTTAGTGGTCAGCAAGAAAGCCGGTTTTCTGCATTGAAATTCTGTCCGTCGTGCTACTCCTAGGATTCAGATACTGGAACTCAGATCATGTAAGAACCCCACCACCGCAAGCGGTCCCCCTCCCACGTCCCCGGGGAGGCATGCTACATTGTACTTCTAACCTGCTAAATATGCATATAGTCGGTTTGCTGCGTTAGAAGCCGTCCCTGCTAAGGGAAGGAGGGCCACGAAGTGGCGGAAGGGTTCTTATTTTAATACTGAGTCTTATTCGTGAGCCCGTTTCCGCATGCTGTGATGCAGCCGGTTTGCTGCGTTGGAATCCTGTCCGTCGTGCTACACTGTTCTTCAAGCCGGCACAGATACAGAACACCCCGCATCAGGGTTTGGGGGGATTTTCTGATGCGGGGTGTTCTGTTTGTATCAATCAGATAGGATAGTTCTGTTATTTGATGCGGCTTTTCAGTTCTTCCAAGGCTTTCTTCAGTTCCTGGATTTCCTGATCCTGTTTCTGAATCTTTTGATCCTGCAGGGCATCGTTTTCTTTCAGTTGCTGGTTTTCTGCTACCAGCTGCGCTTTGCTGATTCCGGCGTAAGAGTTTCCTTTGCCGATTTTGAAGCTGACTCCGGCGTTGATCATGTTTTCGCCGTTGCCGAAGTTGGTTGCCACGTTGAACATGGTATTTTCGTTAGGCTGATAGAAAGCTCCCACCGCTACGCTGTTAGCGTTGCGATAGTTGCCGTATCCGACAGCAAAGTTCCATTTGTCATCGGGGTTGAAGTCCAGCGGGTGGAGTGCTGCCAGAGCGGCTGCACCGGCTCCGACTTTGTTGACGCGGTTATCGAGGTCGGATACACGGCCGTTCAGGTTGGTTACGTCGCCAGCCAGGTTAGTCACGTTGTTTTCAATCGATTCTACGTTCTTCTGGACGCGATAGAGCTGGCTGCCATTGACAGCATCTTTCGAATCGGCTGTGATTTCTCCATCGGCGACGTGAGTTACTTTCTTGCCGCCTGCATCGATACCGCTCTTGGTAATCGACGGGCCTCCAGTGATAGTCAGTCCATCACTGGAAATGGTGGTATTTCCAGCCGTTACCTTATCGACAGTGATTTCTTTATTGAGGGATACTTTGTAATTAGCCGGTTTTGCCGGGTCGGTTTCGGTATTAGCAACGGTGATGTTCATTTCATCACCAACGACAGTTCCTACGCCACCATCTTTGCCGTCCTTGCCATCTTTGCCCGGTGCGCCGGTATCACCTTTTTCGCCTTTCGGGCCTTGTTCTCCCGGATCACCTTTCGGGCCTTGTTCTCCCGGATCGCCTTTCGGGCCTTGTTCTCCCGGATCACCTTTCGGTCCTTGTTCTCCCGGATCACCTTTCGGGCCTTGTTCTCCCGGATCACCTTTCGGGCCTTTGAAGGCCGGATCATCTTTCAGAGCATCTTTGTCCAACGTAACAAGTACTCGTTTGTCGCCTTCACTACCGACTTCCTGTGCTAACAATCCATCGCCAAAGTCAAACTGCAGATTGCTAATTGTCATGTCTTTTGCAATCTGGGTGCCGCCCTTATACACATTACTTGCAACTTTACCGCCGTTATAGATGTGAACAGGCAGATTCATCACGGCCTTCAGCTGTGCCACGTTGACGGCATCATAATCTTCACTGCCGGCAGCGACCCCGGTAATCTGACGAGTGATGGTATTCGCTAAATCCAGTTTACCTTCCTTATCGACCGCAATATGACCGACAGAGACGGCAGCCGCATTCGAGGTCCAGACCGGGCTGGCATCTTTAGAAAAGTCCCCTACTTTGCCATTTGTCACAATACTCATATCCAGACCGGCTTTTCCGGCTTCGCGGTTAGCGATGGAGCCATAGCCCAGGGCTACGCCGCCATCGACTGTAGCGTTAGCATTGTGGCCGAGGATGGTAACCTGGGAAGCTGTCGTCGGAAGGGCACTAGCTGCCGAACCGAGGATGATGTTGTTGCTCTGGTTTTCCAAGGTGTGGTTATCGCCGATGACGATATTGGAATGGTTATTTTCTACGCTGTCACCGGTTACGGTATTGTGGGCACCGATAAGATAGTCGTTTTTGCCATTGATCAGCGTCGTATAGAAGCCATCAACATAGTTGAGCTGCGAAGAGGTATCGTCTTTAAATCCGGTATTCCCATCAGAAGACCAGGTACCATCAGCATTTTTCGTCTGATTCCCTTTGACCGTATTGCCAACACCTATAACCTGGGTCATGTAGGCATTGTCCACGACGTTGCCGCCACCAAAGGCCATGACCTGTCCGCCGCTGGTAGGAACGGCCTTCTGCAAGGCTTCACCCAGTGCTTCCGGATTCTTCAGGTTGCCAGTGATGGCTCCCATTTTCGAGATATCAATATTCCGGTAGGAGTTAGAAATGACGTTGCCTGCCCCATAGATAAGAGCTGCATTGGAATCTGTCGTCATATTGGCCTGACCGACGATGCTGTTGGCCACGCCGCTAAAGGCTCCAGAATTTTCAGTATTATTATTGATGTTAAAGGTACCATAAGACAAGGCCGTAGCCCCACGGAAATCTTTACTGCCCGGAGCAGCTGCCCGGTTAATGATACCAGATAGAGAACCCGTTACCGTCGAAGCAATGCCGCCGGCATAGGTCATATACCCAGCCGACAGAGCTCCCATTTCCTTGGCTCCGTCATTCTTTTCATTGGTGTATTCAGCATAAGTCCCTAATTGATCTGCCTTAAACGGCATATTCTGAACACTGTAATACTTCGTTTTCGAAGCATCAACGGTATTGCTGATAGCTTTGAGCTGTGCCACATTGACGGCATCCGTATCTTCACTGCCGGCAGCGACCCCGGTAATCTGACGGGTACTAGTCTTTTCTGCATCCAGTTGTCCTTGTTCATTTTTTACAATTTGACCAACGGAAACAGCAGCAGCTTTCGACTTCCAAACGCCAGTTGTATCTTTACTATGATCACCATTAGCTAAATCATAACCGACTGCACCCTTATCGACAGAAGCCACAGAACCGGCACCGAGAGCTACGCCGCCATTCTTCTGTACATCCGCATTATGGCCAATCATGACTGCATCTTCGAGCTTATCGTTTGTTAAATATGTCGTACTTTCTGGCTTATTCCACCCAGCAGGCTGATAACTGCCATCATAGGAACCAATAACGACATTATTCTTGCCATTTGTCATTTGGTGATAATCGCCAATGACGACTGAATTGTTTTCGTTGTTGAAATCATTCCGATAGCCAATAGTGTAGACATGAGAAGAATTGTTCAAAGTCGTATTATATCCATCAACCATATTGTAGATAGATGGATTATCCTGCGACCCTTGTACAGTATTTGCAACACCGATAATCTGAGTACGCTGTGTCCAGTCAGCTTTATTGCCACCACCAATAGCAAGTACAGCACCACCTGGATTGTTTTTAATTGATGTCCTTAGCAATTCAGCTGCTGATTTTGCAGAATTACCGGAAGTAGGTGCTGAAATGTCAAATATAGAGTTTGTAATTTCGTTTCCAGCACCGTAAATCAGGGCACCATTAGCATTGTTCGTCTTGTTTGCTAAACCGACAATGCTATTGGCTACGCCTGAATAGTCATTACTTGAAGTTGCCGATTCAATGCTGTTCAACGCACCGACAGATACTGCACCTGCATTTTGTAAATAGTTTCCACTATTTCCGCCGTAGCCATTAGGATAGCCGGTAGACATGATAGAATAGTCACCAATCAAAGTGCTCAATGTACCGCCTGTATAGCTGTTCGTTCCTAATAAAACAGATGCTACACCCGAACCGGTACCCCAGTTCCAATAATCAGAAATCTTGACATCACCAATTTCACCCTTGTAGGTCCGATTTCCAATGTCTATGGATTGAGATAAAGCTTGAGAACCTTCACCGATAGCAATAGCACCAGCTGCTTTTTTCATGCCAAAGAGCATAAAATATGATTTCCATCCTCCCTGCATAAAAGCGTTGGCCCCTTTACCGAGTGCAATACTCTGTCCTTCACCTTCGGGGAATCTTACACCATCTTGAAAAATCTCATGGCTAATTTTTGCATCGGTACTCATCAAAGAACCCTTGTCATCAAAGATAACGGCTACTTTTTTATCAACATTGTTAATCGTGGTATTGATATTGGCTTCACTAGCTTTGAGCTGGGCTACGTTGACGGCATCGGTGTCCTGTGTTCCGGCAGCCAGGTTAGTAATCTGTCTCGTAATTGCATTAGAAGTTACTTTTCCTGTTTTTTCATCTTTTTCTTCGGCTCGACCTACGGAAACGGCGGCGTCAGTAGATACCCAGGCAGCATAGTCTTTGTCAGACTTAGCATGTTTCTTCCCTTTAGCATCATAACCAGTTTTTCCGGCTTCGGTAGAGGCTATGGAATCCGAGCCGAGGGCTACACCACCATCGACTGTAGCGTCTGTGTTATAGCCGACCATGACGGCATTTTCGATATCTTTTTTATGATCCTTGACCGGAACTTGTTCAGTTACAGTATATTCAAACGTACCATCAGGATGTTCCTCCGTCATAGCCCATGTGGATTTCGACTGCTTCGTAACTTGTTTCTCTGTATAATCCATAGAGCCGAGGATAACGTTGTGTTTCCCGTTTTCCAAGTTATGATAATCGCCGATAACAACGTTGTCTTCACCATTTTTCAGGGTGTTTCCTGTACCAACAATAGCACTCCGTTTGATATTCGTTCCGGTGTTTGCAAAACCACTCACGGTATTGTACGTACTCATGTCCGTTTCAGAGCCTTGCAATGTATTACCAGTACCAAGAATCTGCGACCGAATAGCATAATCGGCATTATTACTGTTGCCCAAGACCGATACAGCACCGCCACTGGTTTCCATATACTTCTGCCAGGAATTACGCATCTCATCAAAATAGATGTTTAAATTATTTCCTTCAGCTTCGGTGTCTGCTCCCTGTGCATAATAGCTGGCACCATAAAGTCCAGATGCAACCCAATAACCTGTTGCGCCAGGCGTATCTTCGTCTTTTCCAAGAATATCCGGCCCTTTGGCATGGGTTACCGTATTGCCGACACCCATAATCATCGTGCCTCTGGCATTCGATGTAATATTCAAGCTGCCATTGATGCTGTTTCCCACTCCATCGACATCAGCGGCACTCTCAACTGAGCCACTTGCATCTTCTATTTTATTGAAAGCACCATAAATAGATGCTATGGCCCCTGATCCTGAATATGGATCGCTGGTGTCACTGCCGATGATGGAACGAGAGCCCATTATCGTCTGATATACACCGCTTCCTTGTGAGCGATTACCAACGACTATACCTTCTCCATACCGTTTAATTTTTGTATGATAACCAATAATAATACTATTGGCTCCAACTGAATATAAGTCACCAATTTCATTTTTTTCCTTTGGTTTACCAGATGGAGACAGTTGTTGTTCAGATGGAGATAATGAGCCTATTACGATAGAGTCTTGAATTCCATCGATATTCTGATTATCACCAATGACAATACCAGCAGCCGGGCCACCAGCACTCTCGATGTTAAAATCAGCTCGATTATTATTGCCAATAACCTTCAGCGAATCCCATTCATTGCGATACGTATCTGTTGATCGAATGAAATTACCGCGGCCTATTGTCAAATCTGATACATTAGGTTCTCGTCCTTCCGGATGCTGATAATCTGTGACCGTTCCATCATCCCTGCCCATAATCGTGTTATTATCACCAACGACCTGCTGATTACGGCTGGCAGAGATAGTGTTACCCGAACCATGAATACGCGCATCGTTGCTTCTGACATATCTGACGCTACCATCTTCGCCTACTGCTTTATCGGTAACCGTATTTGTATCACCGACGATTTCTGCATTGCTGCTATCTGTGACTTTATTATTCTTGCCAGTAATATTCGCGTTAAGTTCCGTAGCTTTTTTCGAATCCGTACTGGTAATGGTATTGCCATTATTATCGGTTACAGTATCTGCCAGTCCTACGCTGGTGACGCCAGCTGTGAGGATGAAGGCGGTGAGGGCGGTGAGGGCGGCGACGGCTAATCGCGAAGTTCTCCCTCTGGTGGACGTCCGGCCATGAGCTTTGACCAGTTCTGATGTGACGACATAGCATTGTTTTACATGACTCCAGATGACTTTGTATATTTTATTCATAAATAGCCTCCTGTATTATGATTATTTTGCTTACATAAAATAGTCGTGTTTTACTTAATATTATACCATCAAATGTCATTTTGTCACAATTATATTGCAATTAAACGACAATAACGGCGATATTTTATTATTTTTATGTTTATTTACTTATGATATATGTTATTTTGTTCTGATATATAAAATAGCAAAATGAGAGTGCTCTGTATATTTATATCCATCTATGTATTTATACAAATTTTATACTATGTTCACTATAACTGGACAAAATTCTGACAAACATAAAATGACACGAAATAACATAATACAGGTATCAGTCCGTCTCTATTTCACAAAAAACGCCATGTTCTCACTATTTAACGCTCTATCTGCAATCAGGACACCAGGACACTACAATCCGTCCTTTTACCTATTTCCTATAGCTTCACTACGTCATTTGTTTCGTCTTACATTACACAAATTTCCGTGTTTGCATTTACGAATAATATTTTTAACCCGATACAATCCGCCTGCATTTCATGCAAAACTTTCATGACAAGTCAGTTTACCGATAGAGCTGGGTTATAAAAAAAATCCTCTGCACAAAAGGTGCAACGGGAGGGGGAAGGGATAGTTTGCAGTCCTAAGTTTGTAGTTTGCAGGAAAAGGCCAGAGTTAGCGGCCATAGGCCGGTTTGCTATGTTGGAAGCCTGTCCGCTTCTCTATTGTTCTTCTACCCTGCTGGAATCCAAAAAAAGCGTCCCTTTCGGGACGCTTTTTATGTTAACTCTTATTCAGCTGTTGTGTTGTTGACAACCTGTTTGCCTTTATAGTAGCCGCAAGTCGGGCATACATGATGAGGCATCATTGCTTCGTGACACTGCGGGCATTCTACGTAACCCGGTGCTGTCAATTTCCAGTTTGCACGACGCATCTTCTGACGAGTCTGGGATAATCTGTTCTTTGGTACTGCCATGTTCTGCACCTCCTTAAATCACATGGTACGTGTTTCTAGTGCTTTTCTTTGGATCGTAATAACTGAGCCAGGGCTTCAAGCCTCGGGTCAATCTTGTCGGTAGGACAACTACAGGGTCCTTCATTCAGGTTTGCACCGCACTGCGGACAAAGCCCTTTGCAGTCAGGCCGGCACAACACCCTCATGGGTTCGCTGAGGATCAAGGTTTCTCTAATTGTCTCCGTCAAATCGATGTATTCCCCGTTATAGGGCAATACGTCCTCGGGAAGCTCTGCTTCCGTACCATAGACTTCAGACAGTGTTTCATTCCGATCCACCGATACCGGTGTCAGACAACGGCTGCAGGGATACATGCCCGATGTGCGAATCGTTCCTTCTACAAGGAGATGATTGCCATCGAAACAATACGTTCCTTCCACAGCTACGGTAGCATCTTTCCATGGGAAATCATCTACATCACCGAGCTCGGCAGCCGGACGTTCAAACGAAAAAGGGAAAGACTTCCCCATTTCTTTGAGTGCTTCTTCGACTTGTAGTTTCATTATTTCTACCTCGACTATACTATTATATCTATCCGCTCAGGCTTTGTCAATGATAAATTCGTATACCTTGCGGACGCGCGCGCGCAGTCTGTCATTTGCCGATGAATTCCCGCAGGAGGGAGTTCATGGGGACGACGGAGGAATCTACGGGTTTGAAGGGTTTCAGGAATTTGACCAGGCGCTGGGCTTCTGCATAGTAAGGACTGTCCTGGCCAATGGATTCCAGGAGCGGTTCGGCATAGGGCTTGAGGACGGCCAGTTCGTACGGCAGGGCCGTGTTGAATATGGTATCGGCGTCTTCCTGATAGGGGTAGATATTTTTTTCTTCGCCACGGCGCACGTCGCCCCAGATTTCCATGGTCGATTCGGGACCGCGGCCGCGGAACTGGTGATCCCGGACCATGCGGCGGATGATGCGCGTATCCGATGTGGAAATGCGGTTGTGGTCGTTGATGCGAATCTGTGTCAGGACGCCGAGGGAGATTTTTACTTTTTCATACCGGGGCAGCATATAGGTCAGGGAATCGTTCAGGGCATGGAGTCCTTCTACGACGATGGGCTGGCCCGGTTCGAGGCGCGTCGGTTTTTCATCGAAGTAGCGCTTGCCTTCGACAAATTCAAAACGGGCCAGGTGGACGTCTTTGCCCTGATTGAGGTCATCGATCTGCTGGTTGAACAGAGGCACGTCGATGGCGCGCAGTGATTCGAAATCGTAGCTGCCGTCGGGATTGCGCGGCGTATCTTCTCTATTATAGAAATAGTCGTCCAGGGAAATCCGTACCGGCCGCAGTCCATCGACGCGGAGCTGGGTGGTCAGGCGTTTGCAGAATGTCGTCTTGCCGGCCGAAGACGGGCCTGCGATGAGGACGACTTTGATTTTTGGCCGCTGGGCTACGATATAATCGGCCAGTTCGGCCAGTTTCTTTTCCTGCAGGGCTTCGGCCATATCGACGATGTCCTGGATGGTTCCGTCCTGGATATACCGGTTCAGGTCCGATACGTATTCACAGCGGACGATGCGGCCCCATTCTTCTGCTTCCAGGAAGAGGCGGGCCATTTTCGGGATTTCCTTGTACGGCGGCAGTTCATTGGGGTTTTCTACTTTCGGGTATTCCAGTATGATGCCCGGCGCATAGAGGCGCAGGTTGAAGCAGGTCAGGTATCCCATGCTGGGGAGGAGGGGGCCCATGTAGTAATCCAGTATCTGTCCGCACTGATAGGCCAGGACGTAAGGCACATCGACATGGCTCAGCAGTTCTGCTTCGTGCTTGAGGTCCCGGTTGTGGCACATGGCCAGTGCCGTTTGGGCGCTGACTTTGACCTGGGTAATGACTTCGTCCTGTTCGACGATTTCATCCATGCGGCGCTTGATGGCTTCTACATCGTGAATGGTCACGTTGTGGCCGATTTCCAGTTCACAGTAGAGGGATTTGCGCAGGGCGTGTTTGACCAGTACTTTGCCGTCGGGATAGAGTTCGGCCACGGCCCGCACGAGGAGCAGGATGGCCGTGCGTATGATGCACTGGTTGCCTTCCAGTGTATTCAGCTGGTACCATTCGACGTCTCCGTTTTCTTCTATTTTCGTCTGCAGGCCGGCCAGTTCGTTATTGTACAGGGCGGCTGCCACCGGCGGGTCGGCCTTGGGACAGCATTGCCGGCTCAGGGCGAGCAGGGTCGTTCCTTTTTCCACGGTATAGTCTGTATTGTGGGTCTTATCATGTATGGTTATCACAGTATCACTCCTCACTGTATTTGTAAAATTTTATGCCTTACTATACATAGTTCTACAAAAAAGATACGTTTCCTTTTTTAGAAATGGTATAATAATGCTAAGTTATCATGTTTTTGTCCAGCACGCAAAGAAGGAATGTATAAGAATGTATAGGAATTCGTATAGAATACCAAAACCGGATGTATCCATACTGGCAGCTATCTTCATCCTGCTCTTCTGCCTGGAAGCGGCTGTACTCAATTATGAACACGTATACAAGGCAACGCCCGATTATTCTGTCCGCATCCTTACGGAGGCCATCCAGAACGGCGATGAGGATACGGTCACGGCTCTCGTCGATGACAAGGGCATAGCCGCCGGGCTCTTCGACGGCATGGCGTCACGGAGCGGCGGCATGGATTCGCTGCCGGTGCTGCAGCTGGCCTGGGCACCGCTGCGGGATGATTTCATCCGTGACAGCAGCCGCCTGTTCCATCTGTCCATACAGAAAGGGGAAGACGACACGGACCGCGCCGGGGCAGCCGAAAATGTACGCATCCGCCTGCAGGCACTGGGATTCCCCTTCCCGGTCACAGGCTGGCACTATGTTTCTTCCCGTTACGCTCATAAGACGGACAGCAGCCATGCCCAGATGGAGGTCACGCTGTACAATGAACGGCTCGATACGAATCTGACCTGCACCATCGAGCTGACGCGCACGGGCCGGCAGCAGTGGCGCGTGACGGGCCTTGCCGATGCGTCAGCCTTCATCAATGAAATCAATGACGCCTGGAGCCAGCGTCTGGCCGCATACAACCGCCCGATCCAGCGTCAGCTGGACGGACTCATCAAGATCCGGGACGTATCGGCCTCTCTTGTCAGCGGGTCCAATCATCAGACCTTCCTGCGCATCACCTACACGCCGGTGTTTGAAGGCAGGCCGGAAGAAATCCGGGAAATCCGCGGTGTCTATGAGCTGCAGCGCGCCGGGGACCACGCCGTGCTGTATTCGGGGACCCTGCGGCTGACGCCGGCGGCGTCGGGCAAGCCGCATACCAGCCAGTTCCTGCTCAATCCCCTCATTCCCAGCCAGTACGCCCTCATGAGCCGCGAAAACCTCAATGACACGAGGAGCCAGCTCCGCATCATCAGCATCACCCGTCAGGACGGGACGACTCTGTCCCTGGCTGAAAGGCTGCCAAACTGAAAAAAAGCTGTCATTGGACAGGTTTTTTTCAATATTCCAGACTGCCGGGCTTCATGAGAAAATCAAACAGGCTGATGGTCAATATGCCGTGCTCATCGTGGAAAGGCTTCACGATGTCCCGGACAATGACGATTTTTTTGAAGGAATCATCCAACGCCAGCAACGAAGCCTTTTCCTGCCGGATTTTTTCTTCCGTTGGCAACTGGTATGCCGACTGTATGTAATAACGGTTGCTGCCCAGATTGGCCACGAAGTCGATTTCTAATTGTTTCGACAGCCTTTTTCCCGTATCGTCGTCATGATACCGCTGGAAAACAGAACCGACATCGACATGATACCCCCGCATCCGGAGTTCATTATATAGGATATTTTCCATGAGATGAGTTTCTTCGACCTGACGGAAATTCAGCCGGGCATTGCGCAGGCCGACGTCTTCAAAATAATATTTCATGGGCGTCCCGATATATTTGCGGCCCTTTACATCGTATCGCTTGGCTTCATGGATAAGGAAGGCATCTTCCAGGTAGGAAATGTAGCGATGCACCGTATTGACACTAATCGATGATTTCAGGCGGCTGGTAAACGTTTCCTGTATCTTCGACGGATTGGTCAGCGAACCGATGGAAGAAGCCAGTACATCCAGCAAATTTTCCATTTCCGCTTCCCGTTCAATATGATTGCGTTCTTTGATATCCTTGAGATACGTTTCCTGAAAGAGATGTTCCAGATATTGGGACTTCTGCTCATCGGTCTTCATCGTAACGGTCAGCGGCAATCCTCCATACATGACATATTCGGCCCATCCATGATACATATCTCCCGGGTAGGCCTGCATGAATTCCTGAAACGACAAGGGAAATATGTGGATTTCATCGCCACGTCCCCGCAGTTCCGTCAGGACATCTTTCGATAGAAACCGGGAATTGCTTCCCGTCACGTAGAGATCTACGTTGGGTTTATGCAGTAACGAATTCAGGACTTCTTCGAAATGATCCAGCATCTGGACTTCATCGAGGAGCACATAGTACACGCCACTATCTCCCAGACGCTGCCGGATATAGGCCATGAGTGTTTCCGGATTGCGGTATTCCCGGTTTTCCAGGGTATCAAAGGCCATGCTGATGATATGGTCGGCAGGAATTCCCTGTTTGTGCAGATATTCCTGAAACAGATTGAACAGCAAATACGATTTTCCACTCCGGCGGATGCCGGTAATGACTTTGATCAGGCCATTTCCCATGCGGTCAATCAGCCGTTGTACATAGATATTTCTTTCTATCCTCATAGGATCCTCCATTGAAAAAAAGCTGTCATAGGACAGGTTTTTTTCAATATTATAGCATAGAACCGTCCCGTTTGTGGAGCAATAGTGAAAAAAAGCTGTCACTGGACAGGTTTTTTTCACTATGCTTGACCGGAATAGCGGTTTTCTCCCTGACGATACAAAAAAAGGGACTATGGCATGATGACAGATGCTTCATGCCATAGTCCCTTCTCTGTTGTCTTTGTTACCTTCGTTATCTGCCCTGCACGACTTCTACGATTTTCGGGCGGGCGTTGGCATCGTTTGTGATCTTGCGGTCAAACAGTTTGACTCCTACGACTCCGATGAGGAAGCCGATGATGCCGCCGGCAATTTCCAGGTTGACTACATCCATCGCCTGGGACTGGGCCACCAGACGGCCGATAAAGACGCCGGCAGCGGCCACCAGGAGCGGCATGATGAAGCAGACGAATGCGCCAATGACGATATTGACTTCCCGCATTTCGAACTTGACATGCTGCCCGACTTTCGCCCCGACAGGATTCAGCGCCTGGACGACGATGTGCTGTGCCCCATCACAGGCACCGCAGGAAATACAGTCGGAATGACGGCCGACTTTGACATCGACGAGACCATTATCATTTAATCCTACAACGGTACCTTCTTCTATTTTCATACGGACTCCTTCTTTCATGCTATTAAAAGAAATAATCATTCTTTATGATTTCATCCTAAGTATAGCATGACCCTTTCCAATAATCAATACCTTAATGGTACTCTTTTTGCATGATATCTTTGATTTTTTGACTTTATCTGATTCTTACAGCGAAAGGCTTTTCAGATAGTCCCGGAACTGGTCGCCCAGGTCTGGACGGCGCAGGGCATATTCGACGGTAGCTTTCAGGAAGCCCAGTTTATCCCCTACGTCATAGCGCTTGCCGGAGAAACAGTAGGCATAGACAGCTTCCCGGGCAGCCATGGTCTGCAAGGCATCGGTCAGCTGGATTTCGCCGCCTTTCCCCGGTTCGGTCCGGCGCAGTACTTCAAAGACGTCAGGCGTGATGATGTAGCGGCCCAGAACGGCGGTCCGGCTCGGCGCTTCGGCAACGGACGGTTTTTCAATCATGTTGACAACGCGCATGAGACGGGGGTCATCGGTGGGTACGCCTTTGACAATGCCATAGGAGGAAACTTTTTCCTGGGGTACTTCCTGACAGCCCAGGATGGTCGTGCCCAGGGAGTTATAGATATCAATCATCTGCTGCAGAGCCGGGTTGGTTTCGTTATATACGACATCATCGCCGAGGAGGACCGCAAAGGGTTCGTCGTCGATAAAGGACTGGGCGCAGAGGATGGCATCGCCCAGGCCGCGCATGTGTTTCTGCCGGATGTAATGAATATTGATTTCAGATATACTGCGTACCATGCGCAGCAAATCTGTTTTGTGATGTTCTTCCAGATTGAGTTCGAGGGCGATATTGGTATCGAAATGGTCTTCAATGGCCCGTTTGGCATGGCCGCTGATGATCAGGATTTCTTCAATACCGCTCTGGAGAGCTTCTTCTACGATGTACTGGATTGTCGGCTTATCGACGATGGGCAGCATTTCTTTCGGCGTCGCCTTCGTTGCCGGCAGGAACCGCGTCCCGTAGCCGGCTGCGGGGATGACAGCCTTACGAATCTTTTTCATGTATTATACCACCTTTTATTCAAACCAGCGGGATAAATCAAATTCCTCGCCAATCATTTCTTTTACATAGCCCTGTGCCAGGTAGAGGCCCAGGAGGGATAATGTGGAGACGCGCAGGAGTGTGCTGTCCCAGATGTCGCCCAGATCCGCCAGGATTGGCGAAATATCTTCCATGATGTCCAGTGCTTCTTCGCCGCTGAAGTTGGCCGGGCGTTTTTTGGCAAGCCGCATGAGACGGTCCTGCATTTCCCGGTCGGTAATACCGGTGACGCGGAAGAATCGCAGGGCCATGGAATCATCGACCAGAGCCAGTTTGATGAGCGGCGAGTTGAAGGAACGCACCACATATTCTCTGGGGATGCGATGGCCTTTGAGGGCTTTCCGCAGTTCTTCTTCCGTAAATCCGCGGTACCGGAACAGGAGCGGATACGAATCGGACAGGATTTCCGGGAACCGCGTTTCCTTGGCTTCCAGAGCCGTGCAGTGGAGATAATCGAGCTGCTGGTAATAGGGCCGTTCCGTCGGGAAATGGTCCAGGAAAGGCATGACGTACTTGTCAATATACTGGCAGAACGTCGTCTTATCGACGTTGTGGGAGTTGCGGGAATAGAGGAACAACAGCAGGATGGCCAGAATCTGATAATGGCCGCGGCCCAGATAAGGCATGACCTTCAGGGCATCCATGGCGACCAGATGGCGCGTCGAGGCCACAGGGCAGCGGACGATATCTTCAAAGGCGCGCAGAGCCATAGTAGCTACGTAGTCTTCCGGCTGTGCCGCATAGGTCTTCTGCACGTTCTGGAGAGCTTCCTGTACCAGAAGTGGTGCGACAGCCCGTTCCCGTTCGTCGTCAGTCCGGCAGCCCAGACGGTTGAAGGCGGCAGCGGTGATGTTTTTGACGTGCTGCTGGAAGGCGTCGCCGGCAATGCCGTACTGACCCAGGAAGTGATAGGCGCAGTCCCGCACGACCGTCGAATTGGCGGCAGCATCTTTGGCCCAGATGGATTCCTGTCCCTGTTTTGTCGAGGACGTGCCGGGCTGCAAGTCATTGCCCCAGGGGCTCTTGTTGCGGCCGCGGCTGTTTTCCTGCCGTGTATGGGCCGAAGCCGGAGCAGCGGCCGGAGCCGTCCGGCCTTCCGTGTCTTTTGCCGCCGTATCGACCTGCAGCGGCTGCATGCGCCGCGTTTCGTCGCCGAGGGTGCCGGGGGCCGTATCGTGCTTCTGCGTTTTGATGGGTTTCATGATCTGCGTTTTATCCGACAGGGCACTGCCTTCTCCTTCATCAGCCGGAGCCGTATGAACGGCAGCGGCGCCTTTGCGGACAGCCGCAGCCGTCCGGACCACCGTAGTCTGGTCCGTCGCAGGGGCAGCAGCAGCTGTTGCAGCTGTTGCTGCCGCCGCCGCTGCTGTTCCGGAAGCAGCCGCCGCGGCAGCCGTTACGGCAGCGGCCGGGATGACCGTCGTCGCATCGGCATCGCCTGCCGGGGCGTTTTTGCCGGCCGGCTGGTCTTTTTCTGCCAGGTCTTTCGACACGACAGCCGCCATCTGGGCCAGGGTCGTATCTTCCGGTTCTTCATCGCTGACCAGGCGCGCGTGCTGTGCCGCAGCCGCCGCCCGGCGCTTGCGGGTCGCTTCTTCCCTCTGGCGTATCATTTCTTTTTCTGCGGCTTTGCGCTGCGCTTCTTCCTGCGTAGCTTCACGGGCCGCTTCTTCTTCTCTCTTTTTCTTGGCTTCTTCGGTTTCTGCCTTGTAGGCCGCCGCTTCTTCCTTATCTACCTTATCCATGGCTTCGATGATTTCATCGCGGGACAAGACCCGTGTGGCATCGAAGTTTTCCTTCTTCTTGCGGTTTTTCTGCGGAGCTTCTTCATAGACAATCTGCCCATTGCGCCGTACCGCTTCTCCTTTTGTCGTGACAAACGCCGTTTCATCGGGATTTTCTGCGCGTTCCCTGACCGTCACTGTAGAAATCCGTGATACCGGGGCCGTCTGCGAATGGCTCGTCCGCCGTTTCGCTTCCCGTTCATCATTGAGCGCTTCGATCTGTGCCCAGGCTGCTTTTTCTTCTGCCCGCTTCTGAGCCAGACTCTGCTGCTCTGCCTTTTCCTGTTTCTGATGATTTTTTTCCGCTTTGTTCCCGGAAAAGAGAATCATGCAAATAATGAAAAAGATTACCCCAATCCCTGCCACAATAATGTACGGCAAATAACTAGACATCTCATCCTCTCCCTCTGTGACTGAAAAAATAATTCTAGCTCCTATTCTATCATAGATAGAATTTAACTTCCAGTTTTACCTGAAAAGAGCAGAAAGAAATAGAATATGGTATAATATGGGTCGAACTTACCTAAAGGAGGCTTTGCGCCATTACGGCGGTATATATGAAACAGTATAAAGCAATCATTTTTGATATGGACGGCACCGTCCTCGATACACTGAATGAACTGACGACTTCTCTGGCCCATGTCTATGAGGCCCATCATCTGCCTGTCCGGACACGGCAGGAAGTCCGCGCCGCACTGGGATACGGCTACACCGGACTCATCAGGCGGACGGCGCCGGATCTGGACCCGGCTCAGCAGCAGGCACTGGCAGAGGAATTCAAAAGCTGGTACAGCAGCCACTGCCAGGGCCATACCCATCCCTATGACGGCATCGTTCCCCTGCTGTCGGCCCTTCAGGCCGGAGGCCGCAAGACGGCTATCGTGTCCAACAAAGGGCAGGGTGCTGTCAGTGAGCTCCACGATGAATTCTTCTCCCATCTCGTATCCTTTTCTATGGGCGAATCGCCAAAGTACCGGAAAAAGCCGGAACCCGATATGGTATGGGAAGCGCTGAAACGGCTGGGCTGTGCCAAAGAAGATGCCGTCTACATCGGCGATTCGGAAGTAGACAGCATGACGGCCCGCAATGCCGGTCTCGACGTCATCCTCGTGACCTGGGGATTCCGCGACAAAGACGAACTGGAACGGCTCCATCCCGATTATCTCGTCCAGAGCCCCGATGAACTGGCCCGTCTGCTCCTGGGGCAGTAAGCCGGGACCTTTTTCCTATCGGATTCATCGTCTTCTCTTTTGGGGAAGCCAAAAACAGGTACATACAGACTGCAATGTGACCAGCCTGTATGTACCTGTTTTATTGTATTTAAGGAAAATGACGCCTGCTTACGGCTATACTTTTTGATTTTTACCGTCCTTGAAGACGTAATAACCTAAATCGCGGTAACCGAACCAGTTGGCCTTGTCGTCCCAGAAGAAGCGATAGATATGGTTTTGAACACCGTCACCGAATACAAAGAACGAAAGTTCCAGTTCGTTGTCTTTATTGACAATCAGGTTCGCATGGGGTTTGTCATACCCGGCATAATAGTTTTTCGAATTGATGTATTCCTGCCAGGTCCGTTTGACCGGGTCATAGCCAAAAGCCGTAGCGTGCCTGGACTGGGAAAACAGGTAAAAAATCCGCCCGCTGTCTTCGTCCCGGACCCGTTCCATGTGATGGATTTCATCCTCTGTCAGGAGGTCCGTGATATACACGAGTTTTTTATTCTGCTTTACCGTCATGCGGGTATAGCCATAATCGCCCGCTTTGAGGCGGATTTCCGTAGGTATTCCGTTATCGACGGATACGATTTTATAATTTTTGGCAGAATGTTGTTTATCAAAATGAACATCGTCGAGGACAACGAATTTGGCAAAGGCCAGGTTGCATACCATAAAGGTCATGGTGCAGGCTGCAATAGCAAGTTTTTTGAGCATCTTCAACTGACTTCACGTCTCCCTTCCCGTTAATTCATGGCATCGCGGATAACTGCATCGACGGCGGCATTGGTCGCTTTATCGTAGAGCGGCGAATGGGACAGGTCCTTTTCCGTATCCGCATCGGCTTTTTTCGTATCGCCCGCCGTGCCTGCCGGCTGGGGACGCATGGCCGCCGTACGCACGTCATGGATCCGCACGACGCCTTTGCCTACCCGTTCATCCAGTTTCTGTATGGTCGTATCGGCCAGGGGCCGGCGTACGATGACATCGATTTTTTCATTCTTATAGTCCGGTACGGAACCGACGTAGTTCTGCACGCCTTCTTCGGAGACGATGCAGTTGATGGCTCTCGTCATGAGCTGGTCGTAATCGGCACGGGCAAAGCGGACGTGACGCAGTTCCAGTACGTCATTGCGGGTCACATCTTTTTTCAGGCGCTGCTTCAGAAACATGCGCGGCGAGCCCCTGAACCCGAGGACCAGTTTATCTCCGTCCCAGTACAGGGTCCCCTGCTGGAAAAAGGCCGGCATACTGCCGTATTCGGCATTGAGGGCCCGGATGACCTGGCTTTCCACATCGACGTGGGATACGTAGTCGGCGCCGGAATGCATCATGTGATACATCGTTTCGACAGCGGCCGCACGGGTCATGCCTTCTTGGGGATGGAACAGATGATCTTCTGTCGTCATGAGGTCTTTTTTCTGCAGATATTCCACAGCTGTGCGGTTTTCCGGAGAAACGGCCGTAATGTCGCCGTAGGGCTGTACCTGATTTTCAATATCTTCCAGACCGCAGTATTTCAGATAACGGTAGAGAACGGCGGCAAATTCTTCCCGTGTCACCGGTTCATCGGGACGGAAGGATCCGTCTTCATAGCCTTTGAGTATGCCCTGAGCTGCTACGGCTGCCATGGCATCATTGGCCTTCGGTGTCGGCGCATCGCTGAAAACGAGCGGAGCTTCCGGCAATTTCAGGGCGACGCTGTATATGAGCTGTGCCAGGTCTCCCCGCGTCAGGATCTGCTGGGGAGCAAAGGTCTTTCCTGCGGCAAAATCCAGGCACTGGTTATCGTAGAGATAATCGATGGCGGCACGGCTCTTGAGGCCTCCCAGGTCTGTATACGGCGCTTCTGCCAGAGCCGTCACGCCGGAAAACAGGCTGAAGGCAGCGAGCAGGACTGCCAGTTTCTTCTGTTTCATCATATCCCTCCTGCTACTGAATGATGATACGCAGTACACCGCCGATTTCCTTATTCAGTGCTGTCTGTGTGTCTTTGGAAATGGAGTTTACGGTGAGCAATACCTTTTCATTGAGATAATCGACATCGGTCTTGACAAAGGAGCCGGTCGGTTCGTTGGCGCGGTATACTTTTTCGGCCCGGGCCATGATATTCTTATAGTCATTATAGCTGTAGGTCGAACGCTGTACGATGACGGTGCCGCCTTCGATTTGGGAATCTTCGGCCAGAGCCTGTTCCAGCTTGTCCCGGTTGGCCTGGGTCTTGACACCTACGTGGAGTTTATTGCCCTGCCAGTACATGATGCCGTCTTTGGCAAAGTTCTTGATGGAGCCGTAGACGTCGGTGACGTCTTTGAATACCTGTGTTTCCAGGGTATTCTGTTTGGCTGAGCTGCCCTTGCCGTTGGTGAGGATGCGGTAGAGGACGTTGACGGCTTCACCGCGGGTAATTTCCGCTTTCGGCTGGAACGTATTGTTGGCCCCTTTCATGTAGCCTGCCGCAGCCAGGGTATCAACGGCTTTGCGCGCCCAGGGAGCGATGGCATTTTCATCGTCGTAGGGGACGGCCGTATCCTGGACGGTAATGCCTTTATAACTCATATAATTATAGGCGATGACGGCAAATTCTTCCCGCGTGATGTTCTGCGTCGGGCGGAAGGTGTTGTCGCTGTAGCCGTTCATGATCTGTTTATCGACGAGGGAATCGATGGCCCGCTGGGACCAGCGGCCCTGGATATCCTTGAAGCTGGTCTTGGGAACGGCCGGGCTTTCATTGAGCATGTTGTTGATGATGGAGGCAATGCCTTCGCGGGTAATGGGGTCATCGGGATGGAAATATCCATTGGCACCGCTGACATAGTGGTTGTCGTAGAAATATTCTACGGCCTGTTTCCCCCAGTAGTTATCGATATCGCGCAGGCCGCTCGTCGTGCCGGCAGCCAGGACACTGCTTCCGATGGCAGCAGCTACGGCTGCCGTTATGAGAATCTTTGTATATTTTTTCATGTTCGTCTCTCCTATCCATATAGTATGTACAGGTAGCAATCTCACTATCTGTATTATTGTATCATATGCCATTCTATGTCACAAGCCAGCCGGTCAATACTCGCCGAACCAGCGCTGGATTTGTTCCACATCACTCGTTTCCTGCAATGCCAGCTGCAGCAGCAGCCGCGCTTTCTGCGGTGACAAGTTATCTGCCCCTATCATATGAGGCCACAGGGGGACGGGACTGACGATACCGCCGGAGGCTCTCGTCGCCCGGACGAAGACCAGCCCTTTGAGCTGTGCTTCTTTGATGACTGGCAGGAGATATTTCGGCAGATTGCCGTGGCCCATGCCGGCCAGAACGATGCCCTGTATGCCCCGTTCCATCGCCGTTTCGATGATAGCACCGGTCATGCCGATATGGCAGTATACGATCCAGACAGGCGGCAGGTTGTCTTCTGACGGGCAGGTCCAGCGGGAGTCATACGTATGGCGGCGCAGTGGCTTCTGGTAGAAGACGGGCACTCCGTCCTGCATAAATCCCAGAGCCCCCAACTGGCCGTCTGTAAAGGTATGGACGTGGGTCGTATCGGTCTTTTCCACGAACCGGGCCGAACAGATGGTACTGTTCATGACCTGCAGGACGCCGTACTCCCCGGCTCGGGGAGTCGCCGCCAGCCGCACCGCTTCCAACAGGTTCATGGGACCGTCGGCACTGATGGCCGTAGCCGGACGCATGGCCCCGACGAGGACGACGGGCTTATGGGTGTGGACCGTGAGGTGGAGAAAATAAGCCGTTTCATCCATCGTGTCCGTGCCATGGGTGATGACGATGCCGTCTACGTCATCCCGGTCTGCCACATCCTGGACGTGGCGCGCCAGCTGCAGCAGCAGTTCTTCGGTCATACTGGAGCTGTCGATGTTGCAGAACTGTTCCCCCCGTATGGATGCATAGTCCGTCATCTGCGGCACCGACTGGATGAGATCGTCAATAGAAACTTCTCCGGCCTGATAGCCGATGAGTTCAGACTGGGATGCGGCCCGGCCGGCAATGGTTCCGCCGCATCCGATAATATATACAGCAGGTAGCATAGTGATTTCCCCCTGTCATAAAATGATACAGAATTACTTCATTCATTATACCATATCCGCCATAGTCTTCCTATTTTTACTTTAAAGCGAGGATATACTATATAGAGAAATATATGACGGACTTTATGCTGAAAAATCCGTTATAGCAACAAAAACGGAGAGGCCGCCTCACAAAGCACCGGGTGCTCTGTGGGACAGTCTCTCCGTTCCTTTTAATTCTATGATATTTCTATTGTCGTTCTACGCGCCTCCCGGCGCTTTACAGGCTTTTTATTTTGCCATCATCTGGGCAACTTTATTGGCAAAGGCCGCCGGGTCATCAGGCAGGATGCCTTCCAGAAGCAGGGCCTGATCGTAAAGGAGCTTGCAGTAGTCCTTGAAATCCTGAGAATCTTTGCCGGCAGCATGGAGCGTCTGGAGACGGCCAAAGAGATCGTGGTTCGGGTTGATTTCCAGAATGCGGCGGGCCTTGAGCATCGGATTGTTGGCGGCAGCAAAGGCCTGTTCCATGGCGATGGACGGGCCGGCTGCGTCGGCGACGAGGCAGACAGCGCCGGATTTCAGGCGGTTCGACAGACGGACGTCGGCCACTTTGTCACCAATGACATCTTTGATATCCTTGAGCAGGTCTTCGTTGCTCTTGGCCAGGTCTTCGGCCTTCTTCTTTTCTTCCTTGTATTCGTCATCGTCGAGGTCGAGATCGCCCTGGCTGATGGAATGGAATTTCTTGCCGTCGTATTCACCGATGGCCTGTACGGCGAATTCATCGACCGGGTCGAGCATATAGAGGACTTCCAGATCGCGGTCGCGGAGCAGTTCCATCTGCGGCATGGCATCGATGGCAGCCTTATCCTTGCCGGTAGCAAAGTAAATCTTCTGCTGGCCGTCTTTCATGCGGCCCACGTATTCTTTCAGCGTGCAAAGCTTGCCATCTTTGGAGCTCATGAACAGCAGCAGGTCTTTCAGTTTATCGACGTTGTTTTCACCGGTCATCATGCCGCTGTATACGCCGATTTTCAGGGACTTGCCGTATTCAGCCCAGAATTTTTCATATTTGGCCCGGTCTTTTTCCAGGGTGCGGGTCAGCGTCTTGAGGATGTTCTTTTCCAGATTGCGGCCGATGAGTTTCAGTTCCCGGCTCTGCTGGAGCAGTTCACGGGAAATATTGAGGGACAGGTCCGGCGAATCGACGAGGCCTTTGACGAAGCGCAGGTAATCGGGCAGGAGATCCTTGCATTTATCCATGATGAAGACGTGGCGGCTGTACAACTGCAGACCCGCTTCATAGTCCGTATAATACAGATTGAAAGGAGCGCTGCCGGGGATGAACAGCAGTGCCGTATATTCAACGGCCCCTTCGGCTTTGGTATGGAAGATTTCCATGGGGTCTTCCCATTCGTAGAACTGGTGCTTGAAGAAATCCTTGTATTCTTCCGGTTTGATGTCCGATTTATTCCGCGTCCACAGAGGCTGCATGGAATTGAGGGTCCGCGTTTCGACCTTTTCTTCTTCCGGTGCATCTTCGATGGTCTTGCCATCAGCGTCTTTCGGCTTTTCCTTGGTCACATAATCCATGGTGATGGGATAACGGATGTAATCGGAATATTTCTTTACCAGGCCGGAAATAGTCATCTGGTCGGTGTAATTTTCTTCGCTCTTGTCACCGTAAAAATCTTTACCCAGGTGGAGAATGATGGTCGTGCCGTGTTTCGGTTTTTCACATTCTTCCAGGCTGTATGTGCCGTCGCCGGACGATTCCCATTTGTATGCCTGTTTTTCTCCGGCTTTGCGGGTGACGACAGTCACCGTATCGGCTACCATGAAGGCCGAATAGAAACCGACGCCGAACTGGCCGATGAGGTCTTTGTCCGTCGAGTCGCTGTCCTGGGCTTCCTTCAATTTTTCCAGGAAAGCTTTCGTACCCGATTTGGCAATGGTCCCCAGATTCTGCACCAGGTCTTCTTTATTCATGCCCAGGCCATTATCGGAAATGGTCAGCGTATGGGCATCGGCATCGGGTGTCAGATGGATTTCAAAAGCTGTATCCCCTTCAAGGATATCGCGGTTGGTCAGTGATTCGTAGTGGAGCTTATCGATTGCATCGGATGCATTGGATATGAGTTCACGGAGGAAAATTTCATGATTGGTATAGATAGAATGAACCATCAGGTCCAGTAATTGTTTCGTTTCCGCTTGGAATTCAAACGTTTCTTTCGCCATAGTTACATACTCCTTTACAGAAGCTCCCGGCTTCTTTAGTTTTTTTATTAGCACTCTTTTTACAGGAGTGCTAATTCTCTTTCTTTATAATACATCAAAAAGTCAAAGTGTCAAGAGGCGAAATAGACCATTGAACGGTTTACAAATTCCGTTTATAATAAAGGTGTACACTTTACGGCATACTTGTATTTCATTTCACTCATTTATCACCTATATTATAAAACACTGGGGGGATTCTATATGGAAACATTTGGACTGGAACGTGCTGGTATCACTAACCCATCTGCCGTATACCGCAACCTGAGCCCGGCCTGCCTTACAGAAGCAGCACTGCGCCGCGGCGAAGGCATGCTCAGCGATACAGGGGCTCTGGTCGTAAAAACGGGTAAATTCACGGGACGTGCGCCAAAAGACAAATTCATCGTCGATACACCGGGAGTCCACGACCTCATCGCCTGGGGCAGCGTCAACCGTCCGATCACCAAGGATAAGTTCCGTTCCCTGAAAGACAAGATGACGGCCTATCTGCAGAACCGTGAAGTCTTCATTTTTGACGGCTTTGCCGGCGCTGACAAAAAGTGCCGCAAGAAGTTCCGCGTCGTGACGGAACTGGCCAGTGAAAACCTGTTCATCCGCAACCTGCTCATCCGGCCGAGCCAGGAAGAGCTGCTACAGTACGGCGACCCGGATTTTACCATCATCGTCACGCCGGGATTCAAGTGTAATCCTACGGCGGACGGCGTCCATTCAGAAGCGGCCATCCTCGTCGATTACGAAACGCGGTGCATCCTCATCGCCGGCACGCAGTATGCCGGGGAAATCAAAAAGAGCGTCTTTTCGGTCATGAATTTCCTTCTGCCCCGTGAAGGCGTCCTGCCCATGCACTGTTCGGCCAACATGGATCCCATCACCAAGGAAACGGCTATTTTCTTCGGCCTTTCCGGTACGGGCAAGACAACCCTGTCGGCCGATCCGGACCGCAAGCTCATCGGCGATGACGAACACGGCTGGTCCGACCGGGGCATTTTCAACTTCGAAGGCGGCTGCTACGCCAAGTGCATCGACCTCGACCCCGACAAGGAACCGGATATTTATCAGGCCATCCGGTCGGGCACGCTGGTAGAAAATGTCATCCTCGACCCGGACACGCGCAAGCCCAATTATTTTGACCATAAAATCACGGAAAACACCCGGGCCGGCTATCCCATCGAGTATATTCCCAATGCGGCCATCCCCGGTATCGGCGGCATCCCGACGGTGGTCATCTTCCTCACGGCAGACAGCTTCGGCGTCCTGCCACCCATTTCCCGGCTGAGCAAGGAAGCCGCCATGTACCACTTCGTCACGGGCTTTACATCCAAGGTCGCCGGCACCGAACAGGGCATCACCGAGCCGGTACCGACATTCTCGACGCTCTTCGGCGAACCGTTCATGCCGCTGGATCCGGATATTTACGCCCGCATGCTCGGCGAACGGATTGAACATCACAACACGAGCGTCTACCTGGTCAACACAGGCTGGACGGGCGGCCCCTACGGCATCGGCAGCCGCATGGAACTGAAATACACGCGGGCCATGATCACGGCAGCCCTGAACGGTACGCTGAAAAAAGCGGACTTCGTCCACGATACGCGGTTCAATGTCGATATCCCCCAGTCCTGCCCGGGCGTCCCGCCACAGATCCTCAATCCCCGCGATACCTGGTCAAGTCCCGACGCCTATGATACAATGGCAAAGAAAGTGGCAAAGATGTTTTTCGACAATTTCCACGAAAAATATCCTCATATGCCGGCAGATATCATCAATGCCGGACCACAGCCATAAGTACTCCCCAAGGAGGTCTCTATGAAAAAACAACTCATTGCAGCCGTTACCGTCGCATCCCTGCTGGGCTTTGCCGGCGGCAGCGCCGTCCAGGCGTTTAATCTCGGCTCGATCCTGAAAGTCGGCGGTATTTCCGTCCTCGTGTCCAAGTACGGCGATGAAATCAACACGTTCCTGAACAAACTGCTCATGAAAAACGGCGTCGGCACCGACTATGCCACCAAAGTCGTTCCCATCCTGAGCGGCGGCACGGGAAAATACATCGGCGCCGTCCAGGTCGTCGGACCGTCCGGCCAGGTAGATAAAGTCAAGGCCGTAGCCCAGATTGAAGGCGAATTCAACAACATCGCCCGTGCCAAGGCACTCATCCCGGTGGCGACGACGGATGTGACCAACCTGAGCCGCGTGCCGGGTGTCGGCGTTTCGGCCATCATCGACTTCAAATTCTGACAGGTAGAACTCCTTTCAGCAAACCATGTATCGGTATTGAGTCTCATGACAATTTCATATAAAAGAGCAGCCCTTGTCAACCGGCCCGTCCATGGCCTGACGAGGGCTGTTGCTATGAGCAAAAGGGATTTTCCTCCAGCGTACCGGTCTTTTCCTGCCATGCCAGCATAAACGTGCTATAATAAATATAGACAAAGGGAGACGACATAACAAAGGAGTTGATCACCATGACAAAAACAGCAGCAGATATCATGGAAAAAAATGTCATTACGGCAAAAAAAGATACGACGATTTTTGATCTCGTCGATATGTTCGTCGAACACAACATAACGGCTATCCCCGTCGTAGACGATGACAATGCCGTCGTCGGGATTGTCACCGACGCTGACCTCCTGTATAAAGAAGTCAAGCCCCATGTCCCGCAATACGTCAACCTCCTGGGAGCCAACATATACTATGGCAACCTCAAAAAGTACGAACAGGGATTCAAAAAACTCTTTGCCTGTACAGCCGGACAGCTCATGACCCAGAAAGTCGTCATGGCCGGACCGGATGCATCCATGGAAGACCTGGCCAGCGTCATGGTCGCCGAACACCTGAAAGCCATCCCTATCGTCAAAGACAAGAAACTCCTGGGCATGGTCGAACGGAAATGCATTTTGAAACAACTCTATACAGAATACGGAGAAGACGATCCAAAACAGCAGACCACCTGACAGGGTACGTCCCACCGCTTGAGACAGAGGCCGTCCCACGAAGCAACCGCTTCGAGGGGCGGCCTCTTGTGTGCTATGGCGGACAAGTGAAAAATGTCGGTTTGAAGCACCGTGTAGCATGGCGGCAATCTCGTGAAATGTGTCGGTTCGAAAAACCGTGCATCTTTGCCGTCCCTGTGAAGGGAAGGTGCCCGTCAGGGCGGAAGGGTTCTTACATCATCCGAGTTCCAGTATCTGAGTCCGAGGATGTAGCACGTCGAACCGGCTTCGTCAAACTTCAAACTCCAAACTTCAAACTATCTTTTCCCGCTCTTCCTTCGCGCGGGCCAGTTCCCGTGATCGGGTTTGAGCGGGGGAGTCTTCAAACTCCCCGCTCTTCCCGTCTGGGACTGGCTGCCAGTTTTGAGGGTGTCAGTGTCAACATTATATATATGCCAATGTTGACACCCTGTTTTGACACCTATGGAAATCGTATTATTCTACCTGTTTATATCGTTTTCTTAGTAAAATATACACATCATTTCTATTTTCAAATGAATCATCAAATCCGGTCGTGCCCGGTATCAATGGGAAAGACGGTACGGATGCTGTTTCCAGCATTGTGTACAAGCGCAACTGTGGGCAATCTAAGGCTGCGTATCCATGAGAGCTGCTGCTGTAAGGAAAGTTCATCCGTTTTTACTATGCTGACGTACTCATATCAATTAGTTTCAAAAATCGTATAGCAAACCACCACTACGAAAAATGTCGGCTCATAACACCATCTAGCATGGCGAACCGGCCTGCGACTTGCCAGCTGCTGACTGCTAGCGGCTGTCCCTCCCGACCTGCTAACCACGTTTCTTCCCTTGACCGACATCAATGCGTACAACGGCGTACAGAACTTTTCCTCTACGGTAAACGAGCGCAGCCACGGGCAACCTTCATGCTGCATATCCGATCGAGCTGCTGCTGTAACGTCTGGTCATCTGACTCCACCGTGTGAACATATTCATTTCAGTCGGCTTACAGGGCCGTGTACTATGGCGGACAAACCCTCGAAGAATGCCGGTTTGAAGCACCGTGTAGTAAGTCACCCCTGTGAAGGGGCGGGGGACCGCTTGCGGTGGCGGAGTCCTTTCATCATCCGAGTTCCAGTATCTGAGTCCGAGGCTGTAGCACGGCAAACCGGCTACATCACCATCCGCGGAAAACGGACTCAAGATAGGACTCTGGATAAAAAATAAGGCCCCTTCCGCCACTTCGTGGCCCTCCTTCCCCTATCGGGGACGGCATCTAACGCTGCAAACCGACTACGGCCTGCAATCCGTTGGCAACTGGCTGCTGGCCGCTGCCTACGACCAACACCCCTTTCTGTATACTGTACCCATAAGTGTGGACAGTACTTAAAAACAAGCATCCTATAAATTAG
>OGWZ01000158.1_pt1 | contig 80275 bp, 75 predicted proteins | sample 1576141 | NCBI WGS metagenome assembly OGWZ01 (sample SAMEA3541512, study PRJEB24748) | human gut metagenome | biome: human gut; feature: human-associated habitat; material: faeces | place: China | collected 2012
GCTGCTCCCGCGGCGGCGAAGCCCGCGCAGAAGAAGCCCGCAGCGCAGGCCGCGAAACCCGCGCAGAAGCCGGCCCAGCCCAAAGCCGCGGCACCGAAAGCCTCGGCCCAGAAGACAGGGACAGCGGTGAAGGCTCCGGCGAAGCCGGCCCAGAAGAAACCCGCAGCGCAGAAGCAGAAGACAGCGCCCGCTTCGGGCCAGATCGGAAGAAACACTGCCCAGACGAAGCAGTAACAGCTGCCTGACCCCAGGATCAGAAAAGGCCGGAAACGGAATGTCCGTTTCCGGCCTTTTTCTTTTACGCGGAATGGTCAGGCTTCTACGCGAGTGTCCTGACCCACGCCTCGATTTCAGGCTCTGCGGCATGGGCGGCGAAGCGGATGCCGCCCTTCCACTCCGCCTTCGGGGCGAGCGGCTTCAGGATATCGACAGTGCGCCCGAGCGGGCTGCTTCCGGACGTGCAGAACACGGCCACCTTCCTGCCGGCGAAATCGCCGCTTTCCAGGAAGGTCTCGATGATGTGCGGCGCCTTGTACCACCAGAGCGGGAAGCCGATGATCACGGTGTCATAGGGGGTCACGTCGATTTTTTCAGCCATGGGAGGACGGCAGGCATCGTCAGCGTTCTCGCGGCAGGAGCGGCTGCCCTTATCGGTCCAGTCGAGATCGGCCGCGCTGTAGGGCACGGCGGGCCTGATTTCCCTGAGATCAGCGCCACAGGCCGCGGCGATCCTTTTCGCCACGGCCATGGTAGTACCGGTAGCGGAAAAACAGGCGACAAGAATCTTGCTCATAAAAGCCTCCTGAAAATACGTATCTTATTTATTCATGCCGGCGGCGCGGACCAGAAGCGGATCCGGAACGCCGGCCTCGTCAAAGCCGTGCTGGCGCAGGACGCAGGAATGACATTTGCCGCAGGGCGGGAACGTGCCCGCGTAGCAGGTATGCGTCCAGGCCATGGCCTCCATGCAGCCCGGCAGTGACTGCGCGAGGCGCACGGTGTCAGCTTTGGAAAAATGAATCAGCGGGGTCAGGATCCGGAAATTATCCGTCCCGAGGGCCTCGTTGATGGTTCGCTCCTGGGATCGGATAAAGGACTCACGGCAGTCGGGATAGTTGGCGTCGTCCTCCTCGTCCACGCCCGTCACAAGACGCGTGCAGCCAAAGGAATAGGCGATATTGGCCGCGAGCGTCAGAAAGAAGGCGTTGCGCATGGGCACGAAGGTGGTCTCCACGCGTTTGCCGATGATCCGGTCCATGGTCTCGTAGTCAGGGTATTCCTCGAGCTTCTGGCTTCTGTCCACAAGCGGGGACGTGCTTCTGAGCACAGGCCCCACCTTCACGATCTCGTGTTCCGTGATACCGGCCATGGCCGCGACTTTTTTCGCGCTCTCAAGCTCGATGCTGTGCGTCTGCCCGTAATCGAAGGTAACGGCGCAGACCCTGGTGAAGTGCTCCTTCGCCCAGTAGAGGCAGGTGGTCGAATCCTGGCCGCCCGAGAGCACGACGAGGCAGGAGGCGTTTTCTTTTTTCTGGTCCATGATGACTCCGATAGGCTGCGGCCGGACTTACTTCTTCCCGCCGAAAAGGCCTTCGAGCTGGGTGCGCGGACCACGGTTCACGGGCCAGACGACACGGGTGAGGGTCTGGGTGTAAAGTTTTTCCCTGCGGATTTTCACGATTTCCTTCGCCTTGCGGCTCATGCGCAGCACGTGGCGCACGCGGGCGCACACATCCTGAAAGGAAAGCTCGGAAAGCCCCGCGGGCGTCAGGCCGAGCAGGGACGCGGTTTCCTCAGCGAGAGGACCGAGATCCGGCAGCGTGCCGCCTTCCTGCTTCAGGGACTCATCTTCCTTCGCGAGTTCCTCGAGATCGCGCAGGCATTTCTCTGCCTTCTTCGCCATAAGTTCCAGTTCTTCCTCGCTGCGCTCCACGTAGGACGCGGCGCCAGCGGAAATCTGCTGGGGTTTGCTCATATCAATGCGCAGCATGCCGCTGCGATCGGTTCCGTTACTCATATATTCCTCCGGACGGCGCCAGGCGCCGTCCCGTACCCGTCCCAGAAATCCCCCGGAGGGGACGCCGGGACGGAGAAAAAAGCACCCGCGCTTCACTTAATTGACGCGCCTCGGATCTTCCTTTCCCTGCGCCGCGAGGGCGAGGCTCTGCAGGGAATATTCCACCATGTCGGCTACGGCCTCGCGGGTAAAGAAGGCCGTGTGCGGGGTGAGCAGGACATTGGGCATGGAGGCCAGGGTGTTCATCTCCCTGTGCGGCACGGGCCTGCCCTTGAAATCGCGGTAGTAGATGGCCGTCTCGTTTTCCAGCACATCGAGGGCCGCGGCCCCCACCCGTCCGCTTTCGAGGGCTTCAATGAGAGCTTCCGTATCCACCACAGTACCACGGGACATATTGATGAGAATCACGCCCGGCTTCATGGAAGCCAGGGTATCCCTGTTCACCAGATGGAACGTGTCCGGAACCGCCGGCGTGTGGAAGGTGATGATGTCACTCTGCCGGAAAAGCTCCTCACGGGACACGTATTCCGCCAGCCCCTGTACTTCGGGATTCTCCCTCACGTCGTTCGCGAGCACGCGGCAGCCGAAGGGCTTCAGGAGATGAACCACCCAGGCGCCGATGCGGCCCGTTCCCACAACGCCCACGGTGCAGCGGCCGAGCTCGCGCCCGCGCACGCCCCTGAGACCGAAATCCCCGGCGTCAAAGCGGCGCATGATGAGCTTCATGTTTCTCAGGCACATGAGCATGGCCATGACCGTGTACTCCGCCACGGTGTGCGGCGTGTAGCTCACGTTGGAAACGGCGATGCCGAGCCGTGTGGCGGCAGCGAGGTCGATGTGGTCAAAACCCACGGTGCGCGTGGACACGGCCCTGATACCCCGCGCGGCCCATGCCTCAAGCAGCGCCGCGCTGACGGGCTGGGTGATAATGCTGAGCCCGTCCATCCCCTTCACGGCGTCGGCGTTCCCAAGAGAAGGCGTGTCATCGCGCAGGACAATGTCCGCGCCAAGCCTGGCAGCCGTCTCCTCAAAATGCTCCCTCTCATCCGGACGCACGTTGAAAGCCAGAAATTTCATCCCTGTCCTCCACGGGCCGCAGGAAAGAAGGGGGGAAGGCCCCTGCCTTCTTCCTCTGCGCTCCCGATTGCTGTACACATTCTTCCGATAAGGTAATCACGCCACGCCGCGGACGCAACAGGGCACGGACCGCGGCCCTCCCATCCTCCCAACAAAGCCCCCTCATCCATCATGCGCACCATCCTTCTCCTTACCCTGGCCCTGCTGCCCCTTTCTCCCTTCACGGTCTGTGCTGAGACACCCCCCTCAGAACCCCAGACCCAGAATACGGCCGGGCAGGCCGCACCCGAAAACGCGGCCCCCGTCCGGGCGGACTATGATCTCATAAAGGAAGCCTACGGCGGGGATATCGGGCCGCTCACGGAAGAGACGCCGGGGCACTGGGTCTTTACGGCCAGGGGAAAGAAAATCGCCATGAACGGCGGCACGGTCACGGAAAACATCGTCTCATCGGACATGGCGCTGACGCTCACGCAGCCCTACAATCTGGAACCTGACCGCACCTTCCCGGCCGCGGGCGTGAATCCCGGCCGCAACCGCTGCTACGACTTCTTCATGGCCATGTACGGCGCCGACAAGAAGGAAGTGCTCTCCCAGATCGTGAACGTGAAGTTCCTCGGCCGGAACGTGCCTTTTTCAAAGAATGGCGGCGCAGCGGCGGCTCTCCGCCGCGTGGCCGCGGAACTCGAAGCCGCAGCAGCGAAGGACCCCGGCCTGAAGCCCCTGCTCATCCCCGACGGCGGCTTCTACTGGCGCAGGATCGCGGGCGAGACCTGCCTCTCCCCGCACAGTTTCGGCATCGCCATCGACCTCAACACGAAGTACGCCACCTACTGGAAATGGCAGAAGAATCCCGACGCCCCGCATCCCCAGCAGACGTCCTACCCGTCCGTCATCGTGAAGGCCTTCGAAGACAACGGCTTCATCTGGGGCGGCAAGTGGCACCGCTTTGACATCATGCACTTCGAGTACAGGCCCGAGATCATCCTGCAGGCGAAGAAGAAAGCCGTGGAAGCCGAGCCCAGCATCCCCGTCCGGGAAAGCGGATCCGGGGCGGGAAAAAATGAGTCTGCCCCCTTGCCAGAATAGAAAGAGAACTTATCTCTCAGAAGGATCGGAAAATCCTGTTTTCCGGCCGCGGCTTCATCTGCCGCTTCACCTGATACCAACGAGTCCCGGCCCCGCGAGGTCCGGGACTTTTTCATTGTCCTCTCCCCGGCGGGAAGGGCAGGAGCGCGTCACCATGACTTCAGTTTATCTTCTCAGCGGTTTTCTGGGGGCCGGCAAGACCAGCCTCATGCAGCATATCCTTTCCACCGGCGTCGGACCGGACACCGTGGTCTTCGTCAACGAGTTCGGGCGCCTCGGCCTCGACGGAAAACTCATCCAGCGCGAGGGGCTCTCCATGTACGAGCTTAATAACGGCTGTATCTGCTGCTCGCTGAAGGACGAGCTGGAGCTCACCCTCGAAAGGGCCATCCGCGAACGCAGGCCCCGCAAAATCCTCATCGAGGCTTCCGGCGTCGCCGACCCCGGAAGCATCGTGCGCCTCATCGCCAGCCTGCCGAAAGTGCAGCTCGCTCCCACGCGCACCATCACCGTGGTGGACGGCCGCGCCTGGATGCATCAGCGCTCCATCGGCAAGCTCTACCTCTCCCAGCTCGAGCAGGCCGACCTCATCATCTTCAACAAGACCGACCTCGTTCCCGCCCGCAAACTGGAAGGACTCATCGCCTCGCTTCAGGAAAAGTATCCGGATACCCGCGTGGTTCCCGCCGTCCGCGGCGTCATCGATCCGGCCGTGTTCTGGGGCGTGCCCGAACCCGACAGGGCGGCCGTGGAAAACGCCGGACAGGAAGAAGAGCATGATCATGAACACGGGCATGACCACGAACACCACCATCACGACCACGAGTTTTCCGAGGTGGTGTTCCGCACTGACGGGGTCATGGACAGAAAAGGCCTCGACGCCTTCCTTTCCAGCCTGCCCGAAAACGTGGACCGCGCCAAGGGGCAGGTCGTCTTCCCCGGCGAAACGCTCTATCTTGACGTGGTGGGTGACGAGATCAGCTGGCGCAGGCCTCCGGAAGGCCTCACCGGCACCTGCCTCGTCTTCATCGGCAGGAAGCTCGACGAAAAGAGCCTGCAGGACGGCCTCAGGGCACTCGTGCTCCCCGCATAGGAACATTCCGGCCCCCAAAAACAGGGCCTTCCGGAATCTCTCCATGCCGGAGGGCGCTGTCCGGACAGCAGCACAGGCACTGTTTTGGAGACAGGGCAAAAAAATTTTGTCATTTTTTCTCTTTTCGCTTGACGGAATCCCCTCTCTGGCGTAGGTTCCGTCCCGCACCATGAAGATGCCTTTGTAGCTCAGTCGGTAGAGCGCGTCCTTGGTAAGGACGAGGTCTCCAGTTCAATCCTGGACAAAGGCTCCAGTGAGAATCAGGCCTCCGCAGAGAAATCCGCGGAGGCTTTTCTGATCTCATGGGATAACGTTCCCCCGCAGAGAAAAAAAACGCCGGGGACAGCGCATCCGGCTCTGCAGGGTTCCCCCGGACAGAGAAAGGCGCCTGAGCTCATGGACGCCCGGCCCGGCATCCTCATCGCGTCATCCGCGAATCCGGGTCCTTTCCCTGCGTCTTATACGTATTTCATGGAGCCGGACGGAGCCCATTTTGCCCCGGAGACCGGAAAATGCGTTTCATTCCCTTGACGGAATGGCCCCACCGGCGTATGGTGCCTTCCACGTTGCACAAAATGCCTTTGTAGCTCAGTCGGTAGAGCGCGTCCTTGGTAAGGACGAGGTCTCCAGTTCAATCCTGGACAAAGGCTCCAGAGCAAAAAATCAGGCCTCCTCGTTGAAAAACGCGGGGGCCTTTCTTTTTTGCCGGAAGAAGGCAGGAAGCGCCGCCCTCGCGCAGCGCTTCCCTCCAGAGAGCCTGTTTCTCCTACATGTAACCGGCAGACTGCTCGCGCACCACTTCCATGGCCACGCGGGCGTTCCTGGTGAGTTCCCGGGACTGAACCGCGGCGCCGCTCACGCCGCTCATGACCTGGTTCATATAAATATCGGCGTACTGGAGGAACCGGCGTCCCGTCTTCGAGCCCATGTACTGGGCCTTGTCACGGATGCGCTGCTGGATCACCCAGAGGAGACGGTATTTGTCGGCGCTTGTGCGGCAGATGGAAGCCGCGGCCGGACTCAGCACGATGTCCGCATTTCTGAGGGACCAGCCGATCTGATCCGCGGACGACTTCAGCGCGTCCATACCGCCGCTCATTTCCGTTCCCTGGACGAAGCGGGCGCAGGCCAGCCACTTGTCCATGGCAATATCCGAGTGCGCGCTGTTGTAGATAAGCGTATCAGCCGTCACAGAGGAAGAAGAAGCCGACGGCGCGGGCGCTTTCTTGTGACCGCAGGCGCCGAGCGCCAGAGCGAGGATAAGCAGAACCGGAACAAAACGATGCATGAAAACCTCCTCCCTTGCCGGTACTCTTCCTGCCCGGCCGCATGCTGTAAAACCGCCCGGCCCCGCCTGCCGCCGGCGCCGGAACGTCCTCTAGTCTGATCGGGTTGCGCCGTGAACGCAACCCCGTGAGCCGTTTTTTTTCACTCCCGTGCATCCGGACATGCGGGAAGATGTCACCGGAAACACGAAGGGCGGGGAAAAATCCCCGCCCTTTTACCTGTTTCAGGCTTGCCGCATTACGGACACTACCAGAATTCAGGCCTGAAGAAGCCCTGCGCGATGAAGCAGGCGCCGAAGATGGCCACGAGAGCTCCGGCTATACGTCTCGCCGGAGGCCCGAACCTGGCGTAGTTCTTTGTCTCCATGACGCCGATGCCGCACCCCGCGAGGACGATGGGCAGACAGTGGCCAAGGCCGAAGACCACAATCATCACGACCCCGAGCGCCATCTTCCCCTCGAGAAAGATGACGCTCAGCATGGGCGCCAGAAACCCGAAGGTGCAGGCTCCGGCCAGCAGGCCGTAAAGGAGCCCCATGAGGAAAGCCCCTCCGAAACCCGTAAAGTTCCAGCGGAAGAGTCTGCTGTAGTCCATGTTGCAGCTTCTCATGACAAGCATGGTACGCAGGCCCGCCGCGAGAAGCACGAGGCCCGTGAGCGCGTAAACAAAGCCCGGCACGTCGCCGAGCATGCGCCCGGCCGCCGCGCACACGCCGCCCACGCAGAACACCGCCGCGAAGAGCCCTCCGCTGAAGCAGACGGCGTAGCCAGCCGCCCTGCGCGGCTTCGTGGACACGGGCTGGCCCGCCACGTAGCAGACGAGAAGCGGAATGGACGCCAGATGACAGGGGCTCAGGAGCGTGCTCACAATACCCCAGGCGAAGCACCCCAGCATGGACAGCCAGAACTCGTCCTGGATGAAGTCGTTGATAGTGATGAGCAGGTTTTCGAGCATGCTATTCCGCCAGCAGGCCGTCCAGGATGCGTTTCATCTCGCCTTCCTTCAGGTAGCCGGTTCGACGGTCCCGTTCCTTTCCGGAGGCGTCATAGAAAACGAGCGTGGGAAGAATCTTCACGCCGTACTTTTCCTTTTCTGCGGGATGCTTTTCCACGTCGAGGAAAATGAAGGCCACCCTGTCCGCGTACGTTTTCTTCACGCGGTTCACGATGCGGTCCTGCAGATCGCAGGGAATACAGTCGGACTTGAGATTCAGGAGTGTCACCTTCCCCCTGGCCGGGATTTCCTCCGCCTGTCCCTGCGCGGGCAGGCAAAGAAGAAGGGCCAGAACGGCCGGGATGAGGAAGGTCAGATATTTTTTCATAAGCTTATGCCTTCGTTATTTTCACGCGCGTGCTGCTGAAGTCGGGGATTCCGCCCACACAGTCCACAAGCGGGGTTCCACCCATCGAAACGTCGAGGCGGCCCAGTCTGTTGAAGCTGACGCCGGTGCCCATTTTCCTGTCGGCGCGCACGGGTCCGCCCATGACGGCGTGTCCGGCGTCCCTGATAGACAGGGAGGAAGCGCCCATCTGCCAGTGGCCGTAGTGGAAGGAGATGGCCACACACCCCGGGCGCACAAGTGTGGACGGTTCTGCCGCAGCCACAATGCCCAGGGCGCAGCTGCGCGAAGTGATGCGGATTTTGTCGCCCGCCCTGATGCCCAGTTTCCTGGCGTCCAGCGCGTTGATGACGGCCCTGTTCTCGGGGAAGATCTCGAGAGCCCAGGTATGGCAGGAAGTACGCGACCTGGCAGTGCACGTTCATCTTGTAGGTCACGGCCGTGAAAGGCCATTCCCTGTCCTCATCGGTGACATCCCTGCCCGAGGCCTCACAGGCCGGGGCGAGCGTCAGGGTACCGCTGTTGCGTTTCCCTGTTATGGAGTTGCGCGAGCAGGCGAGCTTCTCGCTCCAGAGCAGGATTTTTTTGATGCCCTTCTTCTGCTCGTCCCCTGAAAAGACGCTGTCGTAGCTGTCCCTGAACACGCCTCCGCGGGTAAGCAGGGTGCAGACCTGGCGCCAGAGGGCCGGAGGCAGCATCCAGTTGTAGGCGAAGACGGGATAATTCGCCCGGACGAGATCTGTCTCAGAGGCCGGCGCTTCCTTCAGCTTACAGTTGGAAGCTAAGTTCCCGAGAGCGCGCACATAGAAGTCTTCGGCACAGTGCAGGGGGTACATCTTTCCGTCGTTTCCCGGAATGGCGTCCTTTCCGAATCCCGGGAGTTTCAGATACTCGGCAAGGTCGATGAGGAAGGTCTCCATGGAGAAAGGCCTGCCGTCCGCCGTCTTCCCCGTGAGCGGCACGATGGCCGGGACGCGCACCGTGGTGAATTTCAGGGCAGGCGCGTGCGGGGACATGAAGGAATACATGCCCTCCAGCCAGGAGAGGCTCGGCACGATGTAGTCAGCGTAGATATTGGACTCGTTGACGCACACATCAATGGAGACGTGCAGGGGCACCTTCCCCGTGTCCTTCAGGGCCGTGACGTAGCTCGTGCCGCCGGGGATGGAGTACACGGGGTTGAAAAAGAAGGTGAAGAGAACCTGGCAGGCGTACGGATAGCCCTGGGCAATACCGTTCATGGCTTCCACGCACAGGCCTCCGCGGGTCACCGGGAACCACGGACGCCTGGCCGGATAGCCCGTGCCGCCCTTTGCCTTTTTCTCTTTATATTCCGCGCTCTTTTCGTAGACATTCTTTTCCCTGGAAATGCGTACGCCGCCCGTCTTTCTTTTCCCTTCAAAGTCGGTGAGGCTGAACACGCCTTTCTTCCAGTCGCCGGCGGAACCGCTGCCTCTGAGGTAGCCGCCCTTCCGGTTAATGCTGCCTGTGAGCACGTTGAGCATGGCAACGGCCCAGGAGGCGTAGGTGCCGCCCACGTAATTGCCCGCGCCATGGTACTGGCACACGGCGGCTTTGTGGCCGTGCGAGGCGAATTCCCGGGCGACTCCGCGGATCACACCGGCGCTGATGCCGCAGCGTTTCGCGTAGTCCTCAAGAGACGTTTCCATGACGGCCTTCTTCATGAGGGTGAAGGCCGTGGCGCAGTGCACCGTGGTTCCGTCAGCGAGCTTCACCTCGCCCCGGAGGCGCAGGCTTCCACGCAGGCGGGAACGCTGTGCACCCCGTCCTGACAGTATTCGCATTTGAAGGCCTTCCGGGACGCCCTGTCGACGAAGATGGCGCCGTAAGGGCAGGCCTTTTCACAGGAACGGCAGCCCGTGCATTTCGCCGCGTTCACGCGGACCACGCCATCCCCGCCGTACGCGAGGGCTTTTGAAGGACAGGCCTTTATGCACGCTGCGGGATGGCACTGATTGCACAGGCGCGGGCGGAACACGGCCCTCGCCTTTTCCCTGTCCTCGCCGTGATCCACACGGGTACGGAAATGCCCGGGGATATCCAGGGCAGCACGGCAGGCGAGCACGCAGGACTGACAGCCCGTGCAGCGGTTCAGATCAATGATCATGGTCAGACGGGGCGCGGAGCCGGCGGCGCGGGCTTCTCCTCCCGCAAGGAGGGCAGCGCCGCAGAGCGCGCCGCCCAGGAAGGCACGGCGCGTCACGCTGTTTTCTACACTCATTTTTCATTCCCCTCTCTGGGAAACCTGCCCGCGCCTGATTCCAGAAAGACGCGGGCAGGCGCGAAAATCTAATCAGCTTTGAAGCTGACCGCGAACTCGAAGTTCTTGGGATCAAAATAGTCGAGGGCTTTGCCGTCGACTTCGGCATAAGGATACATGAAGTAGCCCACGGGCTCGGCTTTCATGCCGTTGAAGAGGGCGCCGTGTTCGCCGCGGTTGAGGGCGATGCGGAAAAGATCGTCGCCGTTCCAGAAAAACTCGGTGTATTTTTTGGTGGCCTGGTCCCCGAGTTCGAGCTTTTCGTTGAGCATGGCCTTGCGCACGTCAGCCGGATCAACCTGCACCCAGCCGGTGCCGGGCAGATAAAATTCGGCCCAGCAATGGAAATCACCCGTGATGGCGCCATCCTTGCCCTTGGTGCGCAGACCGAAGACGTCGCGGGCCGGGATGCCGGCGGCGCGGGCGACGGTGATAAAGACGGAGCTGATGTCAGCGCACTTGCCGCCGCCGTTGGCTTCCGTCAGGGTACGGATGGCCTGGCCGAGTCCGCAGCCCTTCACGCTGTTGTCGCGGTGGGTGTTGGCAATGGTCCAGTCATAGACAGCGCGGGCTCTGGCGAGCGTCCCCTTCTTTCCCTTCACGGCCTTTTCGGCGAGGGCCCTCACCTTCGGGTTGTCGCTCGGCAGGTAATCATTGGCCGCGAGATAGGGGAGCACGTCGACGGGCATCTTCGCGCCGCTGTCCTTAAGCGTGCCGCCCTTCTTATAGTGAGAGTCCACATGGAAGCTGAAGGTCAGCTTCGGCGTTCCGGAGATACTGCCCCAGGTGGCCATGAGATAATTGGAGCCGGTTTTGGGGTCATGGTACACGGCCTGATTGTCATAGTTGCCGGAAACCCGGACATCGGAGATATCCTGGTTCTGATCGGACATGGGATACGGCAGGTACACGTTGGCCGTTTTGGCGCCGTCGGGGATCTTAAGGTTGATGTCGTAGGTGACGGTGCCGGCTTTTTTGGCCCCGTCAGCCAGAGCGGTGCCTGTGGTACCAAGCGTGAGGCCCAGGGCGAGGGCCAGAAGAAGAATCTTGCGCATACGCTTCTCCTTGAAGCAAGACGGTTAAGGGGTTTTATTCCCGTGAGAGGGGCGGAGCCCCCGTCTCCCGGGTCTGTCAGCGAACATACCGTCCTGATGAGAGAAGCGCTTCAGATATCAGATACCGGGAACGGACAGCGCGGACGCGCACTGCGCACGCATGCCGGACCGGTCAGAACAGCGCAGGGGAGCCTCCCCCACCAGGACACATGGTCAGGTGGGGCGGGAAAAACAGGAAATCCGGGCTGCGGGCCCTGCGCAGAATAAGGTCATGATGCCCCTGAAAGCGGAAAGCTTCCGTCCTGTCCTTTTTCATTCCCTCAGCCCGCTGTCAAGGCAGACAGGAAAAAAACGGCATCCATTGCAGCAATCATCACAGAAGAATCATAGCGGGAAAGCCCCCGGGATATCCCCTTGCGTCCTCATTGCTATGCTATTATTCAAAAGGTGAATTTCTGTATTCCGCGCGGAATCACGCCGCGGAGACATTCCCAGACCGACACCACCTTCTCCTGCAGAAGAGACAGCCCACCTCTGTCCCGCTCCCGCGGGGCAGGCATGTTTTCTGAGCAGGGGAAAGGACATGAACTGCAGGGAGAAACCCGATGAACAAAATTCTTGCGCTGCTCCTCCTGTCCATGATGCCCCTCTTCTGCGCGCAGGCAGCCTTCTCTGCCACCGCGAAATCACGCCCAGCTCCGGAAAGCGCCTGGCAGCTCGCGGCTGAAGCGTACGTCTACGCCCTGCCGCTGGTTCTTACGGACGCGACACGGCGCGTGTCCACCAACACGGACGGCACGAAGGCCGGACGGGCGCCGGCCAACCAGTTCAATCACGCCACGAAACTCGCTGACGCCTCCTTCAGGACCGTGGTGACGCCCAACGTGGACACTGTCTATTCCCAGGCCTGGCTCAATATCCTGCCGGAGCCCGTCATCTATGTCATGCCGAAGGCGGACCGCTTCTTCCGCATGCAGGTTCTGGACGCCTGGACCAACACGGCGGCCGTCCTTGACCGCGCAGGCGTCTACGCCTTCACGCTTCCGGGCTGGAAAGGGAAGCTTCCCAAAGGCGTGACACGCGTGAATGTGCCCACTGCCACGGTCTGGCTCCTCGGCCGCATCGTGCTCTCGGGACAGGACGATCTGCCAAACGTGAAAACCATTCAGCAGGGAATGAAGCTCATGCCTCTTTCAGCCTTCGTGAAGGGAGGAAGCTTTGTCCCGCACCGTGGCTCGTATTCAGCCGCGGATGAGTTCGTGCCCGTGGGAAAGGTGCTGTCCATGAGCCCGGCGGAATTCTTCAGTACGGCCAACGCCCTCATGAAGGTCAATCCGCCCGCAGCGGCCGACGCCCCGCTCATGAAGAAGCTTTCCGCCATCGGCGTGGGGCCGGGCCTCACGTTCAGCGCCGCCCTGCTCGGGGAAAACCCCTCAGCCCGCTGGAAAGCGATGCAGAAGGAGCTCAGGCCGCAGCTCACGGAGGCGAGCGGCCGCTTCAGCCGCAGGCTCGGGGGCTGGGTCTATTACGGCAGGCCCATCGGCGACTTCGGCACGGAATATCCCTACCGCGCCATCATCGCTCTGGCCGGGCTCGGCGCCAATACCGTGGACGTGGCCATCTACCCGAAGCGCGACACGGACGAGAACGGAGCGCCGCTGACAGGGGAAAAAACATATACCCTGCATTTTTCGTCCTTTCCTCCCGTGCTGAAAGAGGGATTCTGGTCCGTGACCGCTTACGGCAATGACGATTTTCTCATCGACAATCCCCTGAACCGCTACTGTATCAACGACCGCACAAAGCTCAGAAAGAATGACGACGGTTCCGTGGACATCGTGCTGTCGAAGGACGCTCCGTCGGACACCTCGAACTGGCTTCCCGCGGCTAATGGTCCCTATCACCTCTTCATGAGGATTTATCTGCCAGACACAAAGGCTCTTGAAACCTGGAAAGCCCCTGTTATCCGGAGAATCAATTAAGGAGAAGACCCCACATGAAACACCTTCCCTCCATCCTTGGGGCGGCAGCCCTTCTTTTTGCCGGACTGGCTCCGGCCCCATCCGTCAGCGCCGATCAGACTCCCGGAAAAACGGCACCCGGAATGACCGCGGACGTCAAACCCGCCACCTCTTTCACGGCGAAGGCCAACGCCAGTGTGTACGGGGAGCTCGACTTCGGCAACAGACAGGAGCACGAGTTTGCCACGCGCGGCCTCATTGACGCGCCCGAAAAGCTGGAACTGAAGGACGAAAGCGGCAGGATCATCTGGAGTCAGGCCGCCTACGCCTTCCTCGATAAATTCAAAAAAGCCCCCGAAAGCGCCAACCCGAGCCTCTGGGAAAACACGGTCAACAACCACGCCTACGGCCTCTTCAAGGTCGTGGACGGCATCTACCAGGTGCGGGGCTACGACATGGCCAACCTCACCGTGGTCAGGGGCAGAACGGGATGGATCGTCTTCGACACGACCATGTGCGTCGAGTGCAGCAGGGCGGCCATGGAGCTCATTGAAAAGAACCTTGGAAAATTCCCCGTGAAGGCCGTCATCATTTCCCATCCCCACGTTGACCATTACGGAGGTATAGCCGGCGTCATGGACAAGGAGGACAGAGCCGACCCCTCCCAGCCCATCGAGCAGCAGCTCGCAGGCGGAAAGATACCGATCATCGTCCCGAAGGGCTTCACCGAACACGCTGTGAAGGAAAATGTCTACGCAGGCAAGGCCATGAGCCGCCGCGCCAACTACCAGTACGGCGTTCTCCTGACTCCCGGCCCGGAAGGCAGGCTCGCCCAGGGCATCGGCATGGGCCAGTCCACGGGAACCGTGTCCTTCATGGCACCCACCTTCGAAATCACAAAAACCGGAGAGAAAATTACTATCGATGGCGTAGAGCTGGAGTTCCAGCTTACGCCCGGCACCGAAGCTCCGGCGGAGATGAACACCTGGATTCCGAAATACAAAGCCCTGTGGATGGCGGAAAACTGCACGGCAACGCTCCACAATCTGTATACACTGCGCGGCGCCGAGGTGCGCGACGGCGCGGCCTGGGCCGGATACATTACTGAGGCCGTCACCCGCTACGGCAGAGAGGCCGAGGTCACCTTCCAGTCCCACAACTGGCCGCACTGGGGCAATAAGGTGGTGAACGATTATCTGGTGAATACAGCTGCAGTGTACAAATTCATCAACGATCAGACGCTCACCTATATCAATCAGGGGTACACGGCTGACGAGATTGCCTGCATGATATCCCTGCCAAAAGCCCTTGCCAGAAACTGGTACACCCGCCCCTACTACGGCACCGTGTCCCACAACAGCAGGGCCGTTTATCAGAAGTTTATGGGCTGGTATGATGGCAACCCCGTGCATCTCAATCCCCTCATGCCCACGGCCAGAGCCAAAAAGTGGGTGGAATACCTCGGCAGCACGGATAAGGTCCTTGCAAAGGCCAGAAAGGACTTTGAAAAGGGCGAGTACCGCTGGGTTGCCGAAATCACCAATACCCTCGTCTTCGCCGACCCGAAGAATACCGCGGCGCGCCTCCTGTGCGCCGACGCGCTTGAACAGCTCGGCTACCAGTCCGAATCCGGCCCCTGGCGCAATGAGTATCTTTCCGCGGCTCTCGAGCTACGGAAGGGGAACACACGTCCCGCGACGCCGGCCAAAGGCAGCAATGACCAGCTCATGGAACAGACCGCGCCCATGATTTTTGACTACATGGGCATCGTCCTGAACAAGGACGGGCTCAAGGACGCCGACTTTGTCATGAATGTGACGCTGCCCGATGTGAAAGAAAAGCACATGCTCCGCGTGAAGAACGGCGTGCTGCTTGTCTTCAGGGATACACTCTCCGACAGCCCGGACGTTTCCATCACCTGCCCGAAAAACGCCCTCTTCGGTATCCTCGCCAATGACAGGGATGCCGTGGCGAAGAATGTGAAGGTGGAAGGAAAGAGCGAACTCCTCACCCTTCTTATGAAAAACATGATGGAGTTCCCCGTCAGCGGAGCCGTCCCCTTCAATATCGTAGAGCCATAGAACCCGTGGTATAAGAAAGGAAAAAACGCGGGGGGGGCCGGACACGGCCTCCCCGGAGGAAATCCATGGAAAAGACTGAAAACCGTCTGCGTCTCGTCGAAGGGGACATAACCGAACAGCGCGTGGACGCCATCGTCAACGCGGCCAACAACGGGCTTCTCGGCGGAGGCGGCGTGGACGGCGCCATCCACGCTGCCGCCGGGCCGGAACTCCTCGCTGCGTGCCGTCCTCTTGGCGGCTGCCCGACAGGCGACGCCAAAACCACGCCGGGCTTCCGCCTGCCCGCAAAATTTGTCATTCACACCGTGGGACCGGTGTGGAAAGGAGGCACGCACGGCGAGCCGGAACTTCTCGCCTCCGCCTACCGCCGATCCCTGGAGGAAGCCGTACGCGTCGGCGCGAAGACCGTCGCCTTCCCGGCCATTTCCACGGGCGTCTACGGATACCCGAAGGATCTGGCCGCCAGAGTGGCCGTGGACACCATACGCGATTTTCTGGCCCATCATGATGAAATACGGGAAGTGAGGCTCATGTGCTATTCCGGCGCCACAAAAAAGGCGCTCGAAAACGCTATGAAGAACTGAGGCCACGGGCAGGACTTCCGGCCTTCAGCGTTCCTCACATCCTCCCCGGCTGAGGCCGAAGGCTTCCTGACGGGAGTGGCTCTGCCGGGCTGCGCCCGCATGGGGAGGCCTGTTTCCAGCCCCCCGCCTCTATAGGCGGGAGGATTTGACTCTGGCGAGCTGTGCTCTGTATCGGCTCTCGAAGTTATTCCAGAACGAAGCCGGGGCACCTGTTACGCGCTCAAGCTTATTCGCCATTTCCTCCGTGATACGCTGCGTTCCCCGGAAGATGCGGTTCAAAGTCTGCACAGAGGTATCCAGCCGCATGGCGAATTCCCGCTGCGTCAGTCCAAGGTATTCCATTGTCTCGCGCACAGTCTCTCCCGGTGCAACAGCATAATCGGGATGATACGGATATTTTCGCACGTTCATGGCGTACCTCTCAGTTTTTGCGTGTGTCATCAATGAAATAATAAAAATTTTTGTTACCAGCCTCAGTTAATGGCACAGGCTCATGGTCAGGTGTGAAAATCAGACGGTATGGATGCATCAGATCAACTGAGAACTGCCCGGAACGATTTCCCTTTAACGCGTGACACCGGGGCGGATTCCGGTAAGGCTGCCGCGCTGGCAAGCTTCTCCGGTCTCCGGGCCAGCCTGTCCGCCATCCTCCCAAAAGCCCCCGCCATCTTATTTTCAGAGGAACGTATAGCCTGCAGCTTTTTTGCAGGGAAGAAATCTTCCCATCATTTCTCTGTCAGTTACCCCCGCCTAGAGAGGCGGGAGCCTTCCGGGCGAAATGATAAACAAAGCCCTGCTGAAAAGAAATGCCATCTTTTCTGCAGGGCTTAAATTCCGCCATTGCTCATTCACATATGGCGTTCATATTCTATCCCCGCAGAGACGGAAGAAACGCCCGGGGCCTTTTCGCAAACGGGGGAACGGGCTATTTCACAGCGGTTATTTCAAGACTCACGATATAGTCGGAAACATCAGAGCCCGCGGGAAGGGCTTCCGCGATTTCACGGTACAGGGGATCCTCCATGGACTGCATGCTGCGGATGTATTCGGTCCTGGGCGTGAGCTTCACGGACGAAAAACCGGCGTCCTTCAGCATGGAGCGCGTGTCATCCACGAGAACCGCGCCGGCCACGCATCCCACCCAGGCTTCGACCTTTCCGGCGATGGATTCGGGAAGAGGCTTCAGGAGATGGAGATCCGAGACGGCGGCGCGGCCGCCCTTCTTCAGCACGCGGTACACCTCGCGCCAGACCTGCGGTTTGTCAGGGGAAAGATTGATCACGCAGTTCGATATGACAACATCCACGCTGGCGTCGGCCACGGGCAGATGCTCAATCTCGCCGAGCCGGAATTCCACGTTGTCGAGACCTGTCATATCCCTGTAGACGGCGATATTGTGCCGGGCCTTTTCCAGCATCTCCCAGGTCATGTCCACGCCGATGGCCCTGCCGCTCTTCCCGACCCTGCGGCCGGCCTGAAACACGTCAAAACCGCCGCCGCTTCCGAGATCCACCACGGTCTGCCCTTCCTTCAGGGAAGCTATGGTCAGAGGATTGCCGCAGGAAAGCCCCATGTTGGCGCCTTCCGGCAGATCCTTCAGGCTCTCCTCATCATACCCCACGGAGCGGGCGAGCGCGTCGGCGCTCACCGTGTTCTGACAGCAGCATCCGCCGGAACAGCATCCGTGCCCCCGGGCAATGGCGGCATACCCTTCCCTCACGTTCTTCTTCACGATTTCAGGATCTCTCGTTACAGCCATGTTCATTCTCCTTTTATTTTAATATTTGTAAAACTATTGAAATATAAAGGCCCAAAAAACTGATTTTCCGGTCCGCTCTTTTTCTGAACGGAATCAGAACCCGCAGGTCCCGCCGCCCTGCCGTCCCGTGCAGCATTCTTCCGTGAGGTAGGCGATAACGCCGCGTATGAGGACGATATCCGCCCTGTAGCGCTGATAGCGCCCTTCCCTCTCCACGGTCACCAGGCCGCAGGCCGTGAGCTCGCGCAGATGAAAGGAAAGATTGGTGGCGGGAATATGCAGAAGGCGGGCTATCTCTCCGGCCACAAGGCCGTCCGGCGCGTACCTGACAAGGAGCCGCACGATGTCGAGCCTGATGGGCGAGGACATGGCCCCGAAAATCTGACTTGCTTTTATGCTTTCCATATTTCAATATTTCAACACTATTTGAAATATGTCAAGAGAAAAAATGCTACAGGAAGACAGGGCATCTCCTGACCAGAGCACAACCAGAGGGATTTCTGACCCAGCCCCGCTCTTCCGGGGAGGGAAACGCCAGGAAGCCGGAGCTAAAGGATCCCCTTACGCGAGGCCAAGTGCCCGCGCGAAGTTCCGCACGCCCTCCTCAAGAGTACCGGAATTGTCCACGTGAAGGGTGCCTTCGGGAAATTCCTGAAACATCTGTCCCCGCCTCAGACGCTCGCTCAGATCGAGGCCCTTCTCCCGTCCCCGGGAAATGAGACGTTCCTCGAGAAGGGACTGCGGCACGTCCACGAGGAGCGGCTCCAGGAAGGGGAAAGACTGTTCCGCCTCGGGAAGGTAGCCGCGGGAGCCGTTGACGAGCACAATGCGCCCGGCCGAGAGATCGTCCCTGATGGACGCAGGGACGCCGTAGAACAGGCCATGGCTCTGCCACTGCATGCAGAAGGCGCCGTTTTTCGAGAGTTCCGCGAAGCGCTCCGGCGTAACGGCAACATGCGCTTCCCCGCCCGCGGATTCCGGACGGGTGATGTACCGGCGCGCGGCCACAAGGCCGGCATCGGGATACGCGGCCAGAAGCCCGGACATGAGGGAGTCCTTCCCGCTTCCGGACGGACCCATGACGTAGATAAGTCTTCCCCGCATACGCTTTTCTCCGGAAACCGGCCGCCCGGCGGGCGGCCGGCAGAAAACCTTTGTTAAAAGACGCGCTGTCCCTTTCTCCAGACGCTGCACACGAGAGGCCTGCCGTCGCGCATGCGTACGTGAACCATATCTGCGGAAAGGCCCTTTGTCAGGGATCCCCTGTCCGTAAGCCCGATGAGGGAAGCAGGAGTGGAGGTCACGAGAGCTATGGCTCTGTGAAGGGGCATGACGCCCTCCCCTGCCAGGATGAAAACCGCTTCCAGAAGGCTCACGGGAACGTAATCCGAGGACAGGCTTCCGAGGCAGCCTGCCTTTGCCACGTCCATGGCGCTCACGTTGCCGGAAGAGGATTTGCCGCGCACGATGTTGGGGGCGCCCATGGTAACGCAGAGTCCGCTCTGCGAAGCCGTTTCCGCCGCCTCCATGGTGGTGGGGAACTCGCTGATGCACATGCCGTCGCGCACGGCTTCCCTGACCTGATCCGCCGTGGTGTCATCGTGGCTCGCCATGGGGATGTGATGCTCCCTGGCCCAGCCAATGGCAAAAGCGGCGTTGTCATCGGCGCAGCCGTCGCGCTGCTCCTGGAGTTCCTTCACGGCCTCCCGGAATTCCTCGTCCGTCCAGGTCTTGTAGTCGCTGTGATAGATACGGTAGCTCGCGAGGTTGCGCCACTGGCGCTGGCCCGGCGTATGGTCCATGAGGGATATCAGCCTGAGCACAGGGCTGTCGCAGACCTCCCTGAAGAGAGTCTGCATGCGATCGTAAGGCAGTTCGCAGCGCAGGTGCAGGTAGTGATCCGAGCGCAGCATGCCCGTGCCGCGGGCTTCGGAGAGAGCGGCGATGGCCCTGCCCATCATGGCCACGCGGCCCTTGTCGTAATACTCGCCCACGCTCATGGCGTCGCAGACCGTGGTGATACCCGCGGCGATGATCTGGGCGTCGTGGGCGAAGACGGCAGAACGCGCGTCAGGCCAGTCTATCTTCGGACGGGGCATGAGGTGTTTTTCGAGATTGTCAGTATGAAGCTCGATGATGCCGGGAATGAGGTAATCTCCCTTCAGATCGATGACTTCGGCGCCTGAGGCTCCCTGGGCACCCCCGTCGGAGATATCCCGGATGATACCGTCCTCCGTAAGGAGCTCACCCTTCTTCACGCCGTCCGGCGTGACCAGGAGCGCGTTGGTAAAAAGCGTTTTGTCCATGCTGAAAATTTCCTTCCGGGCGATGAGAAGCCCGTCCTCTTAAAAAACACGCGTCCCGGCCTTCCACACGCCTCTGACGATGGGGCTGTTTCCGCAGAGGGTAACGAGGCAGAGATCCGCCCTGAGGCCTTCCTTCAGTGCGCCTCTGTCCGTGAGCCCCGCCGTGCGCGCCGGGTTCAGCGTGACGAGGCGCATGGCCTCAGGCAGGCTCATGACGCCCCTGTCCTTCAGGAAGTAGACGGCCTCGAGGAGGCTCGCGGGAACGTAATCGGAGGAGAGACAGCTGAGGCAACCTGCCTCAGCCACGTCCATGGCAGAGACGTTCTTCGTGGAGGACTGGCCGCGCACGATATTGGGCGCGCCCAGGGTGACCATGAGACCGCGTTCCGCGGCACGTCTGGCCGCTTCCATGGTGGTCGGGAACTCGCATATGACCACGCCGTCGCGGACAGCTGCGTCCACCTGTTCAGCCGTGGTGTCGTCGTGGCTCGCAAGCGGAATACCGTGCTTCTTCGCGAATCCCAGCACCATGGCCAGGTTTTCATCGAAGCAGGCGTCGCGCTGGGCCTTCAGGGCTCTGATATCCTGTGCGAACCCGGCGTCGTCCTTCCAGTTCTTTATGTCGCTGTAGTGCGTGCGCCAGCTCCCGAGGTCCCGCCACTGCCTGTCCCCGGGCGTATTGTCCATGAGAGAGAGGAGGCGCAGGGCCGGGCAGCCGCTCACTTCAGGGAAAAGAGAGGCGAGGCGCGGGTCTGCCAGCTCGCAGCGCAGGTGAAGGAAGTGATCCGCCCTGAGGTACCCGCTTCGGCGGGCCCGCTCCAGGGCGTCGACGGAGCGGGCGAGCATGGCGATGCGGCCCTTGTTGAAGTATTCGCCCACGGCCATGGCGTCGAAGACCGTGGTGATGCCGGACGCGGCTATCTGGGCGTCATGGGCGAAGAAAGCGGGCAGCGCCTCCGGCCAGACGACCTTCGGGCGCGGGATCATGTACCTTTCGAGGTTGTCCGTGTGCAGTTCCACGAGACCCGGAATGAGCCACGCTCCCTCACAATCAACCACGTCCGCGCCTTCTGCGCCGCAGGAGCCGCCTACGCCGGTAAGAACGCCGTCACTGCAGGCGAGATCCCCCTCAGTGACGCTCTCCGGTGTCACGAGCAAGGCGTTTTTAAAAACGGTTTTCTTCATGATTAACTCTTAAAGCCATTCCTCTAGGCGCGGGCCATGTTCAGACAGCGGGTAGCTACGGCTTCACGCGCCGCGTCATCGTGGAAGATTCCGATGATGGCCGTGCCCGCTGCCTTGGCTTCCCTGATGAGATCAATGACGACTCTGCGGTTTTCGCCGTCGAGCGAGGCCGTGGGCTCATCGAGAAGAAGGACGGGAGTCGGCCGGATCATGCCTCTCGCGATATTGACGCGCTGCTGCTCGCCGCCCGAGAAGGTGGCTGGAGCGAGGTTCCAGAGGCGCTCGGGAAGGTTGAGCCTGTAGAGCATGTCGCGGGCCCGGCTGCGGGCCTCCTCAGGATCGACGCCGGCCTCGGCCAGAGGCTCGGCCACCAGGCTGAGCGCCGTGACACGGGGAATGACGCGCAGAAACTGGGTGACGAAGCTGATAACGCCGAGGCGGAGCTTCATGACGGTGCGCGGCGACGCCTTTCCGATGTCGATGGTTCCGGCATCAGTACGCACAAGGATCTCACCGCTGGACGGCAGGTAATTGCCGTAAAGGGCCTTGAGCATGGTGGACTTGCCCGCGCCAGAGGGGCCGGAGAGGGCCAGGCATTCGCCCGCGGACACGCTGAAGCTCACGTTGTCGAGAGCGTTGATGACAACTCCGCCCTGCTGGTGCAGCGTGAAACGCTTGCAGAAATTGCGGACTTCAATAACGGGTGTATTCATGACGGCTATACCTGCAGAATCGAGGAAACGAGGAGCTGTGTGTACGGGTGCTGCGGGTCATCGAGAACCTGGTCAGTGAGGCCGGTTTCCACCATGTGGCCCTGATGCATGACGATGAGCCTGTGGGAGAGCAGGCGCGCCACGGCGAGATCGTGCGTGACCAGGATGACGGCGAGTCCCATGGTTCTGACGAGACTGCGCAGCAGGTCGAGCAGACGGGCCTGCACGGAGACGTCCAGTCCGCCAGTGGGCTCGTCCATGTAGACGAGGCGCGGCGAGGTCACCAGGTTGCGGGCGATCTGCAGGCGCTGCTGCATGCCGCCGGAATACTGCTCGGGACGGTCGTCCACGCGCGCGGGGTCAATTTCCACGCGTTTGAGCCAGGTAACGGCGGACTGCCTGAGATCCGCGTAGCGGCGCACGCCAGCGGCCATGAGGCGCTCGCTGATATTGGCGCCGGCGCTCACCTGCATGCGCAGGCCGTCCCGCGGATGCTGATGGACGAAGCCGAGTTCCGTGCGCAGAAGACGGCGGCGGTAGCCTTCGCTCAAATCGTGCAGGCTGCGCTTCATGCCGTGGGCATCGCAGTAGATGACCGATCCGGCCGTGGGCCTGAGACGTCCGGAAAGCATGTTCAGAAGCGTGCTCTTGCCGGAGCCAGACTCGCCGACGACGCCGAGCACCTCGCCCGGATAGATTTCCAGGCTGACTCCCGTGCATCCCACATGGGTGCCGTAAAGCTTTGTCAAATCCGTGGCGCAGAGCACCGGGCTCTGCTCAAACGCGTCAGCCATTACTGCGCTCCTCCCTCTCCCTGCGGCGTCTGGCGCAGCTGTCCGTGTCGGAGCAGACGAACATGCGCCTTCCGCTGTTGTCGAGAATCACTTCGTCGAGATATGTATCCGTGGCCCCGCAGAGTTCGCAGGGGTGATCCCAGTGCTGCACTTCAAAGGGATAGTCCTCGAAGTCGAGACTCTTCACGTCCGTATAGGGCGGCACGGCGTAAATGCGCTTTTCGCGGCCGGCGCCGAAGAGCTGCAGCGCGGGACAGTGGTTCATCTTGGGATTGTCGAACTTGGGTATGGGCGAGGGGCTCATGATGTAACGGCCATTGATGCGCTCAGGGTAATCAAAGCCCGTAGCAATGGTGCCATGGCGGGCTATGTCCTCATAAAGCTTCACGTAGACGATGCCGTATTCCTCAAGGGCGTGGAGCGTACGGGTCTCCTCCTCGCTGTGCTCAAGACAGCGCAGGGGTTCGGGAAGCGGCACCTGATAGACCATGATCTGCCTGTCCGTGAGAGGCAGTTCCGGAATGCGGTGGCGGGTCTGGATAATGGTGGCGCTGCCCGTCTCGGTGGTGGTTCTGACGCCAGTTGTCCTGCGGAAGAAGCCTCTGATGGAGACGGCGTTCGTGGTATCGTCAGCGCCCTGGTCGATAACCTTGAGCACGTCGTCCCTGCCTATGATGCTGGCCGTAACCTGAATGCCGCCCGTGCCCCAGCCAAAGGGCATGGGCATCTCGCGGCTGGCAAAGGGCACCTGATAGCCGGGTATGGCCACGGCCTTCAGAAGGGCGCGGCGGATCATGCGTTTCGTGCCTTCGTCGAGATAGGCGAAATTGTAGCCCTCGAGCGGCTGACCGGCCTGAGAGCTGTTCTCGGTATCTGTCATTCCTGATTTTCCTCTTTCTTCCCGGACTTTGCGCGCAGGCCGCGGATCAGGGAAAGCTGGGCCTGGAAATCGACGTAATGCGGGAGCTTGATGTGCTGGACGAAGCCGGAAGCCTCGACACTGTCCGAATGCAGGAGCACGAATTCCGGAATCTGGGACGGGACAACGATGCGCTCTTCCAGTTCCCTGGCGCGCAGGGCACGGTCCACGATGGCCATGGACAGAACCTTGCGCTCGTTGTTGCCGAACACGAGGCCGTAGCCGCGGGCGAAACACGGCTCCATGGCCGTTCCCACGTACTGACCGACGATCTCGCACTCCGTGATTTCGATTTCGCCTATGGTCACGCTGAAGCCGAGTTCCTCAGGGGTAAAGGAAAGCTCGGCCGTGCCGCGCCTCAGTTCGCCCACAAAGGGATGGTTGGCGCCGCGCTGCACGGAATAAGCCATGCTCAGGAGGAAGCCCTCATCAGCGCGGGCGAGCACCTGAAGGCGCACGGATCTGTCCTCCGGCCTGTCGCAGGGAAGCTCAAGGGGATGACGGGTGATGTCCGAGTCCTCCGTGCAGGAATTCGCCACGGGCTCGAGGAGTCCCTCGCCGGCAAGCACGGCCATGGCTCTCGGCATATGGCCGGCAAGCATGCCGTCACGTCCGTCGGGCTCAGCGTCCCCGCTGAAGGGGGTGTTTTCCGCCGCTTCGTCAGGGAGAAGCTCATCCTGCGCCTTCGCGCCACCCTCCCCGGCCAGGGAGAGGTCAAGGAGGCGGTGCGTGTAGTCGTAGGTGGCGCCGAGCACCTGTCCTCCGGGAAGATCTTTCCAGGTGGCGGAAATGCGGCGGTCGAGAATCATTTCAGACGTGTCCATGGGATCGCTCACGCCGAAGCGGGGAAGCGTGGTGCGGTAGGCGCGCAGGAGAAAGACGGCTTCCTGCAGGTCACCCTGGGCCTGCTTGATGGCGATGGCAGCCAGATCCTCGGAATAAAGAGAGCCCTCGGACATGACCCTGGCCACGGCAAGACGCATCTGATTCTTTATCTGGCTGAGAGAAAGTTCGGGTACGGAGACATCGCCGCGGCGCTCTTCGGCGAGCAGCCTGTGAGCCTCGGCTATGGCCTTTTCTCCGCCTTTGACAGCAACATACATCAGTTATCCTCCCCGGCCGGCACGAGACGCGTGGTGCGCGGCAGTCCGGCGAAACGCTCTCCGTCGCTCAGGAGAAGATCCACTCCGAGCTGGAAGCCATGCCAGTTTTCGTCAATCTGCCCGAGCAGCCCGTCCGTAAGGCTGCAGCGGAACGTTTTGGATCCTTCGATGCCTGGACCGGACGCCGTGAACCTGCGGGCATCCTCACCGAAGTTCATGCCTCCGAGCAGGATGGTGGCCGAGCGGTCAGGGTAACGGGGATCGCCCTGGCAGAAGGAATCAAGGGAGGGAAGCCCGTCAGGCGAAGCTGACAGGGCGAAGACGGCCTCCTCCGGTCTGTCCGTGACGCGCACGCTACGGTGAAACCTGAGCCAGGCCACCACATCGTCCTGTCTGAGGGACGGGGAAAGCCACAGCGGCGTATCCTGATCCATGAGCGTCATGCACACGGCGGCGAGGGCCGGGCTCAGTGCGGCATGCGGGGACGCGGGCAGCACGGGACAGGGGACGGGGCCGGCCGGATAGGCGAAGGCACGCAGTATGGCGCGGAACACGGCCTGCGCGTCGCGCACGGGTTCCTGAAATTCTGGCTGCATCAGTCTTCACCTCTCACCATCGTAAAGAAGTTCACACGCGTGCCGGCGGCACGCTTCACGCGGGCGGCGCGCTTTTCCTCCACGGCCTTCTGCATGGCCGGCAGAAGTTCCCTCTCGAGGAAGGGACCGCACTCGGGATCCTGCCAGAGAGCGTCGAGAAGCGCGGCGTCACGGGCGTGGTCAGAATCCGCGCCGAGTATCCAGGCGTAACCGGTCTGCCCGCCCGTGAGGGAAACGGCGCAGCGGGTGACGAGAACCTCGCCCACGTTAAAGGGCGAACCCGTGCCGCTGATACGGCCGCGGGCCATGATGAGACCCGTTTCGGGTTTTCTGATGAGTTTGCAGCCCCTGGCCCTCACGGCCGGAAGATCCTTCTGCAGGGCTGACTCGAGAAGCGGCGCCGGCGCGAGGGCCAGAAGCCGCATGACTGTTTTGCGGGATGTCATTGTCGTCCTGATTGTTTAGTCGTTGCCAAAGGGAAAGCGTTCCACAGCCACAAAGGGATCCCGCCTCGACGGCTGGCGGCAGAGGGCCACGGCGTCGATAACGAGGGGCCGTTCCGTGAGGGGGGCGAGATACGCGGCGAGCCATTTCGTGACACGGGCGAGCAGATCCGGATCCTCAAAGGATCCCGAGAGCGTGATGTGGAAACGGAAAAATTCGAAGACGAGGTGGTAGCCCCAGGTGCGCAGATACCGGGCCTGTGCTTCCGGAAGGGGACCGCGGCGGGCGATGTCAGCCTCGCCGATGGGAGCCCTGAGGCTGTCGGGCTCACTCACGCAGGCGCGCTCCAGGGCCTGAAGGGGAGCGTCCGTTTTCTCCGGAGTAAGGGCCAGGAAACCTCCGCCGGCCGGGATGTAGCGGAGTTCGAGAGGCGTGGTGCGGATGGGGCTGAAGCGCCCCGCTATGCGCCGGCCGGCAGCCCTGAGATCGTCATCCGTGACGCCGGGCTTTGTCTCAAAGGGCGCCTTCAGCGTAGCGTGCACCCCGTAATGGGCCGCGGTTTCTGTCATGGCCGCCCAGGAGGCGGGATCAAGGCCTTCCGGCACAATCTGCGGCACCGTCTCCCCTGTCAGGATGTCGCGCCCCAGAAGGGGCGTAAGGAGCCTGTGCTCTTCCGAGCCGGGAGCGGGAACCCAGTAAAAGGCGCAGCGCTGATGGGTAAAGCGTTCGTACATGCCTACACCACCATTTTGCGCAGGCGCTGGGAGAGCATGTCGAAGATGGTCACGACCACGACGATGCAGATGAGCACGGCGCAGGTGCGCGGGAAGTCAAAGCTGCGGATGAGCTCCCAGAGGACGAGGCCGATGCCGCCGGCGCCGACCATGCCGATGACGGTGGCTGAACGGACATTGGATTCAAAGCGGTAGAGCGAATAGGAAATCCAGAGGGGGAAGACCTGGGGAATGACGCCGAAGACGACTTCCTCGATGAAGGAGCAGCCTGTGGAGCGCACGCCCTCAACAGGCTGTTTCTTGATGGATTCCACGGCTTCGGAAAAAAGCTTGGCCAGAACGCCGGTGGAATGCGCCCAGAGGGCGAGCATGCCGGAAAAGGGGCCAAGGCCCACGGCGCAGACAAAAAGCATGGCCCAGATCATCTCGTTGATGGCGCGGGAGCAGTCCATAAGGCGGCGCGTGGGCTGGTAGATCCAGGCCGGCACGATGTTGGAAGCCGAGAGGATGCCCAGGGGAACAGCGCAGATGATGGCGAGCAGGGTTCCCCACACGGCCACCTGGATGGTGACGAGCATCTCTCTGACGTAGTCGCGCCAGTCGGAAAAGTCCGGGGGAACGAAGTCGGCTGCCATGGTTTTAATGTTGCCGCCGTCCTGCAAAAGCTGCAGCGGGTGGATTTCAGCCCCGTGCCAGGCCCAGACAAGAATGGCGAAGATCCCCACTGCCCAGGCCACGCCCGAGGGAGAGATGCGGTTCAGTATGCTTCCGGGATTCTGTACTTCTTCCATTGCGTGAAAACTCCGTGAAAAAGGCGGCCCCTTCCCTCAGGGGAAGGGGACCGCATGAGACGCTACTTGCTGAGTTTTTTCATGGCCGCATCGATCTCGGCGATTTTGGCCTTCTTCTCATCCGCGGGCATATCGGAGTCCTGAATCTTGCTCTTCTGGCGGAAGTATTCGAGCACGCGCACGGAATCGAGCTGCCTGTCGCTGGAGGGGATAAAGCCGCTCCACTGCAGGCTGTTCAGAACCTTCATTTCGGCCTCGGCGTTGGCGCCTTTGCCGTAGCTGAGGACAAAGCTCTTAATCTTGTCCTTGGTCGCCTGATCGAGGTTCTTGCGCCACACGAGCGGGTCACCCGGGATCAGCGGGGACTTCCAGACCACGCGCAGTTCCTGAGCCTTGGCAGGCTGGGTGATGGTAAGCCTGCCCATGGCCTCGCTGTTGAAGGTGGCCACGTCAGCCTTGCCGTTGGCGACAGCCAGGCCGTTGGCCTCATGGCTGGCGTTCAGCGTGCGCTTGAAAATCTTCTTCGGGTCGAGGCCTCTCTGGCCGAAAATGTAGTAGCCGGGCACGAGGTAGCCGGAAGTGGAGTTGGGGTCGCCGTTACTGAAGACGAGATTCTTCGCATCCTTCAGCACTTCGTCGACGGTCTGGTATCTGCTCTTCTTGTTGACGATGAGGTAGGAGTAGTAGCCGTGGGTTCCGTCCTTGCCCACAACCTGGGCGAAGACCTCGCCGCCGGAGCGGTCAACCATCTCGATGGCGCCCTTGTTGCCGATCCACGCGAAGTCGACCTTGCCGAAACGCATGGCCTCGATGATGCCGGCGTAGTCGGAAGCGAAGTAGGCCCTGACGTCAAGGCCGGTCTTCTCCTTCATGGCGCTGATGAAGGGATCCCAGGCCTTCTTCAGGTTGACCGAGGATTCCGTGGAAATGATGCCGAAGGACACCGGCTGGGCCTGGGCAGCGCCCTGACCGCAGATGATGGCAGCCGCGGCCAGGAGAGCGGCGGCGAAACGCTTGAGCGACATGAAAAACTCCTTGTTATAAATGGGGAAGTGACTATCAGGCTGCGCAGTGATCACCAGTGAGAGCGTCATCGTCATCAGCAGGCATGCCGCTGCCGGACATGATGAGATCACTGCCGCCGTACAGCTTCTTCAGGAAATCAGAGGTGAGCGCGGCGCTCGGTCCGTCGTAAACCACGCGCCCGCTCCGGAGAGCGATCGTCCGCCTGCAGAAATTCAGGGCGTAGTCAACCTGATGCAGGGAGACGAGCACGGTAAGACCGTCTTTTTCATTGAGGTCGCGCAGGATCTGCATGACCGTCTGGGACGTGGCGGGGTCGAGGGAAGCGATGGGCTCGTCAGCCAGGAGCACACTGGCCTTCTGCACGAGGGCGCGGGCAATGGCCGCGCGCTGCTGCTGGCCGCCGGAAAGATTGGAGGTGCGCTCGGCCGCCTTGTCGAGTATGCCCACGCGGGCGAGGGATTTCTGCGCCAGCTCACACACCTCGCGGCTGTACAGTCCCGTGAGCGAGCGCCAGAGAGGCGTACGGTGCAGGGCGCCGAGGCAGACGTTGCCAAAAACGCTCATTCTGTCGACGAGATTGAACTGCTGGAAAATAACGCCGATTTGCGAACGGATGCTGCGGATACGGCTGCTGATGACGCCTTTTTCCTGCACAATATGGCCGTTGACGCGTATGCTGCCACGGTCTCTGTCAGCGGCGCTCAGGCCGCAGATGTGGCGGATGAGGGTGGATTTTCCGGACCCGGAAGAACCGATGAGGGCCACCATTTCACCGGGTTCTATGCGTATGCTGACGTCGTCGAGTCCCCTGGTGCCGGAAAAGGTCTTGCTGATATGGTCGATTTCAATCACCTGATACAACTCCTTGGGCCGCGCGCTGCGCATGCCCTTTCAGTTACGGAGTGCATCTTCACCGGCAAATGTTATGGTTTCGTGACGCCTTTATGTCTCTTCAATTGTGAGAAAATTGCGGCTTGATGAAAAATAAAACAGAGCCGTAACGATAAATACAGCGTGTATTACGCTTCTGTTACGTATATTTTACATTTTTATAAGACGGATATCCTGTATTTTTAAATCCATCATTGAAAGGATTACGAACACTGATCCGGCTTTTCCATTCCTTATATATACGGAACCCAGTGTTAACGGGAAGGCGGACCGGATCCTGCCGGAGCTGACTGCGTGTTCCGGAGGAAGAAAACGAACGCGGCCTCTTCACGTACCCGGCCCGGAGTCGTATCCTTAGAGGAATGGCTCCTGACAAAACCGCAGCCGGTCCTTCCCTCCCCCATTCCCATCCCGCCATTTCCGGAGACGCTTCCCATGAATATTGTCGTATGGTCCGATATAGCCTGTCCCTTCTGTTACATCGCCGGCACACGCGTGCGCCGGGCCCTGAAAGCCCTGCACGCCGAAGATCTCTTCACCATTGAGAGGAAAAGCTACGAACTTTCTCCGCAGATCACGGTCTCCGAACCCTGCCTCAGCTTCTACGCGAAGAAGATGGATGTCACGGAGGAAGACATAGCGCCCGGACTCAGAAAAATCGAACGCGAGGCCGCCCGGGACGGGCTTGTCTTCCACTACGACAGAGCCATCGCCGCAAACACTTTCAACGCCCACAGGCTCGTCAAGTACGCCGCGGCGCACGGCGTGCCGGACATGCTTGACCGCCTCTTCGAGGCTCATTTCCGCGACGGTCTCGACGTGGGAAGCCGCGATGTTCTCGAAGAACTCGCCCGCAGGGAAGGGCTTTCCGCCGGTTTTCTGGACACGGAACAGTACGCCGCGGAGGTCCGCGGGGACGAGGAAGAGGCGAAGAAACTCGGCATACGCCTTGTGCCGCACTTCATCATTGACGGAAAGCTCACGTACAAAGGGGCCCTCTCGCAGGACTACATGACAGGCGTGTTCAGAAACATCATGCAGAAGAACAACCTGCTGCCCCCTGAGGGAAAGGGCATCACATGCGGCCCGGACGGCTGCACGCTCGGATAGACAGAGGGAGGGAGCGAGGGAAGAAGCTGCCCTGACGGACAGACCTTCCCGCGCCCCCGGAAAAGGGCGGAAGACAAAGGAGGAAAAGGCCGGCGCCTTCCCGCCTAGTCGCCGTATTTCTTCATCTGCGCGTTAAGTTCGGCGATTTTCGCCTTCTTCTCTTCGTCAGACATGGTCTGGCTGTCCTGGATCTTCACTATCTGACTGTAGCACTCGATTTTTCTGAGCGGGATAAGCTGGCTGTCGTCCGAGGCCCTGAACCCTTCCCTGTTAATTTTCTGAAGCTGCGCGCGTTCGGCAGCGGCGTCCGGCCCTTTGGTGCCGTAGTCAAGCACGAAGGCCTTTATCTTCGCCTTGAGATCGTCCGGCAGAGCCTTGCGCCACACCATGGGGTTATCCGGGATCACGGGAGACGTCCAGACCACGCGCAGCTTCTCCGCGACATCGGGGTGCGTCCCGGTCAGCCTCTTCATGCTGGAACTGTTGAAGGTGGCCACGTCAGCCTTGCCGTTGGCCACAGCCATGGCGTTGGCTTCGTGGCTGCCGTTCAGGGTGCGCTTAAAAATTTTCCTCGGATCGAGGTCACGTTTCGCGAAAATGTAGTAACCGGGCACGAGGTTGCCGGAAGTGGAATTGGGATCGCCATTGCTGAACGTAAGATCCTTCGCGTGGCTCAGCACGTCGTCGAGCGTCTTCAGACTGCTGTCCTTATTGACGATGAGCAGGGAATAGTATCCGCTTTCCCCTCCGGCGGAGATGGCCTGGGCGAAGATTTCGCCGCCCGAGCGGTCGACCATGCCCATGGCGCCCTTGTTGCCGGTCCAGGCCACGTCGACCTTGCCGAAGCGCATGGCTTCGATGATGCCGGCGTAGTCAGAAGCAAAATACGCCTTCACCGGTACGCCTGTCCTTTTGGACATGGCCTCGATAAAGGGCTCCCAGAGCTGCTTCAGCGTGATCGACGACTCGGTGGAAATGATGCCGAAGGAAATGGCGGCGGGCTCCTCCGCGGCGCGGGCCTTCCCTCCCAGGCAGAGCACGGCCATGGCCAGCGCGCAGATCAGAAAACGCGAAAATTTCATTGTTCTTCCTCTTTTCATTTTTTTGGACGCATCCTGCGCCCGCTCTGCCTTGTAGCCACACTCCTTTGCCGCAGTGTTACGAAAGCATGCCCGTCCGGTTACCCCGTCCTGCCCGCATAAATTTCTTGCCCTTAATTAATTAATCGATTAATTAATTCTCCATGAACACACACTCTTCTCCCCGCAAAACACCAGGGCGTCCCTCCGAGGGCGCAGGCGACAAAAGGGAAGCCATCCTCAGCGCGGCTCTCACCCTTTTCGCGTCACAGGGCGCCGCGGCGACGTCTCTTCCGGAAATCGGCCGGGCCGCGCACGTGACACCCGCCATGGTGCACTACTACTTCGGCGGACGCTCCGGGCTTATCGACGCCCTCATGGAGGAACGCATCCTGCCCGGCATACGCGAACTCTGGCAGAGTCTCGATGAACACTGCCTCGATGATCCCCGGGCTTTTCTCGTCTCCATTCTGGATCGCGTGCTCGCCAAGGTGGACAGCATTCCCGTCCTCCCCCAGCTCTGGGTGCGGGAAATCCTGACTGACGGCGGCGTCCTCAGGGACCAGCTGCTGGCACATCTCAGGGCAGAGCACATGCAGCCGAAAATCATCGAAGCTGTCCGGAACGCCCAGAGGAAAAAACTCATCAGCTCCGGCATCTGCCCCGGTCTCTTTATCCCCTCCGTGGTGGGCGCCATCATGCTGCCTCTTGCCGCTTCGGGCCTCCTCCGGGAACTTCCCTGGAATCAGGATTTCACCCGCGCCGAGCTGCGCAGACATATTCTCACCCTTCTCCTGCACGGGCTTCTTCCCGGTCAGACGAGGTAATGCCCATGAAATTTTCTGTTTCTCTCTTCTGCCTGCTCGCCCTTTCCGGCCTTCTTCAGGGTTGCTCCGGAAACGACGGGAACGAATGCCAGGGCTATGTGGAAGGGGAATACGTCTATCTTTCCTCCGCGCGCGCCGGCAGGCTCGAAAAGCTTCTGACCAGAAAAGGCAGCAGCGTTGAGTCCGGCGTTCTTCTCGCCTCGCTCGAAAGCGAATACGAGCGCCAGGCCGTGGCGAAATCAGAACGCAGCCTTGCCCAGACCCGCGCTCTTTACAACGATATGCTCACGGGAAAACGCCCGGCGGAAGTGTCCATGGCAAAGGCCCAGCTCGCGAAGGCCAGGGCCGATCAGGCGAACGCCTCCGCCGAACTCGCCCGCGTGGAAGCCCTCTACCGCCAGAACGCCGTCTCGAAGAAGGAACTTGACAACCAGCGCGCCGTGTCCCGTTCTGCGGACGCCACAGTGGTGGAGATGCAGAAACAGGTCGACGTCTATAACCTCCCCGAGCGTGAACAGCGCATCGCGGCCCAGAAGGCCGCAGTGGAAGCGGATGAGGCCGCTCTCGCCCAGGCCCGCTGGGAACTCGGCCAGAAGGAAATCCGTCCGTCCCAGGCCGGCCTCGTCTACGACACGCTCTACAGGGTCGGCGAATGGGTGCCCGCAGGAAGCCCCGTCATCCAGCTCCTGCCCCCCGGCAACGTGAAGATCCGCTTCTTCATACCGGAAAAGCGCGCGGCCGCCCTGCACATCGGGGATACCGTCACCGTCTCCATGGACGGCGCGTCTCCCGTCAGCGCAAAGGTCACCTATATCGCCCAGAACGCCGAGTACACGCCCCCTGTCATCTACTCCAATGAAACACGGAGCAAGCTCTGCTTCATGGCCGAGGCTGAGACAGACGAGCGCACAGCGGCCGGCCTGCATCCGGGGCAGCCCGTCAGCGTGGTTCTGCGATGAATACCCAGACTGAAGAACGGCCAGAGTCCGCGGCGCCCGCCATCGACGTGCACGGCCTGACCAAACGGTTCGGGAAGAAAACGGTGGTGGATAACGTGTCCATGACCGTGAAACGCGGCGAGATCTACGGCTTCCTCGGCCCCAACGGCAGCGGCAAGACCACCTGCATACGCATGATGTGCGGCCTGCTCACTCCGGACGCGGGCACAGGGACATGCCTCGGCTGGGATATTATGAAGAACAGCGTGGAGATACGCCGGCACGTCGGCTACATGACCCAGCGCTTCTCCTTCTGGGAAGATCTCTCCATCCGGGAAAACCTGGATTTCGTGGCGAGGCTCTTTGAGGTCCCGGACAGGAAAGGCGCCGTGGAAAAGACGCTTGAGGAGCTCGGCCTGACCGGCCGCGCGGAGCAGCTGGCAGGCTCGCTCTCCGGCGGCTGGAAGCAGCGCATGGCCCTCGGGGCCTGCATGCTTCACAAGCCCGATCTCCTGCTTCTCGATGAACCCACGGCCGGCGTCGATCCCACGGCCCGCCGCGACTTCTGGGACGAACTGCACGAACTGGCAGCCCGCGGCATCTCCGTTCTCGTAAGCACGCATTACATGGACGAGGCGGAACGCTGTCACAAACTCGCTTACATCGCCTACGGCCGCCTCATGGCCACGGGCACGGCTGACGAGGTCATCGCCGGCCAGGGACTGACCACTCTGGCCGTTTACGGTCCGGACCTGTCAGCACTCCAGACAAAGCTCAGAAAAACGCCCGGCGTGGAGCAGACTGTCATGTTCGGCACGGTTCTGCACGCGAGCGCGCGCGACGCGGCCGCCCTTGAGAGAGCTGTCACCTCCTGTCTCGGCGCTGACTGCCGCATGGAGCCCATTTCCACAGGCCTCGAAGACGTCTTCATCTACATGATGGCGCATTCTCAGGACAATTTCGGGAGCGCAAAAAAATGACGCACCGCGTATTCTCCCTCAGGCGATGCCTCGCCATAGCCTACAAGGAAGCCCTTCAGCTGCGCCGCGACCGTTTCACGTTCGGCATGATCATCGGCATCCCCGTGGTCCAGCTCCTCCTCTTCGGCTACGCCATCAACAACGACCCCAAACACCTTCCCACAGCCTTCGTGCCGGGGGAGGAGACCATATTCACGCGCAGCGTGGAATCCGCCCTGCGCACTTCCGACTACTTCAGAATAACCGGGGTCATGAGCGAGAAAGACGCGGAGAACGCTCTCAAAAGCGGCGACGTCTCCTTCGTCATCAATATCCCCACTGACTTCACCCGCCGCCTTCTGCGCGGCGAAAAGCCGGCTATGCTCATTGAGGCAGACGCTACGGATCCCACGGCTACCACAGGCGCCATCGGCGCCGTGCAGGGCATCGTCGAGTCCGTGCTGAAGCGGGACATGAAAGGGCCGCTCTCCTCCCTGGCTCCCGTATCCCAGTCCTTCTCCATCACGGCCCACAAAATGTACAACCCCGAGGGCCTCACCCGCCTCAACATCGTTCCCGGGCTCATCGGCGTCATCCTGGCTCTCATGACCTGCATGCTCACGAGCATAGCCCTGACGCGCGAGCGCGAGCGCGGCAACATGGAGAACCTGCTCGCCTCGCCGGTCACGCCCGTCGAAATCATGCTCGGCAAGATCACGCCCTACATTGTCACGGGCCACATCCAGGTGGGCATCGTGCTGGCCCTGGCCGTCTTCCTTTTCAAAGTACCATTCACCGGGGATCCGGCCGCCCTCTATGCGGCGTCCGTGCTCTTCATCGCCGCCAACCTCACCGTGGGCGTCACCATTTCCGCCGTCGCCAGAAACCAGCTCCAGGCCATGCAGATGACCTTCTTCTACTTTCTGCCCAACATCATGCTCTCGGGCTTCATGTTCCCCTTCTACGGCATGCCCGAATGGGCGCAGTATATCGGTTCCGTTCTGCCCCTGACCTATTTCAACCGCCTCGTGCGCGGCATTCTCCTCAAGGGCTGCGGCTGGCAGGACATCTGGCAGAATCTCTGGCCCATCGCCGCTTTCACGGCTGCCCTCATGGGCGTGGCCGTCCGCGCCTTCAGACGCACGCTCGACTAGACCCGCCTCTCTCAGCGGATGGCTGCGGCAAGCCGCCTCAGCCACAGGTAATCGTCAGCCGCGGCGCAGATCAGAAAGCCGCCGGGAAGGCCATCCTGCCCGCCAATGACGGTGAGATTCTCCCCGTCCCGGACGGGAGCGCGGACGAGCGCGAGATCGGAAAGCCCGAGACGCAGCGCGAGATCCCTCTCTCCGCCCCGGACCCGGTATTCCTCCACGGGCACGCCGAGTGCGGCGCCGAGAGCCCGCACGCGCGGCAGGGATGAGGCGCCCGAAAGATCCGGCGGCACGCCAAGCATCACGCGCCCCGCGGCTTCCACCCGGTCAAGCGCGGAAATCACGGGCAGGCCGCGGGCAAAGATATTCCGCCCCGCTTCCGAGGCCGGACGCACGGTCACAAAGGCCGGATCCTCGCGGGACACGATACGGCCCGCCTCCATGATCAGAATGCTGTCGGCCATGCCGCGCGCGAAGGACGCCTGGTGGGTAACCACGATAATGGTGCGTCCCCCGCCGCGCAGGCCGCGGATGATGTCCAGAACCTCGCTCACGTTGGAAGGATCGAGGGATGAGGAGGGCTCATCAAAGAGCATAAGCTTCGGGCGCATGGCCAGCATGCGGGCTATGGCTCCGCGCTGCCTCTGGCCGCCGGAAAGCTGTCCCGGATAGCAGTCAGCCCTGTCTCTGAGACCTACTTCTTCAAGAAGGCGCATGGCCTCTTCACAGGCCTTTCCCCTGTCCTCCTTCAGAACGGCCACGGGAGCCAGGGTGATGTTCCGCAAAAGAGTGAGATGACTGTAGAGCTGCTCGCCCTGGAAAACCATGCCTACCTCGCCCCTTCCCGTGGTGCGCCATCCCGGCCGGCTGCGGACCTGTCCGCCGAGGCGCACTTCTCCGGCATCGATGGGATCGAGGCCGGCCACGGCCCTGAGCAGAGTCGTCTTCCCGCACCCGCTCGGACCGCAGAGGGCGAGGCAGCGCCCCTCCTGAAGAGTCAGGCTCACGTCCCTGAGGACGGGAAGTCCCCCGCGGAGAGACGTGACGCGGGAGACTTCAAGAAGCGGGGCGCCTGCGTTCATGATCCCTTCCTACTCTGCCCAGACAGGGAGTCTGCCGGAAGCAGGCGGCAGGGGATAGCGGCCCTCGGGACCAAACCAGACATCGTAAATCTTCTGGTAGGTGCCGTCCATGATGAGACTCCGCAGAGCCGCGTTCACGCGATAGCGCCACGCGGACTGGTTGCGGGGCACGCCGATGCCGTAATAGGTGGGGCTGTAAATCTCGCCCACGGCCTCAAAGCCTCTGTCTCCTCCGGACACGCCGGCGAGAATGACGGTGTCGTTGGTCCAGCCATCGACCTTGCCGGTTTTGAGGGCCAGGAAGCACTCTGAATCGTTCTGGAAGGACATAACGCGCGGTGAGGGATCACCAAGCTTCTTCAGGGCCTCGGTCACGGCCTGCTGGGCGTTGCTGCCCTGGCACACGGCCACGCGCCTGCCCACAAAGTCCTTAAGGGCGTGGTATCTGCCCTTTGCCGCCAGGACGCGCTTGCCGTCGAGCAGGTAGGTATCCGAAAAATCAATCTGACGGGCCCGGCTCATGGTGTGGTTCATGTTGGAAAGCACCATGTCCGTCTCACCGGAAACAAGGGAGGTAATGCGCGTCTTGTTGTTCACTTTGGTGATCGTGTATCTGAGCCCCATTTTTTCGCAGAGGGCTTTGGCAAGATCCACATCGAATCCCGCGGGCTGCCCCTTGTCATCGAGATAGTTCATGGGCGGCGTGCTGTAGCCGATGCCGATGCGGACCGTGCCGCGCTTCATGATCTCGTCATCGAGGTTTGTCCATTCCTCGGCCATGGCGCCGCGCGCGAAGAGGAGCAGGGGCAGAACAAGGGCCAGCAGCCATGCGGAGCGTTTTTTCAGAAAATCCATCGGTAAATCCTTTGCTGAAGGTGAAGGAAAAAAGCCTTTACATTGTTTCCGGAAATTTCTCAGCCTGCCTGCGCGCGATGACTCTCGCGAGTTTCGCGAGGAGCAGGGAGACAGTCATGTACCCCGCGCCGATGAGGACATACATGGGCACGAGCATGTCCGGATAGCGGTTCGCGAGGATCATGCCTGTCTGTGTCAGCTCGATGAGGCCGATGACAAAGACGATGGAGGTGTCCTTGAAAAGAGAGACCATGACGCCGAGAAGAGCGGGCACCATGCGCCGCAGAACCTGCGGAGCGAGCACGCGCCGGAAAACACCGGCCCCGGAAAAGCCTGAAAGCCTGGCCGCCTCGAGCTCGCTCTTCCGCACCATGTCCGCCCCGCTCAGGAAGACTTCAGCCACGTTGGCGGATCCGTACATGGTGAGAGCGGCTACGGCCGTGAGGAAAAGCGGAGGCCTGAGCCCGAGAAAAGCGGGCAGTGCGTAATGCAGCCAGAAGATCATGAGCAGAACGGGGATGCCCTTGACCGCCTCGATGAAGAGAAAGGCCAGCCAGTTCAGCGGCCTGACACGGAAGAGACGGACGGCGCCAAGGAGCGACCCCAGAACGAGGGAGGCAGGGAGCACGGCCAGCGTGATAAGAATATTGAGGCACAGGCCGCCCGTCCCGCTGCCATCGAGCCCGAAGAGCAGGGATCCCGCGTACGGCAGGGCGTCACCGAAGGAAGATATCACGCCGGTCATGGAATCATCCCTCCAGCCGGCAGCGCCGGCGCACGGAGGAGCGCAGCCAGTGCAGGAGCAGAGAAAGGACGCCGCCCATGGCAAGGTAGATGCAGGTGGCCGCCGTGGTCACCTCGAGACCAGCGAAACTCAGGGACTCTACCTCCTGGGAGGCCCAGGTAAGTTCTGGCACGCTGATGACCATGGCAAGGGACGTGTTCTTGAAATTGTGCAGCATGCGTATGGAAATGGCGGCCAGCGAAGCGGCCACAGCCTGGGGCAGGACGACCCGGCACCAGAAAACGGCACCCCTCAGCCCGGCGAGACGCGCGGCGTCCATGGCGTTCTTCCCGCTCACGCCCATAACAGAATACAGAATGTCCGCTATGTACGGGGAGTTATTGACCGAGAGGCCGAGACAGGCCGCGAAAAAGGGAAAACCGTCCCAGCCGTTGAGGGCCAGGCCGGCCCCTTCCGGCAGAAGCACTGGCAGGCAGAAGAAAAAGAGCAGGAGCCAGAAAACGCCCGGCAGGCTGCGCACGATATCGCAGAAGAAAGTGCACGGGATGCGCGCGGTCCGGGATCCCGAGGCGCGCCCCACGGCAAGCATGACGCCAAGGAAAAACGAGGCCACAGAGGAAATGAGGGCCAGGAGCACGGTGATCCAGACGCCCGTGAGAAGAATGGACGGATAGGGAGGCTCCAGAAGGACCTCCCAATGGGGATGAAACATGCCTTTTCGCCTTTGCCGGCTGTCCGGCGTTTATTCCTGAACGTAGCCTACAGTCAGTTCCGGTTCAAGGTACAACCCGGAAAACAAAACGTTCGTGTGTCCGTGTATGGGAGTGTTTTTGTGCAGAAAAGCACAATGCGGTGCTGTAATGCCACATACCTTCACCGTGTTTTTCATTAACTTTCCGGAATGACACGGTTTTCACGGAGGAAACGGAGCCGTGCAAAAAAACAACAAACTCCGGCCGACCCTCCCTTTACAGCATAACTATTTGAAATAATAAGTTAAATACTAGCATACTCTCCCGGACAGGTCACGTGAAAAAAATACGCCGGCCAGAGGCGCGTCTGTCCTGCCGGGGACACGATGCACGCTCCTCTTCCCCGGGAAAAACGTATTTTTCACCAGATAACGGGGTGTTCTTCCACTCTTCCCCGGCCCGTCTCCTGCCATTTCCATGGCATATTTCTTGCTCATTGCAGAACGACATACCGTTTTCTCCTTCTTCGTCCGGCAGCAGAACTGCTCCGGTTCTTCCCCGGGGGAGTTCCACTTCCGGAAAGAGCCGGACGCCCTTCCCGCTTCCGGCTTTTTGCCAGCACGACGCACAGCGCAAGGAATACACCATGAAGATTATCGACTTCCGTTTCCGTCCCAGCACTCCCGATGCCGTCAAAGGCATGCTCGCCAAGGGAGGCCCATTCAGCCCCATGTTTGAATATTTCAACTACAAGGACCGCGCGAAGCCCGAGCCCATCGGGCAAATCGTGAAGGAGATGGAAGCCCAGAATGTGGTGAAGGGCGTGGTCATCGGCCGCGACGCCGAAACCACCTACGGCCTCAAATCCTCCAATCCCGGCATACTCGAACTCATGAGGCAGTATCCGGACCGGTTCATCGGCTTCGCAGGCGTTGACCCCATCAAGGGCATGGACGCCATCTCCGAACTGAAGAACAGGGTTGAGCGCGACGGATTCAGAGGCGCGGCCATCGATCCCTACCTCGCCCGCATCCCCGCGGATCACCGCCGCTTCTATCCCATCTACGCCAAGTGCTGCGAGCTCAATATTCCGATCGTCATCACCACCGGCCCGGCCACACTCGTGCGCGGCGCCGTCATGGAAGACTCCGCTGTCTGCCACATCGACCGCGTGGCCTGCGACTTCCCGGATCTGAAAATCATCATCAGTCACGGCGGCTACCCGTACGTGAGCGAAACCATCATGGTCGTGCAGCGCAACGCCAACGTTTATCTCGATATCGCCGAATACGAGCAGCAGCCCTTCTCCGAAAAGTATATTGAAGCCGCCAACACCATCATCAGCGACAAGGTCATCTTCTCGAGCGCCGCGCCGTTCATGGACTTCCAGGAGCAGATCGCCCTTTACAGGAGCCTGCCCTTCACTCCTGAAGTGCTTGAGAAAGTCATGTACAAAAACGCATGCAGGATACTCGGCCTTCCCAAATAGTTTTCCTCCATTCAGTTTCCTGAAAAATTCCCCTCTCTTCCCGCACGGGAAGGAAGGGGTTTTTCGTGCAGCTCCGGAAACCGCGGGAGAAGCCGCAGGACTGGCAGCCTGGGACATACTGTACTTCTCAGCACCAGCCGATGCAGGACAAAAAACGCGGCAGGATGCTAAGGCGAAGAGAAACCCCTTGGAACGTTCCGGGGCGTTCCTGAAACCGCAGAAACGCTTAATCTGGCGCTCTTCAGCCTGTCCGGCATATCTCAGACAGATCACAGGACCAACGTGCGGGCTCCGGCTAAATACGGATCCCGGTATTGGCTTCGATGGCCGCAGTGTAATCTCCCGAAGCAATGGCCCTGCGCTCCGAACGGAGGGCATTGCGCATGTTCGCCCGAAAGGACGCAGGCCGCATAACGTCAGACATATTCATACCGGCAAGCGTCTCAGCGGCGATGGCTGCAATGGCCTGCTGCTGGACATAGGCGCGTCCGGCTACCCTGGCCAGTGCACTGCCGACGGCGGCGAGAAGAGCGTGAACTCCCTCCGTTGCCACCACCTCGTCGATGGCCTGATACTGAGCCTCGTACTTTGCCTCCATTGACTGGGCAATTTCCTCGACAGCCTCTTTCTTCGTCCTGCTACTGATAATGTCGGAAACCATATCCTCGGCACTGGCATAGCCATGCCGGGCAGCAAGAATGGTCGGATCGGCCCCTCCCTTTTCGCTGGCCAGACCAACCCCTCTGGCCATGAGCTCCTGGGTGGCTTCTTCACCTACGGCAGCGGTAAGTGCATCCTTATTGAGAGGGGTCTTCCGCATAGCCGCTTTGGCCTGAGAGGACGGAAGCGCATCCACCTCTTTGGCGGCCTGCCTGCGGTAATCGGCCAGACGCTGGGTACGCTCATATTCCCGCTTCTCCTGCAGCCGCTGTGCGGCGATGGCTTTGGCTGTCTGAATGACCTTGCGGGTGACTTCCTGCTGGGGCTTCGCCACCCCCAGAGCGTCAAGTTCGCCGGTAGTTAGATCTACAATGCCGTGCTGGATGGTGGCCTCTTCGATTTCTGCATCAGTTGCCAGCATCCTGTCGAACACGCCCCGCACTTCGTCGTTCAGCTCAACATTGAGCAGGGAAAGCTCACGGTAAATCTTCGTGAGCCACTGGCGGAACCTTGCAAACGCCTCTTCCAGCACGGAGCTGGGAGCCCTGCCTTCACGCAGATAAGTCTCCCAGGCTCGGGCCAGTTTCTCATTCTGGCCGACAGTCCAGCGGACACCGGGTTTGGCACCGACATAGGAGCACAGCTTCCCGTAGTCTTTCTGCATCGACTCGTCGGCAAGGCCATTCTCCACAGCTCTCTGCATCTCGAGAAAGTAGATGTGCCCCATCTCGTGGGCCAGCGTGGACAGGTTGGCAGTTTTGAAGAGCTCTACAACGTAGTTGCCTTCGCCCTCGTTGAAGCGTACCTGGCCGTTGATAACCTTCTCGGCGTCCTGCGACAGAATTCCATCTTTCATCTGCGTAGCATTGACATTGCCACGGAGAATACCTAACGTTACCCCACGAATCGCGCTTGTTACCGGATGGCCCTCGAATCCATCGTGAACGGTAGCAGGCGCGATTTGTATTTCAGTCAACGAGTGGTCTTTATATCTATCGTCCTCTATTTTCTCTTCCTTGTGGACTTTTTTCGAACTTCCACTTCGGAACCCGAAGGTATGTCAAACTTAAGACGCACAGCGTATAGCTTGCCATTCAGTCTGTAGGCGGCGTGGTACACGTCCTGCCCACCCACTCCGGAATGCTTCTTCTGCCCATCGGCAGTTTCGGAATGATCGTATTCAGAGCTCGCAATGAGCCTGTCCAGCATCGTGTACGACGTTTGGTGTCCAGGTTCTCTGTTGCGCTTGAATGAAGCCCTGACTCCAGTCTTTGTTATTCGTACTGTCTTGCCAGTGGATTTTATCTCCACGTCGCCAGTGATCCCAAAGTGGTTAAACAGCCACTCTGCAAGTTCCTTCTGCTTTTTGAATTCAGGGATGCCGACGCCGTTATCTTCGACCACAGAAGCGATTGCCGAGTCAGGCTTCCTCTCTATATCGTCACGCTCAAACCTTTCACTGTCAGACTCCTGCCACAGCACGCTCCCCATATTCCTGTCCATAGATGAGATACTGCCGGGATTGGTGAGCCCTTTGCCCTGCGCCGGTCTCTCTCCGGATAACCTGGTTCCGGAGGTAACGCCCTGCACGACGGTGGTACCTTTGGCGGGGTTGGACTGGTCTATCTGCTGGCCGCCGGAGAAGGATATCCTCCGGTAGATATCGGCGGGGTTCTCTCCTGTGCGCCGGCTCATCTGGAGGGCCCAGCGCCGCCACGTCTCCAGGAGTGCGCCGGCATACTGCTGAACCCCGCCACTGGCCTCAGCCTGAGCCTTCAGGTTGGGCTGGGACCCGATAGCCGCAACGAGCTGATCACGCTTTTCTCCCTGCGCTGCATCGAGGTCGGATATCTGTTCCTTGGATAGATGAGCCACGCCTTCGCGCTCGGCGGCCATGGCGTCCATGCCGGAGGCGGCCTGTGCCAGCGCCTCGCCGAAATCCTGCGCAGAAAAGCCGGCATCGTATGCGCTGGCCGCCTCATCGCCACGGTGCATTATCTCGGCCGCACTCCTGAACTGCCGGGAATCCAGTGTGGCGTGCATAGCCGACAGCGGAACCGTTATGGACATACCTTTGGCGGCACCGTCCTGCGCCGTCTCCAGAGAAAGTCCAAGCGGCGTGGGATATCCGTGCCCTCCTGATGGAGAGCAACGGCTGCGTCCAGAGGGATGACCATATTCTCGGACATCTCCGGGCCCATATGCTCCAGCGCCGACATGGTGGCTCCTGCGTCGAGGGAACGCATCTGCGTCTGCATGACGCGCTCGTGAATAGCCACCTGCCTGTCAGCAAACCTGCGGGCGGCATGTGCGGCCTCGATATTGAGGGCCGACATGGCTATGACCGGACCGCCCCCATCCAGAAACCACCTGCGGCGCCACCCCAGAAGGCATCAGAGATGCGTTCCCTGGTCTTAGCCGGGTCAGGACTCATGTCGAAATTCTGTCCACGGCTGACATTGGCGTACGCCTTGGCGGCCTGTTCGGTGAGGATGGCGGCACTCCTGTATAGCCTCTTCACCGCCTTCCGTAGCGGTCAGCGCGCCCATGCGCCTGCCGACATCGACAAGAGCCCCCTGCAGATTCTTGTCCCTGGCAGCACGCATGATGGCTGCGTGCGCCGTCTGCTTCGCCCCTGCGGTCCCTGCCAGCTTCCCGGCCAGCGGACCAAGCACTCTGGCAAAGACCGCATCACTTCCGAGTTCAACGCCTGTAGAAATGGTAGCGTAAAGCGATGCTGCGGCCACAACGACATCCTTTGAAAGAGGGTTGCCGTCGGCATCCTTCTCTTCCAGCATCGATGTAATCTGGCTTCCGCGTTCAAGCTCGTACGTGCGCTGACCGGACCTGACCATGTAGGTGGCGAGGCCGGCGCTTCCTGAGGTGATACCTCCAATGGCAGCACCTACGCCTGTCCCCAGACCGGGAGCCGCAACAGTCCAAGCGGCGGCGCCTGTCTTTGCTCCGGTAGCGGCAAGGGACAGCGTCATGCCAAGGCCTTCAGCCGCAGACGCGGCCTGTGCGCCTACGGAGGTGGGCACCTGCTCCATGAATTTGGAAAAAGAAAACGTATCCTCAAGCCAGTTACCAGCCTCAGCAATAATATCGTTGCCGCTCACTGGCTTTTCCGTGAACAACTTCGTGGATGGCATGCGGCTGAGCCCGGCTATCTGGGCTTTGACCCTGTCGATATCCTCCAGCGTGGCAGTGCCTGCTGCGTATGCATTGCCCAGCCTGGCGAGCTCTGCCTGCTTCGTACCAAGGTCATAGGAGTGCAAGAGACCCGGTTCCCGGAACTCACGGATTTCTCCGTCCAGTCCTCTCGTCCTGATAAGTTCCTCGACCGAGGCAAGAGCCGCATGATCACTACGTACATATGCAACAGCGAGGGGACTGGTGGCGGCATACCCCGTCAGACCGTCATACCTTTCGATGGTGCGGGCTGCATCTTCGTCGTCCAGCTCATCGCGGTTGTACCGGTAGAGGTCAAACGATATGCCGAGGCGGGAGGCCATGGCCTTGTCCCTGGCAATCTGTTCGGGCGTAATTCCTCTTGCTAGGAGCATCTGGGAACGGAGCTGTCTACGCGCGGCGCTGACGGCCTCGGGAGTCGTGTGCTGGGTTCTCCACGCCCTGGCGTCCTTCTCGGAGTCGAAAAAGGCATACGCCTTCTTCCCGGACATATAATTCGCGGTCTGACGTTCTGTTGATATGGGCCCGTTATCGTCCAGCGCCGGGACTGCGGCATACAGCTCCTGCTCCCTGTCATAGATAATGCCCATGGGGCCGGCACCATCAAGAGGCAGGCTGCCGACCATGGAACGTAGTTATCTCCCCCTTCAGTCTTTGGATAGGCAGCGCATCAACACCAAGCAAAGATTTGACACTTAATTTTTTTGATTGTTTTCTGCCTTTACTTAATATATATTCCTGTCACGTGGAAAAATCATAATGATACGGAGTTTTTGCATGATAAAATTGGAACCTGAGACCATTGCTCAGTTTGAAAAGTATATTATCCCCGAAATTAAGGGCGCTGCTGAAGATTGTTTGCGAGCCTACGAACAAGGGGCTAGACCAGATGGAAGCAACAACTTCGACAATTATATGCTTGGATGCAGTTGTTGGAATAATGTCTATAATCTGTTGAATCGTGAGCTTGAACAGCATCCTTTTTTTTCGAAAAAAACTTACAAAAAAGTTCTTGTTATAACTTGTTTGAATGGCAAAGAAGAATTAAACTTCTGCGTTTCACGCGTTGATGATGAAAAGCGTATTCCATGTGCAGGAAAAAGCATTAAACTTTCTCTTCAGAACCAAGCTTTTCTATCTGAAGAAATACAAAATATTATTTCAAACTCTACGCAGAATTGTGTATTTATGTTAGGATATGATATTAGCACATCAAGGGGATTAGGTAAAATTAGTTTCGATATGCTATCGTTAGTAAGCAAAGGAAAATTCCAAAGCGATCCCATCTATGTTTTTGACGAAAAGGACGCTCCTCTTACTTCGAAGCTTCCTCATGAAGAGCCCAAACATCCAGTCGTCACACGTGATGCCTTGGTAACTCCTATAAAAAAGGATAGAATATAGTTTTTTAGTTTGTGAGTTTGTCATTTCAAGTGAAAGTTTTTTTGGGAGGCTGACACGCCGATACGAATCTCAATTTCATGAATCGTGTCAGTAGAGTGTTCCATGAAAATTTTAGGGGCCGGATAGGGAGGGAACCCTCTCTATCCGGAACGAATTCGGTTTCGATGGGCTGGAACAAAAAAGGCCCATGCTGTAATCCTGTGTTGCTCCAACAACTAAACGGTTCGCAGGAGAACGGCATGAGCCTAAACGGAGCATACATCACCTTCCCGAAGAGAAAGGGGATGTAATCATGGCTCTCGTCAGAGAAGCCTTCTCAGGCGCACGCATCACGTGGCACTGCGGAATCTTAGAAGTTGCTGTTTTCAGAGCATTCTCCAGACAATTTCTAAAGATATCCCCCTGAAATAACGCCTCAAAAGGTATGACTCATTTGCTGCCCATACTCGGTACAGGGAGAAGAGAAAAAAACAAAGCCTAAAGGAAAATTACTGCCCCAGGTTATCGAAACAACTGAGAAATTAATCCGCCGCGGGTACTCACCGGGGCAGATGGCTAATACCGCCCTCAGAGTCAGGCATCCACTGTCTGTATCTAACGCTGTCTGTACGCTGGCTTCCTGCTGTACGGAGATCAATCACTGCCTGATATAAAGGGAAATGACGCGTTCAGCGTAAGGAAGGAAAGGTTGTCCATATCCGTCCTGCAGCATCAAAATCCGTAGAGAATTCGGCCATTTCGATGTGGATACTGTCGAATCCGGATATAACGGCACCGGCTGCGTGTTCACCATAGCCGAACGAAACCCCTGTATGCTGTCTGCCTGCAGAGATGAATCCTGCACATCAAAAAAATTTGATAACATATTGAAAAAATTAATTAAAATTTTTTCTCCTGGAACAATCAAATCACTCACCGGAGATCGCGGAAAAGAGTTCGCCTGGCATCAAAAAAATTAAAAGTGGGCTGGGAACTCCGAATTCTACTTTACCGATCCCACAGTCCCTGGCAGAAGGGAGCAACCAAGGATACAAATGGTCTTTTGAGGGAGAAAATCCCGAAGAAAACCAACTTTTCGACTGTCACTCAGCGTGACTTATACTGGAAGGGAGTGTACCGAATAAACAACCGACAGGGGAAGATTCCCGGGTGGAGTCGGCACTGGAATGCTTCGCTAGAGCACCTCACAACTCCGCCTAAGATCTTGCTCCTGGAATGAGAATCCACCGATCTGTGTAAAAGGATGTAATGTCATGTCTTCCGAAATGCCTCCCCATTTTTACCTTCAAAACATTGACCCAAGCAGAATTAAATTTGCACGGGAATTACGTGGGATGACGAAGAAGGAGCTGGCAGAAAAAATACATAAGACGCCGAGCGCTGTGAGCCAATACGAATCAGGAATCTCCGGGCTCAAGCTTGATACTTTCATCTCTCTGGCCAATGCGTTATCAGTCCCCTTCTCATTCTTCTCAAAGTTTAATTATCCTTTACCTTCAGCCTCATTGGGGAAATGCCATTTCCGGGTAAACCGCCGAGTGTCTCAAATGGAACGCCAGAGGGCTTTTTCTTTTGCTGCTCAGGTGTTCACTATTTTTTCTTATTTAACAGACAAAGGAGTTCATTTCCCTGAAGTGAACATCCCTACTTTTGACGACAGAGAAGTTCAGGAACGGCAGATTGAAGAGTCTGCCAAGGCCGTGCGTATGGCCCTTGACTTAGGTTCTGCACCCATTCCCGACATGGCTGTTCTGCTGGAGAGCTTAGGGGTACGCATCATTATGCTCCCAGCCAGAGAAGTTAAACTTGATGGTTTTGCAACCTGGTTTGCAGGTATCCCCTGCGTGATGATTGATTCAAATTCCGCTCCGAGCAGAATGCAGTTCGACTACGCTCATGAGCTGGCACACCTTATCCTTGATGAAGAAAGCACTCCTGATGATCCTCTTGTCGAAAGACGAGCTAATCGATTTGCTTCTGCCTTTCTCATGCCCGCGGATACATTTGGGATAGAGTGCCCTTCCCATTATCGGCAGGAGTTGTTCGCCTCCATCAAAAAATCATGGCATGTTTCCATAGCAGCAGCGCTGTATCGCGCACGTGAGCTAGGTAAGTTATCGGAAAATGCTTACAAAAGTGCCCAAATTATACGCTCCCGCGCAGGGACTCGTCTGCATGAGGAAAATGAATTTCAACCGCCCCTGCCTTCATTGCTAGATCAGGCCATGCGTCTGGTTTGCAAAGATACTCGGCTGGACGAAATGGCCTCTGACCTAGGTATGAGTGTACATGGCCTGCGCGCTATCCTTGAACTGCAAAATGTATCGTCTGATATACTCGACGCCATGACTCCGCCCACAAGCGGAGCGAAAATTATAGATTTTGCAGTATACAGAGACACAGATTAATTTTCTCATTCAGCCTGTCCAGACAAGGTAGTGTAAAGAATCTTTCGCACTTTTTAAAAATGCAAATGGCTCGCCAATCGGTTAAAGTTTTTGTGCATCAACGAACTTCCGAAATGTGCGAAAAATTCTGGACGTTATCACCAGAAACCAGGGTAAACATCCGGACCGTGGGTGCGCGAAAGCCTCTCATGATAGCCGAATTTCAGGCAGAGGAGAACTTGGCCGGGCGAGCCCAAAAAAATGTGCGAAAAATTCTGGACGTTATCCGGAATGCTGGATATTTTTTGAGTTCTTTGTATTCTGTCTCATTTCTAAGTTATTTTTGCTTCCTTCTAACCTCCCATGGTATGCAATCTGGCATATCATTGCCGTCTACAACCAAGGCATGAGGATCAATAGATTTAAATGAAATATTAAATTCTTTTTGCAAATCTGATTCATCAAAACTTTTTGGAAAAAGTTTTGAAGGTTTCCGAGGTTGATATACCTGAAATACAACTCTAATCTTTGATGCTCTAATTGCTTTCTTTGCAAAATTTATTTCTTCTATTTTAGACGCATTTACTTTCGCCGGCAACAGTGCTGCAAGTGTTGAAATTATTTTCCCAAATATTTCATCAGATAAATCTTCAGTTTTATCTCGTTTATGACAGCTAAAATCTTTTACTTCAATTAACCAAATAGTCTTCTTGCTACACTCCAATGCAAGAAGATCTACGGCTTTAATATTGTTGTGTTGTTTAGAAAACTGATTACGATAGAAAGCCCATTCATCAAACTTGTCTACCTCCCAGCCCTCAGGAAAGACAAAAAGCAGGCCATCCACATTGATTTCGGGCATCTACGCTTCCCCATAGGTTAATTGCATATACCGCTCGGACTGCTCCAGACTTGTATCCAGAGCGGCGATATCTCCAATATCATTGGAAGAGGGGCCCGATAAAACTTCAACGCCATTATCGGAAAAATGCAAACCAAAATAACACGCTTTGGAAAGCTTTTTCTGCTTCTGCAGGATTTCCAGTTCCCTCAGAAGAAAAAGGCTGTGCGTGGCAACGGTGACCTGCATGACCTTACTGAGTTCTACCAGAATCCCCGCAAGTTCCCTCAGCAATCTGGGGTTCAGATTGGCCTCCGGTTCGTCCCAGAATAACGAGGAATTATTACGCAATTCCCCGTTCATTATCAGATAGGTCAGCATACCAAGTTTACGATGGCCTTCCGCAACAAGTGACGCCTCAAACTGTCCGCTGGTACTTTTTGATGAAAAATAAAATCTGTTATTTTTTTTTAAAACTGAGGCTTTCAAATTTTTTTCTAACTCATTAACGAGTCTCGCTGTTTCTGAGGGTCTCTTCCCTTTTAATGGAGCAGGATTCAGAGCCTTTGCCAAAGCAAGATACGTTCCATCGAAAGCAAGTTCTCTTTTTTCCAGGGCTCCCTGGAATCCCTCAAACACAGAGATGATCTCCTTGGGAGGGATAAACAGTGTAGAAGACCCCAGAGGGACATACTGCGGAGTCGACAGTATATCCACTTTTTCCGTTTTTCTTGTGGAAAAAGAAAAATCAAGCCTCCCTTTCTGATTCCATGTGGCAGAAACGGAGGAACCCGAGCTACCCTGGACACGGGAAGCGAGTCTGCCCAGAGTTTCGGGGCGGAAAATATCCACAAGGTTTCCGGCGAGCCAGCGCTCTGCTATTTCCTTGGCCGGGAATTTTTCTCCAAACGATTCCAATGTTTTTAATATGGCATAACCCAATTTCAGCAGGTGGCTTTTACCTGAACCATTATCGCCTGTTATAACATTGAGACCAGAAGAAAACTCAAGATCGGCTTTTCGAAATACCGTAAAGTTTTCAATATGCAGTTTGTTAAGCATGGGGAACCTGCCCAAGTATTCTATGTCTGAAAAATGCTGGCCGGTGGATAGCGCAAAAATAACTTGGATAGAGAAGGGATAAAGGGAAAAAATCCATTTGTTTCAGCTCTGAGCTGCCAAAACACGAAAAATGATTCCCATATCTAATCGTACAGCGAAAATCTTCCAAACGATATACAAACCACCGCACAGGGAACGAACGCATCAGAGCGGGCACGCAGGGGCGGCCAGAGCCGGAAGCCTCAGATACCCGGCCTGCCTCCCCGGGCCGATTATTTTCCTCTCAGCCTGGCGAAGAAGGATTTTTTCTTTTCTTCTCCCGCGGCCGGGGAGGAAAGCTTCTCTTCCATGTCCTTTTCCCCGTCCCGCCTTGACCCGAGCGCGCCGCGCATTCCATCAGCGAGTCCCACGGCCGCACGGATAACGCCGCCTGCCGCGTTTTCCGTGGCTTCAGCCGCTGCTTCGGCCATGGTGCCGGCCGCGGTGGCCATCTTTTTGCCCGTGGCGGCAGAGACGGAGAGCATCTGCCGTTTCACGGCCTTCACAATGGCTCCCATGGTTTCCTGGGTAATGTCCATGAGCAGGCCTCCCGTCTCCTTCATGCTCACATGCAGGCTTTCGCCGCCCGAGGCGCCGTAGCGGAACGCGCTGCGCGCCGCCACACCCGCGCGCACGGCGAGAAGGCAGTTGGAGGCGCCGTCAATGGCCGCGGCCGTAAACACATGCAGGGCCGAGCCCATGAACGGCACGGAAGCTGCTGTCATGGCGGGAGCTGCCGAAGGCACGATCTGACTCACCGAGTCCGTGATGGTCCTCGGAATGTCCAGCGCGTCCAGGGAAAAAGCCACGAAGGTGGCGGAGGACACGGCACCGTAAACGCTCATAATCTCCCTCGGAGCCGGACGCTGATTGTAGATGGAGGACACGCGCCAGACGAGCCGCACGAGGGAGAAGAAGACAATAAGCGCATCCAGTTTGCCGTTCTGGGCGAGCGCAGTGCCGAGGAAAATGCGCTTTCCCGCGCTTCTTATTTCGTCGTCCGCCTTTTTGTCGAGCAGCAGCATGGCCTTTTCAGCGAACTCCTCATCTGAAGGAACAAGCCCGGCCTCCCGCACGATCTGATTCCTGGCAAGGCGCTTTTCGAGTTCCTCCGCGAAAGCGAGACGCTCATCATCATCGGGGTTGTGGCGGATCACGAGCTTCGCGGGCCTCAGCCTGAAGGAGAGATACAGCCAGCAGGCTCCAGCCGCCTCCGATGCCAGGAGGATCAGGCAGACCACACGGCCGCTGCCGGGGAAAAGCGCGTCAGCCATGGACATGGCCGAACTGTCAATCTGGAGCAGAAGGGCCGCTGTCACGCAGATGATGAAAATGGCGAAGCCATAGAGTACTCTCGAAAGGTAGCGCATACCGCCTCCGTTTTTTCCCGCGGCACGGATACCGCGGCGCCCTCAGTATACGGACGAGGAGCGCTGTCTGCAAAGGAACAAAAAATCCACACCGGAAACGCCCGTGTCCGAGTTTATTCATCTGCACTGCCACTCCGAATACAGCATGCTCGACAGCGCCATACGCCTGCCGGCACTCTGTGAACGCGCCGTCTCCTTCGGCATGGAGGCCTGCGCTGTCACGGATCACGGCAATCTCTGCGCCGCGGCCGAATTTCAGAAGGTATGCCGCGAATACGGCATACGGCCCATCTTCGGCTGCGAGATCTATACCTGTCCGGACCGCCGTCTGCGGGACGGGGGAGCGCCCCATCACCTCATCCTCCTCGCGCGCACCCAGGAAGGCTGGTCAAATCTCTCGCATCTCGTATCCGAAGCCTGGATTTCGGGTTTCTGCGGAAAGCCCCGCGCGGACTGGGAGCTCCTCTCCCGCTTCAGGGACGGTCTTACCTGCCTCTCCGCCTGCCTGCAGGGCGCCGTGCCCGGGGCCATCCTGCGCGGGGACATGGACGGCGCGAGGGAAAGAGCCCTGCGCCTCGCATCCCTTTTCCCTGGGCACTTTTATCTCGAGCTGCAGCGCACCGGGCTTCCGCGCCAGGAATACGTCAACCAGCGGCTCATGGAATTAGGAGAAAGCCTGCGGCTGCCCCTCGCAGCCACCAACGACTGCCACTACCTCGGGCCCGGCGACGCGGAGGCCCGGGAAGTGCTTCTGTGCGTCCAGGCGGGAAAGAAGCTCAGCGGGCCAGGGCACCCGCATTCCGGCACGAAGAGCCTTTTCTTTAAAAGCCCGGCCGAAATGGCGGAGGCCTTCGCTGACTGCCCCGAAGCCATTGCCAATACGGTGCGCATCGCAGAGGACTGCCGCGCGGAGATTCCCTCGGGAAAGCATTTTTTCCCAGCCTACCCCGTGCCGCCGGGCACGACAACGGAGCAGGAATTCCGGCGCATCGCGGAAGAAGGATTAAGAAAACGTCTCAGCGAAAAGCCTTCAGGCCCGCCATCCGACGAAACCCCGTACTGGAAACGGCTGCGGCACGAGATGGATGTCATCACGCGCATGGGCTTTCCCGCCTACTTTCTTGTGGTGCACGAATTCGTTACCTGGGCCAGGGACAACGGCATCCCCGTTGGTCCGGGGCGCGGCTCCGCGGGCGGCTCCCTCACGGCCTGGGCCATGCGCATCACGGATTTCGACCCGCTTGAATACGGCCTCATTTTCGAACGCTTCCTGAACCCGGGGCGCTCCTCCCTGCCTGATATCGACGTGGACGTGTGCGAGAGGAGGCGGGGGCGCATCCTGCGCCACCTCAGGGAACGCTACAGGGAAGACTGCGTGGCCCAGATCGCAGCCTTCAGCACGCTCAAAATGCGCGCCGCTGTCCAGGACGCGGGACGCTCCCTCGGCATGGGTTTTCAGGAACGCACACGGTTAGCCTCGTTCTTTCCGTCCTTCACCCATCACCGCCGCATCGCCGATGTCATCCGCGAGACCCCGCAGCTCAGGGACATGGCAGAGAAGGACGAAAACGCGGCCAGGGTTCTTGCGGTGAGCCTCAGAATCGAGGGGCTTGTGCGGCAGGCCGGCATCCACGCCGCCGGCGTGGTCATGAGCGGCGGCCCCCTCGCCGATCGCGTGCCTGTCATGCTCGGCAGGCACGGGGAACGCGTCACCCAGTTCGACGGCCCCATGGTGGAAGCGGCCGGACTTGTCAAATTCGATATCCTGGGGCTCGCCAACATGACCATCATCCAGGACACCATCGACGCCGTCGCCAGGGAGGGCCGGCCGGCTCCTGACCTCAGAACACTGCCCCTCGATGATCCCGCTGTCTACCGCCTCTATTCCAGGGCTGACACGGACGGTGTCTTCCAGATGGAAAGCGCGGGGATGAGGAAGTACCTGACACTCCTGCGGCCCGAGCGCTTCAGCGACATCGTGGCCCTGCTCGCCCTCTACCGTCCCGGGCCCCTCGAATCCGGCATGTCCCAGGAATTCATACGGCGCCGCCACGGGGAATCTCCCGTGCGCTATCCCCACCCTGCCCTCGAAGCCTGCCTCAGGGACACCTACGGCGTCATCCTCTATCAGGAACAGGTCATGCAGATAGCCGAAACCGCTGCCGGCTACACGGCTGCCGAGGCTGACACGCTGCGCCGCGCCATGTCCAAGAAGAAGGCTGAGGAAATGGCCGGGGAGCGCGCACGCTTCCTCAGGGGCGCGGCGGAACGGGGCTTTGACAGGAAAACCGCGGAAACCATCTTCGGGCAGATGGAGACCTTCGCTTCCTACGGCTTCAACAAGGCCCATTCCGTGGCCTACGCCCTCACCTCGTACTACACGGCCTATCTGAAGACGCATTATCCGGCCGAGTTCATGGCCGCCCTCCTCACCGCGGTCATGCGCCAGCCGGAACGGCTCGCCGGCTACCTCTCCCGCTGCCGGGAACGCGGCCCCGAAGTGCTTCCCCCTTCAGTTAATACCTCCCTTGGCTTCTTCAGCGCCCAGAAGGGACGCATCGTCTTCGGCCTCGACGCCGTGCGCGGCGTGGGTTCCGCCGCTGCCGGTGAAATAGTGCGCGCCAGAAAGGACGGCCCGTTCCGCTCGCTCGGGGATTTCCTCTCCCGTGTCAGCCTCAGGGCCGTTACAAAGCGCGCTGTCTCCTCCCTCATCCGCTGCGGCGCTCTCGATGACACAGGAGAAAGCCGGGAATCCATGCTCTCCCGCCTCGACGCGGCCATCAGCAGGGCGCGCCTCCACCCTGCCCGCGGGGCCGGCCTTCTGCGTTTTCTCCCGGACTACATCCCGGAAGGTGGACGGGCCCGGGAAGACACGTCCGGTCCGGCCCCCGATCCCGCGGCCAGGCTCAGGGACGAGAAGGATATTCTCGGCGTCTACCTCTCGGGACACCCCCTAACCAGCCTGAAAGGGGAAGCCGCCCGTCTCGGCTGCCTGCCTCTCTCCGCGCTTTCCTCCCTGCGGCCCGGCGCGAAGGTCAGGCTCTGCGTCATGATATCCGGCTTCCGTGAAATCAGGGACAGGCAGAAGCGGCGCATGGCCGTGGCCAGGCTCGAAGATCAGGAGAGTTATGCCCACGCGTACATTTTTTCACAGGCTTACACACCCTCCGTGCGGGAGCTCCTGCGGGAAGCTGCGGACAGCGACCTGCCTCTCTTTATAGAGGGACGCACAGAGGAGGATGCCGGGGACGGGGAAGATGAAGAAAAGCGCTCCGCCGTCCTGGCCGAACAGGTTCTGCCTTTTGGGGAGGCCTGCGCCAGAAGCAGGAGGCCGGCCGTTATCCGCGTCCCGCGCTGTCTCGTTACGCCTGAAGGTCTCGCCGGCTTCAGGGAAGTTCTTGAAAAATTTCCCGGACCCATCGCGGTCTGCGCCTCCATCCCGGGGCCGGGCGGGGACACGCTTCTGCGCCTCGGGAGAATCCGGGTGCGCCCAAGCCCCGCGTTCTACGAAGCCATCACCATCTGGCGGAAAGCCGCGCCGGAAGGCAGTCAGGCAGAGCCGCCCCTCACGGAAAAGGAAGCGGAGGCCGCCTTCGCAGCAGCCGGGGTACCGGCTTCCGCCGGAAGGAACGGAAAAAATTCCCGCTGAGACGAAAAAAGCCGCGGCGCGTCCGGAAAGAATGCCGTATCCGGCCACGCTCGCGGCTCTCCTCCGTTGGAAAAAAAACTAGAAGCCGAGCTCCTCGCCCACGAGAATCACCTTGATGCGGTCCTCAAACTGGCAGCGGCGCACGATGACAAGCTGGCTGCACATGGACTCCGGCCCTTTGCAGTCGCCGCAGACACCGGCCACGGCGCAGGGAGTCCTGCGGCCCAGACGGATTGCGTTGGCCGGGCAGGCCATGGCGCGGATGCGCTTTACGCCCTCATGGATGTCCGTCACAACCTTGTTCATGCCCGCCACGACGAGCACATGCTCCGGGCCGTAGCACAGCGGTCCCACGCGGTTGCCGTTGCCGTCGATGTTCATGAGCTGGCCGTCCAGGGTTATGGCGTTGGCGCTCATAAGAAAGTAGTCGGCCATGACGATGCGGCTGAACATGACCCGCTTTTCTTCCGGCGTCTTCGCCTCGTCCCTGTCGATAATCTGGTAGCTGCCTCCGCGGATGGCCTCCATGAGGCCTGTCTGCTGCACGGTCGCGGATCCGCCCCAGGCTATGCTGCAGCCCTTCGGCATGAGTTCCAGGGCCTTCGCCACGGCGCTTCTGCTGTCAGGGCAGTAAAAGCCTTCCATACGGCGTTTGGCGAGATTCTTGATGATGGTGGAAGCTGTTACTTCGTATGCCTGCTGTTTCGGTGTCATGGGCAATTTTCAGTGCCGTGTTCCGGGCACTGCCTCCATTCAGGGTTATAAAAAAAGCCTCTTTCTGGTACGTTATCCAGAGAGAGCCATTGTAGATCCATTGATCCGGCATGGCAAAAAAAGACTCTGGGCGCGCCTGGGGAACAGGGGCGCCCCTTCCCGGAAGGAGAGACGCATGATCCTCAACGTGAGTTCGCGCACGGACATTGTGCACTATTACACGCCCTGGTTCCTGGAGCGCCTCAGGGAAGGCCGGGCCATAGTGCCCAACCCGGAAGTGCCGGACCACGCCATGGAACTCGATCTCTCGCCGGAAAGCGTGCAGGGCATTGTCTTCTGTTCCAAGGACTACCGCCCCCTTCTGCCCCATCTCGCGCGCCTCGCCGGGAAATGGCCCGTCTACTGCCACTACACCATCACGCCCTACGGCAGGGATGTGGAGCCCGGGGTGCCGGACGTGAGGGAAAGCATGGCCACGCTCCGGGAGCTTTCCCGGATTATCGGAAGGGAGCGCGTCGCCTGGCGCTACGATCCCGTGCTCGTGAACGGAGCCTATCCCGTGCAGCGCCACATGAGGGACTTTACGGCCATGGCCGGGATCCTCGCCCCCTTCATCAGCCTCTGCGTCTTCAGCTTCGTGGATCTCTACGGGAAAGTGCGCAGGGCTATGCCTGATCTCATGCCTGTCTCCACGCGGGACATGGACACACTCGCCGCATGGTTCGGACAGACCGCGCAGAGACTCGGATTTCCCATTCAGACCTGCGGCCCCGCCCCGGACTATACACGCTTCGGCATCGGCCACTCGGGGTGCATCACGGCGGCCCTCCTCGGAAAGGCCTGGGGCCTGTGCCTCGGCCGCGCACGCCCGGGGAACAGACGGCGGGGCTGCGGCTGCATGGCAACAGTGGACATAGGGACCTACGACACATGCAGGGCCGGATGCCTCTACTGCTACGCCTGCCGCAGGCCGGGCGGGACGGCTCCGGCAATCCAGAATCCGGCTTCGCCCCTGCTCTTCGGAAGCGTGGAGGACTATACAGTCACAAAGCGCCGCAGGGACGGAAGCCGGATCCGCCAGATACGGCTCCCGGGCCTCGGGTAGGCCCGGAGGCCGGCGCCCCGGACAGGGGAACCGGGGGCATCCCGGTCCTGCGCCACGTACAGCACATATTCCGTTTTCCGGAAACGCACTGTCCCTTCCTTCAGCCTGCCGGAATTTTTCCTTCAGGCGGAAGTTCCGCGTTATCCGTTCTGCCCCATGAGCACGGATTCGAGCACGCTGCCGCAGTCGCCGGCGTGGGCTCTGGCCCAGGCCTCGGGCGTGAGTCCGTCCCTGGCCGCGAGAGAGGCGTCTGCCCCGAGCCTGAGCAGGGTTTTGCAGGCCTCCGCGCAGTCCTCTTCAACGGCCAGCCTGAGCGGCGTGCGGCCGTCGCCGGTCATGGCGTTGACATCGGCCCCGGCCCCGGCAAGAAGTTCTATGGCATCCCCGTCATCGCGCTCGGCCGCCGTGTGCAGCGGGGTCTTGCCGAGGGCGTCTCTGGCCTCCACGTCAGCGCCGGCCTCAAGAAGCAGGGGGATATTGCGGCAGTCAGCGAAATGCAGGGGCGTGTCACCCTCCCCGTCCGTGGCTTTCACATCGGCGCCCGCCCCGAGAAGCATCTTCACGGCCTCCGGCGTATTATGGCAGGCCGCGCCGAAAAGCGGCGTCCCGTCAAAATCAGAGCGGATGTTCACATTGCCGCCGCATTCCAGGATAGCGGCGATGACCTTTTCAGTCCCCCTGTGCCAGGCGGCGAAATGCAGACAGGAACGCCCGTGGTCGGCCTGGGCGTCGGGATTTTTCATGGCACGGACAAGGCTCACGGCCCTGTCCATATCGCCGTCGTCTATGGCGCAGCGGACATCAAAAACTTCAGACATGGGGTCCTCCAGGGATTTTTCGTGTGCGGAGGGCTTGCGCGCCGGCTCCGGTTCAGGGGCATGCTACTCCCCCGCGGACGAACATGGCAACAGCACGGTACGGAAGAGCGCAGAAAAGCCCCCGCGGGAAGCCGTTCATTCCCGCGGGGGCCTGGATGAGGGAAAAGATTCCTCTTTCCCGGTCCGGAGTTAGACAGCAGGCTCCGGCGTGCCGCCGGCATCCGCCGCCTTCTTCTCCGGCTTCGCGCTGTACCTTCCGGCAAGTTCCTGCTCAAGGTACATGACCATGGAGAAGCGGTTCAGGGCGTCACGGCCGAAAGCCAGCATGGCCAGGTAGAAGTCGCTGCTGCGCTGGGAGAGACGCATGGGGGAAATCTGACGCAGGAGTTCCATCTGATAATGGGTAATCTCGGCGCTCACCGTGTTCACATATTCCCTGAAGGCATCCATATTGCCGGAGCGATCCTTCGCCATGGCGCGGAAACGGGACAGGCCCGAGACCATGTCCTGCAGATTCTGGCGCAGCACGCCGGTGAAGGCCCTGTGATTGTTGATGACCTGGTCGTAGGCGCCGTCACAGACTGTCTGGAGGTTTCTGGCCACGATGCGCAGGTTATTGAAGACTCGGTAATGGAAGATGTGGGCAGCGTCAGCCTTTTCGTTCTCACGAGAGCCGCTGACAGCGAGCCTGTAGTACTCGTTGCGCTGCGCGTCAGTCCTGTCGAAGAAGGCGGCCGCCTTCTTTTTCGTTTCAGCGAGCACTTTTGCGTCCTCGTTGAGGAGGCCCTTCAGGCCCTCGTTGGCGATGGCGATGATTCCGGCGATGCTTTCATCGGCATCCTTGTTGAGCTGAAGGCTGAGAGCCTTGGGATCATCGGTTTTGGCCGTGACAATGGCGTAGCTCGTTTCCTCGTTCTGCTTCCTGATGAAGTTGGAGCGCACCAGAAGGAAGACAGCAAGGGCCATGAGGAAGACGGACATGGGAACACCGCCCCAGAAGATGCACAGCGTCACAATGGCGCAGGCCGTGAAGGCCGTAAGCGCGGTCAGGAACCAGCCGCCGATGACGGTAATGACGCCGGAGACGCGGTACACGGCGCTCTCGCGGTCCCATGCGCCATCAGCAAAGGAAGACCCCATGGCCACCATGAAGGTGACGTAGGTGGTGGAAAGAGGAAGTTTCAGGGATGTGGCGGACGCGATGAGGATGCTGGCCACCACGAGGTTAATGCTGGCGCGCAGCTCATCGAAGGGGAGCTCGCGGCCTTCGCTGTCGAGCAGATGGTCGGGTTTCCTCATGCGGTTTCCGATGGAGGAAAGCACGCTGGCGGGCATGATCTGCTGGAGTATCTCCCCCGCGGCAAGGCCGCCGCGCACGATGGCCCGTCCGGGCAGCGTGGAAGAGAACTGTTCTTCCTGGCTGGTGCTCGCGGACAGATTGACCGTGGTCTGGACAACACGGTGGGCCTTCTTCGAGAACCACAGTGTCAGGGTCATGATGACGCCGGCGAGAAGCAGGTAGCCTGTGGGAGTGCGCATGGCGTGCAGGAGGCAGTCCATCTTCATGCCCGGACTGCTGCCGGCGGCGAGATAGTTGTTATAACTGTCGAGGGCGGCCAGCGGCACGCCGACGAAGTTCACGAGGTCGTTGCCGGCAAAGGCGAAGGCCAGGGCGAAGGTGCCGGCCAGAATGATGAGCTTGAAGAGATTGACTTTGAAGGCGCGGATGCACACGTGGAAGATGACGGTCAGCACGCAGAAGGTGACCGCGAGGATGGGCCAGGTGTTGGCGTCAATCCATTTGATGAATCCGGGGTCCATGAAGGAGGAACCCTTGGCACCTTTCATAATGAGGAAGTAAAAAATGGCCGTAATGGACACGCCGCCGAAGACGGAACCCACGCGGCGGTACATGGCCGCGTAATTGAAGGTGAAGATGAGGCGGCAGAGGTACTGCACAATGACGCCGGCGATGAAAGCCACGGCCACGGAAATGAGGATGCCCGAGATGATGGTCAGGGCCTTGCCGCTGTTGATGTACCGGCCGATGTCCGCCAGCGCCTCGCCATGGCTGTAGATGCTGTAGAACGCGGCGCAGACGGCGCCGCCGAGCAGCTCGAACACCATGGACACGGTGGTGGACGTGGGCAGACCCAGGCTGTTGAAGGCGTCAAGCAGCAGGACGTCCGTGATCATGACCGCGAAGAACACGATCATAAGATCCGAGAACTGGAACATCTGGGGGTAGAAGACGCCCTTGCGGGCTATTTCCATCATGCCGCTCGAGAAGGTGGCACCGGCGAGCACACCGACGCTGGCGACCAGCATGATGATTTTGAACGGGGCAACGCGGGAGCCGATGGCCGGACTCAGAAAGTTCACGGCGTCGTTGCTGACACCCACGAAAAGGTCAAAAGCAGCCAGCAGGGCCAGAAACACCAGCATGACTACATAGAAGGATTCCACGGAAAAACTCCTCTCTGTAAAGAGTGCACAAAAAACAATTCCCTTCATTCAGTCAGGCTCTTCATGCCTTTCCTTTGTGACAATTGTGTGCCGGAAGAGTGATAAGCGCGTGCCTTTCCTTCCCCTGTTACGCTCAGGTAAAAATTCAAGTAACGATTGAAGAAATATCTTGACGGACGCAGCGGCGAAGATGATGATTGACAAAAAGGAGCTGCACCATGCGGGAAACAAATCGCTTTTTTCCCCTCCGCGGGCGGCACAGTCTCGTCCTTGCACTGCTCCTTTGCCTGACCGCACAGGCCGGCGTTTCCGGGGAGCAGGCCATGGCCCAGCCCGGACCAGCGCTCCACGCTACGGCCTCACTGGCACCGATATTCAAGGACTCCGACTGGGCTGCAGCACGCGCCAGACGGAACAGAATCTGCAATGAACAGTCGCCCGACTCGGCCCTCGGCCGCAAAAAGGGCGCGGAAAGCTACCACCAGAACGTTCTGAACGACGCCATACGGCGGGCGGACATGGAATTTGTCCAGGGCCGCGACGGCACGCAGATCGGCGGCGTCAAAATGCATCCGAAAGACGATCCGGATCTGACCATCGGCTTCGGCATGCCCGGAGCCGCCGACAGAAAGGGCGCCGGCAGCAACGTTCAGATGCAGCTGGATTTCTGAAGTTCTCTTCCCTGTACCAGAAGGGCGGGACCGGCACACAGCCGCTCCCGCCCTTCCTCTGTTTCAGGCTCCGCCCGGAGAAGATCAGCCAAGGGCATCCAGAAGAAAACGGACAATGGCCGCGGCGATGGTGAGGCAGAGCAGAATCCTGATGGCCCCCGCCGGAACAAACTTCTGCGCCCTCGCGCCGCAGTACATACCGAGAAAACCGCCCGCGCCGAAAAGAAGTCCCAGCAGGAAGTCGGGAGCCACGGTCTGCCCGGGGAAAAAGGGCGCCAGCACACTGTAAAAAATGACGCCGGCCACAGAGGTCAGGAAGGTGCCCATGAGCGTGGCGCCGCCCGTGGTGTGCACGGGAAGACCGTAGACGGACACGAGAAGCGGAGCCATGATGGAGCCTCCGCCTATGCCGTAGGCTCCGCCGGCCGCCCCGACCGCGAGACTCACGAGGAAGAGCGGCACGGTCGGACAGGAATACGCCCTGCCCCTGTAGGCGTAGCTGACGCGGGAAAGAGACCAGGAGACACCGTCCACGCGCTCCCCGCCCGGCGCCTTTTCCTTCCGCTTCCCCGAAATGACACCGAGGAAAAGCTTCGCCCCTATCCAGAAAAGAAAGCAGGCCGCGAAAATTCTGAAGGAAGCGGCGTCAGGGAGCCAGACGAGCCTCGCGAGAGCGCCCAGAAAGACACCGGGAAGCGTGCCTGCCGCCACGACAGCGGCGAGCGGCCAGACCATGCGGCCCTCCCTCACGTAACGGATGACGCCGCCCGGAATGGCCACCACATTATAAAACTGATTGGTGGCGCTCACGGAAGGCGACGTATAACCAAGAAACGTCATCTGGAAGGGCAGCAGAAGAAAGGCCCCGGAAACGCCGCCCATGGAACAGAAAAACGACACGGCGAAAGCGGCCAGCGGGGGAACGAAGACAGGAACGTCGACACCGGAGACGGGAAACAGCATGACAGACCTCCTGCGGACGCGATCCCTCTTCTCCGCGCCCTTGTTTGTCACGAATTTAATCGTTTTCGTGACTATATGTCAACGCCCCTGAATAACATAAAAAAAGAAGGACAGCCTGAGTATGGAAACTCCGGCTGCCCTTCTTTTTTCCGGTTGCTTCTTCCCCGGATCTCAGTAAAAATCGCCGATGATGCGGTCCGCGATGATGGCCGCGGCGGAACGCACGGAGAGATGGTTATAGTCCATGAAGCGGACGGGGCGGAGCACGGCGCCGCAGGCCTTCACGAGTTTCGGGGAAAGGCCGTGGGCCGTGCCGAGGAGGATGAGGACCGGACGCTTCCGCGCCATGGCCCGGACGTCCCGGAAGCTCACGCAGGCAGGCTTCTTCGGCCAGTTGGCCGTTGTGGCGATCACGAAGGGCTCTTCGCCGTAGCTCTCTGTCATGCGGCTCACTGCCTCCTCCACGCTCTCCACGGGGCAGGCCATGCGGAGGGCCTGAAGGCGGTTTTCATGGCCCATGACGCCGGCGCGTTCCCAGTGCCGGATGATGCCGGTGAGGAGAGCACGCTGATCCGCTGCCGGCGTGGCCACGTAGAAGGTGCCCATGCCGTAGGTGCGCGCCGTGCGCGAGATGTCGTGCAGATCGAGATTGGTCACGGAGGACATGCCCGTACGGTGCCCGGCCAGAACCACGGGGGAGTGGACAAGACAGAAGGAAATGCTCCTCGCGCAGCTCGGCCGCGTAAAGGTGGCGAGGAGTTCCCCGTCCTTCTTCGTCAGAGGGGCCCCCTCCAGGAGATCCGGCCTTCTCGCGAGCGTCGTGGCCAGAGCCTCGCCCCTGCGCCAGGCCGCGATGGCGCCGTGATCCCCGGACTCGAGGATTTCCGGAACGGGATGTCCCTCGAGGACGGGAGGCCGCGTGTAATGCGGATATTCAAGAAGCCCGGCGGAAAAACTTTCCTCGTCCCCGGACGCCTCCCTGCCCATGAAGCCGGGAACAAGGCGGGACACGGCCTCCATGATGGCGAGGGCCGCGGTCTCGCCGCCATTCAGGACGATATCTCCCACGCTCACGGGCTCGAGGGGGAAGAGGCCGTAAAGCCTCGCGTCAAATCCCTCGTAGCGCCCGCAGAGAAGCGTGATATCTCCTTCCAGGGAAAGCTCGCGCATGAGTTTCTGATCCGCGGCCCTGCCGTTCGGCGCCATGGCGAGCATGCGCCCGGGCCTTTCAAGGGATCTCAGGGCTGCGGCCACGGGTGCGGTCTGCATGAGCATGCCCGGTCCCCCGCCGTACGGACGGTCGTCCACGTGGCGGTGCCTGTCTGTGGAAAATTCCCGCGGATCATGAAAGTCCACGGCTATGATTCCGGCGGCAATGGCCCTGCCCATGAGCCCGGCCCGCAGGGCCGAGCCGAAAAAATCCGGAAACAGCGTGACAATGTGGAAGGTCAGCACGTCGCAAACAACCTCTGGGAAAAAATCAGGAAACGGAGCGGGGCTCCTCCTGTCTGCCCGCATATCTTCCATTTTTCCCCGTTTTTCGCAAGAAAGGGTCCCTTTCTCCCCCGGAAAGCCCGCCCGGCGGCCTATTTTACGGATTTTTTTTGCCGACTGAGCCCTTCTCCCCTTGCCATTTGCTTTTTTTTGGGTATCTATGGGCCTGTGGCTCAGGACAAGGAGCCGCAGCGTATTTTTTTATCATGTTCCGCGCGGGATGCAGCCTTCTGGTTCCGGGGAGGCTTCTTCTGTTTTATCACCCCGGCCCGCTGGGAACATCATTCAGGTTCGTATCACGGCAGAGAAAACAACGTACTGCCGGATGCGGCCTCTTCATCATATCGTACCTGCCCGGAGAGCGGCAGGAAATTCCCGTGCCGCGCACGCAGTTTTCTGCTGTACGGCCAGAGGAAGGGAACCCATGGCGGAAAAAAAAGACACCGAAGCCAGCATACCTCAGGACGCCGCTGAAAGCGGCGGCGAAAAAAGCCAGACGCCCCGCGTCATTGTCCGCAGCCATAAGAAATCAACGCTTGGCAGCCAGTCAGGCAGAATAAAAACCAGAAAGGGAGCCCTGACGGCCCAGGAAGAAAGCCTCAGAAAAACGCCTTCCACCGTCTCCGCGAAAACTTCCACGGTCAGACCCCTGATTCACGGAATCCTCCAGGCCGTGGATGATGTGCCTGGAAGGCAGTCCGCTTCCGCCGGCAACAATACCTCCAGGGCCTCGGCCTACGGCCGCTTCCTCAAAACCCACGGCAACGCCACGCACCGGCGCAGGCCCGCGGCCACATCCCAGAGTTTCGCGCTTTCCGGCTCTCCGGAGAATGACGGCACGGAGCTCCCCTCCGAAAACGGGCCCCAGGCCTCCGCAGCGTATGAAATTCCCGCCGGATCTGCGGAAACGGCCGCGTCTGAAGAAACTCCCGTCACTCCCGCCGCTCCGTCAGGTGAAACCGCCGGAACGGAAGCCCCTCTGGCGGCCGGGGAATCCGATGTGACGCCCCAGGCCGTCGGAGAAAATCCCGGGTACACGCTTCCCGGAACGGAACCCGGCACGGAAGAAGAACCTGCAGCGGAAGGGAACGAGACCCCCGCGGATGAACTTTCCGGCGGTCAGGACGGAATCACGGCTCCCGAGGCAGACGAAGTCCGGAAACAGGATGAAAACGGGGAACCCGCAGCCTCATATTCCGGAGAAGGGAACATCACTGCCGGAGACGACACGCATGCCGGCCGCATAGGCAGACTCAATTTCCCGGCTCCCGGCGCCGCCGGACCCGCCGCCGCTTCCGCTGATACCCCGGAAGCCGCAGAAGAGACGGTCCCCGCCAGGGAAAGAGAAGAAAAAATCAGCGAAGCGGTCCGCGAGCTCACGGAGAGCGATGAGTTCAGCCACCGCATCTTCCGCGACTTCCACATTCCCGCCAGCCTGACGGCTCCCCTGGAGCCCGCTGCCCCCGTGCAGGAGGCCGCCACCGCCGACGCCGCGCCCGTCACCATGTCCACTGAGGACATGGCGAGGACACTCAAGGACAGCCCCCGTGATATCTCCGGCGGCTCCTTCCGCGGTCTCGTGGAAAACCTTCAGGGCGGTCCCGTCCCCGGGGAAGAGCCTGTCCCCGCCCCGGCTCCCGCCGCGCACGCCGGATCCCCCCGCATCCTCATCTGCTGGGTGGGCAAGGTCGACATCGGCGCTGCCCTGCGTCACGATCAGATCAACCCCGGCCCCGTGCGCATGCTTCTCGAACGCATTGAGCGCTTTGATCACATCATTCTCCTCACTCCCCAGAACCAGAATGTGGAGGATCTCTTCCGCGAGTGGCTCGCTTCCTGCGCTGACGAAAACACACTGGAATTCCGCCGCACCGGCGTCCGCGACCTTTCCGATCACGCGCTCATCTGCTCCGCTGTCATGGACGTGGTGGACGAGACAATCCGGAAGTTCGGCCTGCCCGCTGACGGCACAGGCATCACCTTCCATCTTTCCCCCGGTTCGCCCGCGACACACGCCGTGCTCATGCTCCTCGCCGCGGACCGCTACCGCGGCATCCGTCTCGTTCAGACGAGGCTCCCGGGCATAGGGCAGCGCCCCGAGGTGCTCACCATCGAGGTTCCCTCCGCGGCGCTGACGCCCGCCGCTCCCGGAGACAGGCTCCCTGTCTCTGCCAGCACGGAACCGGAGGAACAGCCTCCTGTCTCTTTTGACGAGCGCGTCCACCAGCGCTACGGCCGCGGAGGCCGCTATCTGCACAAGCGTTCCATCGGGCGCGGCATGGAGCAGGAAAGGACGGACGATGTCATTCCCGAGCCTTACGAGGGCATCAGAAAGCCCACCACGGCTCCCAACATGCAGGCCCAGCCCCAGGAAGGCGAGCCGCCGACAATTTCCGAGGCCCTCGGGAAGGTCTACGCCCGGGTCCAGCGCATCGCCAGCATGCCTCTCCCGGTCCTGCTCATGGGCGAGGACGGCACGGGCAAAAGCCGGCTCGCCCGCTTCGTTCACGAATGGAGCGGCCGCGGCGGCAAATACGTGAGCATTGAGTGTTCCGGCCTCACGGACGCCATGCTCACGAGCGAACTCTTCGGCCAGAAGGCCGGTGACTATCCCGGCGCCTGGCGCGCCCGCGAGGGCGCTTTCCGCCTGGCCAACGGCGGCACCATCTTCCTCGAGAACGTCGACATGCTGACGCCCTCCCAGCAGGCCATCCTGCTGCGCGTCCTGTCCCCCTCCGGCGAGACCGTTGTCGTCCTGCCCGGCCAGGGCCCCCGCCAGGGCTTCACGAGCCGCGTCCGCATCGTGGCCTCGGCCAGCGAACGCATCCTTGAGAAGATCCACAGCGGCGAATTCCGCCCCGCCCTCTTCTACCGCCTCGCCGGTGTCAGCGCCGAGCTTCCGCCCGTGCGCCGCTACACGTCCGAAGAGCGCCAGAACCTTCTCAGGAGTCTGCTCGTGCGCCTGCAGCACAGGCTCGGCGTCTGCTGGAACTTCAACGGTGACGCATGGCAGGCTCTCGTGGAAGAGGAATGGCCCGGCAACCTCAGGGAACTCACCCGCATGATGCAGCAGATCTGCCTCATGGCCCCGGCTGACGGTACCATCACGAGGGATTACGTGCTGAGCCAGCTCAGGCTGGCCCGCATCTGCCCAGGGGAAAAGCCAGCCCCCGCTCTCACCGAGCCGGCGGTATCCGCCGGACTCCCCGCCGTTCCCGAACAGGATCTGCACGGCTTCACGGCCATGGAACTGCCCCTGCCCGGCACTGCCGGAAGCGCTCCCGCGGAAGACAAAGAACCGGCCGGGCGGAGCGATGACGACTTTGAGCCCGGCGGCGACCTCAGCCTCGATGACTGGCTCCGCCAGCTGCGCCTTAAAAAGGTGCAGGAAGCCATGGAAAAGACCGGAGGCAACAGAAAGGAAGCCGCGGCTCTCCTCGGCATGTCCTACATCCAGCTCAATTACACGCTGCGTCAGCTCAGAAACAAGGAAGAGAAATAACCTCCCCTCCTGAAAAATACAGGCGGCCCGCTCCCCCATGGGGGAACGGGCCGCTTTCTTTTCTCTGCCTGAGCCCCCGGCCTACCTGCCGGAAAGAACTTTCGCGGGAGCGTTCACGTACGTGTCGAGACCGCAGTCACCCGCGTCACTGTCCCAGTCGCGCACGCGCTCGAACTGCACGCCGATGCGCTGCCCCTCGGAAAGCTTCACGCCCGCTCCGGGGAAATGCGGCCCGGCGCTGAAGGACATGGCCTTTTCCGAATCCAGGAGAATTTCCCAGTCCTCCGTGGCGCCGCCCCTTCCTTTCACGCCGTGCCCCACACGCGTGATCACGCCCTGGGCCTCGCCGGACCCCACCACAAGCCTGCGGCACTGTTCTTTCGACTGCGGAAGGGGGGACGCCCCGCCGATCACCCTGCCGCCCTGCAGGCGCAGGCTCTGCTCGCAGAAATGACGATCCGGATTCCACTTCTGCTCCACGTTGTACACGGCGCGCACGCGGACGCCCTCCCGCGTACCGAGCCAGTTGTCCGCTTCCTGCTGTTCGGCGAAGAGATCCCTGTCCGTTCCGGAATCAAGGCGGATTTCGGCGGCGCAGCCCTCGTCGCAGCCAAACCCCTCATACGTTCCTTCCAGGGCGAGGCCGGCGCGCAGGACCTTGGTACCGCACCATTTTTCGGGGTAAAGGGAGGCCGCGTAAAAAGGTTCCTCCGGATCCGGAGCGTCGAGCTTCGGGCAGACAAGAAAGCCTTTCCCGTCCTCCGCGTACGCAAGATAGTCCACGGCGCCGTCCTCATCGAGCACGGCGCGGAAATGCCCCTTCGTCATTTCGGCGTAGGGCCCCGGCGTGAAATCCCTGTCGAGGCGCCTCACGATGGCGCCGTCCGCGCCCAGGGCGTAAGGACCGAAGCCCACGGGCGGACGGCCGCAGACCACGGCTTTCACGATACGGGCGCTTTCCTCGTCAGGCGGCAGCTGCTTCCCCGCCGTTTCCCTGAAAGAGATGGCCACGCCGGGCCAGACAGCCGTGTGCACGGAGGCGCCGTCCGCGCCATCCTGCACCGTGTCCTCTGCCCAGGGCATGCCGAGCCGCTCCTTCCAGATCTCAGGGGTGATGCCCACATCGCTCAGGAGCCGCATGAGAATGCGCTGCTCCTCCGTGAAACGCCCCGGATTGTAGGCCCCCGAAGGGCCGGTGAATGTCACATCGCTTTCGCGCATCCAGCCCCGCACGGGATAGATGATTTCGTACCAGCGGCCCTGGGCGTTGCTGACCACGCCCCCCACCAGAAATTCCCGCTCTCCGGCATTCGCCACGGTCCTGGCTCCCCGGTTCGGCATGACGAAGACAGAAGGACCGCGCACCGAAGCCCTGGCCACGTCAATGGCGAGGCTCGCGGGGCTTTCTGCGCGGGCCCCCGTGCACAGAAATAAGAGGATCACGACACAGACTGAGGCAGCGGTACGCAGCATGGACACACTCCGGAACACAGAAAAAAACAGCGGAAAAAGACGCAGACCCTGCGCATGGTAGCAGATTGCGCGGCGGCGCGCACCGGGGAAAGCCTGCCCCTTCCCGGCACGGAAACGAAAAAAAAGAAGGTCCGGCGTTGACCGGACAGGCCCGGCACCGTACATTTGAAAGATACGGAGTCCGTCTGTCAGGATCCACCGCAAAACAAAGGAAGCCCTCATGGAACTTTTTACCGAAGCCGCCACGGATCACGAATTTTCCGCCATCACCGGACAGATCCCTGGCGAAGCGCAGAAAAAACAGGTCAGAGAACAGCTTGAGAACAATCCCGAAGCCAACGCCGAATGCATGGCCTGGCTCTATACCCTGCGCGGCGACAGCGCCGGAGTGTCGGAAATCCTGAAAACCCTCCCGAAGGACCGCGCGGAGGAACTCGCGCAGAAATTCGCCATGGTGGCCCCGGATCTTAAGCTCATTCACGAGGAGGCCATGAAACAGGCCTCACGCCAGGATATGGAATAACAGGAAGAGGGGAGTCCGTCCCGATGGGCAGACTCCCCTTTTTCTATTCGACGCTGCCAAAGGCAAGTTTCGGGTTCGTCATGCGTATGCTCTTCACGACGCTCTTAATCTGATCCCCTTCCCCCACGCAGAGGAGAACGCCCACTTCCTGATGCGGCGCGTCAAAGGTGGCCACGAGAACGGCCTTTTCATCCTTTATGGTACCTCTGTACTCAATGCGCTCAGGAGTCTGGGACACGATATCCATCTTCGTTTCCTCGCGCTTCAGGCTCCCCGCGGACTCGCCGGCAATTTCCTGGAGGGATTTGCCGAGGCTCGGGATGACAGACACGGTCACGGCCACGCGGCTGCCTTTTTCGCGGCCGGTGAATCCGGCCATGCAGCGGCCTTTCGTGCACTGCATGCCGTCAGGCACGTTGGTCTGCCATCCGTCCGGCAGATCCAGACTGAAGGCTTCCATGTTCTCCGTGCGCGCCTTTGTCTCATCGTCGCTGCCGAAGCAGCCGGCGGCGAGGCAGGAACAAATCAGAACAGCGGACAGGACGAAAAAACGCATACGCGACTCCTTGTTTTTCGGGAAAAAGACAGCGCCGGCGCGCGCCTTGCGGCTGCGGGCGCTCACGGACCGGGGAAAAAGCGTTCGATGATATGGTATACGGATCCGGCCGGCGTCAGATCGCTTTTCACGAGGGCTGACGAACTCACGGGGAAGGACTTCCCGGCCCAGGCCGGACTGGCATTTTCGTGAAGAAAGGCTTCAAGAGAGGCCCGGGAAGCCCCGCGCACGCGTGCCAGGGTCACGTGGGGCCTGTAGGCGCCACTCTCCCTCAGACCGCACACGCGCCTGAGGATATCCCCCTCCGCGCGGTGCAGGGCAGTGAGTTCTTCCGGCAGGGCAACGCCGGCCCACAGGGAAGCCCTGCCCTGGCGCAGGAAAAAACCGGGGGCTGTCAGACTCAGGGAAAAAGGCCCCGCGCCTGAAGCCGGAAAGACGCCGGAGAGCGCCCGGCGTATCTCCGGCAGGCTTTCGCGCGGCACACTGCCGATGAAATGGAGGGTGATGTGCATGGAACGCGCGGGAACCCAGCGGGCTCCAGTCAGCTGCGCCTTAAGGGAGCCGGGGACAGCCGCGAGGGCGGATCGGAGACTCTCCGGGATCTCCAGAGCCGTGAAAAGCCGTACCGTTTCCTGCCGCATTGTATCCTCCAGCGGGTGTACTCTGCCACCCGTCCGGACAATAGCAGGATTCGCCGCGAAAAGGCAGTGCCTGGCCGGAGAGGTTTCCGGGACAGACTTCTCAGACGATGCGGATTTTTTTCATGCGCTCCACGTACCAGAACATGACTACGCTAATCCACGACTCCACAGCCAGCATGACGAGGGCACTTCCCGTGCCCCCCCATTTGAGCACGAGCGGCACAACCAGAATGAGATCGAGCACGGCGCCGGAACAGATGATACGGTTGAAGGCGCCCTGCAGCCCGAAGTTGAGCATGACCTGGATGCCATACACGTTGCTCACGGCGATGATGGCGGGCAGGAAGGCCATGAGCCTGAGAAGGTACGCCGACTCATCATAGCCCTGACCGAAGAAGATACGCACGATGAGATGCCCTCCGGCCAGAATGACGCAGCCGCACGCGAAAGCCGCTCCCGCGTAGGCGAACAGAAATTTCCGGATAAAGCGGCAGGCCGCGTCCCTGCCTTCCGCGAGCTTCGTGCTTACGTACGGGTACACGGCCTGATTGAAAGCGTACATGAGGCCTTTGACGCAGTCGATGAGCCTGGACGCGGCTCCGAAGTACCCGACCACGGTGTCATTGGTGAGGATTCCCAGCGCCACGGTATTGGTGGTCGTGTAGATGTTGATGGCCACTGTGGAAGTGAAGACGTAGAAGCCGTCGGCAAAGGCGTTCCGGATCCCGCGCCAGGACGGGAGAACAAAGATATAGCGGAACTTCTTCAGGAGCAGCACAAGGGAACAGACGCCCGCCGCGGGCAGCGCACAGGACAGGAACAGGGCCGCCAGAACGTAATCATCAGGTCCCCGCACGAAGAGAAGAATGAGAACGAGAGCGATCGCCTGCGCGCCCACATTGAAAATAGTGATGTAGTGCATCTGCTGTATTCCCTGAAAGAACCAGATGGGGAATACGGCATAGCCCATGACAAGAAGATAGGACGCCCAGAAAAGCTTCGCGTCAAAGGCTGCGCCCATGCTGCCGGCCACGGTGACCGCCACGGCGGCCAGAGCCGTTATAAATAAAAAAATCAGCAGTTTGCAGGTAATGATACTGGAGAAGACCCGGGCTGTCTCCTCCCTGGACGAGGCCTGCGCCACGTTCCTCGGCCCCGTGAGGTTAAACCCGTACTCCACGAGAACCGTGCCGTAGCGCACCACGCCCTGCATAAAAACGAGAGCGCCGAAACGATCGACGCCCAGAACACGCACGAGATACGGCAGAAGCACGAGTCCGATAAGGAACTCCGCTCCCCGGAGGCTTACCATGGAAAGGATATTTTTCAACAGCCTGCCGAAACGCAGTCTCATAAACGGGCCACCAGGGAGTAAATCGTTCGGAAAACGCCGCGCTGATCCGGGGATACGCCGGATCAGCGCGGCTGACGGATTACCTATAATCTAAAAACGATGCCAGTCTCAAACCTAAACTGGCGCCATCAAATCAGGCAGCTGCCAGAAGCGAAAAACTACTTCTGGTGATAGCCGGCGAAGAAGTGGGCCAGGCGGTTGCAGGCCCTGTTGAGCAGATCCACGTCGGGCAGATAGACAATGCGGAAGTGGTCGGGGTGGATCCAGTGGAAGCCGCCGCCGTGCGTGATGAGGATCTTCTCCTGCTTGAGCAGATCGAGAGCGAAAAGCTCGTCGTCATGGATGTTGAATTTCTTCACATCCATCTTCGGGAAAATGTAGAAGGCGGCGTCAGGCTTGGTGACAGAAATGCCGGGTATGGACCTGAGCCGGTTGTAAATCACCTCGCGCTGCTCGTAGACGCGGCCTCCCGGAACGAGAAGCTTCTTCGTCTCGTCCCTGTGGGCCAGGGCCGGAGCGATGATTGACTGCGCGGGCACGTTGGAGCAGAGGCGCATGGCCGAGAGCAGGTTGATGCCCTCGATGTATCCCTTTGCCCTGGACTTATCGCCGGCGAGGCACATCCAGCCGCACCGGTAGCCGGCGGCGAGATGGGATTTCGAGAGGCCGTTGAGGCTCACGGTCAGAAGGTCGGGAGCGAGGGAGGCCAGAGCCGTGTGCTCCTTGCCATCCATGACGAGGCGGTCGTAAATCTCATCGGCGAAGAGGATAAGGTCGTGCTCCCTGGCGATGGCAACGATCTGCTCAAGAATTTCCCTGGGATACAGGGCGCCGGTGGGGTTATTGGGGTTGATGACGACAATGCCCTTGGTTTTGTCCGTCACCTTCCTGCGCATGTCCTCGATGTCCGGGTACCAGTTCGACTGCTCGTCGCAGATGTAATGCACGGCCTTGCCGCCGGCGAGGGTCACGGAAGCGGTCCAGAGGGGATAATCGGGCGTGGGGACGAGCACCTCGTCACCGTTGTCGAGCAGGCCCTGCATGGAAAGCGTGATGAGCTCGCTCACGCCGTTGCCGGTGAAGACATCGTTGATGCCCACGTTGGGAATGCCCTTCTCCCGGCAGTACTCGCAGATAGCCTCGCGGGCGCTCACCAGGCCGTGGGAATCCGAGTAGCCCTCCGTGTCGGGAAGCTTGTCGGCCATATAGTCGAGAAGCACCTCGGGCGTCCTGAAGCCGAAATAGGCGGGGTTGCCGATGTTGAGTTTCAGGACATCTTCGCCGCCGGCGATCATTCTGTTGGCTTCTTCCATGATCGGGCCGCGAATATCATAGCACACATGATCAAGCTTATGTGATTTTTCGTACACTTTCATGATTTCTTCCGCCGCCGCTCCCCGGCGTGAACCAGTACCGGTCCTTTCCGTGAGCGCCGCCTCCCTCTACAAAGTTGTCCCGATTTCACCCTTCTCCCGCCGGTGCAGTCCGCCGGGTACGAAGGAAATCTGGAATGTTATGAAACTCTACCATTAATGCAAAGCGTGTTCCCTGTCCATGAAAGAAAAGCGGCACAACAGGGATAATCCGCCTGGCCCGGCAGAGGGAACGGGCGCTGGCGCGGACTGCCGCCGGATTCTCCGGGCTCTTTCCACGGCACCGGAGGGAATGACAGCGGCCGTGCAGCCCCTCTAATCAGCGGGGCAGGGAATACCCGCCCGCCGTCCGGCGGGGCTGCCCGGATTCCGCAGGCCGTGGGAGCGCTGCAAAGCGATGGAGGACGGAATATCTATCCCAGCGGTATTGTCCGGGAGGAACCCAAAAAACAGAAGAGTCCCCTTCCCCGCAGGACGGGAAAGGAGACCCCGAAATCCGAAACTCTGCAGCCGTCCGTTACTTCTTCACGGGGCTGAAGCCATACTTGTGCAGGATGTCCTGGCCTTCCTTGCTCACGACGAAGTCGATGAACTTTTTGCCGTCAGCATGGTTCTTGCCGGTGTTGCCAACGGCGATGGGGTAAAGAACAGGGGCATGGCCTTCCACATTGCAGATGATCTTCACCTTGTCCCCGGCCTTGAGGGCGTCAGTGCGGTACACGAAGCCGGCATCGACCTCACCGCGGGAGACATAGTCCAGAGCCTGGCGCACGGAATTGGCCAGGATGTACTTGGGCTGCAGCTTTTCCCAGAGCTTGACGCTGTTCAGAGAGTCCTTGGCGTAACGGCCGGCAGGAACGGAATCAGGATTGCCAATGGCGATCTTCTTCACGGAGTCGCCGGTGAGGCTCTGCACGTCCTTTACGCCGGCCTTGCTGTCGGCGGGAACGATGAGCACAAGATCATTGAGGGCGAAGTCCTTGCGGGTGGCGGGGTCAACGAGCCTGTCGGCGGCGGCCTTGTCCATGGTCATCTGGTCAGCGGAAGCGAAGACGTCCACGGGGGCGCCGGTTTCCATCTGCTTGAGGAGCGGATTGGAAGCGGCGTAGTTGGTGTTCACCTTGACGTCAGGGTATTTCTTCTGGAACGCGTCCTTCATTTCATTGAAGGCGTTGGTGAGGCTGGCGGCACCGGAGACAAGAAGCTCGGCAGCCTGAGCCGTGGCGGAAAAGCCGGCGAAGAGAAGAGCGCCGGAAAGAAGCAGACAGGAAACCTTGCGGGAAATGTTCATAAATCCTCCTTACTGATAAAAACGGTCCGGCCGGAACCGCCGCTCCCGGCGGACGTATACGCCGGAAGCAAAAAATGGTATGAAAGGAAACACGCCTGTGCCGCGGCGGGAGAAGGCGCTTCCCGGGCGGGCGGAATTTCTACAGAGACAGGACGATTTCCCATGAAGCAACTGACGAGCGAAGAGCTGAAGAAACTGACTGCCGCCTGGCAGGAATGGACAGACGCCCCCCGCTCCGATTCGCAGAAACGCAGCAGGCAGCGCCTGCACCTCGTCTTTCTGCTTATCCGCTACGGCGCCCTCCGGCTCAGCGAAGCCCTGGCCCTGAATGACCTCAAGGATCTTGACTACTCCACCTGCACCATCCGGATCACGGGTGTCAGGGAACGGGAAGTCCAGGTTCCGGACAGGGCCATGCAGAAGATCCGCGATATCGTGAACGCTCCGTACATGTTCGGTCTCAGGGGTGTCATCACCCACCTCGACCAGGGCTATGTGCGCAAGAAGTTCTACGCCTTCTCCACTGTCTGCGGACTGGACAAGGCCCTGGTCGGGCCCCAGGTCATCCGTCATTCGCGCGGGCGGGAGCTTCTGCACAACAATATCCCCCTCAACATCGTTCAGAAATTTCTGGGCCAGCGTTCCCCCGTGCAGGCGGCAGGCTTCATCAGCTTCTCCGACGAGGACGCGCGGCGCATCGTGCACAACCATCTGCGTCAGGAAACCCTGAAGCGCACGTCGGCACGCAACGCGTTCACAGGCACCATCACCCGGGTGGTGACGGGCACAGTCTCCGTCATGGTGGAGCTCACCACGCTCGGGAACCTGAAGGTGCACACCCTCATCACAGTGGAAAGCGCCCAGCGCCTCGGGATCAGGGAAGGCATGCTCATCAGCGCGACCATCAAGGCCCCGTACGTCATGCTCGCCAGGGAAGGCGGGGTCGCGGACAGGACCAACTGTTTCACGGGAAAAATCTCCGGCATCAACCGCGGCGATGTGGAGAGCTCCGCTGTTGTCGATATTTCCGACGGCACGGCGCTCTGCTCCATCCTGCCCACGGAAGAGCTCGATGAACTCGGCCTCTCCGAAGGGGATCAGGCCAGCGTGTTCTTCAGCCCGTTCTCCGCGGTGCTCACCCTGCCCGAGGAATAGGCGGAACGGCCGGAAGGCCATCCGCTCAGGCGCTGGCGCGGGCAACGTTTTCCACTCCCCGGACCAGGGGCAGGAGGAAGGATCTCGGATCCGTTCCCTTCTCCCTGTACGGGGTATAGTCGACACATTTCACGGTTCTGCCTCCGGAGTAGACAACCAGCGTTTCCGCGAAAGCCTCCACATCATCGGGATCGTGGGTGATGATCACGACGGGGATGTTCCACTCATCGAGAAGCTGCCGGATCTCCTGACGCATGCGCACGCGCAGGAGCGGGTCCAGGGCTGAAAAGGGTTCGTCCAGGAGAAGCACCTTCGGCTGCGCGGCGAGGGCCCTGGCGAGCGCGACCCTCTGCTTCTGGCCGCCGGACATTTCAGAGGGCAGACGGTCTGACAGATGATCCACCTCGAAGCGGGCGAGGAGCTCGTGAGCCCTGGCGCGGCTGGCGGCGGAAAGATGGCCGAAAGGACCGGAAAGGGAGAAGCCCACGTTGCCCAGCGCCGAAAGGTGGGGAAAGAGGGCGTAGTCCTGCAGAAGGTAGCCCACGTGGCGGGTTCTGGCGGGACGGCAGATCCGCTTCGCGCTGTCATAGAGAACAGCGCCGTCAATGCTGATATGCCCGGAGTCAGGGTTGATGAGGCCGGCGATGGCCTGCAGGGTCAGCGTCTTGCCTGAACCGGACGCGCCGAAGAGCACCATATGCCTGGCGCTGGAATCGAAATCGGCAGCCAGCGAAAAATCGCCATGAAAACTGTGCAGTTCCTTTCTGATATGCACGCTGATCATCACGCACTCTCCCCAGCCGCGGCCTGCTGCTTCTTTTTCTTCCTGCCCCCGCGGCCGATGCGGGACGAGAGGAAGGAGTCTGCTCCGATAAGAATGGAAAGGCAGATGACGGACGTCAGAAGGACGAGGGACATGGCCTTGTCGTCATCCCCGGCCTGGAACGCGTCGTAAATGGCCAGGGAGAGCGTCTGCGTCTTGCCCGGAATGTTGCCGGCAATCATGAGCGTGGCGCCGAACTCGCCCATGCCGCGGGCGAAAGCCAGCATGCTGCCGGCCAGGATCCCGCGCCAGGCGAGAGGAAGCGTCACCGAAAAGAATATCTTGCCTTCTCCCGCACCCAGAGTGCGGGCCGCGGCCTCAAAGCGCGGATCCACGGACTCGAGGGCCGCGCGCGCCGACTTGTAGATGAGAGGGAAGACGACAACGGTCGCCGCCACAACGGCGCCCTGCCAGGTAAAAATCAGCTGAATGCCCATTTCCTGGAGCCAGTGGCCGAGCACGCCGCGCCGGCCGATGATCAGAATGAGATAGTAGCCGAGAACGGTGGGCGGAAGAATCATGGGCAGGGTGCACAGGGCGTCCAGAACCTTGGACCGCATGGTCTTCTTGCGCATCTGGTATCTGGCCACGGCCACGCCGGTGATAAGGGCCATGAGCGTGGCCAGACCGGCGACCTTGAGGGACAGATAGATGGGAAACCACGGCGGCGCGGGAAGATTCCAGAACATGGAGAAACCTCAGACAAAAAAATTATCTCTTCTCACGTATATCATGAAAACCGTGTGCCGCAATTCACTCACGATTTATTCAACAATCGTGCACGTAAAGGCCGCGTACGGACTCACAGTCTGACCCCAAATTTCCGGTGTTATGCTCCAACAAGCCGGAATAAAACAAAAAAACGGAGGGCGTTTTCCCATCAGGGGAAACGTCCTCCGCCACAGCACAAAAAAGGGATACTGATTACTGCCCGGCCTTTTCATTCACGACAAAAAAAGGATCGCCGGGCTTCACTGTGCCTCCTTTAAGGATTCGGCAGAAGACGCCCTTCTTGGGCATGATGCACGTGCCCACGAGGCGGCGGATCTCACACCCGGAATGGCATTCCTTTCCGATCTGGGTAAGTTCAAGGAGGATATCCTCCCCGATGCGGAAATGGGTGCCGATGGGATATGTGGAGAGCTCGACGCCCTCGGTGGTGATATTTTCGGCGAAATCGCCAGGCTTCACGTCGGCGCCCATGCTGCGCATGTAATCGATGTCCTCGATGCCGAGGAGGCTCAGCTGGCGGTGGCTGGCATCGGCATGGGAGTCACCCTCGATGCCCCAGTTGGTCTTCAGAACGGCCTCAGGCCTGCTTACTTTGCGCGTGCCCTTTTTTTCACTTATATTCACGGATACAACCCGCATGCTTCATTCCTCCTGTCCGCCGTCACGGCGGTACCGGCTGGGCGCGAAACGCGGCAGCCTTTTTTGTTTTTTTATATCCCAACTGATACCTTCTGAACAGGGGGATTTTTTTCTTTCCCAAAACCGGAGCCGCGCGGTATAGGAATGCATTCCACGGACACGTGACGGCAGCGGGGACCCAGGCCCTCCCGGCCGCCCTCTTCACAGGAGACAAATATGATTGGCAAGCTGACCGAAGAAGAATTCATGGCGAAGGTGCTCGCTTTTCACGGACACGCCGCTCCCGGCGTCATGCTGGGCGGTTTTCTGGTGGAGGCCGCGCGGGCCGGACTCCCGGAAGGGTGTCTCTTTGACGTCATTTCAGAAAGCCGGCAGTGCCTGCCTGACGCCGTCCAGATTCTCACTCCCTGCACTTTCGGCAACGGCTGGCTTCAGGTTCATGACTACGGTCTCTATGCCGTGGTGCTGTACGACAAATACACGGGCGAAGGCTTCAGGGCCGCCATCGATCTGAAAAAGCTGAAGAATTTCCCCGAGACCTGGAACTGGTTCCTCAAGCTCAAAACGAAGCAGGAACAGGACGACAAAGCCCTGAGACGGGAAATCCTCGAGCACGGAGCCGAAATGATAAGCGTGAGGCCCATACGTATGAAAGAAGAGGCCCTGAAGCACAAAAGCAAGGGCCCCATCGCTGTCTGCCCTGTCTGCGGCGAAGCCTATCCCGCCATGTTCGGGGACAAGTGCCCGCTCTGCGCCAAAGGACGCAGTTACGACCTCCTCTGAGAAAAAACCTTCAGGGGAAACGGCAGCCGCTGCCGTCTCCCCCTCTCACAGACCGCCATTCTCCCCGTGCCTTTCAGGATACCGGAGAGAATGGCGGTTTTTTGCGTCTGTGTGACAGAAGTCACATCAGACAGGGGGGCGGGAAAAGCATAAGAGGAATTCCCCTTTCCCCTGCGTGCCCCGGGTCCGGCTAATCAGCCGTGGACAGGTGAACACAGTTCCGGTTCCGAAAGGAGTGTACCGGTTCTGTATGGCTGGAAAGGACGCGGCGGCCCTGCTTCCCCCTGCCGGCCGCAGACAGGGGATATTCAGCCTGCATGATGGAAAAAACCTTTATTTCCCGGAAAAACCGCCTCTGCGGATTCTTAAAAAAAGGCATAAGACAGCCTGAAGTTTTTTGTCAGCCACCCGCGCCGGGCTTCCGGCGGATGAAAAAAAGGAAAACACCGGTCTGCCTTCCGGAAAGACAGCGCCCAGGTCTTTTCAAAGTCTGCAAAAGACAGCCTGAAGACTCTTCTGTCCCAAGTCTCTGGATATACCGATATATTGCATTCAGTGCTGAGACGGACAAAGTAAAATCCGCAAGGAAATCAGAGTAAGTAATCTTTTCGCTCTGGGAAAAAATTCCTTTTTTACGATGAGAATATTCATACAAAACCCACATGAACTGGCATTACAAACATATGCCGGACAGGCCTGCACGGGATGTGAGCGCTGCCGTCAAGGAAAGTAGCAATTTTGACGCGCCATTTTCTGTCACGTTCTGTAATTTTGTTCGACTGCTCAATAAAGATGTTTTCGGTTAAAAAATGATATTGACTTTAGTTGTTTTGCAAATTATTCAACAACAAAGATACAATAACGTCTTGGAGGTGGATGAGGATGAATATGGACGATATAATGCAGCAGGCGCTGAACATCACCCGCGCACAGGCTGGCGTAAGGCCGATGTCTGCTTCCGAAGTAGCGGCCTATGCGGCTGAAATTGCAAAAGGCATCAGAACAATTCTCGAGAGTGAACCTGAAGAGGAAGATTTCGAGAGTGGGGAAAATACCGCTCCGGCCTGTGATCCCAAGCGGTCAATCAAGGAAAATTCCATTATATGCCTTGAATGCGGCAGATCATTCCGCGTGCTCACCATCCGTCATCTGCGCACGCACGGCCTTGATGCCAGAACCTACAAGGAAAAATACGGATTCAAGAAGAATACGCCTCTGGCCTGCAAATCGCTTATCCGCGTACGCAGAAAGAAAATGAATGACATGCGCCTCTGGACACGTAAGAAAAACGTTCCGGAAGGTCAGCCGGAAGAAGCCCCCAAGGCCAAGGCCGAATAAAACGTCTGACGAAGAACAGACCAGGGAGACAGGTTTTTTGCCTGCCTCCCTTTTTTTGTGCCTTTCCCAGGATCCGGGAAAATACAGCACAGGAAGAAGGCGGACGACCGCGCCCTTCCCCGCCAGGCAGGGTATCAGGCTCAGGGAAAAGGACCGGGGAGGAAGTCTCCCTCCCCGGGAGAAAACACGGCGCCTCCCCATGAAGCGCGGGAGGCACTTTTTTATGGATCTCCTTAATCCACGGAACCCGGCAACAGGCTCAGAGACAGGCATCGGAGAAACCCCGGAGGCCCTTCCGACGGGACGGGACATGAAAGAGATGGCTCTCCTGTCTTTCTCATATTATTGCCCTTCCGGCGCAGCGCGGGTGTCTGGCGGCAGGCCGCGGGAATTATCGCCGGTGCCGGAAGTACTTTTATAAGGAATAGAAGGGGACGTTTTCTGTCTGTCACCCTTTTTTACCGCCTCCGGATCGTACTCAGAGCCTTGCCTGACGCGTCTTCCGAAAATTTTTCTCACTTTTTTTCAAATTTTTATTGCCACAATTTTCAGAAGCGTGTATGTTGTTCTTAAATCTGAAAAGGCTTATGTCCGCACGCTTTGCATGCAGTCCGAATACAGTATGACTGTTATTTTAGGCACAAGCATGTAAAATGTGCGTATGTGAAATCTGTAACTTATAATAAATTACAGGAGAGATGGGATGAGTTCCGAACTGAAAAGCATGCACATGGGTCAGGTTACTTCCTTCTTCATTCCCAACGTCACCCTCGTTGGCCAGCACTGCTCGAAGGAAATCCCCAACCGCCTGAAGGCTCTCGGTGGCAAGCATCCTCTGGTGGTTACCGATAAAGGTATCGTGGCCTGCGGCATCCTGAAGCAGATCACCGACATCCTTGACGAAGCCAAGGTCGCCTACACCGTGTTCGACGGCGCCGTTCCGAACCCCACCGACAAGAACGTTGAGGACGCCACCAAGGTCTACCTCGACAACAAGTGCGACAGCCTCATCTCCATCGGCGGCGGTTCCTCTCATGACTGCGCCAAGGGCGTCGGCTTCGTGGCCGGCAACGGCGGCCGCATCCAGGACTACGAAGGCGTTGACAAATCCAACAAGCCCTTCCCGCCCTACGTTGCCGTCAACACCACTGCCGGCACGGGCTCTGAAATGACCCGTTTCTGCATCATCACCGACACCGCCCGCA